>Ga0255100_1000944_pt1 | contig 11015 bp, 7 predicted proteins | sample Colum_Colum_RepB_2_FD_188449 | JGI IMG/M metagenome (GOLD analysis project Ga0255100, IMG submission 188449) | Freshwater microbial communities from Columbia River, Oregon, United States - Colum_Colum_RepB_8d | ecosystem: Environmental > Aquatic > Freshwater > River | place: USA: Oregon...
AGATCCTCTCGCTGCTGGCCCTGTGTTTGAGCTTTGGCCTGGCCGGCCCGGAGGCTGAGGCCAGCGAGCGGGTCTATCGCTTCTCGCCCGTCAATCAGTGGGACATCACCCGCACCGCCTCGTACTGGAATCCGATCATCCGCTATGTGGAGAGCAAGAGCGGGGTGCGGCTGGAGCTCAAGATCGGCCGGACATCGGCCGACACCACCAGTTACGTGCTGGCCGAAGAAGTCGAGTTCGTCTTCTCCAATCACCTCTTTTCGCCCGAACGCGAGGCGCTGGGCTGGAAGGTTTTCGGCCGACGCAATGCGCCGCCCCTGAGAGGCCAGATTGCCGTGCCCGCCGACTCGCCAGTGCGCACGCTTGACGACCTGCAGGGCAAGACCCTGGTCTATGCCGGGCCCGAGGCCTTCATCGGCTACAAGATCACGGCCGCCGAACTCATCAACCGTGGCATCAAGGTCAACACCACCTTTGGTGGCAACCAGAACGCTGCCTTTGCCCAGATGTTTGCCGGCAAGGCCGATGCCACCGGCAGCAACTCCATGCTGATCGAGGGCTATGCCAACCGCGAGAACAAGAGGTTCCGGGTGCTCTGGACCTCCGACGGTTATCACGACCTGGCCCTCATGGCCTCGTCCAAAGTGCCCGAAGCCGATCTCAAGGCTGTGGCCTCGGCATTCATGAACATGCACAAAGACCCCATGGGGCAGGACATTCTGCACAAGGCGGCACAACTGGTCGGGCTGGCCCAGGACGCCTACTTCATCCCCGCCAACGATGCGGATTACGCCTCCTACAAGCGGTTCTACAAGAGCGCACCGGCCGGTCTGCGCTGAACGGCTGCGATGACTTCGCGCGGCACCCACTGGATCGATCGCTGGCTGCCGCAGTCACTCGCCCTGCGAGTGTTTGTTCTCTATGTCGTCACCATCCTGGCGTTTGTCAGTCTGGGGCTGGGCCTGTTCTACCAGTACCAGCTCAAATCCACGCTTGACGAGGCCCAGCAGTCGGCGCTCATGCTCACCGAGGTCGCAGCCCAGACCGTGGCCGAAAGCGCAGTCATCGGCGATTACGACACCATCGCGAGAACGCTGCAGAAGATCGTGTCGCAATCCCCATTCGATTCAGCCTACTTCATCGCGCGAGGCGGGGCGACATTGCGCGCGGGGCTGCCCGAGGCCAGCCGGGATCTTGCGCCCCGCTGGCTCAAGAGGCTGATCCAGAATCAGTTGTCCGATATCAATCAGATCATCAATGTGGGGGGGCGTGACTACGGTGTGCTTCGGCTGAGCTTCGATGCCGAGCGATTGGCCTCGGGATTCTGGCGACTGGTTCAGTCAGCCATGCTGCTGTCGGCCTTGACCCTGTTTGGCGGCACGGTGCTCATCTGGTTTCCACTCAGGCGCTGGCTGGGCGCTCTCGACCTGGCCTTGCAGGTTGGACGCCGCCCCGCTCCCGACCAGGCGCCGGAAGTGCAGCGCCTGCTGGTGGGTTTGCCGCTGGAGTTTCGCCCCATGGTGCAGGCCCTCAACCAGACCGCCTCCGATCTTCGCCACGAACTCCAGACCCGCGAGCGTGCGTTGATTGCGCTGCGCGATGTTCTCTCGGATCTGCGTCGCGGCGAATCACCTCGCCAGGACGACTCGCCCATCAGCGAACTGGGTGAGCTGACGGCGGCCGTAGCCCGATTGGTGACCGAACGCGAAGATGGACGGGAGGCCCTCGAGCGTGCGCTGGTGGCTGCTGAGGCTGCGAATCGCGTGAAAAGCGAGTTTCTCGCCAACATGAGTCATGAGATCCGCACCCCGATGAACGGCGTGCTCGGAATGATCGACCTGATGCTCGAGACGCCGCTCAATGATCAACAGCGCCAGTACGGAACCATCGTCAAGCAATCGGCGGAATCGCTGATCCGGATCATCAATGAAATTCTCGACTTCTCCCGTATCGAAGCAGGCAAGCTGACGGTTGAGTCGCTGCCCTGCGATGTTCGCCAGTGTGTCGGGGACGCCGTCGCCACGCTGGAGTCCAGGGCGCACGAGAAGGGCCTGTCAATTGAAATCGACATTGACAGCACGGTTCCGGCGCTGGTGTTGTCGGACATGGTTCGACTGCGGCAGGTGCTGCTCAACCTCATTGGCAATGCCATCAAGTTCACTGAACACGGCCACATCACGGTTCGCTGCGAGTCTGAGTCCTGCGCAGCCAGCGATCAGCCCCGGAAAGATCTTGTACTGCACTTCTCGGTCGCCGATACCGGGATCGGCATCGCCCCCGAGAAGCATCAGAGCATCTTTGATGCGTTTTCCCAGGAAGATGGGTCAATTACCCGCCGATATGGCGGCACGGGTCTGGGTCTGACCATCAGTCGCCGGCTGGTTGAGCTCATGGGAGGACGAATCTGGGTGGAGAGCAGGGTGGGTCATGGCAGCCGCTTTCACTTCTCGGTGAGCGTGGGCCGCCCGATCTCACAATCGCCCGCCGACCGCGCTGAGCCCGAAGAGGCCGGGCCCGTCGCACCGGGCGCCATGGCGCTCACGACGGATTCGCCATCCATCAAGGCGATGGCTGATCCGCCGGTCGGTCGCACTTCGACCCCATCCGTGCCTCTGCGCATTCTGGTGGCTGAGGACAATCCGACCAATCAGATGCTGCTGCGCATGATCCTCGAGCGTGAGGGCCATGATGTCGTGCTCGCCAATCATGGCCGTGAAGCACTGGCCCGGTATTCCGAAGGCCACTTTGATCTGGTCCTGATGGACATGCAAATGCCTGAAATGGACGGACTGGACGCCAGCCGGGCCATTCGCGCCCTCGAGGTCGAGCGGGGCCTGCCGGCAGCCATGATTCTCGCGATCACCGCCAATGCAATGGCGGGAGACCGTGATCGATGCCTGGAGGCAGGCATGACCGACTACCTGTCCAAGCCGGTCCGCCCACTGGATCTGAAAGACAAAATCAAGGCGCTGCAATCAGCCCGGGCCGGAAACCGCCCCTGAGTCAAACAGGGCCTCGATGCGGGCTGCGTCATAGCCCAACAGTCCGGTCAGCACCTCGCGGGTATGCTCACCCACGTGATGCGGAGCACGCATTCGAGGATGAACCGGCTGACCGTCGAGGTGATACGGACTGGCGGTGACCCGTACGGCACCCGCGACCGGATGCGGCAACGTCGGGAAAAATGCCCGCTCGAGCAGGTGACCCGACGCGATGACTTCCTGAGGGTAAAGCACAGGAGCGCAGGGCACTCGAGCAGCCTCCAGCGCCTGCAGGGCTTCGTCCACCGTCCCGTAGGTGGCGTCAAGCCATTGGCCGATCAGTCGATTGAGATCAGGCCAGTGGCGGGCCCGCTCCGATGCGGTGACAAAGCGCGGATCATGGGCCAGGTCGGGTTGATTCATCAGCTTGAGCAGTCGCGGCCAGAGGTCGCCCGCCCCCACGATCTGAAGCACCAGATGCCTCCCACCCAACCGATGGACCGCCATGCCGGGGCGCGGGCTGCCATAGGCCTCGCCGCCGTTGAGCACCGAGGGAAAGGTGACGCTGTCTGCGCCGATCAGCGCCTCGAGCATCGACACATCGATGTAGGCCCCCTGACCGGTCCGAAAGCGCCTGAACAGTGCGGCTACGATCGCTGCTGTGGCGTGCGCTGCCGCCAGGACATCGGCCGCCTGGAGATTGGACGCACGTGGATGCTCAGCATCGCCCTGCTCCAGATGCATCATTCCGGAGATGGCATTGGTGGTGTGGGCGAACGCCGGGCGCTTGTGCCATTCCCCTGTCTGACCGTAGCCCGAGATCGAGCAGTAGACGATGTCGGGCTTCACGCGACGCACCGCTGTCACATCGCATCCGAGCTTGCTCACCACGCCAGGCGCAAAGTTCTCGATGAATACATCCGCCCGACGGGCAAGATCGAGCAACACAGCCCGGCCCTCCGGGCTGGCAAGATCAATCCCCACCCCCTGCTTGCCCGCATTGACCCGAGCGAAGTACGAGCTCTGATCGCTTCGACCCGGCTCGATCTGATAGGGCGCATTGCGGGTGTCATCCCCACCCTCGGGGCGTTCCACCTTGATCACTGTTGCGCCCAGGTCGGAGAGCTGCCGGGTGCAGTAGGGCCCCGCAAGCACTCGGGTCAGATCGAGCACCACAATGCCGGACAGCGGCAAGGATGACTGGGTTGAATCATTCGCTTGCTGCATGGTGACCTCCTGTGGGCGCGCGGGTGTGTCATCCTGAATCGATCACACCGAGGAGGTCCAACCATGCCGTTCCACGAACGCAACGAGGTGCGCATCCATTACGAGATCGCCGGACAGGGCTTTCCGCTGCTGGTCATTCCAGGCGGCGGGCTGAACTCGGACCTTGCCTTCATGCGCAAGGGTCCGTTCGATCCGCTGTGTGAGTTCAGCGACGAATACCGGTGCATCGCCAGCGATCTGCGTCATGCCAACGGGGGGCAGTCGCATGGCCCGCTCGAACCGGATCGTCCCTGGGATGCCTTTGCCGATGACCAGCTCGCACTGATGGATCACCTGGGCTGCGAGCGCTTCATCGTGATGGGCTTTTGCATCGGAGGGCCCATGACCTGGAACCTGCTGCAGCGGGCAGGGCATCGGATTGCCGCAGCCGTCATCGTGCAACCCAGCGGATCACGGCCCGAGCAGCGCGATTTCTTCTATCAGTCCAACAGCACAGGCTGGGGCCCGGCGTTTCTCGCACGCAGGCCTGATGAAACGCCCGAGCGAGTCGACCGGTTCCTGACCCGCATGTATCGCGAACGCGATGACTTCGTGTTCACGGTGACCCGAGACTTTGTGCGGCAATGCCCGACCCCGGTGCTGGTCCTGCCCGACGACATTCCCGCTCATCCGTATGCGGTGGCCATGGAATCAGCGCTACTCGCGCCCGCGGCGCAGGTCAGTCTGTATCCCTGGAAAGATCCGGTCGAGCGCATCCCGCTGGCCCTGCGGCATATCCGCAGCTTCATGCGGGCGCATCGCGATTCGTTGTGAGGCTCAATCCTGAGAGGGTCAGACCTTGATATCGCCATCAACGTAAAACCAGCGGCCGTGCTCCCTGACAAAACGGCTTGTCTCGTGCAGCCGATAGGCCTTGCCCTGCACCTTGTAGCGGGCCACGAACTCAACCTTGGCCGTGTCTTCCGTTGTGCTGCTTTGCTTCAGGGTGAGACCCAGCCACTTGGTGGACTCCAGCGCGAGGACAGGCGGTCGCGTGGACGGATGCCAGGTCGAGAGCAGGTAATCCACATGCCCAAGCACAAAGGCCGAATAGCGGCTTTGCATCAGGGCCTGCGCGGTCGGAGCCGGCAAACCCTCATGCAGCGGCTTGCAGCACTGGCTGTATGCGGTGTTAGGGTCGCAGGGGCAAGGCGGGGGAGAGCGCATCCGAAATGCCGCAAATGAAAACGCCCGACCGGGGACGGTCAGGCGTTGGGTAGTGTGTTGGTGGACCGAAGGAGGATCGAACTCCCGACCTCCGCATTGCGAACGCGGCGCTCTCCCAGCTGAGCTATCGGCCCAAACAAGCCCACAATGATAGCGGAAACACTCTGCACTGCGTCAAATGGGGCTCATCTGCAAGCAGGGCACCAAACAAAAGACCCGACCCCTGAATCTGGGCCGGGCCTCAACGGCCTTCCGGTGCCAGGCAGGCACCGGATCACACGCACTTACAGGCCGATCTTGCCGCCATCCATTTTGAACGTGAGCATCAATGACCGACGAGGGTTAAGCGCCATCCCAACAAGCGTCCAGAATCGCCCGACTGCATATCTTGGATCTGCAGTCGCCAAAGTCCAACGGCAGCTTCACCCATGTGGCGAAGCGAATGAAATGCCCAACCCATCCTGAGATCACCGCAAGGCCCTTGAAAATCGGCAGCACACACATGCGGCCGCCCGAGCAAACTTCGCCTGCCCACTGGTGAAGTCAACTCGATCTTGAGGTCAGCCCCATAAGTGTGCTCGACTTCAACAGTGACCTGCACCGACTCGACCACCCGGATCGGGCAGTCAGAGAACCGGTACTCCGTCGAGATGCCTTCAGACGGGGCATCTGGGATCATTACGCCAACTGATAGCGGTCCGCTTTCACAGCGTTGCTCAACAGGCAGGGCCCTTGCCGCAGTCGCGGCAGCAACTGCGTCGCCAGCGTGGACTCGGCCAAAGCCAACCAAAGGATGAAAACCGTGGGCATTCATGGCCGATACATCGGTCCGCAGGACACCCAGGTTAGCTGGTCGTGCGGTTTTTGCCAGTAACCACCGCACATCCCGCCAAGACAGCGCGGGATTGGCTTGCAACATCAGCGCCACGACCCCTGACACCATTGGCGCGGACGCTGAAGTTCCAGCCGGAAATGAACTGTAATCAGCATTGCTTGGTGCCGTACCGCCAGATAGCCCGCGCGGACCCGCGATGTCGGTCGTCCAGATACCTGCCGCGGTGTCGCCCATCGTCAGCAGCGGTCCGGAAGGCGCACTGACCAAAATGTTGCTTCCAGGTTCCGCATAGATGGGAGGCCGACCCCAGCCGTCGACTGCCCCGATCGCAAGGACACCGGGATGGTTTGCGTAGCCGTCACGATTACTGTCGTCTTGCCACCCGCCATTGCCTGCTGCAAAGACAATCACAGCCCCTTTACCCTGACGGCCACTCGCAAGCGCCTCTTCAAGCGCTTGTCGCCATGCCGGATCGGCCGGCTGGTAACTGGCTCCTTGGCCCGATACCGGGTCCAGCGTACCCCAGCTGTTGTTGACAATGTCAGCACCCAGCGAAATGGCTGACCGCAAGGACTGAGCGATTTGCCCACTGGATAGCCCATCGAAAGCGATAAAGCGCGCCTGCGGCGCCACACCCCGTCCGCCCATGCTGTTCTCGGCACTCGCCACAGCGATGCCCACCACTGCGGTACCGTGGGCATCGTCCCATTCTCCCGCGCGGTCGTTAAAGGGTGCGTCCCGTGAGGCAGACGGTGGGGAAGGATCGGGCGTGGGAAGAAATCCGTTGATTGTGTACAGGTTCGATACGAGGTCCGGATGAGCGATCTGAACCGCACCATCGATAAAGGCAATCAGTACACCGCGACCAGTATGGTCGACGCCCTCCAAACCCAGATCCATGCCCGGCAGTCCTCCGCCCTGCCCGGTATTGAACAAATGCCATTGACGTTCGAGCAATGGATCAGGCCCCCGCGTCATGATCGGCGCTTTGGGTGCGACGAGCGTGAGCAGCGGATCATTACCGCCATCGCCGCCTCCCCCGCAGGCGGGCAGCAGGCCCGCAATCAAACCAAAGGTCAGTGCGGCCCGTAACGAATCAATCCACGGGCTTGAAGACAAGCTCGATCGCATACTCGGTGGCCTCTGGGCCGGTCTGTTGGAACCATAGGGTCATTGGGCCAGAGGTCAGTTGTCCTGGAGACACATCCTGTAGAACGCTGCGGTTGAGGTCCGCGGGTCCCATATGGCCATACACCAGCATACGGCTTACATCAAACCCCGCATCGAAGACCGGAGCCCGCTGCAAGGCAAAGAAAGCAATCGGATCGGTAGAGACATAGTGGATCAGCCGCATGGACTGAAGCCTTTGCCCCACCGGAATGTCCCAGCGAATGTAGTCGGCGTCCCCCCTCACCACGACGCCATGCAACAGAACCGTGTTGGCCTGCTGAAGAGACAGCAAGCTGGGCTGCATTGGTTGACCCGAGGCCTCGTGCCCTGGCGAGCCGCCATCACCCAAAAGGTTGACCCGCTCCAGAGGCGACCGATTGCCAGCCAGGTCCACCTGTCTCAGCCACAACACAGGGAGTGCATTGCCGAGGATCGCCAGGCGATCGCCGGTCCCTGGCAACCAGGTGCGCTGGTCATCCACCGAGTATTCCCATCGGCTTTGCGGCTCCAGGCCAGTCAGGCGCACCAGGCGAGTCAGGTCCTGGGTCTGAATTTCTGCTTGCACCGAAGCAGGCGGCATGGTGTCCAGCACACAACTGACCACCACGATCTCCGACGTGTTGCCCAGGTCGTCACGCGCTCTGACCCAAATCGTCTTGGCCCCGTCACCCAGTACTTCGAAGGAATCACCTAGCCCGCGGATCCAGTTATTGCCCATGTCAAAGGAGTATTCCCAGCCCTCCAGGCTGCTCACTTGCCAGGCACCGATTTGCGTGACGCCGTCGGTCACGCTCAGGCCCGTGTCGGTGAAGGAGAGCACGGGTTTGGCCAGAACTCTGGGCGCCGGAGAGGGCGATGAGGGCATTAGAGTCATACCCGGGTTGACGCCCAGATCAGGACCTTCTGAGTTACTGCCCCCACCACCACACGCTGCCAAGATGCACGCAAAGAAAAGAATTGACAGCTTTTTTCCTGCCGAACACCGAGCGTATCGGGGCGACGCTTCGAGCTCAATGGGATACGAAGGCTTCATTGCGGCTGCTCACGCGTGCAACTTGCAAACTGGCGCGCGGAGCGGATTTGAACACTTTCGATAAAAAAGCTGGGCCACCGCAAGAAGGGTGGCCCAGACACAGATGCAGACCCTACAAGGGTCTGCGACGAAACAGGATTAGGTTCCGATCACCCCACCGTCGTTCTTGCGAATGACCACCGTTGCTGAGCGCGGACGGCCCGCGTTGGGGCCGTCGGGCCACTTGGAGAACGCGGTGGGATTGGCGTTGACCCAGGCATCCCTAGAGTCCGATGGAGAAGCCTTCCAGCCTTCAGGTGCATTGATGTGCGGCACGCTAGTCGGCGATGAGGCAACCTCACCAGGATGCTGAATGTTGATGAACATGGTGCGCCCATCAGGCGTCCAGCACACACCCGTGACTTCACACCCGGAAGGTCCGACCAGGAAACGGGTGATCTTCTTCGTCGCAATGTCGGCCACCAGCATCTGATTGTTGCCTTGACCAACAAAGTCCCCCACATTCGTGTAGCTGCCATCGGTCTGAATCCACAGCCGCCCCTCGGGATCGACCTGGATGCCATCGGGCGAATTGAAGGTGTTGCTGGTGTCGATATTGCTCGACCCCTTCTTGGCACCGTCCAAGGCCGGGTTGCCAGCGATCACGAAGATGTCCCAATTGAAAGTGGTCGCCGCAGCGTCGGCACCCGTCTCATTGATGCGGATCACGTGGCCCCAGTTGTTGACAGCCCGCGGATTGGCCTCGTCCACTGCTGGACGCGCGGTGCCCGCTGTAGTGGAGCCATTGGCCATGTTGGAGGAAGCAGTCGTCGTGCCGCGCCGGTTATTGTTCGTGCACGCCAGGAACACTTCGCCCGACTTGGTACGGTTGGCGGCCACCCACTCGGGGCGGTCCATCATGGTGGCGCCCAAACGATCAGCGGCCTGACGGGCCTTGATCAGCACCTCAGCTTGATTAGCAAAGCCGTTCTCAACGGTCAAACCATTCTGACCGTGTACCAGAGGCAACCAGACTCCGGTGCCCTGGTTGTCGCCGGTAAGGGTGCCCGCATCGAAACGTGCGACATACAGGGTGCCGCTATCGAGCAGATCGTTGCCGCTGGCCTTATTGGCCGGGTCATAAGTCCCAGCGGACACGAACTTGTAGAGATACTCGTTGCGCTCGTCGCAACCGGTATAGACCACCGCCTTGTTGGTCTTGGACAGCACGCACTCGGCGTTCTCGTGCTTGAAGCGGCCCAGCGCCGTGCGCTTCTTGGGCTTGCTGGACGGAGCGTAGGGATCAATCTCCACGACCCAGCCGAACCGGTTGGGCTCGTTGGGGTTGACATTCAGATCGAAACGTGGATCGCCCTTGTGCCATCCGTAGCCGAACCCCCCCGCGCTCAATCCATAGCGGTTCTGCAAGGTATTAGCGGTCCAGCCTTGAGCGTCGGTACCAAAGTAGCCGTTGAAGTTCTCTTCGCAGGTGATGTACGTGCCCCAAGGCGTCTGGCCAGCACCGCAGTTGTTGAGTGTGCCCAGCACCTCGGTACCCGTGACATCAGCTGCGGTCTTGAGCAGGTCGTTACCCGCTGCGGGGCCCGAGATGGTGATGGGGGTGTAGCCGGTGATGCGCCGGTTGTAGGGGGAGTTCTTGACGTACTCCCACTTGCCGGCCGAGTTGCGCTGGACTTCAATGACAGAGACGCCGTGCGCGGCGAGCTGCTTTTTGGTGTTGTCAGGAATTTCAGGTTTGTTGAAGTTGGCCGTGTTGTGGAAGTACTCGGGGTTGATGTACTCGTGGTTCATGGCCAGGATGCCGCGGCTGTTGCCATCGGTACCGGGATAGGGGAAGAAGTTGATTCCATCATGGTTGTCACCCGACTGCTGCTCCTGCTCGCGCCAGGATTCGCTGGCGTCGCCCTTGAAGTTCGGTGCACTGGCAAGGATCGGATCACCCCAGCGGTACATCACATCGGCGGTATAGCCTTCGGGAACGACGATCGCATCACCGCTGCTGGTCGATACCGTCTTGAAGCCGATGCTGCCGGGTGCGGGTAAGGGATCCGCATCGCTACCGCCGCATGCGCTGAGAACACTGCCAAAAATACCCAGCAACCCGAGCCCGGCCCCGGACTTGAGCATGCTGCGGCGGCTAGGGTTTCGCGCGATCTCGCGTTCGATCAGATCGTGCAGGTGATCATTTGCTGAAGAATTAGAGACTCCATCGTCATCACGAATCAGGCTGGCCATGCATAAGCTCCGTTTGGTTGAGACCTCGCTCGAGTTTGGAGTTCTCAAGTGACCGAAAGGTGACGGAGACTTTTCTTATTGATTACGGTTCGTGGGAATTCCCGATTCGGATCCGTTGAAGGTCTAGAAATCTTCAAAATGCTTGGAAGCAACAGCCCATCCTCGAGATCCGCAACGACTCTGCAGTGTGCTTAGCCCCAAAAAGAAAGGCGCTCGTTGCCGAGCGCCCTGAACGTGGCAGCCCGAAAGCTGCCTCTCCTCCTCCTCTTGACCGCTGCACGCCAGTTGCGGACTGTGTCCGTCACCGCATTGCACCGCTCAATGAAAC
>Ga0255100_1000947_pt1 | contig 11008 bp, 10 predicted proteins | sample Colum_Colum_RepB_2_FD_188449 | JGI IMG/M metagenome (GOLD analysis project Ga0255100, IMG submission 188449) | Freshwater microbial communities from Columbia River, Oregon, United States - Colum_Colum_RepB_8d | ecosystem: Environmental > Aquatic > Freshwater > River | place: USA: Oregon...
GGGGAATCCCGCCCTCCTCAACTCCGCTGCGCTCCCAATTCGTCGGTCGGGATTCCCCCACCCGCGCTTGCTTCAGGCGGTTGCAGGATTGCTAGCGCTGTTTTGTATCGACAACGAAAGGCATGCGCGGGCCCACAGGCCTGACCGACGAATTGGGAGCGCAGCGGAGTTGAGGAGGGCGGGCCTGTGGGCCTGCGCATGCCGTTCCCCGACAACGCCAATTAGCGCGTACAGATTGAGCGTGGAAATTCAGCAATAAGGCATCGATGACCCCAACACCTCTTTCACCTTCGCCAACAGCAAGCGAAAGGTCTCCTCCAGCGGTTGCTCGCTGGTGTTGAGGGTGACATTGGCCTTCGAATAAAACGCCTCGCGCCCCGACAAAATGGCACGCAAGTCATCCATCGCCATCTTGCTCGAAGCCATGGGGCGCATGTCGCCTTGCGCGATCACGCGGTTCATGTGGTCCTCGGCATCCGCCTTCAGCCACACCGAGGTGCAGTGCGTCAGCAACTCATTGAATGTGGACGGGTCCGACACCAGTCCGCCCGGCGTGGCGATGATGGCTTCCGGATAAATTTGAATCGCCTCTTCCAACGCACGACGCTCATAGCGTCGGTAGGCGTTTTGACCGTAGAGGGCTTGAATTTCAGACACGCTGCAGCCGGCAAATTTTTCGATCTCCTCGCTCAGTTCCACAAACGGGAAATTCAGCGACTGCGCCAACATGCGCCCCAGCGTGGATTTGCCGGCTCCGCGCAAGCCAATCAGCGCAATGCGATGGCTGCGTGAGGGGCTGGCTGTGGTGGTGCCAATCAGCTCACCCACGGCCTCGCGAACCCGAAACAACGTGGCCTCGTCACGACCTTCCAGCAAGTCACGCAGCATCAGCCACTCGGGCGACGAGGTGGTCACGTCTCCTACCAATTCGGCCAGAGGGCATTGCAGGGCCCGCGAGAGATGCAACAACACCAAGATGGAGGCGTTGCCCACCCCGTGCTCCAGGTTGGCCAGGTGGCGCTCGGATATGCCTGCGTTGTCCGCCGTGACCTTGCGCGTCATGCCGCGTCGCGCGCGCAACTTGCGAACCCGCTCACCCAGCGAGACCAGGAAGGGGTCTTTCTCGTCCAGGCTGGGCGCGGACCCTGAGGCAGGGGTTTTCCCTGATACATGAATTATAGTGCTTGACATGGTGTTGGAATGGCTCTACATTGCCGATATGAACAATACTTCATATTTGAAGAGAGTTCAAGTCTTTTCGAAGACACCCCAAAACAATACCCCCGGTGGCTCACGCATGAGTTGCCGTGATCAGAACCCTCTGCTCGAGCAGCGACAGGAGACATTTCATGAGCCTTGCGGACTCCATCACCCCGCCCGGTGAACGCTTCAACATGGCCCAGCACCTGCTGGAGATCAACCGAGGACGCGCTGGCAAAACCGCGTTCATCGATGACCACGGCTCCATCACCTATGGCGAGTTGGACGATCGTGTGCGCCGTATGGCCGCGGGCTTGCGCGCACTGGGCTTGCGACGTGAAGAACGTGTGCTGGTACTGATGCACGATTGCACCGACTGGCCCGTCAGCTACCTGGGCGCCATGTATGCGGGGCTGGTGCCGGTGTGTGTCAACACCTTGCTGACGGCCGATGACTATGCCTACATCCTGGAGAACTCCCGCGCCCAGGCCGTTCTGGTGTCAGGGGCGCTGTTGCCCACACTCAGCGCCGCCATGACACGCAGTGATCACGAGGTCTCCAAGGTCATCGTCTCGCACCCGGCAGCGCCGTTGCACCCGGCCGAAGTGGCGTTTGATGCATTCGTGCAATCTCACCAGCCTGCTCACAAGCCGGCGGCTACACAGCCCGATGATCCGGGCTTCTGGTTGTATTCCTCGGGATCGACGGGACGCCCCAAGGGGACGGTGCACTCGCACGCCAACCCCTTCTGGACCATCGAGCTCTATGCCAAAAGGGTGCTCGGCTTGCAGGACAGCGATGTGTGTTTCTCGGCCGCCAAGTTGTTCTTCGCCTATGGACTGGGCAATGCATTGACTTTCCCCATGGGGGTTGGCGCCACCACCCTCCTGATGGGCGAGCGCCCAACGCCCGACGCCACCTTCAAACGCTGGAAGGGCGAGGTCGGTGGGCTCAAACCCACGGTGTTCTTTGGCGCTCCCACCGGTTTTGCCGGCATGCTGGCACACCCCGCCATGCCGGCTCGTGCGGAGCTTGCCTTGCGTCTGGTGTCGTCAGCGGGCGAGGCCTTGCCCGCCGAGCTGGGGGAGCGTTTCAAGGCGCACATGGGCGTGGACATCGTCGATGGCATCGGATCCACCGAGATGCTGCACATTTACTTGTCCAACCGTCCCGACCGCGTGCGCTACGGCACCACCGGCTGGCCGGTTCCGGGCTATGAGATTGAGCTGCGGGGTGACGACGGGCAAGCCGTGCCCGATGGCGAGCCGGGCGACCTGTACATCCACGGCCCCTCGTCGGCCATGATGTACTGGGGCAACCGTCAGAAAACCCGTGACACTTTCCAGGGCGGCTGGACCAAGAGCGGCGACAAGTACATCCGCAACGAGGACGGCAGCTACACCTACGGCGGACGCAGCGACGACATGCTCAAGGTCAGTGGCATTTATGTGTCGCCGTTCGAGGTGGAAGCCACGCTGGTGCAGCACACTGCGGTGCTGGAGGCCGCGGTGATTGGAAAAGAGGACACGGACGGTCTGATCAAGACCAAGGCCTTTGTGGTGTTGAAGCCGGGACAAAGCGTCACCGAGGCCGAACTGAAAGCCTTCGTGAAAGACCGATTGGCCCCCTACAAATACCCGCGCTTCATCGAGTTTGTCGCCGACCTGCCCAAGACCGCTACAGGCAAAATCCAGCGTTTTAAACTGCGTGCCCAGGAATCCACCGGCAGCACTGCCTGAGAACCGCCATGGACTTAGCCACTTTTCTGATCCAATGTCTGAACTCCGTTCAGTACGGTTTGCTGCTGTTTCTGGTCGCTTCCGGGTTGACGCTGATCTTCGGCATCATGGGCGTCATCAACCTGGCGCATGGCAGCTTCTACATGATCGGGGCCTACATGGCCTACGCGTTGGCGCCGGTGGTGGCCAGCACCTTCGGGGGCGGTTTCTTTGCCACGCTGGTGGTGGGGTTCGCGCTGTCCATCGTGCTGGGCTATCTGCTCGAGTGGGCGTTCTTCAGCTTCTTGTACGAACGAGAGCATCTGCAGCAAGTGCTGATGACCTACGGTCTCATTCTTGTGTTCGAGGAGTTGCGCAGCATCATCGTCGGTGACGATGTCCATGGTGTGGAAGCACCGGCGATCCTGGCTGGCACCTTGCCGCTGGGTGACATCATGACCTACCCGGTCTACCGACTCTTCATCTCGGGGGTGTGTCTGGCGCTGGCGCTCGGCATGTACCTGGTGTTCACGCGCACGCGTCTGGGCATGATGATCCGCGCGGGCAGCACCAACCGGGAAATGGTGCAGTCGCTGGGGATCGACATCCAGTTTTTGTACCGTGTGGTGTTTGCGGCAGGCGTGGCGATTGCCGTGCTGGCGGGCATGGTGGCGGCGCCGGTGTCCTCGGTCTATCCAGGCATGGGCAGTCAGGTGCTCATCATCTGTTTTGTGGTGGTGGTGATTGGCGGCATCGGGTCGATCCGTGGCGCCTTGCTGGCCGCCATGCTGATTGGCATTGTGGACACTTTTGGCAAGGTGTTGCTCCCGCAGGCCGCTGGCGTGTTGGTGTATGTGCTGATGGCGCTGATCCTGCTGTGGAAGCCCGACGGTTTGTTCAAGGCAGGGTGACATCATGAATTCAAGAGTGCTTTTTGTGTTGTGTGCCTTCGCAGCCCTGCTGGCTTATCCCTGGGTGGGGGGCAAGTTTGGCGTCGACCTCGTCAACAAAATCATGATCTACGCCATCTTTGCGCTGAGCCTGGAACTGCTGGTGGGCGGCACCGGTCTGGTGTGCTTCGGGCAGGCGGCTTTTTTTGGCATTGGGGCCTATGCCACGGTGTTGCTGTCGCCCACGGCGGAAGCCGGCTCGCTGTGCCTCCTGTTGCTGGCCAGTGCGTTGATGGCGGGCCTCTATGCCTTGGTGGTGGGCTCGCTGTCGTTGCGCACCAAAGGGGTGTACTTCATCATGGTCACGCTGGCCTTTGCGCAGATGGCCTACTACGTGGTGCACGACACCCCGCTGGGCGGGGGAACCGACGGCATTTACCTGAACGTGAAACCGGCCATGGGCCAACTCATCGATCTGGAAGACCCCCTGGTGATGTACCAGTTCACCCTGGCCATGCTGGTCCTGACCTTCGGGTTTCTCGCGGTGCTGTTGCGCTCGCGCTTTGGCCATGCGCTGGCTGGTATCCGGGTCAATGAACAACGCATGCGTGCCACGGGTTTTGCCACCTACCCTTACAAGCTGGCCGCCTTCACCCTGTCGGGCACGTTGGCCGGACTGGCGGGCTTTCTGTTTGCAGTGAAAGACGGCTTCGTCAATCCCGAGATGATGAGTTGGCACCTGTCAGGCGCGGTTCTCATCATGATCATTCTGGGAGGTTTAGGGCACCTGCGCGGAGCCTTGATTGGCGCCTTTGCATTCGCCTTGTTGCAGGAACTGTTCAAGTCGGAGGCCGTGTTTGGCGCGCTGGCCAAGCACTGGCATCTGGGGTTGGGCTTGACCATCATCGCCAGTGTGGCGCTGCTGCCGCGCGGCCTGGTGGGGGTTCCCGCGCAAATCCGTGAACGGCTGATCGGGCGCTCCTCGCGTCGCGCAGAAACCCCGGAGGTGAACCATGAGCGCTGAGGCCATATTGCTGCGAGGGCGGCACATCACGCGTCGCTGGGGGGGCCTGGTGGCCGTCAACGACGTCTCGATTGACCTGGCCCTTGGCGAGGTGCATGCCGTGATCGGGACCAATGGCGCGGGCAAGTCCACGTTGATCAACATGCTGTCGGGTGAAATTCCCCCGTCTTCGGGCAGCGTGGAATTGCTCGGCCAGGACGTGACGACCTGGAGTCAGCCCAAACGGGCCCGTGCTGGGCTGGGTCGGAGTTACCAGCGCAACACCATCTACCCCACCTTCACCGTGATGGAAAACTGCCGACTCGCCGCCCAAGCGGCCTGGCAGCAAGCGTGGCGATGGTGGGAGGCGGCCAGCACCTGTGTCAACAGCACCGAGGCCGCGCGCCAGGCAGCGCACAGTGCGGGGCTCACGCCGTACCTGGAGCAGACGGCCGGGTTGTTGAGCCATGGTCAGAAACGTCAACTCGAAATTGCCATGTGCCTGGCCACCTCACCGCAAGTGCTGCTGCTCGATGAGCCGCTGGCGGGCATGGGAGCCGAGGAAACCGAGCGCATGCTCGAGTTGCTCGCCCAGTTGCGCCACGACCATGCCGTCTTGCTGGTGGAACACGACATGGACGCCGTGTTTCGCATTGCCGACCGCATCACCGTGATGGTCAACGGGTCGGTCATCGCCTCGGGCACGCCCCAAGCCATACGAGACAACGCCGAGGTGCAGTCGGCCTACCTGGGAGGACACTGAGATGACGAAACTGGCGTCCTCGGACCCCATTCTGGAAGCCACCGGCGTACATGCCTGGTATGGCTCGAGCCATGTGCTGCATGGGGTTGACCTGAGCATCGCGCGCGGTGAAACCGTGGGCTTGCTCGGCCGTAACGGCATGGGCAAGAGCACCCTGATTCGCACCTTGCTGGGACATGTCCCACAGCGAGATGGCCGCATTCACCTGTTTGGTCAGGACATGTCCAAGGCCAGACCACATGAGGTGGCGCGTCGTGGTGTGGCCTATGTGCCGGAAGGGCGGGGCGTGTTCCCCAACCTGACGGTGCGCGAAAACCTGGTGATGGCGGCCCGACCCGCCCCTGGTAGCCAGCGGGGCTGGACCTATGCGCGTGTGATGGAGACCTTTCCGCGTCTGCAAGAGCGTGTGGGTAACCTGGGCTCTCAGCTCTCGGGGGGCGAGCAGCAGATGCTCTCCATCGGTCGCGCCTTGATGACACAGCCCGACCTGATCATTCTGGACGAAGCCACCGAGGGTCTGGCGCCGCTGATCGTGGCGGAGATCTGGCGCGTGATCCAGGCGATTCGCGCCGATGGCATTGCCACCTTGATTGTGGATCGCGACTACAAGATGGTGTTGTCGCAATCCGAGCGCGCGGTGGTCTTGCAAAAAGGGCAGGTGGTGCTGTCAGGGCAGTCCAGCGAATTGCTGAGCTCGAGCCAGTTGTCGCAGTACCTGGGCGTTTGAACAACGCGCCGGTCGCGCGTGCGGGTTCCCGGTTTCAGCGTGACAGCAAGGGCTCAAGGCGAGGCAGCATCAGGGACAGCCGGGTGCCGAATGCGCCCGACTCGATGAGGCAGTCACCCCCGAGCGACTGCATGCGTTGTTGCATGCCACGCAAGCCCATGGCCGTGGGTCGAGCGATGGCGCTGCCAGGGTCGCCTGCCGACCAACCCGGGATGCCGCAACCGTTGTCCTCGATGACCAGTGTCACGCCATCCGGTTTGGCGCACAGACGCACAAGAATGCGTGTGGCCTGGCTGTGACGCAACGCGTTGCTCAGGCCCTCGTGCGCGGCTTTGTACAAATGGAGTCCTCCTTCGGAGGAGAGGACGCCCACCTCGTCGGGCTCGTCAAAGTCCACCTGGATGCCCAGTGGTTGTCCCCACCGGGCTGAGCGCTGACACAGGCTGCGCAAGGCCTCGGTCAGAGTCTCGGAGGCGGTGTGCAGCGGGTTGATGGCAAATCGCAACTCTTCGATGCTGCGTTCAATCTCGTCTTGCAGTTGCGTGGCGACCAAGGGCGCAGTGCGGGTTCGCCACAGCATCAGATTCAGGCGTGCACCCACGCCATCATGGATGTCACGGGTGATGCGGTCGCGTTGAGCACGCAAAGCCTGCTCATGCTGGCTTTGCATCCGACGATGGTGCAAATGGTCCTGTACCAGCAACCACAGTGACATCACCACAAAGACCGGTAAGGATAAATGGGTGAGGTAAATGGGTTGCAACAGCAGCGAGTAGCTGGGTTGCGGCAACGCCTGCAGCCAAGAGGGCGGCAATTCACCCGCTTGAAGCGCATAGTCGTGCCAGGCCAGCGCCGCGGTGAAGACGCCATGCAGGCCCAACCCGGTCACCTTGACAACATCGCGCTGTCTGAGCCCCAGGCTGACAAGAATCAGACTGCCCGTCACATAACAGAGGACTGCCGCGCCGGTCCACACCACGTCCAGCCAGGGCTCGGCTTCAGGGCCTGCAAACGCAAACACCAGCCAGCCGCCTTGCAGCACGCACAGCAGCAGCCCGTTCAACCAGCCTGGCAAGGTCTGATGGAAGATGGCGGTGAGAAATCGCAAGACCACATAAATCAGGGTGCCGGTGCAGGCATACAGCATCAGGCGCCAGACAAACCATGCCCGCAAAGGCAACTCTGGGGTCAGGGCCAGGGTAAACAACACGCCCCAGACCAGCGAGGTCAGACCCCCATAGACGTAGGTGACGGAGCGAGTGCGCCAGCCAATCGCCAAGACAAACAAGCCCACCACGATCGACAACAGATTGACGGTGGTGGGCAAGGTGCTGCTGAGCAACAAAAACCGGTCATGCCAGGGTTGCAGGTCGATCAACTCGCCTTGCAACACGGGGGCCACATACCAACCCCGCAGATGGCCCGTTTGTTCCACCTGTATCTGAATCGGCCCGTGCGCCTGCAGCAAGGCATGGGGTAGCGTGACCAACACCGGTCGGTACCAGTGATGAAAACTCTCGGGCGTGGACATGGGCAGCGAGTACACGGTGGCCTGTCCGACCTTGACCGTCAGACCCTGTACGGGTTGTGGAAACAGCAAGGCTGGCAAGCGTTGAGTTGCCACGGAAGGCGGCAGCGACAGAGACCACTGCACCTGCAGCAATCCCGACTGCGCCTGACGGACGTAGTGGGGCAGGGTGACGGGGGTGTCGGCGCCGCCCATGGTGCGCAGATCCGCCTGGATCAGCACATTCATCGTTGCATGGGAGAGGGAGCACAGCCCCAAAACCGCCAGCACACACCAGCGCCATGCCCTTGACAGAGCCCACGCGTGCTGGCTCACCCCGTGAGTGAACAGCCCACTCACAACAACCCGAGGTTCAGTGCTGACTGCACCGCCTCCATTTTGTTGCGCACATTCAGTTTGCGGTAGATGCTGCGCAAATGCTGGTTGACGGTGAAGATGGAAATGTTCAACTGGGGCGCAATGCTTTTGGCAGGCAAGCCGATTTGCACCAGACTCAGCACTTTCAGTTCCTTGGGCGTGAGCGCTGCGGGGGTTGCTCCCGCGGTGGAGCGCTGTGCCGTTTGTGGATGGCGTTGCGCCATCTCCTGGATCACAATTTTGCTGGCCAGACCGCTCAGCACACCGCCCTCGTTGACCAGGGTGATGATGTGATGCAGGAGGTGATCGGGAGGCTCGGATTTGAGCAAGTAGCCGTGTGCCCCCGTTTCCAGGCTCGACAGGATGTGTTTGGGGTCGCCCAAGGTGGACAGCACCATGACACGGGCGGTAGGTTGCACCCGAGCGATGTGCTGGATGACCGTTTGCCCCGATCCATCGGGCAGTCCTAAATCCACCAGAAACACATCAGCATGGCTGGTGCGGATGTTGTCCAGCGCCAGCGCCACCGTATCCACCCAACCACACAGTTGCAAGAGCGGATTGGTGCGAATCAGATCCACCAGTTGTCGACCGAATTCGGGGTCGTCTTCGACCAGAAATACTTGGATAGTCATAGCAAAAAATTGGATTCTGCAATGGCAAGCTGCGCCCGAAAATAGCACCTTGCATCTAGCAATTTCATGCAGGGCCTGGCTCTAAAATCAGTGCATGAACGAATCGTTGTGGGTCTCCACGGGCGTGGTCGCGTTGGCCGAAATGGGGGACAAGACCCAGTTGCTGGCGTTTGTGCTCGCCGCCCGTTTTCGCAAACCCGTGCCCATCGTGTTGGGAATTTTGCTAGCCACCCTCGTGAACCATGGGCTGGCGGGGGCCCTGGGGGCCTGGATCACCCAGGTGCTGAGTCCGGGGGTGCTGCGTTGGGTGTTGGGCCTGTCGTTCCTGGCGATGGCGGCCTGGACCTTGATACCCGACAACATCGAAGAAGACGAGACCCACGTGGCCGGTCGCCTGGGGGTGTTTGGCGCCACCCTGATCACTTTTTTTCTGGCCGAAATGGGGGACAAAACCCAAATCGCCACCGTGGCCATGGCTGCCCACTACGCCACGCCGGTGATGGTGGTGGCCGGGACCACGTTGGGCATGTTGATTGCGGATGTGCCGGCTGTGTTTGTCGGCAACCGGTTTGCAGACCGAATTCCGATGCGATGGGTGCATGGCATTGCGGCCGCGATCTTCGCGGCGCTGGGAATAGCCACCTTGTGGGGCGCGGGAGCCGGCTGGGGGTTCTGACGCACCGCTACAGCGGCGGCAGGCGACGTGGGACGGACAGTCGCTCCCACGACGAGGGGCGCAGGGTGACGGTGTCGCAGGCCGGTGTGCAGCGACACAGCAGTACCTGGCCTGCCTCACACTGGTCGTTGGTCATGGGCCAGGCATCCACGGGCATGACCTCGCCTTGCACCAGTTCGGCGGCGCACAAACCACAAATGCCTCGTCGACAGGCATAAGGCAGCGCGATGCCCTGTGCATGGGCGGCGTCCAGAATGGGTTGACCCGGACGACAGACAATGACGACGTCACTGTGCGCAATCACCACATGTTTGTAGTTCTCTGCGGGGGTGGTGCTCATGCGAATCGCCCGATACCAAACTCAGGCCACTCGCCGGGCAAAGTGCCGCTGCTCGAGACCGAGATGCCCTGCGTCACCCACAGGGCGGTTCGAGCGGCAGCGGCCAACCCCACATGGCCATGACCGCAGGCATACCACAAACCCTCGCAAGCGGGTGATGGCCCAATCACGGGCAAACCATCGGGAGTCGAGGGGCGGTGCCCCATCCAGCGCGACAGGTCTTGGCGTCGCGCGTCTGGGTTGAGGACCGGGTAGGTGCGGCGTGCATGAGCCAACAGCACACCAGCCCGGGCCCAATCGGGGTCAGCCCCCGGGCGCGCCAGTTCCACTTGACCGGCCAGTCGCAATCCCTGAGGCGTCATGGTGTTGGCCATGCGCCCATCGCTGGGCATGATGGGGATGGGCAGATCCAAGGCCGCGTGCGGCAAGACCACGTGGTAGCCCCGCTCACTGGCCAGAGGCAAGACATCGCCTGCCTGGCGTGCCAACTGGGGCGAGTCAATCCCTGCGGTGATCAACACGCGATCGAACCCGCAAGGCCCAGGGTCCGTCAGCACGCCGGTGCACCGGCCTTGCTGCAGTTGCAGACCTTGCACCCGGGCCTGACGGTGTTCTGCCCCGAGGCGTTGTGCAGCTTGCAGCAACAACCGCACATAGTCACCCGGGTCACTGCACCAGGCCCCTTCGGGTACCCAGAGGCCCAGCTGTCCGGCGCGAGGCAATGCGGGTGCCCGCGCCTCTAACGCATCGCCTTCCAGTTCCACCCAGGACACGCCGAGTTCTCGTCGCAGTTGCCAGGCCATGGCGTCGGCCTCGAATGCACCGCGATGGGGATACACGTAGAGCAAGCCGGTGTGATGCAGCAGGTGACCAGCATGGGCCCATTGTGCGAACTCGCGATGACGATCAGGGGCATCGTGAAGCAGGCGATGCAAAGACCTGGCCGTCGCTCGAACCTTGTCCCAGGTGCTACCGGCACGCACAAATCGCCACAGCCAGGGCATCAACCAGGGCAGGGACGAGACACGCAGCGCCAAGGGGCCCTGCCGGTCCAGGAGATAGCCAGGGATTTTTTTCCACAACCCGGGCGAGGACATGGGCAGGATGGAGGCCGGGCTGATCCAGCCGCCATTGCCATGGCTCGCTGCGTGCGGCCCGCCAGGGCGGTGGG
>Ga0255100_1000955_pt1 | contig 10974 bp, 7 predicted proteins | sample Colum_Colum_RepB_2_FD_188449 | JGI IMG/M metagenome (GOLD analysis project Ga0255100, IMG submission 188449) | Freshwater microbial communities from Columbia River, Oregon, United States - Colum_Colum_RepB_8d | ecosystem: Environmental > Aquatic > Freshwater > River | place: USA: Oregon...
CCAAAATCCGCCCTTTGCAGCAAACCCTCAATTCCGAAGTCCGTGGACCGGAGGATGATTCGTCCCCCGCGATCTTCAGGATCTCCGATGGCGGTCAAACAGCACGGCAGCCTGGGTGCGCGAGTTCACCCCGAGTTTTTCAAAGACCCGTTCGAGATAGTTGCGGACGGTTTTCGGCTGAAGGCCCAGTGCCACAGCAATTTCCTTGTCGGTCTTCCCGTCGGCGACTGCGGCGAGCACGCGGCGTTCCTGCTCTGAAAGTTCCCCGAGGGGATTCGTGGGCGGGTTCGGGAGGACGTTCTTCAGTTCGCGGTCTACGGCGCGCACCACGATCGGATCAAACATCATGCCGCCGCTGAGCACGGTGCGAATGGCCGCCACGATGTCGCGCGGTTCGTTGTCCTTGAGCAAGTATCCGTCGCCGCCCGCCTGCATGGCGGCCAGGACGAGTGCATTGTCGGCAAAGGAGGTGAGGAACAACACGCGTGGCGCGCCGGGTTGGGTTTTGATTTCGCGGCAGACATCCATGCCGCTGCGATCCGGCAACCGCACGTCGAGCAGTACCACGTCGGGGCGGTATTTGCGCACGGCCAAGATGGCCTCCGCAGCACTGGCAGCTTCTCCGGTCACGAGGATTCTCGGGTCCACTTCCGTGATGATGCGAAGGCCCATGCGGACCACGGGATGGTCGTCCACGATCAACACGCGGATGGCGGGGGAGGATTTCATGTTTCCTGTTCCGACCTGGGATCGCCGGTGACCGGGACGGTCACGCTGACCCTCGTGCCTATTCCAGCCAGCGACTCCAACTCAAAGGTTCCACCGGTGTTGGCAGCTCTCTTCTTCATGTTCTGCAAGCCAACGCCTGTCTGCGGAGGCGAGTTGGGATCGAAGCCTCTGCCATCATCGCGGATCTCCAGTGTCACTTGGTCGGGAGCGTGACGCAGAGCTACAGTGATTCGGTTGGCTTGGGAGTGGCGCAGGGCGTTGCTCAGCGCTTCGTGAGCCAGGTTGGCCCAGTGGACAGACTGTTCGCCCGTGAGGCTGTTGGCTGCCTCCTCAGAAACCTCCGCCAGGATCTCCGTTTCAGTGGTGCAGCGCATGCGCTCCACCAATGCGATCAGCAGGCCTGCGAGATCGCTTGTGGGGCTATCGTCCGCCTCGTGTCGCAAAATGTAGCCCCGCAACTGTCCAATGATGGCCGTGAGATTCCGCCGGTAGTCTGCCAGCCGGGCACCCAGCGGCGGCGAGGATTCCATAGCCTGGTCGGCGGCGCGACTCAGGCCGAGCTGCAAGGCGTACAGCGATTGGATCGTGCCATCGTGAAGGTCGAGGCTGAGGCGCTCACGTTCGCGGCGGGTAGCCTCAAGTTCGTTCAGGGTCGACCTGAGTTGTTGGGACACGACCTCTTGGCGCAAGCGTGCCCGAAGCTGCACCGCCATGGCTCCAGCCATCACCGACGACAGCAACACACCTCCCGCCAGCGCGACCCATGCTCGGTAGCGGGTTGAATTCTGATCAAACTGCTGGGTTGAGTAGAAGACCAATTGCCAAGTACTGCGGAAAAACGGCCATTTCTGGGTGGTTTGGAAGCGTGGGCTAAAACCATGGGCAAGCACCCGGCACTCGTCGCTAACGCCACCCATCCAAGTGTTAGCAGAGACTTGCGCGGGACTGGCCGCATCCGCAAACGCATCGAAGGTGACCTGGTCGTTGGCCGACGGGAGAGCGGTTTTGAGCAACTCCTTCCAATGGATGGTTCCAATCACCAGTCCCTTAAACCGATAGTGCCGGAGCTCCTGAGAGTATTCTGGCCTGATTCTATTCACATCGAGAAAGTCGTTGGCAAAGATGGGTATTAAGAGGCTGACGGCTGCCGTTGGTTGACCATTGGTTTGGGGGATGACTCTGCGCGGCGAAGAAATCAACCGACCGCTGGGGTTAGGCCACCAAACTTCTTGGATCGGCGGCGCATGCAGCCACAATTGGGTGTCGCCGTGCGTCAACGAGGTTCCATTGAGCCAGGTCTGGGCCACCTTCAGCTCGGGACTCGGCTGGCAACTTTCCATGTAGGTCATCCGGTGTTCGGTCCGTTCCAATTCCTCGACCGCCTCACGACTCGGCATCATCGGGTTCGTGGCGTAGGCCAGTTCAAGAAAGGCCGGCAGGTTGCTCATGGGTTCGAGTTTTTTGACCAACTCCTTCCAATCCGCCGCCGAAATGTCCTGCCGGCTTTCAGCCAGATCACCCAACCGTTCGAGTTGCTCTGCGTAGCGCTCGGTCTGTGTGTCCAATTGCTCCACCATGCCGGTGACCGCGGCTGAAAACCTGGCCTGGTCTAGTTGCTCCGCTTCCCTCCAAAACCACCTCGTGGCCATGAGGCTGGCCATGCAACCCACAATGAGAATCAGCCAAGCCGGCCCAAACGCCGAAGTTGGGCGCGATGATGGTGTCTGGGCGACAGTGGAAACCACGAGTCAACTTTATGCCCAAGCGCAGCATCCGAGTAGGGGCAAATGTCTGGCATAAATAGGGAGATTTGTCGGGCAGACGTAATTTGGGCGATTCGCCCAATGTATTTTCTGGAACCCCCATTTGGCGCTCTGCAGTCATCGAACCAACCGGTCGGCGCAGGCGTTTTCGCCTGGAGGCCATCCATGGAACGCCGTTTGAACCCTACCTACCGAGCAAGAACATGGAGACAGACCCTTCTAGGGGGGCTGCGAACCGGTGCTTTCCCGTCAGGTTTGAATTCGGTCGGAGTTGTCATTCAGGCCTCCATGGCTACCGGTACTATCCCAGGCCTTTTGGCCGAAAAGGTCTGCGGCAAGAGCTACTTGGAGCATCAACTCGATCGGGTGCTGGTTGCCTTTGATCGCTCCAACTGTGTGGTTGTAATCACTGAGTTGTGGGAAGACCGATTGATCGAGCAAATGTGTCTGGCTTTGGGTGTGCCGGTCTATGTTGGGGACCGCGATGACGCCCTGGGCAACTGCATGCGGGCTGCGCGGAGGCAGCGCTTTCGGAGTGTGATGATCCTGCGATCGGATTGTCCGCTCATCGATCCGATGCTGTTGGTGGAGGTGAGGAACAAATATCTGCGGTGTGGGGATACAGCTTACTACGTTGGCAATCGGCGGCTGCGGACCTACCCGGTAGGCATGGAAGTTGAAATCACTGGGGTCGAGCGACTCTTCGATGCTTATTTGGCGGTGTCCAAATATAGCGATGTCTTCGACCCGACCCTCCTCTTGCGGCGGGGAGATCTCGGGGTTGATCGTTTGGTTGATGTGGTTCAGTCAAACGATCAATCTCAATGGAGGTTCCGCCTGGATACTTGGGAAGACCATGAACAGCTCTCAAGATTGTTGGCGTTGTTTCAAGGGCATTCCCTGGAGGAGGTGATGAGAGTTGCGCAGACTAACGGATTGTTGGTTCAGGATTCTGGTGCAAATCAGGTGAGGTGCTAGAGAGCCTCGAGCTTGAACGAAGCTGGGCGGGTCATCGCGGAAAAAGTGGTCAAGAATCTTTGACTGCCCTGGTTTCGGGCGAGGTTTCCCAATGATGGATCCATGGCTAGCCCGTGCCGGCGTTGTCCTTTAGGGCGCGTCGGAGATGGAGGGCGGGCATGGCTGACGGAGTCGTCGCGGGTAACCTCTAGGGGCTTGGGTTCGTCGGAATGGGCAAGCAACTCAGCTTGGACCTAGGACCAGCCACCATGGATCGCGGAGCGCTGATCCGGAAAGGGGCCAGCAACTCTCCGAAGCGGTCCCGCAAGCGAGATGTCACAACGGATTCTCGCCATCATGAGGACGCGGAAGCCAACGGTAGACCGACTGGAGACTCACCGCGGCCAGATGGCTGATTCGGATTTCAAACCGATTGTTCGAGTTGGAGGAGAGTTGGTTTTGAGGCTGACGGGTTTGTGCCTGTTTCCGTGTTTTCTGATGGGGTTGGTCGCGCAGTCTCTTGCCGGTAGTGCCAGTGACGAGGCGCTTCGGCCTTGGGCTTTGACCGCCCGGTGGGAGAACGATTCTTTTGCCGATTCCGACCGGTATTACACCGATGGCGTCTCCCTGAGTATCACCCGGGGCGGGGCCAGCGCTCTGGATCCGTGGATCGACCGACTGCCGTGGAGCCATGTTCATCGCACACTGGGATTCGAAATCGCGCAGACGGTATTCACACCCAAGGATACCCGGCGCGTGGTTGCGGATCCATCAGACCGTCCGTATGCGGGAGTGCTTGCCCTAGGACTGACCGTTCATCTGGAGGGGGACGAGGTGTACCGTGGGTTCAAGCTGATGACCGGCGTCTTGGGGCCTTCGTCACTCGCCGATAAGACCATAGGCTTTGTGCATCAGATGGGTTCGTGGTCCGAACCGCGGGGTTGGAATTCTCAATTGGCTGATGAACCCATCCTCAACTTGATGCATGAATATCGTCATCGGTATCCTCTCTTCGGCAGTGGGAACGGTTGGGAGATTCAGGCCCTTCCGGTGGCTGGACTCGCCGTGGGCAACCTACTGGACGAGGGTTATGGCGGAGCCGTTGTTCGTGCCGGATATCGCGTGCCCCGGGACTTTGGGCCCACGTTGCTGCGTGGCATGGGGCAACTCCCTCCTCCGGCACCGGAACGGTATGGGGAAACGGGTTGGGGCTTTGCTGTGCATGCCGGCACTCAGGCGCACCTGGTGTTGCGGGACATGACTCTCGATGGCAATTCGTTCCGGGACGGTCCTCGAGTAGACAAAAACTTTTTCGTGCCGATGGGCTTGGTGGGTATGGCCGTAGGCAATGAGCGATTTCAGACCTGTTTCAGTTACGTCTTCTGTGGCAAAGAATTTCAGGGGCAGGACGGTGTGTTTGAGTTTGGTTCGGTGACCCTGATGTGGTGTTTTTAAGCCAACCATTCAGTTCGATCGGTCGTGCTGGCTGCTTCTTCTTCCGCAAGAGCTTCGTTGGTCGCTCGTCTGACGAAAGAATTCACCAATCCATGATGAGCCTCCCGACGGCTTGGTTCGGCCCTGCCAAGCATGGCCGGAGAAATGGCTAAAAACGTGATTTAATAGCGAATATGGGCTGGCTCTTAAAAGCAATAGCATGAACTATTTAACTACAAAATCCCTGATCAATGAAATCCTCTCTTTGGTTGCCGATCCGCATCGGTTCGTTTGCGGCCCTTGCACTGTCCTCCGGACAGTGGGCCATGGCTCAGACTCCCGGGTCCACCAACGTCCTCGATAAAGTCGTTGTCGAGGGGCTCTCCATTGAGGAGACCGTGTTGCCGACGGCTCGTCCGGTCGAGTCCGTCATGGGGGATGACCGCAGCGTTCTGGAGACTCCCCGCTCGGTGTCGCTGGTGACTAAGGCTCAGATGGAAGCCCGTGCGATTTCCCGCGCCACGGATTTCAATCAGTACTCGCCGGGCGTTTACACCCCGTCACGTTACGGTCTGGCCAATGTGCCGGTCATCCGCGGTGACCTTTCGGAAATCTACCAGAACGGACAACGCACCATCTACAGCCGTAACGCGGTGCTCGCGAGTTTCAACGGCGTGGAGGCCATGGACATCGTCAAGGGACCGGGATCCGCGGTCTACGGACCACAAGGACAAGGTCCGGGCGGCTACGTGAACTTCGTCACCAAGCTGCCGTACTTCGACGGATTCCACGGAGAAGTTCTGAGCCGCTGGGGAACCTACGTTCCCGGTGGTCAAAGCTACTTCAATCCGGAGTGGGGCATCGATTTCGGCGGACCCATCAATGACAAGCTCGCCTTCCGGGTGAGCTATCTGGGTCGTGAGGCCGAGGGCTACTACCGGAACGTCAAGGACAACACGCAGGACATCTTCACGGCGCTGACGTGGCGTCCCAACGAGAAGCTGACGGTCGACTGGAACGCGCAGTTCTACACCTCCCGCTTCAACGAGGTCATCGGCATCAACCGTGTCACCCAGGAGTTGATCGATGACTGGACTTACATCGCCGGCCCCGTCTTGCCGAACAACCGCTTCGGTGACGCGCTGACCTCCATCGGTCCATACGGTCAGAACGCCAACTTCGCCCTGCTCAACACCAATCTTGCCACCCGGGTGAAGGTGTATCCGTGGCAGACGATCAACGCCCCGTTCGACAGCGCGGCGGGCCAGAAGTTCTCCTCGCAGCTCATCGCCAATTATCAGATCAACGACTTCGGGAAAATCGTCAACCGGACCTATGGCGAGACCATGGAGTCCCGCAAGGCTTCCGGTTATGGCTACACCGAATGGGTGCCGGAAAACTGGATGGCCAACAACCGTTCGGAGTTGCACTACGAAATCACCCCGGCTGTCGCCAATTACGAGTTGCCCATCAAGACCATCAGTGGCGTGGACTTGCGCTACCAGTCGATGGTCTCGTACCTGGACTTCTCGGTGGAGCCGTTCTTCCTGTACGACGTCACCCAGCCGCCTTCGACCTTCCGGCTGCCGCCCACGCCCTTGGTGAACACCTACGGCGGCAGTTCCCTGCTGATCCCCGGCGCCCCAGGCTATGGATCGAACGGGTTCGCTGTCGGCGACCAGAACTCGGAGATCGCCCAGAGCGGATTCTTTACCCAGTGGGACATGAAGCTGCATGACAAGTTCTCCATCATCGCTGGCGGCCGCGGCGACCTCATCGGGGCCCAAGCCAAGAGTCCCGAGTACGTGGGCAAGGCCGCGGGGTCGAACTACAACGTGAGCACCGATGTGTTCAACACCTCGGTCTTCATCAGCGGCATCTACAAGTGGACTCCGGTGCTGAGCAGCTACGCCACCTACAATGTGGTCAACGCCATCCAGGGCAGCTCCAACTTCGGCGGCGTCAACGGCACCGGCAACACCGAGGATTCCCTGAAGCAGTCGCTCTCGACGGAGAGCGAGTTGGTCGAGTTCGGACAGAAGGCCAGCCTCCTCGACAACAAGGTGTTCCTGAGCGGATCGGTCTTCCAGCAGACCCGGCAGGTCCCGCAGTTGGTCGGCAACCCGGTCGGCGTCAGGACGATGGGCTTCGAATTCGAGTCGTTCTACCAACCGAACCGGAACTTCAACGCCAGCGCCAACTTCACCTACCAGAACGCGGAGCAGGATGACTTCGGCTACCAGCAGACGGGCAGTTACCTGGATGGCTACCCGGTGGGCTTCCTGGTGGATGGCGTTTCGGGCACCGGCCTTGGCTCTCCGAACTACACTACGGTTAAACGCGGTAAGACCCGAGCTGCGAGTGTGCCTCAGGTGATGTTCAACTCCTACGTCACCTATCAGTTGGACAACGGCTTTGGCGCCAGCTTCGGCCCGCAAGTCACCGGTGAACAGTGGCAGAACCAAGAGGGATCGCTGCGCATCCCCATGCAGTACGTCATCAACGCGTTCGTGTTCTACCGCCAGCCGAAGTGGGACGTGCAAATCAACTTCCTCAACATCACCGACCAACGGAACTGGACCTCCATCGATCCGAGTTTCGCGGGCAATGACGTGATTTATCCGGAACAGCCGTTCCGAATCAGTGGTCAGCTCCGTTTCCGGTTCTGATCCTGTGCTGAGTGCCGGGGCCCCGGTCGGCGGACCAGGCCCCGGCAACCGGTTTTCGCGAGGGCCCGACTTTTGAGCATTTGCAGTGGGGCACCTCGATCACGAGGCGCGCTTGGGGCGTGCCCATTGGCTAGTGAGCGGGATTGAAAACCACGCTCGCCGAAGGTGACAGGGGTAGGTGAGGGGTGAAGGTGGTTCCACGGCCTGGCTCGCTCTCGACAGACATCCACCCCCCGTGTTCATTGAGCTGTCGGCGTGCGGTGCTCAGGCCCAGACCCGTGCCCTTGCCGGGAGCCTTGGTGGTGAAAAACGGTTCCTGAATTCGAGCGAGGGTTTCTTTCGACATGCCGACGCCGGTGTCGCTGATGCGGATTTGGATGAACTGGCGCCCCGGCCGCGACCCATCGCCCGGCGCCTGCGTCGCCGACTCGGCGATGCGTGTCTCGACCGTCAAGATGCCACCGTCGGGCATCGCGTCCCGGGCGTTGACTAAGAGGTTCATGAACACCTGGTCCATGATGGATCGATCGGCGTTCACCAGGAGTTTTGAAGCGGATCGGATGCGGCGAATCTCAATCCGGTCTCCCAGGATTCGCTGGCTGATCTTAATGAGATCGTCCAGTGCTTCGTCCAAGAGGAACTCCTCGACCTTGGATCGTTCCTTGCGGCTGATGTGGAGCAAGCGATGCGTGAGGCTTGTGCCTCGATCCACCATTCCAGACAGGGATGTGACCAACTCCTTCAACTCCTCGGGAGCCGGCGGCTTCATCTTGGCCAGATCGAGGTGCAGCCGCATGACAGCGAGGATGTTGTTGAAGTCATGGGCGACCCCTCCGGCTACCTGGCCCATGAGATCCATCTTCTGCGCCTGGCGGAGTTCCGCCTCGATGGCCATGCGCTCGGTCACGTCCTGCCAGACGGCAGCGAGGTAGGTTCGCCCCTGGACGCGGATTGGCCGGGAGTGGAGGCGGACCTCGCGCACCGAGCCATCTTTCGCGCGGTGCCGGGTGACCAAATCACGCTTCTCGACCTGCTGAAGGTCTTGCAGTTGCGTGGCGATCTCTTCGCGGCTCTGCTGACAGTCGATGTCGTAGAAAGTCTTGGTTGAGAACTCCTCCTGGGAGTAACCGAGGGACTGGTGCGCCGTGGAGTTGAACTCAAGGAAGCGCCCCCCATTGGGGTCGATCACCCCGATCGACTCAGCGGACTGGTCTACCAGCGCTGTGAAGAGACGCTGGCGCTCGATCATCGATTGGCGCTCGGTGACATCCGACATCGCCCCGATCACGCGCACTGCACGGTCCTCCTCCCGAATAATGAAACATCGGGTCATCAGGAGCGCCCAAGTGCCATCACCGCGGAGGAAACGGAATGTTCCCGACCAGTGGCTCTCGCTGGAGGCGATGGTCGACTCGATGCCTGTGACCACGTCCTCGCGGTCCTCCGGGTGGAGACGGTCCCGCCAAGTATTGATCGTCGACGAAGGTGAGATGCCGTCTCCGCAGAGGGCGAGAAAGGTTTCGCTCCAAACCAAATCGTCCGTTGCCAGATCCCACTCCCAGAAGCTGTCACCGGAAAGCTCGACCACGAAGCGGAGCAGAGCCTCGCTGCGTGTGCGTCGTTCCGTGGCCTCGCGCAGATGACGACGGCTCGCGGCCTCCCGGAGTTCCCTTTGCAGTGCCGGCACCAGGCGCGCGAGATTGTCCTTCCGGACGAAGTCAACGGCCCCCTGCCGCATCAACGCGGCCGCGCGGTCTTCGCCCACGGCTCCCGAGACCACCAGAACCGGGATGTCCAACCGCCGGCTGGTAACCTCTGCCAACACCTCGGATGCGGTGAACCCAGCCAACTGGTGGTCGGTCAGGATCGCTTCGAACATCCCTTCTGAGACGAGTTGGCCGATCTCCTGGATGTCATCGGAGACGATCGGTACAAAATCTAAGCCCGAGCGCCCAAGTTGGCGCAGCAGCAGGTCGAGGTCGCTCGGGTTGTCCTCGACGACAAGCAGCTTGACCGGCTTGTTCATCCGACAGGTTTAGGGCAGCCAATGTTGGTCAGCGTCCAGTAGTTGGTGACGCTGACGTAGAGGGATTGAAGCGCGCGAATGTCAATGGGTTTGGTGACGTAGCTGTTGCAGCCCCGGTCGTAGGCTTTCCGGATGTCCCGCTCCTCGGTCGAGGAACTGACCATGACGACCGCGACGTCGCGGAGATCGGGATTGCTTCGGATGCGGGTGAGGAGTTCGATGCCATCAAGGCCCGGAAGGTTGATGTCGATCATCATCAGCCTCGGGCGGGCGCAGGGCGGTTGTCCCGGCGTGCCCATGAGCATATCCGCTGCGGAGAGGCCATCCCCAACCACCACCAGCGTGCTTGCAGGGTTACTCTTTTCGATGGCACGACGTGCGACTTCGGCGTCTGACTCGTTGTCCTCGACCAGAATGATGGGACCACTGTTAGGATTCATGGTTTTCCTTGACCGATTTCTCTGAGATTGAGGACTTTTTTGGGTAAATCAACATCATGGTGACCGTAGTGCCGACGCCCGGTGTGGATTCCACCTCTACCGAACCGCCGTGGCGCCGGGCGATGCGATGGACCGTGGCCAGACCAATGCCAGTGCCCGGGAATTCGGAGGCGCGGTGAAACCGTTGGAAAGGGATGAACAGACGGTCCCGGTTGGAGGGGGCAAACCCCGCACCGTTGTCGCGTACCCGGAATCCCCGTCCAGTCGGGCTCTCCACGGCTTCGATCCCGATGCAGGCCTCGGGGCGTTTTGAGGTGAACTTCCAAGCGTTTTCCAGGAGGTTCATGAGGGCGATCTCGCAGAGAGCCGCATCTCCGTCGACCAGAATCCCGGGTGGGACTTCCGTTCGGACGGCCCGATCCGGATGGGCCTCGGCGAGCCGGTTCAGGATCGACATTCCGAGGCATGAGACATCGATGGTTTCGACCCGGATCTCTTGGGGGCTGATCCGCGACAGCGAGAGTAGTCCCTCGATGAGCATGCTCATGCGCTGTGCTTCGTTTCGGATGCGCTCGAGGTGTCGATGGCCGGTGGCGTCCAGTTGGGAGCCGCAGTCTTCTTCAAGGGCGAAGATCCATCCGGAGACCCCCCGAAGCGGAGCCCGGAGGTCGTGGGAAACTGCGTAGGAAAACGATTGCAACTCTTGGGTTCGTTCTTCGAGGTCCCGGGTTCGGGATTGGACTGTTGCTTCGAGGTGTTCTTGGTGCTTCGCCAAAGCCCGGGCCGCCCGGTTGCGCTCCGCGGCGAGGGTGGACAGCCACAGGGTGGAGGTGCCGGTCACCAAATTGAAGAGGCACGCCGCATCGTAAGAAGCCACCGGGTCATGGGTTGCGAAGGGGCCCCTGCCCATGTTGGTTGCCAGCGAGATGACGACTCCCACGATGGCCCCGCCGAAG
>Ga0255100_1000959_pt1 | contig 10956 bp, 11 predicted proteins | sample Colum_Colum_RepB_2_FD_188449 | JGI IMG/M metagenome (GOLD analysis project Ga0255100, IMG submission 188449) | Freshwater microbial communities from Columbia River, Oregon, United States - Colum_Colum_RepB_8d | ecosystem: Environmental > Aquatic > Freshwater > River | place: USA: Oregon...
CCCAGGTGCAGGGCTTCCTGCAGTCGCTTGCCGCCGCCGGCGCACCGGCCTTCAACACCTTGCAGCCGGCGCAGTGCCGTCAGGCCATCAATACCTTGATGAGCATGATGCCGCCGAGCCAGGCAGTGCTCGCCCAGGTGCGCGACACCCACATCCCCGGTCCGGCCGGCGAAATGAAGGTGCGCATCTACACGCCGACCGGGACGGGTCCGTTCCCGATCCTGATGTACTTCCACGGCGGCGGCTTCGTGATCGGCGATCTCGACACCTTCGACAAGCTGTGTCGCGAAACCTGCGGCGGCGCCGGCGTGGTCGTGGTGTCGGTCGATTACCGGCTGGCCCCGGAGCATCCGTTCCCGGCGGCGTCCGATGACTGTCTCGCGGCGACGCGCTGGGCCGCGGCCCATGCCGCCGAACTGAATGGCGATGCCAGCCGGATCGGTGTTTCCGGCGATAGCGCTGGTGGCAACCTGGCGGCGGTCACCGCGCTGCGCCTGCGCGACGAAGGCGGCCCGGCGCTGAAGGCGCAGCTGCTGGTCTATCCGGTCACCGATGCCGACCCGGACGCCTACCCGTCGATGACCGCGAATGCCGAGGGCTATCTGCTGAGCCGCGCCGACATGAACTGGTTCTTCGGTCATTACGTGAAGGACGCCAGCGCCGTCGCCAGCCCGATCCTGTGCCCGATCAAGGCCGCCAGCCATGCCGGCCTGCCGCCGGCGCTGGTGATCACCGCGGAGTTCGACCCGCTGCGTGACGAAGGTGACGCCTACGCGAAGAAGCTCGCTGCGGCTGGCGTTGCGGTGGAGCATCGCTGCTACGACGGCGCGATCCATGGCTTCTACACGTTCTTCGGCGCGCTGAGCCTTGGCCGCGAGGCGGTCGATCAAGGCATCGGCTGGCTGAAGCGCACGCTGGTTGCCTGAGCATGGCGATGATTCCGGCAGTCGGTCAGCAGGTTCCCCGCCGCGGCAGCGCCTTTTCCCGCGGTCTTGGCCGGGTGTTCCTGCGGCTGCTGGGCTGGCGCGTGGAAGGCGTCATCCCGGACTTGCCGAAGATGGTCTGGATCGGCGCGCCGCACACCACCAACTGGGACGGCGTGCTGAGCCTGGCGACGCTGATGGCACTCGGCATCGATGCCTCGACGATGATCAAGGACAGTGCGTTCAAGGGGCCGCTGGGCTGGCTGCTGCGCAGCCTCGGCGGCATTCCGATCAACCGCGCCAGCCCGAAGGGCGTCGTCGAGCAGAGCATCGATCAGTTCGCGTCTCGACAGCGCTTCGTGCTGCTGATCGCTCCGGAAGGCACGCGCGATGGTGCCGACGACTGGAAGCGTGGCTACTACCGGATTGCCGAAGGTGCCGGCGTGCCGGTGCTGCCGGCCGCGATCGACTACCCGGGACGACGCATCACCTTCGGGCCGCCGCTGACGCCGAGCGGCAGCTACGAAGCGGACTTCGAGCAGTTGCTGGACTTCTATCGGCGCCTTGGCGTGGCCCGCCATCCGCATCGGCTGTCGAAGCCGCTGCGTCGCTGAGCCCGGGGCGCCGCAACGAAAGCGGCCCCGCCATCGCATCGCGATGACGGGGCCGTGACCAAGCGACAAAGCCGTGCCGGTCAGCCGCCAGTCACGCCGCCGAGCAGGCCGCCAAGCAGCGTGAAGTTCTTGCGACAGGCATCGACCAGCGCAGCACCACCGGACGGCGCATAGGCGGTGAACGTCGCCTGATCGCAGTAGGTGATGTCCGGGGCGAACGCACCGATGGTCCTCGGCAGCGGCGCCAGCGGGCGCTCCACTGCTCGCGCGAAATCGCCAGCGAAGCCCGGCTTGGCGAGAATCTGGCGCAACACGGTCAGTCCATTGAGCTGATCGCCGAACGGCAGCCAGTTGTAGCCGAATTCGCCGCGCGCGAGGCTCGGCCGGTTTTCAGGCGTCGAGATCACGGCCGTGAACGTGCCGTCGCCCTGCAGGCGCAGATCGCGATCGGTCAGACAGCCGATATTGCGCGAGGTGTTCAGATCGTTCTGGCACAGCGAGTAGTAGCGGACATCCGGGTCGGCCACGAGCAGCGGCGGCTGCACCGGCGTTTCCGGCAGGCGCGCACGGACGACGATCAGCGGGGCGTACAGCCGGCCGGTCTGGGCCCGCAGGTAATTGCTGTCGCCGTTCGGATAGAACACGCCGGCGCCGCGGCCACCGACCGGCCGGAACGCGACGCGCGCCTGGTTCTGACCCACGCCCACAACCGGGAAGATCCGCAGCAGATCGTTCGCCTGACGGGCCGAGGCGCAGCCGCGCTCGTCCGGTGTGTTCTTAAGGTTGAAGCGGCCTTCCGGTCCGTCGTAGAGCAGCTGCGGCAGAGGTGCGCCGCCGAGTCCGTCGCTGTCGCTGTTTGCCAGATAGGTGCGGTACAGCAGCGTCTTGGTCAACACGCCGAGCGGCGCGCGGACCCCGGCGTACAGCGTGTTCGGTGCACGCTTGCTTGGATCAGCCGGCGGATCGCGGTAGACGACCTGAATCTGGTAGACAGCCGTGTAGTCATTGCTGTTCGGCAGCGCTGCCGGACTGACCACGGGTGGCACGCCGCCGACTGGCGTGATCGAGGAATCAGGCACGGAGTCGACAAAGTTGCCGGGCCGGAAGCCGTCGTAGATCTGGAACGAAAAGTAGCGCACCCGCGGGAACTTGCCGCGAATCAGGATTCGGGCGCCGTTGCCGGGATTCACCGGCAGCGAGGTCACCGTGTAGGTGGCGGTCGAATCGAGGAACCCGGTGTTGTTCGTTGTCGTGTCGGTCGTGTTGGTCCAGTCGCAACCGAATTGGACCGTCTGCAACGCGTTGCCGCCTGGGCCCAGTTGGGCCTCGGCCGTCAGCGTGGTGACCGATAGCAGCGCAAGCAGTGCCGCTGCTCGTCGTGGCATGCCAAGATTCATTCGTTCTCCCCTTCAATGGTCGCCGGCGCCAATTGGCCGGGTCTTTTGCTGCAGCCATCTGTGTGTCGGTCTTTCACACACGTGACCCTTGGTCAAGATTAGACAATTACGGCATCCGATGTCTTGGATGCGATATCTCCTCCCCCTTGTCCCCGATGCCACTGGCCTTCCACTACCGACTTCGCGTCCGCTATGCCGAATGCGATGCCCAGAAAGTGGTTTTCAACGCGCGCTACGGCGACTACATCGACCTCGCCGCGACCGAGTTCCTGCGTGCGCTCGGCTACGGCGAGGCATTGCTCGATGGTCGCCTCGACTACCAGCTGGTTCGGCAGACGGTCGAATGGCGTGCGCCGGCGCATTACGACGACGTGCTGAGCATCAGTGTCGACAGCCCGCATCAGGGCAACACCTCGTTCACGCTCGCATTCAGGTTCCGCCGGGCTGGCGAAGACGCCGTGCTGGCCAGCGCCGAGACGGTCTACGTGCTGGTCACGCCGGCTCTGGTCAAGAAGCCGCTTCCGGACGATCTCCGTGCCAGCCTCGTGAGCGGTGCTCCCGGCATCGTCACCTGTCATGCCGTCCATCTGATCGCCGGATGCTCGCGTCGGGCCTTTCCATGAGTGCGGATACCCAGCCGCCCCGGTCGCCGGACGACGACCAGCAACACAGGCTGCGGCGGCTGCGCTTTGCAACACCACTGGAGCGGCAGTTCCAGGACAGTTACGAGCGGGGCGCCCGCGCGTCGCGGGTCACGATGATGGTGATGGGCATGCTGATGATGAGCCTGACACCGCTCTACGACACCGCCCTGCTGCACGCGCCAGCGGCCTTCCTGCCGGTGTCGCACCTGCTGCAGTTTGGCGTGCAGATCCCGACCATCGCACTGGCGCTGCTGTTCACCGTCCATCCGCAACTGCTGCGCTGGTCGATACACGCGACGATCATCGCCACGACCATCGTCGCGCTCGGGCTCACGGCCCAGCATGTGATCGGCTATCAGAATCGCTTCGAGGTTCCGTACGACTTCCCGGCGATGGCGGTGGCCGCCGTGCTGATCCTCGGTCGGCTGCGCTTCCGCACGGTGCTGCCGTGGGTATTGCTGACGATGGGCGTGGTGACAGCCGCGCAATTGCACTTCATCGGCCAGCCGGCAATCTATGACGTGATCGCGGCGTGGATGCTGACGGTGATCGCCGTGATCGCCGCCTATCTGCTCGAATACTCGGCGCGCCAGAACTGGTATCGCGGCCGACTGCTGGAGCACCTCGCCACCCGTGATGGGCTGACCGGGCTGCCGAACCGCCGTCACTTCGACGACGAGTTGCATCGGCTGGTGCGCGAAGCCGTCCGCGAACAGCGGAATGTCGCGGTCATGGTGCTCGATGTCGACCACTTCAAGGCTTACAACGACCGCTACGGCCATCCGGCCGGTGACCGCTGCCTGAGCGTCGTCGGCGACTGGCTGAGCCAGTCGATGCAGCGCCCGCATGATTTCTGCGCCCGGATCGGCGGCGAGGAATTCGCAGCGGTCTGGTATGACGCCAACCCCACGGTCGCGGTGCGGCTCGCCGAGGCGCTGCGCGAGGGCATCAATGAACGAGCGCGCGAACGCGGCATCGCCGGTGCCGAACAGGTCAACGCCTCGGGCGGCTTCGCGCAGGTCATTGCGCCGTCGCAGGCGGTATCGGCCGATCGCATCACCGCCGACCTCGTGCAGCGCGCCGACAATGCGCTGTATTCCGCCAAGCGCGCCGGACGCGGCCGCCTGGTGTTTGCCGATTCCGATCACTACACCGACCTCAAGACCGGCAACCGGATCGATGGCTGACACGCCGGTCGGCTGGCGGCTACCTGGCAGCGCCCGGGCGAGCGCGCCTAGTCCGTCGTGCGTACGCTGCCTCCCCCTCCGGAGTCTGCCGACGTGAGCCGCACGATCCGATCCACGAGCCAACGCATCCGCGATCTATCGATCGGCGCCAAGCTGGGGATGATGGTGGCAACGTTCCTGGTGTCGGCCACGGCGGCGCTGGCGATCGTGGTGCTGTCGTTCACCGTGTCGTCCGGCGTGCGTGCCTATGTCGGCGCCGAAAGCCAATGGTCGAAAGGCCAGAAAGACGCCGTCTACGCCATCACCCGCTATCTGCACACCGGCGACCGGCAGGCGCTCGCAGCATTCTCGTCGGCAATCGCGATACCTCTGGGCGACCGTCGCGCGCGGCTGGAAATGCTCAAGCCGGAATACGATCAGATGGTGGTCTATCAGGGCTTCCTCGCCGGCGGCGTGCAGGCGGCCGACATCCCGGAAATGATCTTCCTGTTCCGCAATCTCCGGCAGCTCGACTTCCTGGCACGGGCAGTCAACATCTGGGCGGCGGCAGACGCCTGTGTGCAGGAGCTGCTAAGGGTCTCTGAACAGATCGCCCGTGCCGACAGCGCCGGCATGCTCGATGCAACGCTCCGTCACCAGTTCCTGACCCGGATCGATGGCATCAACCGGCGCGTCACTCCACTCGAACATGCGTTCTCGGCCGTGATGGCCGAAGGCTCTCGACACCTTCAGTGGCTGCTGATGGCCATCATCATTGGCGCGGCCGGCGTGATGCTGACCCTGTCGCTGAGCGTGGCCTGGCTGGTGAGCCGCGATCTGCGAAGCAGCATCGACAGCCTGCGCGAAGGCACCAAGCGCGTGGCCCGAGGCGATTTGAGCACCCGGATCGAAGTGCGTTCCGCCGACGAACTGGGCGTGCTGGCAGCCGATCTGAACGAGATGGTCGCCCGCCGGCGCGAAGCCGAAGTGGCGCTGAAGGCGGCCACCGAATTCCGCGAAAAGATCATGGAGAACGCGACCAACGCGATCTACTCGATGGATTGCGATGGCCGCTTCATGACCGCCAACCGACGTACCTGCGAAATCACCGGCTACACGCTCGACGAGTTGCTCGGCATGCGCTGGTTCGCATTGATCTCCGAGCGCGCGCAGCTTGACCTGCTAATGCCGAAGTTTCGCGACACGCTGGAAGGTGGCCGTCCGATCACCGACCACGTGGTGTCGATCACCCGCAAGGACGGTCGCGTGGTGACGATCCAGTTCTCGACGGCCGCCTTGAGCCGCGACGGGCAGATCTTCGCCGTCGTCGGCGCGGCCGAGGACATCACCGCCCGCAAGCGCGACGAAGCCGAACTGAAGGCCCGCGCCGACGAACTGGTGCGCTCGAATCAGGAGCTGGAACAGTTCGCCTACGTCGCTTCGCACGACCTGCAGGAGCCGCTGCGCACCGTCTCCGGCTTCGCGCAGCTGCTGCAGCGGCGCTACGAAGGCAAGCTCGGCGCTGATGCCGACGAGTACATCGGCTACGTCACTGCCGGCGTGCAGCGAATGAAGAGCCTGATCGAGGACCTGCTGGCCTATTCACGGGTGTCGCGCGGCAATGAACCCGCCCAGCCGGTGGCACTGAACCAGGTCGTCGATACCGCGCTGGCCAACCTGCAGGGCGCGATCACGGCGGCATCAGCAGTGATCCGGGTCGGCGAATTGCCGACCGTGCCAGGCAATGACCGGCAGCTGGTGCAGCTGTTCCAGAACCTGATCGGCAATGCAGTGAAGTTCCGCACTGAAGAAACGCCGCGCATCGAGATCGGTGCCCGGCCTTCAGGCAATGGCTGGATCATCAGCGTGCGCGACAACGGCATCGGCATCGATGCCAAACACGCCGATCAGGTGTTCGTGCTGTTCCAGCGGCTGAACGCCCGCGACAAGTACCCGGGCAACGGCATCGGCCTGACCATCTGCAAGAAGATCGTCGACCTGCACCGAGGCCGGATCAGCGTCGAACCCGGCGTGCCGGGAACGGTGTTCAAGATCGAACTGCCGGCCTGACCGCGACGCGCGGAATCGATCAGGCGGCGTCGGGCACTTCGGGTTCGGCAGGCCGTGGTGGATCGCCTGCGTCGTTCGCTTCCTCGTCGACACCCTCGCGGCATTCGCGGACCTGGTCCGCCTCCAGCACCGCGTAGGGCTGAAATGCCGGCACCGCCGCCGCAGCCGCCTGCTGCGCCGCGAGCACCGTTTCCATCCGCGTGCAGAGATCGCGCAGGCTGGCGACGAGCGTCTGGGCGCCTTCGCCAGCACGTTCGCCGACCTGATCCATGCGCTTTTCGTCGAAGAAGCCGCTGACCACGTCCTTCAGCACGTCGACACCGAACGCCGCACCGGTACGGCCGATCGCGATGGCATGCGTCTTCATCGCCACGGCCGCCGCATCATAGGCCTTCAGTGCCGCCTGTCCGGCAGCATCGGTGTCGATCACCGCATTGCCGATCGTCAGGCTGCCGTCCGGGCCGATGACCGCCTTGGCGCGGGTACCGCCGGCCTCGATCACCACCTTGTCGCCGTCCATCCCGATGGCACCGTCGCCGCGATCGAAAACGCCGCCGCCAGCATCGCCATCGCGCATGTCGACCGTGACCTGCGCCGCATCGTCGGTATCGCAGGCGGGCAGCAGCGCAGCCGACAGCGCCAGCAAGACGCACGAGAGGATCTTCATCGAGTGGAACTCCTGGTTGGCAAGGATCGCGCGGCGCTCACCGGCTCCGCGCACGGTCTTCAGATGCGAGCCCGGCTGCATCCGGATGCAGTGGCGGCTACGCTCACGGCTCTTTTCACCTCGACCGGCAGCCATGATCATCGTTCATCATCTGGAAAACTCGCGCTCGCAGCGCATCCTGTGGCTGCTTGAGGAACTCGGCGTGGCTTATCAGGTGCAGCGCTATGCGCGAGACCGCAAGACCATGCTGGCTCCGCCGGAACTGAAGGCCGTGCATCCGCTCGGCAAGTCCCCGGTGATCAGCGACGCCGGCGTGGTGATCGCCGAGACCGGCGCGATCATCGAGCACCTCGTCGAGCGCCACGGCAATGGACGGCTGATGCCGCCTCCGGGCAGCGAGGAACATCGCCGCTACCGCTACTGGCTGCATTACGCGGAAGGCTCGCTGATGCCGCTGCTGGTGATGAAGCTGATCTTCTCGAAGACCACGGTCGCCCCGACTCCATGGCTGATCCGGCCGATCGCGAAGGCCATCGCCAACGGCGTCGGCCAGTGGTATCTCGACCCGAACCTGAAGCTGCACCTCGGCGTGATCGAGCAGGAACTCGCCGCCACCGGCTGGTTCGCCGGTGCCGAACTGAGCGCTGCCGACGTGATCATGAGCTTCCCGCTGGAAGCCGCTGTTGCCCGAGGCGGCGCGGCGAAAGGCTATCCGAACATCGCCGCTTTCCTGGCCCGCATCCAGGCGCGGCCCGCGTGGACGGCCGCGCTGGCCAAAGGTGGTCCGTACCAGCTGATGCGCTGACGCGCTGATCGAGCACCCGATGACCGCCATGACCGCTGAAACCGTGATTCCCGGCTTCGTCTGTTCCGAGCGCCAGCACCTTGGTGCGACGCGCACAGTATTCCGCCGCGGCCACGGCCCGGCGGTGATCGTGATGAGCGAGATTCCGGGCATCACGCCGCAGGTCGCCGCCTTCGCAACGCGGGTCGCCGATGCTGGCTTCAGCGTCTGGATGCCCCAGCTGTTCGGCACGCCGCTGCGGCCGATCTCGATCGGCTACCTGGGTGCATCGCTGGCGCGGGTCTGCATTTCGCGCGAGTTCCGCGTGCTGGCATCGAACCAGTCGAGCCCGATCGTCGACTGGCTGCGTGTACTGGCGCGCGAAGCGCATGCCGAATGCGGCGGGCCCGGTGTCGGTGCCATCGGCATGTGTCTGACCGGCAACTTCGGGCTGGCGATGATGCTCGACGCGCCAGTGATCGCGCCGGTGCTGTCGCAGCCATCGCTGCCCGGCGCGATTCCCGGCAAGCGCGATGCGCTGCATGTGTCGCCGGCCGAACTGGCGGCGGCGCACGACAAGATCGAGCGCCACGGCGCGCGCATTCTGGGTCTGCGTTTCGAAGGGGACTACATGTGTCCCGGCAGCCGCTTCGAACGTCTGCACCATGAGTTCGGCAGCGCTTTCGAAGGTATCGAGATCGCCGATCGCCACGCCAATCCGGACGGCTTCGGCAGCGCGCACAGCGTGCTGACCACGCATCTGATCGATGCCGCTGGCGAGCCGACGCGGGCGGCGCTGGACCGGACCCTGTCCTTTCTGCGCGAACAGCTGCAGCGATGAGCCGCGCACATGTCCGCGAAGTCGATGGTGATGCGCCGGAGGATCTGCCGGAACTGCCACTGAGTCCGCATCCGAACTACGTCACCGCGCGCGGGCTGGCCCAGCTGCAGGCGCGTCGCGAAACCTGCGAGGCCGCAATCGCTGCGCTGCCACAGGACGCCGCTGATCACCGTCAGCGCCGTGCGGCACTGGACCGCGAACTGCGTTGGCTGCAGGCGCGGATCGCCACGGCCCGGCCGGTCGGCGGCAGCCGGAATCCCCAACGGATCGCCTTCGGTGCCGAGGTCGTCGTGGTCGATGCCGATGGCCGCGAGTTCCGCTACCGGATCGTCGGCGAGGATGAGGCCGAGCCGGACGCCGGCCGGATCAGCTGGACCTCGCCGCTGGCCCGTGCGCTGATCGGCCAGCAGGTCGGCGATATCGCGATCTGGCCACGGCCGGCCGGCGATGGCGAGGTCGAGATCCTGTCGATCACCTACCCGATCGACTGAATCATCGAGCAAAACGAGAAACGCCCGCGCGAGGCGGGCGTTTCTTCGAAGCCAGCGGCGCGACGTCAGACGGCGACGGTCGCTTCCTTCAGCATCTTCTGCAGTTCGCCGGACTGATAGAGATCCAGCGTGATGTCGCAGCCACCGACGAGTTCGCCTTTGACGTACAGCTGCGGGAAGGTCGGCCAGTTGGCGTACTTCGGAAGTGCGCGGTACACCTCCTCGTCCTCGTAGATGTTCACGTAGGCGTACTCGGCGCCACAGGCATTCAGCGCCTTGACGACGCGCGACGAGAACCCGCACTGCGGGAAATCGGGCGTGCCCTTCATGTAGACGATGATCGGGTTCTGGGTGACCTGCTGCTTGATTCTTTCGAGTGCGTCCATTGACTTGTCCCGTGATCGGTACTGCGGCGGATGACGGATTTTACCATCCGGGCGGATCGGCTACATTCAAGCCGTCCGGCCGGCACCGGAGCGATGCTAAAATCGCGCCATCGGACGTGACGCCTCCTGCCGGCCGGGATCGGCCGCACGGACCGAAGCCGACTTTTCGCCTATCGACTCAAGAGAGACCCCATGACCTTTGCCCTGCCGGAACTGCCGTATGCCCGCGAAGCGCTCGAACCGCACATGTCGCGCGAGACCTTCGAGTACCACTACGGCAAGCATCACAAGGCCTATGTCGACATGGCCAACAAGCTGATCGTCGGGACCGAGTTCGAGTCCGCCTCGATGGAGGACGTGATCAAGAAGTCGTCCGGCAAGCTGTTCAACAACGTCGCCCAGATCTGGAACCACACGTTCTTCTGGCACTGCCTGACGCCGAACCAGACCGCGCCGGGCAAGAAGCTGACCGATGCGCTGGTCAAGACCTTCGGCGGCGTCGAGGACTTCAAGAAGCAGTTCACCGAAGCGGCGATCGGTACTTTCGGCTCGGGCTGGGCCTGGCTGGTCAAGAAGGGCGACGGCACGCTGGCGATCGTTTCGACCACCGGCGCCGGCAACCCGATGACCAATGGCGACACCCCGCTGCTGACCTGCGACGTCTGGGAACACGCTTACTACATCGACTACCGCAACTCGCGTCCGAACTACCTCGAGCACTTCTGGGCGCTGGTGAACTGGGAATTCGTCGAGAAGAACCTGAACTGACGGCTCGCTGTCCTGTTCCGGCCACGGCCGGAACATGGACGGCACACAGCCTGTTCATTTATGGTTCGAAGGGGTCGCTCAGGCGGCCCCTTTTGTTTTTGGGCTTGGCCTGCTGCACAAAAAGCAAAAGGTCAACGCAAAGACGCAAAGGGAACAGAAAGGACGCAAGAAAAACGCGAAGGAAGAGACGTCATCGACCTTCTTT
>Ga0255100_1000966_pt1 | contig 10908 bp, 11 predicted proteins | sample Colum_Colum_RepB_2_FD_188449 | JGI IMG/M metagenome (GOLD analysis project Ga0255100, IMG submission 188449) | Freshwater microbial communities from Columbia River, Oregon, United States - Colum_Colum_RepB_8d | ecosystem: Environmental > Aquatic > Freshwater > River | place: USA: Oregon...
CACCGCCATCAATGCCTTCGTGGTGGTGATGTTCGGCGCCTTCGGTGCCCACGCCCTCGAAGCGCGCCTGAGCGCCGATATGCTGCAGACATGGCAAACCGCCGTGCAGTACCAGATGTTCCACACCACCGGCTTGCTCGCCGTTGCATGGCTGGCGCGTGAACATGCGGCATCAGCATCATTGCGTTGGAGCGGCCGCCTGTTTGCCGCGGGCCTCGTACTTTTCTGCGGCAGTCTCTATCTGCTCGCACTCAGCAGCGTGCGCATCCTCGGTGCCATCACGCCTGTTGGTGGAGTTGCCTGGCTGGCTGCGTGGTTCCTGCTCGGCAAAGTCGCGCTGGCACAAAGCGCTGAATAAACAGCAGCAGTTCTTGAATTGAATCCGAAGGAAATTTAACACCCCATGCCACGCCCAATTCCCGACAACGTCCCGCTGCGCACCGTGCACAGCTTCGTCATCCGTGCCGGTCGCATGACCGAAGCGCAACAAGCCGCGCGTGATCGCATGTGGCCAAGCTGCGGCCTTTCCATCACCAGCGGCCCACTCGACTCGCTCAGCGTGTTCGGTCGCCACGCACCACTCGTATTCGAAATCGGTTTCGGTATGGGCTCATCCCTGGTGGAGATGGCGAAAGCAGCGCCAGAGAAAAACTTCGTCGGTGTTGAAGTACACCCACCCGGCATCGGCAACCTGCTGAAGCTCGTCGAACAGGAACAACTCACCAACATGCGCGTATACCAAGCCGATGCCAAAGTGGTGCTCGAACAATGCATCGCCAACGGCCAGCTCGACTGCATACAAATTTTTTTCCCCGATCCGTGGCACAAAACCCGCCACCACAAACGCCGCCTGATCCAAAGCGCATTCATCAACGAACTGCGCCCCAAACTCGCCACCGGCGGCATCCTCCACCTCGCCACCGATTGGGAACCGTATGCATTGCAGATGATGGAAGTGCTCTCAGCCGCTCCCGGTTTCCGCAACGCCTTTGATGAAGGGATTTATGCGACAGAGCATGCGAGGCCTTCAACCAAGTTCGAACAGCGCGGGCAGAAGTTGGGGCATGGGGTTTGGGATTTGATGTTTTTGGCCACTGCAAACACCACCAGCCCGACTGCAAACACCGCGTAAAACAGCATGGGCACAAACACATTGGGCTTGTCGGTCATCAGGTGACCGATACCTTGTTGGTAAGTCGACTTGGCGATGAAACCCAGCCACATCGTCCTGCACTGTTGTCACCATGGCGATCGGAATGTCTTCGATCAGTTTGGCGACATGTATGAGTTCCGGGCTGGGTGGCAATCTTCATCGGTTCCTTGCATTGAGTTGAAACGACAGTGCTCACCGTAAGTATAGGCATGCTGACGGTCTGTTCGTTTGCCCACCTATGTGTCCATCACGATATTTCCTACCCGCAGTCTCTTGGCAGGGTTGGGTACTACAAATCGAAGGTAGACTTACTGTCAGCGTGGAGGCGCATCAGCTATGAGCGATGATCAACGGAACAATCCTTTACACGGAGTGACTCTCGAGAGCGTCGTCGTGAAGCTGGTTGAACACTATCGTTGGGAAGAACTGGCAAATCGCATCAACATCAATTGCTTCAAGAGTGATCCCTCGGTGAAATCCAGTCTGAAGTTTCTGCGCAAAACTCCGTGGGCGAGAGAGCAGGTGGAGAATCTGTATGTCTCCACATTTGCATCAGTGGGTAAGCGAATGGACGTCTGGGGACAGAAAATTTGATGGTGGCTGTCTCAGCCGCCAAGCCTGCGAGCTATCGACATTCCCTCATCGCGATGTCCCACTCCGCCCCGGAACTCACGCCGTACTTCTCCGCAAAATTCCCCAGATTGATTGCCACTGACGCGTTCAGCAGGCTGTTGAGGTACACCAATGTTTCGCCTTCGGCGACATCGCCGAAGCTGTTGGTGTAGCGGGCTTTGTCGTTGAAGAATTCTTTGCCGGCGTTGGTGATGGTGACGCACAGCGTGTCGCCGATGCTGAAGCCGGCTTGCTGCATCTTGTCGGCGTCGATGTTGCTCCACACGGTGACGGCCGGACAGTAGGGCGCGGTCTGCAGCAAGCGGTACGCCGCAGCCCAGATATCGTAGGGCGGAATTTCGTGCGTGAGGTTGAACAGTGGCAATTGGCGGTCAACGCCGAAGGCCACCGAGGGCGCTACGTCACGCGGCCGGCCACAGGCGGTGGCCGTTGTTGGTCAGCCAATCGCGATGCTCTTTGTAGCGCGGGCAAAGCGATTCCACGGTACGCCAGAACCTGGCTGAGTGGTTCAGGTAGCGCAGGTGGCTGGTTTCGTGGGCTATCAGGTAGTCGAGCACCGGCTTGGGCGCCAGCATCAGCAGCCAGTTGAACTGGATGTCGCCACTTTCGTCGCAGTGGCCCCACTTGGTGCGGGTCTTGCGATAGGTGACCTTGCCGAGTTTGTGTTCAAGGCCGAGCTCGCGGGCGTAGTAGCGGGTTTTGTTGGGCATGTACGCTTTGGCCTGTTCCTGCAGCCAGTCGAGGAACAGCTTTTCCACTTTGGCTTTGCTGCGTTCTTTGAGGAACAGCGTCAGCGTGCTGCCGTTGTGTACCGCCCGCGGCCGGCCGGCGGTGGCAAGGCGCAAGGTGAGCGGCTGGCCCATCAACTCGAAGCTGGTACCTTCGGCCAGTACCAGCTGCTGCTTCTTGCGGCGGCGCTGTTCGGTGAGCTGTTCCTGGATCCAGGGAGACTTCTCGGTGAGGAACTCGGTTATCCACTTGATCGAGGCTTTAGTGGGGGCTCTTACCTCAACCTTCCCACTTTTGACGTAAATTACGAGGGTTTTACGACGACTTCTCACCACTTCGTAGGGAAATGGGAAGGCTGAGAACTCAAAACCTAGCTGCTGCATCAGTTTATGTCTAAAGTGGGAAGTTGTTTGCGGATAATGGGCTAAAGTTTGTCTGCAAGTGGGATTTTTTTGTCAAGGATTGGCCGAACTGGTGTAAACAGCAGTGATATAGGCTGCTTCATTGATAAAGCCCATGCCCCAGCTGGCGTATTGCTCCGGCAGCCCTTGCTCAATGATGGCGGCCAGGGTTTTGCCGGCGACCATTTGGTCGGTAACGATCTTGGCGGTGGTGCGTACGCCTTCGATCCAGCTAGCCATTTCGGCTTTGGTCGAAAGCCCGCCGTGGCCGGGGATGACACGGATGTTGTCGGGGATCTGGGCCAGGATGTTGGCGTGGTTGTCGATCAGGCCTTCCACACTGCCGCCGCTGTTGAGGTCGATGAAGGGGAAGCCGCCCACTACATATTCATCGCCCATGTGGATCACGTTGGAGCCGGTGAACCAGACAGCGGAGTCGCCGTCGGTGTGGCCGTGCGGCAGGTGGATCAGCTTGATCTCTTCGCCGTTGAAGTGAATGGACAGGCCGTTGGCGAAGGTGATGACGGGCAGTGCCGCTGCTACGCGCTCATTGGCTGGGTCGGCAATGCGTACGCGCACGTTGTCATGCGCAATGATGGTGGCCTTGTCGGCAAAGTTTTCGTTGCCGCCGCTGTGGTCGCCGTGCCAATGGGTGTTCAGCAGCAATTCGGGCGCGCTGCCGCCGAGTTTGGTGATGGCGGCCTTGATTTTGTCCGACAGCGGGGCGAACTGGTCGTCGACCATCAGTACGCCGTCGTCACCGAGCGATACAGCGATATTGCCGCCGTTGCCTTGCAACATGGTGATCTTGCCGGCCACCGGGGTGGCAGTAATCTGCACGGCGTCGAAATCAGTTTCAGCGGCAAATACTGGTGCAGCAAGCATGATTGCAGCGGCAAGGCTGCAGTTTTTTACTGTGAACATGGGAGCCCCTGTTGATGGCGCGACCAATGGCGCCGGAACGGGGATGGTAGGAAAAGCAGGCGCAGAAGCAAAGGGGTCGGAGATGTTTGCTCAAAAATCGAGCAAACGTCTCCGACCCCTTTGGTTTTCAGGCGGCCGGGCGTTGGCGGTGCAGGATCTGGCTGACAGCGTTGAGCAGCGCGTTCACCGAGGAGGTGACAATATCGCTGTGGATGGCGATGCCGGTGTAGCGCATGTTGTCGTGTTTCACTTGCAGGTAGGTCACCGCTTCGGCGTTGGCGTGTTGGCTCAGGGCGTGCTCGCCGTATTCGAGGATCTGGATCTGCACGCCGAAGCTTTGCTGCAGTGCATCGACAAAGGCTTCCAGCATGCCGTTGCCCTTGCCCTGCACGTCGAACTCCTTGCCACCCAGCGCGATGCGGCCCTTGATGTATTCGCGATCACTCTTCTCGATGGTGAAGCCCTTCAGCGTCAGCGGATTCGTCAGCTCGATGTATTCGCGGCGGAACAATTCATTGATGCGCTCGGGTGACACTTCCAGCCCGCTGTCTTCCGCTTCTTTCTGCACGATGCGGCTGAACTCGATCTGCAGCCAACGCGGCAGCTGGAAGCCGTAGCGGCTGTCCATCACATAGGCCACACCGCCCTTGCCGCTCTGCGAATTCACGCGGATCACGTCCTGATAGGTGCGGCCCACATCGCGCGGATCAATCGGCAGGTAAGCGATTTCCCACGGATCACCTTCTTTATACATATCAAGGCACTTCTTGATGGCGTCCTGGTGCGAGCCGGAAAACGCCGTGAACACCAGACTGCCGGCATAAGCCTGGCGCGGATGCACGTCGATCTGGGTGCATTGCTTCACCACGCTGGTGATGCGGTCCATATCGCTGAAATCCAGCATCGGATCCACGCCCTGGCTGTACATGTTCATGCCCATTATCACCACATCGAGATTGCCGGTACGCTCGCCATTGCCGAGCAAACAGCCTTCGACCCGATCAGCGCCGGCCATCACGCCCAGCTCGGACGCAGCGACACCGCAGGCGCGGTCGTTGTGCGTGTGCAGACTGATGGTGACGCTGTCGCGGTTGTTGATCAGGCGGCAGAACAGTTCGATCTGGTCGGCATAGACATTGGGCGTAGCCATTTCCACCGTGGCAGGCAGGTTGAGGATCACTTTGCGCGCCGGTGTTGGCTGCCATACATCGCACACGGCCTGACACACTTCCACCGCGTATCCGATTTCAGTACCGGTGAAGCTCTCAGGCGAATACTGGAAATACCAGTCGGTTTCCGGTGCCAGTTTTGAACAGCGCAGTACTTCTTTGGCGCCGTTTACCGCAATGGCCTTGATGCCTTCCTTGTCGAGCTTGAACACCTTCTGCCGTTGTACAACAGAGGTGGAGTTGTACAGGTGCACGATGGCGCGTTTGGCGCCCTTCAATGCCTCATAGGTGCGCTGGATCAGCTCCGGCCGCGCCTGGGTAAGTACCTGCACCGTCACATCGGCTGGAATTTTGTTCTCGTCGATGAGGTAGCGCACAAAGTCGAAATCCGGTTGGGATGCGGCAGGGAAACCGACTTCGATTTCCTTGAAGCCCACGTCCACCAGCAACTGGAACATCAGCTTCTTCTGCGCCACCGACATCGGTTCGATCAGCGCCTGGTTGCCGTCGCGCAGGTCCACACTGCACCAGATGGGCGCTGCGGTGATGGTCTTGTCGGGCCAGGTGCGGTCCTTGAGGGCGACAGGCGGGAACGGCTTGTACTTGCGATGGTCGTAATGTTTGTTGTGGCTCATGGATCTGCTTCCTTATTGGCTTGGTGCCGGCGGGTCCCGGTGGACCCTGTCGAAACTGGCGCGCAGTCTACCGGAAGCCTCGTGACATAAAATTGCGAAGATGGCAGTAATGCCGGCTGATAAGGCAGATAGTTCTAATTTTAAAGCACTAAATGGAATATTATTGCCTTCAAATGAATATGATAGCAATTGGAGTCAAGCCATGCAGCTGGACCGCACCGACAAACGCATCCTGCACGAACTGCAGCTCGATGCTCGCATCAGTAACCAGGAGCTGGCCGACAAGGTGGGGCTGTCGCCATCGCCCTGCCTGCGCCGGGTACGTCAGCTGGAGGAGGCGGGGCTGATAAAAGGCTATGCCACCGAGCTGGATGCGTCGAAGCTGGGGCTGAAGCTGATGGCCATCGTGCAGGTGGCAATGGACCGCCACACACCCGACCGCTTCGAGCAGTTCGAAGCGGCCATCCGACTGCTGCCGCAGGTGCTGGAGTGCATCATGATCACCGGCCAGTCGGCCGACTATCAGTTGAAGGTGCTGGTGAAAGACATGGACGAATACCAGGACTTCCTGCTGAACAAACTCACGCGCCTCAATGGTGTCAGCGATGTGCGTTCGAGCTTTGTGCTGCGGCAGGTAGTCAGTACTTCAGTGCTGCCACTTGATACCCTGTAATTTGAGTGTGAAATAAATCGGGCAATGGTTGGTCATCACCGACGAGTCAGCGGGGGCGCTAGGTATACTGCGCCCCTTTTGCGGTGACCACCGCAGGCCAGCCCTCAAACCTCCCTAATAGCAACAATAAATCAGGTGGGTGCTGCACCAGCCGTTCAGTGATCAGCAGTACCTGATGAGGGAGTGCATGCCAATAATCAACCGATTCGGACGCCGGAGCCGTCTGTTGCTCGTCATGATGCTGGCCAGTGCACCGCTGCTGGCCGCCGAGCTCAGCGAAACCGCCATCGAATCCAGCACCCAGCGGCCGGAAATCTCGCCAACCAAACTCGAAACTCCCCCTGTCATTGACGGCGACCTCAGCGACCCCGTGTGGCAACAGGTTGCCAGTATCGATAACTTCCGCCAGACCCAACCAGTGCTGAATGACGAGCCGAGCGAGCGTACCAAAGCATGGTTTGCCTACGATGCCGACAATATCTACGTTGCCATCCGCGCCTATGATTCTGACCCCTCTGCAGTAATTGCCAGCGAAATGCGCCGCGACGGCGATCTCGAAGCCAACGATCAGGTGATGATTTACTTCGACACCTTCGCAGATCGCCGCAACGCTTTCATGTTTGCCACCAATGCCTCCGGCGCCCTGGTCGACGGCAAGATCGAGAACAATGAGACCTTCAACATCCAGTGGAATGGCATCTGGGACAGCAAGAGCCGTCTGGATGCCGAAGGCTGGACAGTGGAGATGGTAATTCCGGTAAAGACGCTGTCATTTGATCCCAACAATGACCAGTGGGGGCTGGAAATAGTGCGCCGAGTCCGTCGCAAGGCGGAACGCATGCGTTGGGCCAACATCTCGCAGAATCGCCAGGATGTATACGTAGCGTCGTACGGCGACATGAACGGCATCACTGGTTTGCGGCAGGGCATGGGGCTCGAATTTGTGCCCAGCTTCGCCATGCTGACTACCAAGAATCGCCCTGTTGGCGACAGTGATCAGGTGGGCGTAGCGGGCGGCGACATCACCTATCGCATCACGCCATCGCTCACTGCGACGGCGACGATCAATACCGACTTTTCCGATGCGCCGGTAGATCAGGTGCAGAACAACCTCGGCCGCTTCTCGCTGTTCTTCCCCGAGACGCGTGATTTCTTCTTGAGCGATGCCGATATCTTCCAGTTCGGTGGTCTCAGTCAGGAGAACGGCATTCCGTTCTTCTCACGCAAGATGGGCATCCTCAACAACGGCAATACGGTGTCGCTCGACTTCGGCACCAAGCTCACCGGCCGCGTGGGTGACCTGAACGTGGGACTGCTCAACACCCAGATGGAGGGCCAGCACGCGCTCGATAGCCAGAGTTTGTCGGTAGCGCGGGTAAGCACCGGCGTGCTGAGTGAATCCCGTGTCGGCATGATCATTACCGACGGCGACGCCAACTCCAACAACGGCAGCAGCCTGTACGGTGCCGACTTCCAATACCGCAACAGCAATATCAACGGCGGCAATGTCATCATCGGTGATGCGTGGGTGCAGAAATCCGACAACCCCGGCATCACTGACGACGACATGGCCTGGGGCCTGCGCGCGAACTACCCGAACGACCGGGTGCAGCTCAGTGCCTTCGTGCGTGAGCTGCAGCCCAACTTCAATCCAAAACTAGGCTTTGCGAATCGCACCGGTATCCGCCATTACGAAAGCGAAGGCCGCCTGCGCAAACGCAACGACGGCAAGGCACGCTTCCGCCTGCTGGACTGGGGCTATCGCCTCACGCGCATTGAAGACATGAACGGCAAGGTGCAGACAGAAGAGAAGATCATGAAGATCTTCGAAATCCAGAACCAGGTGAACGACCGCATAGAGACCAACTACATCGGCATCCGCGAAGTGCTGGATGCGCCGTTCCAGATTTCGCGCGGTATCTTCCTGCCGGTGGGCGACTACAGTTTTGTGCGGAATCGGCTGCGCTTCCAGTCCAATCCGGGCCGCGTACTGGCCGGCGAAGTCATGTTCCGCTGGGGTGATTTCTGGACCGGCACAGTGAAGGAATATGCAGGTACCATCGATTTGCGGCCGTCGCCCAAATTCTTTCTTCGCTGGAACTACCAGGTTGTGGATGCGCAGTTGCCGCAGGGTAACTTTGATTTCACCGTCAACCGCATCAACATCGATTTCAACTTGACCCCGCGCGTGATGTGGCAGAACTTCGTGCAGCACAACAGTGTGACCAAGACCCTCGGCTGGAACAGCCGTCTGCGCTGGGAAATGCAGCCCGGCAACATCCTGTTCCTGGTGATGAACCAGGGCTGGGAAATCGAGGACGGCAGCTACATGCCGCTGGTGACCAACTTCACGGCAAAGTTGCGGTGGACGTTCCGTTTCTGACCCCATTGTTTGGAGGACTACCCCATGGCCAGCATCTTCACCAAAATTCTCGCCGGCGAACTGCCGGGACATTTCGTCTGGAAGGACGAAGTGTGCTTCGCGATCATGACGATACAGCCAATCCGCGCCGGCCATGTCATCGTTATTCCCAACAACGAAGTGAACCACTGGGATGATGTGCCGCCGCACACGGCCGCGCATCTGATGCAGGTAGGCCAGCATCTTGCCAAGGCCATCAAGGCGTCGGTGGTATGCAAACGTGTGGGCGTGATGATTGTGGGGCTCGAAGTGCCACACACGCACATCCATCTGATTCCGGCCGACAGCCCGGCTGATTTTGATTTCAGGAATTCCAAACCGCTGCCGTCTGATGAGCTCGCGGCAATGGCAATCAAACTGCGCGGCGCACTTGCAGCCGCCGGTCACAAATCCTCGCAGTTCTGATGAGCGGCAAAGACACCATTTACAACAACGAGGGTCCCGTTGCGCCGTTCGTGTTCGACGACAAGGTGGCGGGTGTTTTCACCGACATGATCAACCGCTCGGTGCCTGGCTACGCCACCATCGTCGCGATGATAGGCGCGCTGGCCGAGCGTTATGCGCAAGCGGATTCGTTGTGTTACGACCTTGGCTGTTCGCTCGGTGCTGCCACTTTGTCATTGCGTCATCACATCAAGGCGCCTGGCTGCAGCATCATCGCGATCGACAATTCTGCGGCAATGATAGAGCGCTGTGAAAAGGTGATTGCAGCTGACAGCAGCGTGGTGCCAGTGCGCTTGCGTTGTGCCGATATTCTCGATGTCGATATCCACAATGCCTCGATGGTGGTGCTCAACTTCACACTGCAGTTCATTCCGCTGGCGCAGCGTGATGTCTTGCTACAGCGCATAGCAGCTGGCTTGCGCCCCGGCGGCATGTTGATCCTCGCCGAGAAAATCCATTTTGAAGATGCGGCGCTCAACGCGCTGTTCATTGATCTGCATCACCGCTTCAAAGAGCAGAACGGTTACTCGCAGACTGAAATCAGTCGCAAGCGTGCAGCGATAGACAATGTGCTGGTGCCGGAAACCCTGCGTGCGCACGAACAACGCATACGCACTGCCGGGTTCAGCAATTTTGCCGTGTGGTTCCAGTGCCTGAATTTCGCGGCGATGGTAGCGGTGAAGTAGTGGCTACTGCGTTCGACTATTCGGCACTGTCACGCGCCCTTGCCGGCACGCCGCTGGCACCCTTGGTCAATGTGATTCCTGCTGATTTTGCTGCCGGCGTTACCCACGGCGATTTTCCCCGGTGGCAGGCAGCACTCGCGGCGCTGCCGTCGATTGGCGTGCCCAGTGTGGATTTGAAGACGACAGTGCGCGTTGGCACGCCGCAGCAGTTGAGTGAGGCGGAACGCAACAGTTTGCGCGCAACCTTGATGCAACTGCATCCGTGGCGCAAAGGCCCCTTCGATCTGTTCGGTTTGCACATCGACACCGAATGGCGTTCCGACTGGAAATGGGATCGCGTCTTGCCGCACCTCACGCCACTTGCCGGCCGCCGTGTGCTGGATGTGGGTTGTGGCAACGGCTATCACTGCTGGCGCATGGCAGGCGAGGGCGCCGAGCTCGTGGTCGGAGTCGAACCCATGTTGTTGTATGTGATGCAGTACTGGGCGCTGCGGCAGCTGCTGCCGGCACCGCCAGTGTGGGTATTGCCCGCTACGCTGGAACAACTGCCGGAAACCTTGCCCGGTTTTGACACCGTGTTCTCGATGGGCGTGCTGTATCACCGCCGCTCACCGTTCGAGCATCTCGATCTACTCAAGAAGAAGCTGCGCAAAGGTGGAGAATTGGTGTTGGAAACGCTGGTGATCGACGGCGGCCCCGGCATGACTCTGGTACCACCGGAGCGCTATTGCCGCATGAACAATGTGTGGTTCCTGCCCAGCTGTGCCACTTTGCAACTGTGGTTGCAGAAAGCTGGCTTCAGCGATGTGCGCGTGGTCGATGTGACACCAACCAGCACCGGCGAACAACGGCAGACCGACTGGATGACCTTCGAGTCTTTGAGTCACGCGCTCGATGCTCGCAACCAGTCGCTCACAGTGGAAGGCCATCCGGCACCGCTGCGCGCTACCCTCATTGCGCGCAATGGTTGAAAGCAGGCCATCAGTCTTTATTTCAGAAAGGCGGTGGCTGATGAATGTGGCAGCTCTTCTGCACAAAT
>Ga0255100_1000971_pt1 | contig 10886 bp, 10 predicted proteins | sample Colum_Colum_RepB_2_FD_188449 | JGI IMG/M metagenome (GOLD analysis project Ga0255100, IMG submission 188449) | Freshwater microbial communities from Columbia River, Oregon, United States - Colum_Colum_RepB_8d | ecosystem: Environmental > Aquatic > Freshwater > River | place: USA: Oregon...
CCTCGTCAAATGCACGCTCGGCCAGACCATCAGCCGCTACATGGTGCTCATTGCCAGCGAACAAAAGCTGATGATGATGCGTCCCTATCAGGTGTATGCCGTGAAGCAGATCGTGGACTGCATCCACCAGAACTGCGGCAACGGCTACATCTGGCACACCACCGGCAGCGGCAAAACGCTTACTTCCTTCAAGGCCTCCACGCTGTTGAAGGACAACCCCGACATCGAGAAATGCCTCTTCGTGGTGGACCGCAAAGACCTCGATCGCCAAACGCGCGAGGAGTTCAACAAATTCCAGGAAGGCTGCGTTGAAGAAAACACCAACACCGACGCGCTCGTCCGCCGCCTGCTCTCCGACGACTACGCCGACAAGGTCATCGTCTGCACCAGCGCAACCAGCAACGCCGAAACAACAATCAGCTGACTTACAAGGAACAACTGGAGCCACTGCGCAACAAACGCATCGTGTTCATCTTCGACGAATGCCACCGCTCGCAGTTCGGCGAGAACCACAAGGCCATCAAGGAGTTCTTCCCCAAGGCCCAGTTGTTCGGCTTCACCGGCACGCCCATCTTTGATGACAACGCGTCCGCGCAGAAGATCGAAGGCCAGCAGGCCTCCATGAAGACCACGGAAGACCTGTTCGAGAAGCGGCTGCACGCCTACACCATCACCCACGCCATCGAAGACGGTAACGTGCTGCGCTTCCATGTCGATTATTTCAAACCGGAAGGCAAGAATCCGCCAAAGCCCGGTGAAGCGCTGGCCAAGAAAGCTGTGATCGAGGCCATCCTTGCCAAGCACGATGCCGCCACTGGCCAGCGCCGCTTCAATGCTTTGCTCGCCACCGCGTCCATCAACGACGCCATCGAATACCGCCGCCTGTTCGCGGAGCTGCAGGCGGAAAAGCAGGCGACCGATCTCGAGTTCCAGCCGCTCAACATTGCCTGCGTGTTCTCGCCGCCTGCCGAGGGCAACAAGGACGTGCAGCAGATTCAGGAAGACCTGCCGCAGGAAAAGGCCGACAACGCCGTTGAGCCGGAAAAGAAGAAGGAAGCCCTCAAGAGCATCCTTGCCGACTACAACGCCCGCTACGGCACCAATCACACCATTGGCGAGTTCGACCTCTACTACCAGGATGTGCAGAAACGCATCAAAGACCAGCAGTGGCCCAATGCCGATCATCCACACAAGCAGAAAATCGACATCACCATCGTGGTGGACATGCTGCTCACCGGCTTCGATTCCAAATACTTGAACACGCTCTATGTGGACAAGAACCTCAAGCACCACGGCTTGATCCAGGCCTTCTCCCGCACCAACCGCGTGCTCAACGGCACCAAGCCCTATGGCAACATCCTCGATTTCCGCCAGCAGCAGGACGCCGTGGATGCCGCCATCGCACTCTTCTCCGGCGAAAGCACTGCGCAGCAGGCGCGTGAAATCTGGCTGGTGGACAAAGCGCCTGTTGTCATCCAGAAACTCGACGAGGCGGTGCAGAAGCTGGAAGCCTTCATGAAGTCGCAGGGCCTAAGCTGCGCGCCGGAAGAAGTGCAGAACCTCAAGGGCGACGCCGCCCGTGCCGTGTTCATCGAACGCTTCAAGGAAGTGCAGCGGCTCAAAACCCAGCTCGACCAATATACCGACCTCACCGCGGAAGACCTTGGCGCGATAAACAAGGTGCTACCGGAGGAAAACCTGCGCGGCTTCAAAGGCCAGTACCTGGAAACTGCCAAACGCCTCAAAGACCAACAAGGCAAAGGCACTGACAAAGGCGATACCCCGGCTGCCGTGGAGCAGCTCGACTTCGAGTTCGTGCTGTTTGCCTCTGCCCTCATCGATTACGACTACATCATGGGCCTCATCGCCCGCTATTCGCAGCAAGCACCAGGCAAGCAGAAGATGAACCGCGAGCAGCTCATCGGCCTCATCCAGTCCGATGCCAAGTTCATGAATGAGCGCGAGGACATCGCTGCCTACATCGCCACGCTTAAAGCCGGCGAAGGCTTAAGCGAAAAGGCCATCCGCGACGGCTACACCCGTTTCAAGAAGGAGAAGGACGCCGACGAACTCGCTGCCATCGCGCAAAAGCACCAGCTCGGCGCTGTCGTGCTGCAAGCATTCGTGGATGGCATCCTGCAGCGGATGATTTTCGATGGCGAGCAGTTGAGTGAGCTGATGGCCCCGCTGGAGCTTGGCTGGAAAGCTCGTACTCAGGCCGAACTTGCGCTGATGAAGGAGCTGCATCCGATTCTCACCAAACGCGCGCAAGGCCGCGACATCTCTGGACTTAGCGCGTATGAGCAGTGAGGCGCACACCAAGACCCCGAAGCCCGAAGGCAATCCTGGGTTGATGCCCAAGCGACGCTTTCCGGGATTTAGCGCTCCGTGGGCGCTTGAGCCGCTATCGAGGGTTCTAACGGAACACAAAATCAAGAACACCGCTGGCCGTGATGTTTTCTCGGTCTCAATGGAAAGCGGTATCGTCAATCAAATCGAACACTTGGGACGTAGTTTCGCAGCCGCTGACAGCTCGCACTACACGATTGGAAGGCGCTTTGATGTGGTTTACACAAAAAGCCCGTTGAAGGCTTTCCCTTTTGGTGTCGTAAAGCAATGCAAGTTCGAGGGAGAAGTCGCACTCTCGCCGCTTTACGGCGTCTTCACGCCGACCAACCCGCATCTCGGTTTGATGATCGAAGCCTATTTTGAAGCCCCAAACCGGTCAAAGACCTTTCTTTCGCCGCTTTGCCAAAAGGGTGCGAAGAATACGCTTCAAATCACGAATGCGACTTTCCTGTCTGGGCGTCTGCCGCTTCCGACTCAGTCCGCAGAACAACAAAAAATCGCCGAGTGCCTGAGCAGCGTGGACAAGCTGATGGTCGCCCAAGCCCGCAAACTGGACGCGCTCAAGACCCATAAAAAAGCCCTGATGCAGGAGCTTTTCCCCCGCGAAGGCGAAACCCAACCTCGCCTCCGCTTCCCCGAATTCCAAAACGCCGGGGAGTGGGAGGAAGACAAATTGATTGATATAGCGACTTTTCGCCGTGGAAGCTTTCCGCAACCCTATGGCTTGCCTGAGTGGTATGACGAAGTTGGCGGGATGCCGTTTGTTCAGGTCTTTGACGTTGGTGATGATTTCAGACTCAAGGAAAGGACCAAGAGCAAGATCAGCAAACTGGGAGCTGAGAAGAGCGTCTTCATTCCGAAAGGGACTTTAATTGTGACGTTGCAGGGTTCGATCGGAAGGGTCGCTATCACCCACTACGACGCCTATATTGATAGGACTCTGTTGATATTCGAAACCTTCCGGAAGCCTGTCGAAAAGGTCTTCTTTGCGCGCCTCATTCAAAACCTCTTCGACATTGAAAAAGAAATAGCGCCGGGGGGAATAATAAAGACCATTACGAAGGAGGCGCTTAGTGATTTCAAAGTAAAGTTGCCTAAGATCCCCGAACAACAACGCATCGCTGATTGCCTCTCCAGCCTCGACGCCCTCATCACCGCCCAAACCCAAAAGCTCGCCGCCCTCAAGACCCACAAACAAGCACTGATGCAACAACTTTTCCCAGCGTCGGAGGAGGTTGCCGCATGAGCAAGAAGATCCTCATTATCGCCGGGCCGAACGGCGCCGGCAAAACCACCTTTGCCCGCTCGTTTCTTCCGGGAGAGGCGCAATGTTCGCGCTTCATTAACGCGGACTTGATCGCGGCAGGGCTATCACCGTTTGCGCCGGAGACAGCGGCGCTCAGGGCAGGGCGTTTGATGCTGGAGGAAATCGCCGCGTGCGTGCAGCGTGGAGAAAGTTTTGCTTTTGAGACCACTCTTGCCGGCCTCAGCTACCTGCAGCGGATCAGGCACTGGCGGCAACTGGGCTACCATGTCAGTTTGTATTTTCTCGCATTGCCAAGCGCCGAGGCGGCGATTGCCCGTGTCGAGGAGCGGGTGCGTCAAGGCGGGCACAATATTCCCGCAGCGGTGATCCGCCGCCGCTTTACTGCTGGGTTGCGCAACCTCGAACAAACCTACAAGGCCGAAGTGGATACCTGGGCGATATACGATAATGTTGGTGAACGACCGGCTCTTTTGGAATGGGGAGAGAACAGATGAAAACGAAAGACATTAGCGAAGCAAAAGACCCCGATCTGCGAGCCTCGATGGCGGCACTGCAACGCGCTTCCTTGCAGGCTCGCAAGACGGCGATCCAGACCGGCACTCACCTGGTCATCGTGAAGGACGGGCAGCTGCTGCGGATTTCCGCAGAGGAACTCCGCAAGCAAACCGAATCCAGCAACGCCACAAACTCGTGAACGACCAAGTCCAAAAGCAACTGGGCAAGACCCTCTGGAACATCGCCGATCAACTGCGCGGTGCGATGAACGCGGACGACTTCCGCGACTACATGCTGTCGTTCCTCTTCTTGCGCTACCTCTCCGACAACTACGAGACGGCGGCAAAGAAGGAGCTGGGCAAAGACTATCCAGCTGTTGCTGCCGACGACCGCAGCGTGCCGTTGGCTCTGTGGTATGCCAACAACCCTGACGACATCAGCGAATTCGAAAAGCAGATGCGCCGCAAGGTGCACTACGTTATCCAGCCGGCGCACCTGTGGAACAGCATTACCAATCTGGCCCGCACCCAGAATGGCGAACTGCTCAACACGCTGCAGGCGGGTTTCAAGTACATCGAGAACGAATCCTTCGAGAGCACGTTCAACGGCTTGTTTTCCGAGATCAATCTCGGCTCCGACAAACTCGGCCGCAAGTATGAAGACCGCAACGCCACGCTCTGCCGCATCATTGCGGAGATCGCCAAAGGGCTGGCGGAATTCTCTTCCGATATCGATGCGCTGGGCGATGCCTACGAATACCTGATCGGCCAGTTTGCTGCTGGCTCCGGCAAGAAGGCGGGCGAGTTCTACACGCCACAGCAGATTTCCGACATCCTTTCCACCATCGTCACGCTTGACAGCCAGGAGCCCGCCACCGGCAAGAAAGCCCGCCTCGCCAGCGTGCTCGATTTCGCCTGTGGTTCTGGCTCGCTGCTGCTCAACGTGCGCAAGCGCATGGGGCCGCACGGCATCGGCAAGATTTACGGGCAGGAAAAGAACATCACCACCTACAACCTGGCGCGCATGAACATGCTGCTGCACGGGGTGAAGGACACCGAGTTCGAGATCTACCACGGCGATACGCTGACCAACGATTGGGACATGCTGCGCGAGCTGAACCCAGCGAAGAAGCCCGCGTTCGATGCCATCGTCGCCAATCCCCCGTTCAGCTACCGCTGGGAACCGACAGAGGCGATGGGCGACGACGTGCGTTTCAAGAACCACGGTCTCGCTCCGAAGTCCGCCGCCGATTTCGCCTTCCTGCTGCACGGCTTCCACTTCCTCAAAGACGAAGGCGTGATGGCCATCATCCTGCCCAACGGTGTGCTGTTCCATGGCGGCGCCGAAGAACGCATCCGCACCAAGCTGCTGAAAGACGGCCATATCGACACCGTCATCGGCCTGCCCGCCAATCTTTTTTATTCCACCGGCATCCCGGTGTGCATTCTGGTGCTGAAGAAGTGCAAGAAGCCCGACGACGTGCTCTTCATCAACGCCGCCGAACACTTCGTGAAAGGAAAACGCCAGAACCAACTAACGGATGCCCATATCGCCAAGATCATCGACACCTACCAATTCCGCAAGGAAGAGGAACGCTACTCCAAGCGCATTGGCATAGAGCGAATTGCCGAGGAAGGTTACAACCTCAATATCTCGCGCTACATCAGCACGGCGACTGCGGCGGAGGAGATTGATTTACCGGCGGTGAACGCTGAGTTGGTGAAGCTGGAGCAAAACATCAACACAGCGCGGGACAAGCACAATGAGTTTCTCAAAGAGCTGGGCTTGCCGCCGTTGCCGTGAACTGAAAAGCAGCGGCAGACCGTACTAATCAGAGATAACTGACAGGTATCGCATCCACATCGGCGCTGAGCGGCAGCAGTGCCGAAGCCAGACACACCACCCCGCCATGCCCGATGGGCAGATCAAGTCCGGCGAGCATGCTGAAACTGCGGAAATCCGCGGCGTGCAATGTGGCAGTCCTTTTAATCTCAATGGGGTAGAGCGTGCCGTCTGCTTCGATCAGCAGATCCACTTCTCGTTTGTCCTTGTCTCGATAGAAATACACCCGTGGTGTGCGGCCCTGGTGAAGCCAGGACTTGATGATCTCGGTCACTACCCAGGTTTCCAGTATGGCGCCCGCCATCGCGCCGCGCTCAAGTACTGTGGGGTTCGACCACCCACCCAGCCAGGCGCAGAGGCCAGTGTCCATGAAATACAGCTTGGGGGTTTTCACCAGGCGCTTTGTGCGGTTGTTGAAGTACGGCGGCAGCAGATACACGATGCCCGACGCGTGCAGCACGTTGAGCCAGGTCTTGACGGTGACCTCGCTGACACCGACATCACGCGCAATGTCGGCATAGTTCACCAGTTGCCCCGTACGCACGGCAGCAACCTGCATGAATTTGTGGAAGGCGGCGGTCTGGTTGATATTCAGGTATTCGCGCACATCACGCTGGATGTAGGTGGTGACATACGAAGCATAAAAGCGCTCCCAGAAACTGGCATTGGTACTTGTCACTACAGCGGGGTAGGCGCCACGCCAAATCTTCTGGTACACCTGTGGCAGCGTCAGTAGCTCCGCATGTTTCCGGCGCGCCTTGAGCACTTTCAACTCCGGCAGGAATGGCACCTGATCGGCACGTCCCTGTTCTTCGGCAAGCGTAATACCCTGCAACTGCAAGACCGCCACCCGGCCCGCCAGCGACTCACCTACATTCTTCATCATGTCAAACTGCTGGGAACCCGTGAGCCAGAAGCGGCCGTTCTGCCGTGACTTGTCGACCACCATTTTGATGTAAGGAAACAGCTCGGGTGCGTACTGCACCTCATCGATCAGCACCGGCAGTTGCAGCCGGTCGAGAAAGCCCGCGGGGTCCTGCTGCGCCGCCAGGCGCATACCGAGGTCGTCCAGCGTGACATAGGAGCGTCCACGCTTCTGCGCCTCCTGCAACAGCGTGGTTTTTCCAACCTGGCGCGGCCCGGTAAGCAGCAATACCTTGAAGCTGGCACTGGTTTCCAGAACGGCTTTGCGCAGGGTACGTTTGATCGAGTCGGACATATCGGCCAATCCAAAGTCAGGCTTTATATTAGCCGATCCTTTGGATTGGTTGCCAGTGCAAGAACGCGGCCAGCATTCAACATCAGCCCGGCGACACCATCGCCTCCGGCCTTACCCACTGCCTGAACTGTTCCTCCGTCAGCAAGCCCAGCGCCAACCCGGCTGCCAGCAAGGTAGTGCCTTCTTTGTGCGCCTTCTTCGCAATGCTGGCGGCATTGTCGTAGCCGATATGCGGATTCAGCGCGGTGACCAGCATCAGGCTCTGGTTCAGCAAGTGGGCAAGGCGTTCTTCGTTGGCGGTAATGCCCTCTATGCAGTGAGCGGTAAAACTGCGGCTGGCATCGCTTCGCACTGCGTGGGATTGGTTTTGCCGGGCATGATGGAACTGCCGGGCTCACTTTCCGGCAGGCTGAGTTCACCGAAGCCACAACGCGGCCCACTGCCGAGAAGACGTCCATCAATGGCAATCTTCATCAACGAGACCGCCACTGGGTTCAGGGCGCCAGAGGTTTCAACGATGCTGTCGTGTGCTGACAATGGAGCAGCAGCGCCTGCATGGCGGGTGCGCTTTTCTCTTCCCGAATGCAGCGCCAGAGGATTTCGGCTTCCGGGTGGCTATGCCGCAGATAGTTCACCCATTGTTTGACCCGTCCCACGCAGTCGCGTGGTGGCAACACCGCACACATCTCCTGCCAGAAATTATTGAGCAAGGGGGTAATGGTGGACCATGGCATGGCAAGCGCTTCATTGGCGCGTATCTGCCTGGCCAGCGTAGGCAGCTTGACGGCTCCACGCCCGAGCATCACATCCACCGTGCCGGCTACTGCGACACAGCGGTGGTAGTCCTCAACGGAACAGATATCGCCGTTGGCAATCAGCGGGATTTTTATGTGGTCGCGGATGCGACCCAGTTCATGCCAATGGGCTGGCGGCGCATAGCCCTGCAAGCGGGTGCGCGCATGCACCGTAAGTTCGTTGGCACCGGCGGCTTCGATAGCAGCGGCGTTATCGAGCATCAACGAGGTGTCATCAAATCCCAGCCGCATCTTGGCGGATACCACTACCGATGGCGGCAAGGCAGCGCGCACTGCGCTGACAACCCGATACAGCGTATCTGGCTCCTTCAGCAATACCGCCCCGCCCATGCTGCGGTTCACCGTCTTGCTGGGGCAGCCGAAATTGATATCGATGCCGTGCGAGCCGAGTGCGACCGCGCGCTGCGCGCTGGCTGCCATCGCCTCCAGATGATTGCCGAGCAACTGCACCCGCACCGGCGTGCCGGATTCAGTGCGGCCACCGTGCAGCAGTTCAGGGCAGATGCTTTGGAACACGCGATCGGGACAGGGGCGATCAACTACCCGCACGAATTCGGACACGACCCAGTCGAAACCGCCTTGCGCTGTCAGCAAACGGCGCAGGTGCACATCGGCAAGGCCCTCCATCGGAGCCAGCACGATGCGCATCGGCGCTTGTGGCGAGGGCGTCACCGCAGCACGAAATCAATGGCTGCACTCACTGCCACCACCTGGGCGGCGTTGCAGATGGCAGGAGTCGTGCGCGGACTGTCGGGATATACCTCGGTAGTGGTGGTGTAACGCGCTGCGGTCATGCCGGCGCACAGCCCGCGCGACTTGCAGGACAGCAGCACCACGCCCGGCGCGGCGGTGCTTACGCCGATGATTCTGCCATTCGCGTCGGCCGGTGCAATGTGGGTGACGGCGGCCACTGCGTCGATGATCGTGCGCTGGAATTCCAGCTGTGGATTGGTGGTTTCACCTACCAGATAGAAGCCGTCGGGAATGGTTTCAGTCTCGAAGGGTTTGCCGTCACGCGCTGACAGCGCAGGACGGAATTCGCTTTCGTCACTGTCAGTGGTTTCGTGCAGGTCGATGTGCAGCACGAAGGTGTCCTGCGTCATCGCTGCCACCAGCTGCATCAACGCCGCCGCTTCCTGTGCCGGGCTTGGCTGCAGAAACGAGCGGTTGGGATCCACCGTCTCGGCATTCCAGCGATTGATGCGCTCGTAGGCCCAGGGGCTGACACAGGGCACTACCAGCAAGTTCACCCGGCCAGCGTATTGCTCGGCACGCTGTTGCAGGAAAGCCAGCGCACCATGCACGCCACTGGTCTCGTAACCATGGACTCCGCCAGTCACCAGCACTGTCGGCAACTGGTGATTCCACTGCAGCGACTTCAGTGCCAACTGTTGGTAGTGGTCGTTGCCATAGCGCAGCTCGCCATAAGGCACTACTGCAAAGCGCGTTGCCAGACTGTCGATCACACTGACGACATCATCGGCATAACTGCGCAGCTTCGTTTGCCGCGCCAGCCACAGCGCTCGCTCGTGATCGCCCCAGGCAATGCCGGGAGTGCCGATGGCGTAAAAGCTATTGGTCTGCATGGGTGTTGCTCTTCATTGGGGGGACATGCAGCTTTATACGAAAGCGCCAACCACCAGGCAATGCATCAATGCGCATCGCAGCAATGAATTCCGGGGCTTTGGTCTTGATATCAGACATCCAGACTCCGATTGGATCAGTACGAGTTGGAAGTGGATGCTGGCATTAAAGCATCAACGGCAACATTGCAGGCTTCAGGCAGTGTAATCACCGCGCGGCTTGATGTAGCACAAGTAAACAGCCGAAGTTTCCCGCCGTTAAGCGCCGTACCGAACATAGAAACGTTTGTGCGCCGATATACATTGCTCCCATGCCACACAGAACAGAAATCGTAATCAGGGGGCTTTATGGAAATTCGTTCAATAACTGAAAATTGCCATAACCACTTACTCGCATCGTTGTCCTCGACGGCAATGCAGCGCCTGCAATCGGCTCTGGTGCCATGTTACCTGTCAGCAGGCAAAGTGTTGGCTGAATCCGGCAAACCGGTACACAACATCTATTTTCCGCTTGATGCCGTAGTGTCGCTGTCTTATGTAACTGCTGCGGGCAGTTCGGCAGAAATCTCGCTGGTCGGCAATGAAGGAGTGGTTGGCATTGGCCAGTTCCTTGGCGGCGACAGCAGCCATACCACTACTGTTGTCGAAATCGGCGGTAATGCCCTGCGCATTTCCTCGCATGCTGCCAACGCTGAATTCGCGCGCCGCACTGAATTCATGGTTGTCATCCTGCGTTACATCCAGGTACTGATGACGCAGATGGCCCAGACCGCTGCCTGCAACCGCCACCATCGTGTGCAACAGCAGCTGTGTCGTTTGTTGCTGCTGTCGCTTGATCGGCTCCCGTCCAACGACTTGCGCCTGACGCAGGAGACGATCGCCAACATGCTCGGCGTGCGGCGCGAAGGTGTCACCGAAGCAGCAGGCAAGCTGCAGAATCTGGGTGTGATCGAATACTCGCGAGGCCACATCCGCGTACTGAACCGGCAGCGCCTGGAGCACTTGAGTTGCGAGTGTTATCAGGTGGTAAAACGTGAAACTGATCGGCTGCTTCCGTTGAATTGCGGCTACCTTCCACAGGCGGACCGAAGCTCCCGCCGGCAGTCGGGCCTCCTTCAGATGGCATGAGCAGTCAAGCAGGATAGTGCTGCTGGCTTGTTGGCATTGATATTGCTATCCACTGATCATGCAGTAATGAATTGCAGGAAATTGACGGGTTGCGGCTTGCTTGGAGGAACCCTGTCGGTGCGATGTCGTTTCAAGTGGTGCTGTTGTGGTGCACCAGTGGCGAATCGGAATTAGCGAATCGGAATTAG
>Ga0255100_1000972_pt1 | contig 10885 bp, 8 predicted proteins | sample Colum_Colum_RepB_2_FD_188449 | JGI IMG/M metagenome (GOLD analysis project Ga0255100, IMG submission 188449) | Freshwater microbial communities from Columbia River, Oregon, United States - Colum_Colum_RepB_8d | ecosystem: Environmental > Aquatic > Freshwater > River | place: USA: Oregon...
GGTCAGCGGGGCTGCTCGAACAGCGCGCAGTAGGCGCGGGCACGGCGTTCGATGTCGGCCGGGTTGCCGGCGCCGAACAGGCCATCGACGGCGGCCAGCCAGTCGGCACCGGCGCCCAGCAGCAGCGCGCCATTATCCGGCGTCACGCCGCCGATTGCGCAGATCGGCGCAAGGAACTGTTTCCTGGCGATGCTCAGCACGACGGGATCGGCCGGCGGTGCATCCGGCTTGGTGTTCGACGCGAAGAAGCGGCCGAAGGCGACATAGCTGGCGCCTGCGGCCAGCGCAGCCTCGGCACGCAGCAGATCGGACGAGCAGCTGGCGCCGATCAGCGCCTCGGGCCCGAGCTGCGCGCGCGCCGCTTCGATGGCGCCGTCGGACTTGCCGAGATGAACGCCATCGGCCCCGATCGCGGCAGCAAGCCGGGCATCGTCGTTGACGATGAAGCGGGCGCCTTGCGCCCGGCACAGTGCCAGCAGCGCTTCGGCATTGCGCTGGCGGGCGTCCGGCATGCTGGCCTTGTCGCGGTACTGCAGCAGCCGGGCACCGCCGGCGATGGCCGCCGCACAGGCGTCGAGTAACCGCTGCCGGTCGGCAGCGAGGCTGTCGGGAGTCACGGCGTACAGCATTCGGGTGGTCATTCGATGAAGCGACCGGGAATCCGCCGTCCGCCGCCGACCGCCACTGCCCGCGCCAGTGCGCGCTGCGTCCAGCGCTGACCGGCATCGATGGCGTCGTCCAGCGTGTCGCCGAGCGCCAGCCGCGAGGCGATGGCGCTGGCCAGCGTGCAGCCGGCACCGTGGAAGGTTTCCGGAAGCCGTGGCCATTCGCAGGTTCGCGGCGGGGCGTTGTGCTCGTAGCAACGGTTGATCACCGAGGTCGAAGCCTCGGCCTCGTCGCCGCCGGTGATCAGGACCCGCGTGCAGCCATCGGCGAGCAGCGCGGCGGCGCTGGCATCGAGATCGCCGGCCGCCTCGGGCACCAGCCGGCGCGCTTCCGAGGCGTTCGGCGTCAGCACGGCGACCTGCGGCAGCAGTTGCCGGCGTAGCGCCGATGGAAAGTCCACGGCTACCAGGTCGGTGCCGCCGCCGGCACGCAGCACCGGATCGCAGACCACCGGCACGGCAAGTGCGGCAAGCCGGTGGACGATCACGTCGAGCTGGGCGGCCGACCCCAGCAGGCCGAGCTTGACCGCGTCCGGCTGCATGTCGGCCAGCAGCACATCCAGCTGCTCGTCGAGCAGGCCCGGGTCGGTGGCGATCACGCGGCGCACGTTGCGGCTGTCCTGCACCGTCAGTGCGGTGATCACGCCGAGCGCGTGGATGCCGTGCGCCGCCAGCGTTTCGATATCGGCCTGCAGCCCGGCGCCGCCGCCGGGATCGTGGCCGGACAGGCACAGCACGGTGATGGCACGGGTCATCGGCAGGTATTCCAGAAAGTTGGTGCGGAAAAGGCTTGACAACAGCGCATCGAACAGATGCACGAACGGCAGTTATGCACACCACGAAAGCGTTTTCGCCGCAAAGCCCCGTGGTTGCGACACAATTCTGTCAAAAAGCCTGAAAAACAGTTCAGGTACTTGATTTTATTGAATAAACTGACGTGGTTACAAATTAGGCGCAGCGCGAAAAATCCATGCCGGGTCCGTCACTTACGCCACCTCGCCAAGGCTTGTTCACAAGCTTATCCACAGATTCTGTGTGTGAACTGATCTTTTCCATAGATTTCAGGGGTTAAGCGCTGATTCTTGAGGTGATGACGAGTTCTGCCCCCGATCAGTGCACAACGTTCAGGTAACTGCTGCCAAGTGCGTTCATCTGTCTTTCGATATGACTGGCGCGACCGAGCACGTAGGCCGAAGGCCGGTCAACCCGCAGGCGCACCGGATTCGGCAGGACCGCCGCCAGCAGCGCCGCTTCCCGGCGCGTCAGCCGTGACGCCGGCTTCCGGAAGTAGGTCTGGGCAGCCGCTTCGACACCGTAGATGCCCGGACCGAACTGGGCGATGTTCAGGTACACCTCCAGCACCCGCCGCTTCGGCCACAGCGACTCGATCAGCACCGTGTAGCCGACCTCCAGCCCCTTGCGGACATACGAGCGGCCGGACCACAGGAACAGGTTCTTGGCGGTCTGCTGACTGATCGTCGAGGCACCGCGTACCCGTCGCGAGCGCTTGTTGTGGTCAAGCGCCTTGTCGATCGCCTCGAAGTCGAAGCCCCAGTGTTCGGGAAATTTCTGGTTGCCAGGGCACCCAGTCATAGCGGACCTCGGGCGCGTCGGAAGCCAGCATGAAGGCGCTGGTGAACGGCGGCACCACGCGCAGGATCAGCACCTGCAGCACCGCGAAGGCCGCGAACAGCAGCGGCGAGATCGCCAGCCAGAACAGGGCGCTGCGGCGGCGCATACGGAAGCGGCGCATCAGTCCTGGCTCCGGTCTGGCGCATCGGGCAGCGAATAGACCGGCAGCGACCAGTTCCAGACGATCGCGCCGAAGCGGAAGCCGGCGACGGTCAGCATGCCGACGATCGTGGCCGGCCAGCGGCTCAAGCCGATCTCCAGCGCCACCACGTAGACCGACGCGCCGACGATCACCGCCACCGCGTACAGCTGGCCCTTGCGCAGGATCATCGGGATCTCGTTGCACAGCACGTCGCGGATCAGTCCGCCAAAGGCGCCGGTGATGGTCGCCATGATCACCGCGATCAGCCCCGAATGGCCGGCGCTGATCGCTACTTGCGCGCCGGCGATCGAGAAGAACGCCAGCCCGAGCGCGTCGGCAATCTGCAAGATCTGCAACGGGGGACGCATCCAGCGGGTGTACGGGATGGTGGCAAGCGCGGCAACGATGATCACCACGACATACAGCGGGTCACCGATCCAGAACACCGGATTGCGATCGAGCAGCAGGTCGCGGATGGTGCCGCCGCCGGTCGCGGTGACCATTGCGATGACCACGACGCCGAGCATGTCGAGGCTCTTGCGGCCGGCAGCCAGCGCGCCGCTGATCGCGAACACGGCGGCGCCGGCGTAGTCGAGGAGATGCAGGATCATGCGCGGCGAGAGCTTACGGCGGTGCCGCACGACCCGCCAACGGCAGCCGTTTCGGCGCGTTTACGGCTGCGGCACCGGTGCGCCATCGCGGCGCACGGCCACACCGCCTTTCATGACGAAGCGCGGATGCTCCAGCAGCGTGATGTCGGTCAGCGGATCGCCAGCCACCGCGACCAGATCGGCATAGCGCCCAGCGCTCACCGCCCCGATGTCCTTCGTGCGGCCGAGCAGGGTGGCGGCACTGCTGGTCGCTGCGACGATCGCCTGCATCGGCGTCTGGCCCCATTCGACATGCTTCGCGAACTGCTTGCCATTGCCGCCATGCGGGTAGACGCCGGCATCGGTGCCGTAGGCGATCTTGACGCCGGCCCGCACGGCCTTCCGGAAGTTTTCGCGCTGCACGCGGCCGACCAGCCGCTCCTTCTCGATGATCTTCTCGGGGTAGTTCAGCTTGCCGAACTCGGCGAGGATGTAGTCGTCGTTGTAGATGTCGGCGACCAGGTACGTGCCACGTGCCTTCATCATCGCGATGCCTTCGTCGTCGATGAAGCTGCCGTGCTCGATCGAATCGACCCCGGCGCGAACCGCCATCTTGATGCCCTCGGTGCCGTGGGCGTGGGCGGCGACCTTGCGATCCCAGCGATGGGCTTCGTCGACCAGGGCATCCATCTCGGCCTGCGTGTACTGCGGCGCGCCGACCGAATCCTCTTCGCTCAGCACACCGGCGGTCGCCACCATCTTGATCACGTCGGCGCCGTGCTTGACCTGCTCGCGCACTTTCAGCCGCACTGCTTCGACGCCGTCGGCAATACCGTCATAACCGCGCCGGGTGACATACGGTGATGCGCCGACCGTGTCATCGGCGTGGCCACCGGTGGCCCCGATGCCGTGGCCTGCGGCCACGATGCGCGGCCCAAGCACCACGCCGTCGTCGATCGCGCGGCGCAGGGCGATGTCGACGAACTCGCTGGCGCCCAGGTTGCGGATCGTCGTGAAGCCCGCTTGCAAGGTACGCCCGGCGTAGACATGGGCGCGCACCGCATCGTCGATGTAGCTGTCGCGGACGAAGGACTTGTAGTAGTCGCCGGGTTCGCCGGTGATGTGCGTGTGGCAGTCGATGAAGCCCGGCAGCAGCGTGGCGTCGCCAAGATCGATCACCGTGGCACCGGCCGGGATCGCCAGCTTGCTGCCGGCAGCGATGATCCGTTCGCCATCGATCAGCACCACGGCATCGCGGATCGGCGCTGCGGCCAGACCATCGATCAGGCGCGCGGCGCGGATCGCCGTGATCGACGGATCAGCCGCCGTCGCGGCCCAGGTGGTCAGCGACAACAGACAGGCAGCGGCAAACTGGTTCAGGCGCATCGCGGGCTCGGGGGCAAGGGTTGCCGTAGTGAAGCAGGAACTGCGCCTTGCGTGCCGGACGCAGGCTTGCCGCGTGGTTTCGCTCAGACCGGAAGGCCGAGCTGCTTCCACAGCCGCATCGTCGGCTCGACTTGGTTCAGTGTGTAGAAGTCGCGACGCGAGCCCTGCGGCGAGGGCCCACGGCCGTCTTTTGGCCGGGGATCGCCGCCAAGGCGAGTGGCGCGGATTCACTTCGACCCGGCCTCAGACCGGCAGGCCGAGCTGCTTCCAAAGCCGCATCGTCGGCTCGACCTGATTCAGCGTATAGAAGTGAATCCCCGGCGCGCCGCCTTTCAGCACCGCTTCGCACAGCCGGCTGACGACGTCGAGACCGAAGTCCTGCAGCGCTACCTTGTCGTCCTGCAGCTGCTCCAGCCGCAGGCGGATATAGCGCGGGATGTCGGCGCCGCAGGCCGCCGAGAAACGCGTCAGCTGCGCATGGTTGGTGATCGGCATGATGCCGGCGATCACCGGAATCGTGATGTTGGCCCTGGCACAACGTTCGAGAAAATCGAAGTACGCGTCGGCCACATAAAAGTACTGCGTGATCGCAGCGTCGGCACCGGCATCGACCTTGCGCCGGAAGGCGTCGAAGTCGGCATCCGGGCTGGCGGCCTGCGGGTGCATTTCGGGATAGGCGGCGACTTCAAGCTGGAAGCTGTCGCCGTGTGTTTCGCGGATGAACGACACCAGCTCGCTGGCGTAATGGAAATCGCCCGGTGCGCCGGTGCCGATCGCGGTCGCCGGAAGATCGCCGCGCAGCGCGACGATGCGCTTCACGCCGGCCGCCTTGTAGCGGTCGAGCAGCGCCGCGATCCGGGCCCGCGACGAGCCGACGCAGGTCAGGTGCGGCGCGGCCTCGATGCCGGTCTTTTCGACGACCTTGACCACGGTGTCGTAGGTGCCGTCCTGATCCGAGCCGCCGGCACCGTAGGTCACCGAAAAGTATTTCGGCTGCACGGCAGCCAGCGACGATGCGATCGCCGGCAGCTTGGCGATGCCTTCCGGCGTGCGCGGCGGGAACAGCTCGAACGAGAACTGGGCGATTTCTGCGGCCATGAGGCGAATCCTGTGGGTCTGCTTGTCGCGGACAGCAAAAAGGGGCAGTTGCCCGCCCCTCTGAAAACCTGAACCGGCTGAGTCGAGCGACGCGACGGCGTTCGCTCGACTCAGCCCGTTGTTCCGGCGGCGACCGCCGTCCGGAATGACGCTTAGTAGCGGTAGTGATCCGGCTTGTACGGACCTTCGACCGGCACGCCGAGGTAGTCGGCCTGTGCGGGGGTCAGCTTGGTCAGCTTGACGCCGATCTGCTCCAGATGCAGCGCTGCCACTTCTTCGTCGAGCTTCTTCGGCAGACGGTAGACCTTCTTTTCGTAGACGTCCTTGTTCTTCCAGAGGTCGATCGCGGCCAGCGTCTGGTTGCTGAACGAGTTCGACATCACGAACGCCGGGTGGCCGTGCGCGCAGCCGAGGTTGATCAGGCGACCTTCGGCCAGGATGTAGATGCTGCGGCCGGTGTCGCTGAAGCTGTAGCGGTCGACCTGCGGCTTGATCTGGTCACGCGAAGCGGTCGCGTCCTGGTTCAGGCGATCCATCTGGATCTCGTTGTCGAAGTGGCCGATGTTGCAGACCAGCGCGTTGTTCTTCATCGCCTTCATGTGCTCGAGGCTGATGATGTCCTTGTTGCCGGTGGCCGAGACATAGATGTCGGCAAACGGCAGCACGTCTTCGATGGTCTTCACTTCAAAGCCTTCCATCGCTGCCTGCAGGGCATTGATCGGATCGACTTCCGAGACGATCACGCGCGCACCGAGGCCGCGCAGGCTGAACGCCGAGCCCTTGCCGACGTCGCCGTAACCGGCGACGAAGGCAACCTTGCCGGCGATCATCAGATCGGTGGCGCGCTTGATGCCGTCGGCCAGCGATTCGCGGCAGCCGTACAGGTTGTCGAACTTCGACTTGGTAACCGAGTCATTGACGTTGATCGCCGGCACCAGCAATTTGCCCGCTTCGAACATCTGATACAGGCGGTGCACGCCGGTGGTGGTTTCTTCGGCAACGCCGCGCCAGGCCGCAGCGACCTTGGTCCAGTAGCCCGGGCGCTCGGTCTTGGTCCGGCGCAGCAGGTCCTTGATCACCTGCTCTTCATGGTTGCCGGACAGCGTGTCGATCCAGTCCGAACCCGCTTCCATCTCGACACCCTTGTGGATCAGCAGCGTGACGTCGCCGCCATCGTCGATGACCAGTTCCGGGCCGCCGAGCGAGCCATCGGCCAGCACGTGGGTCACGCAGTCCAGCGTGCAGTCCCAGTATTCCTCGAGGGTTTCGCCCTTCCAGGCGAACACCGGCGTACCGGCAGCGGCGACAGCGGCAGCGGCGTCGTCCTGCGTCGAGAAGATGTTGCAGGAAGCCCAGCGCACGTCGCCGCCGAGCGCCTTCAGCGTCTCGAGCAGCACGGCGGTTTCCTTGGTCATGTGCAGCGAGCCGGTGACGCGCACGCCCTTCAGCGGCTGCAGCGGCGCGTACTTGGTGCGGATCGCCATCAGGCCGGGCATTTCTTCCTCGGCCATGCGGATGCGCTTGCGGCCGAATTCGGCCAGCGACATGTCGCGGACCTTGAAGTCGGCGACGCCATTCTTGTGCGGGGTGGTGACGGGGTTCAGTACAGCGCTCATGAGCATCGCTCCAGGGTTCAATTCGGTGGAAATTCGCTGACGAATTCGTTCGGATTGGGCGCCGTTGCAGCAAGCTTGCCGGTGAGCCTGGCCGTCCTCGCATGGCGACGGTCGCAGCGCCCCTCACAGGTCGTGGCGCCGAGTATATCCGCCTATGCGGATAAAGAGATAGACCGTCCGGCCGCCGTCGGCCAACCGTCTGCCGGTGCACCTGGTGCGAAATCGGCACTGCTCTTGCTGGACATACGACATGGACGACATGACCCCCGATGGCCGCAGCGATCCCCGAACGCCCCGTGCCGCTGCCGATGCGCCGCTGCGCGAAAACGTGCGCCGCATCGGCGCCACCGTTGGCGAGATGCTGGCCGAGCAGCAGGGCCCGGCGTTTCTCGATGGCGTCGAAGCGGTGCGCACCACGGCGATCCGCCGGCGCGAAGGCTCGGCATCGGCGGAGGAGCTGTCGACGCTGCTGTCCGGATTGCCGGTCGTGCAGGCCGAATGGCTGACTCGCGCGTTCTCGACCTACTTCCAGGGCGTGAACATCGCCGAGCGCGTGCACCGCATTCGCCGCCGTCGCGACTACGAACGCGCCGGCGCCGGCGCCCAGCCGGACTCGTTGCTGCATGCGCTGAGCCAGTTGAAGGCGGCAGGCGTCAGCGCCCGCGAACTGCTGCTGTGGCTGAACCGGCTCGACGTCGAACCGGTATTCACGGCCCATCCGACCGAAGCCGTGCGCGGCTCGATCCTGGAAAAGGAGCAGCAGATCGTCCGCTGCCTGGTCAACGAGTTCGACCCGAGCCTGACGCCGCCCGAACGCGCGGCCGACTGGGGCCGGCTGCGGATGTCGCTGACCACCAGCTGGCAGACCCGCGAAACCGCTGCTGCCCGGCCGACCGTGCAGGACGAATGCGACCACGTCGGCTTCTATCTGGGGGGCGCGATCTACAACATCGTGCCGGCGTTCTTCGAAGCCTTCGAGGATGCGATTCGCAGTGTCTACGGCACCGAAGTCGAGATGCCGCGGATCCTGCGTTTCGGGTCGTGGGTCGGCGGCGACATGGACGGCAACCCGAACGTCGGCGCCGACACCATCGCCGACACGCTGCGCAGCCAGCGCGCCCGGATTCTCGAACGCTACGCGGCGGAAGTCGGCGAGCTGTCCGACACGCTGAGCCAGACGCTCGACCGCGTCGAAGTCGCTGGCGAACTGCTGCGCCGCACGGCGGCCTACAAGCAACTGCTGCCCGAGGCCGCTGCGGCGCTGAAGCCTCGCCATGCCGACATGCCGTACCGGCTGTTCCTGAGCCTGGTCCGCGCTCGCTTGCGCGCCACCGCCCGTGATGATCACGGCGGCTACGACAACGCCGAAGCCTTCCGTGCCGATATCGAACTGGTCGCCGAATGCCTGCTGGCTGGCAAGGGCCTGAATGCCGGCTGGTATGCCGTACGTCGCTTGATGTGGCGCGTGCGCACCTTCGGCTTTCATCTGGCGCGGCTCGACTGCCGGCAGGACTCGCGGGTTCACGCCAAGGCAATCGCCGCGCTGATCGGCGATGCCGACTGGCCAGAACGGGATGGCGATACGCAGGCCGATCGTCTGCGCGCCCACGCAGGCGGCACGGCCGTCTTTGCGCCGTCCGACGATCCGGTCGCGGTCCGCTGTGCCGCCGTGTTCACCACCTTGGCTGACGCGATCCAGCGCTACGGCGCGGAAGCGACCGGCCTGTACATCATCTCGATGGCGCAGCGCGCCGCCGACGTGCTGGCGGTGCTGGCACTGGCGCGGCACGGCGGCATGGTCGACGCCACCGGTCAGGTGCCGCTCGACATCGCGCCGCTGTTCGAAACCGTGGATGACCTGCGCGCCGGCCCGGAAACGCTTCGAGCGCTGTTCACCGATCCGGTCTACCGCGCCCATCTCGCTGCCCGAGGCGATCGGCAGGCGGTGATGCTCGGCTACTCCGACAGCGGCAAGGACGGCGGCACGGTGGCTTCCAGATGGGGCTTGCAGCGCGCCCAAGTGGAATTGCTGGAAGCCGCACAGGCGTTCGGCATCAAGCTCAAGTTCTTCCATGGCCGCGGCGGTTCGGCCAGCCGCGGCGGCGGCAAGATCGCGCCGGCACTGATGTCCAGCCCGCGCGGCTCGGTGGCGGGCAGCTTGCGCGTCACCGAGCAGGGCGAGGTGATCCATCGCAAGTACGGCATCCGCGCGCTGGCGCTGCGCAGCCTGGAGCAGATGGTTGGCGCCACCTTGCGGGCCAGCCTGCGTCCGCGCGTGCCGGAAGCTCGCGAAGGTGCCTGGCGCGAAGCGATGACCGCAATTTCCGCCCATAGCCGAGCCGCCTACCGCGCGTTCGTCGATGCGCCAGATTTCGTCGACTACTTCCGCACCGCCACGCCGATCGACGTAATCGAAAAGATGACCTTGGGCTCACGGCCGAGCCGGCGCGGCACGATGGTCGGCGTCGAAAGCCTGCGTGCGATCCCCTGGGTGTTCGCGTGGACCCAATGCCGCTCCGGCATCACCGCCTGGTACGGCATGGGCACCGGCCTTGCGCGGGCAGCGCAGGAGATCGGCGAAGAGCGCTTGTTCGAGATGGCGCGGGACTGGGCGTTCTTCCGGGTCATGCTCGACGACACCGACATGGTGCTCGCCAAGTGCGATCTCGACATCGCCGAACGCTTCTCGCGGCTGTCCGGCGGACTTCACCCCCGCTTCTTCCCGATGATCGCCACCGAGTTCGAATTGACCCGCCACTGGGTGCTGAAGCTCCGGGGCGAAGAAACACTTCTCGCCAACGAACCGCGGCTGGCCGAATCGATCCGTGTCCGCAACCCCTACATCGATCCGATCAGCTTCCTGCAGGTCGACCTGCTGGCGCGCTGGCGGGCGTCCGGTTCATCGGACGAGGCCTTGATGAATGCGCTGGTGGCGACCGTCAACGGCGTCGCCCAGGGCTTGCAGAACACTGGCTGAACAGGAAAAGAAAAGGACGCCGAAGCGTCCCTTTCCAGTCCTGCGATACCTGCGGCCGCTTACTTCAGCTTCTTCGCCGCATCCTTCAGCAGTTCGGCCTTGTCGGTCTTTTCCCACGAGAACGCGGTGAAGGTTTCGCCGTTGGCCGTGATCTCGTACGGCTTGCGGCCGAAGTGGCCGTAGCTGGCGGTGGCCTGGTACATCGGGTGGATCAGGTCGAGCATCTTGATGATGCCGCCCGGGCGCAGGTCGAAGTGAGCGCGAACCAGCTTTTCCAGCGCTTCGTCGCTGACCTTGCCAGTGCCGAACGAGGTCACGAAGATCGAGGTCGGCTCGGCCACACCGATCGCGTACGACACCTGCACTTCAACCTTCGAGGCCAGACCGGCGGCGACCAGGTTCTTGGCGACGTAGCGCGCGGCATAGGCGGCTGAACGATCGACCTTCGACGGGTCCTTGCCCGAGAACGCACCACCACCGTGGCGAGCCCAGCCGCCGTAGCTGTCGACGATGATCTTGCGGCCGGTCAGGCCGCAGTCGCCGACCGGTCCGCCGATCACGAAGTTGCCGGTCGGGTTGATGTGGAACTTGGTGGCCTTGCTGATCCACTTCTCCGGGATCACCGGCTTGATGATCGACTCCATGACCGCTTCGCGCAGGTCCTTGAGCTTGATATCCGGGCTGTGCTGGGTCGACAGCACCACCGCATCGACGCCGACGGCAACGCCGTTCTCGTAGCGCAGCGTGACCTGCGACTTGGCATCCGGGCGCAGCCAGGC
>Ga0255100_1000975_pt1 | contig 10865 bp, 6 predicted proteins | sample Colum_Colum_RepB_2_FD_188449 | JGI IMG/M metagenome (GOLD analysis project Ga0255100, IMG submission 188449) | Freshwater microbial communities from Columbia River, Oregon, United States - Colum_Colum_RepB_8d | ecosystem: Environmental > Aquatic > Freshwater > River | place: USA: Oregon...
CATCTCGGCTATGCACTGCCGCCGTTCACCGTCGAGGTGACGGCCGCACGCATCGCACTGTTCCTGAAAGCGATCGGTGCCGACGACGGCCCGCAGGACGTCGCCCCGCCGACCTTCATGAAAGCCGTCGAAGGCGAGCAGAACAGCTCGCGGCGGATTCTCGAAATTTTGGGTGTCGACCTGCGCCGCGTGCTGCACGCCGAGCAGCAGTTCGACTATCTCGGCCCGATCCGGGCCGGCGACCACTTGCAAGTGCAGCGCACGGTCAGCGATCTCTACGACAAGAAGAATGGCGCGATGGACTTCATCGTCATCGAATCAACTGTGAGCCACGCCGAGCGCGGCCTGCTCGGCCGTTCTCGGCAAGTGGTGCTGGTGCGCAATCCCCAGCCCGCAGCGGGATCGACGTCATGACCCTGGCAAGCGCACAACCCGGCGATCTGGTCGCCGAGTATCAGACCGGCCCGATTCCGCGCGAGCAGCTGGCGCTGTACGCCGAAGCCTCCGGCGACAGCAATCCGCTGCATCTCGACCCGGCGTTCGCACGGAAGGCCGGCTTCGGCGACGTGATCGTTCACGGCATGCTCGGCATGGCGCTGCTGGGCCGGCTGCTGAGCACGCAGTTCGCCGCGTTCACGCTGACCCGCTTCGATGCCCGCTTCGTTGCCGTGCTGCCGGTCGGCGCGTCGCTGCGCTGCACGGCGACCCTCGCCGCCGCTACGGCCGAAGGCTGGACACTGGCGCTCGAAGCCTTCGACAGCAGCGGCAAGTCGATCATCGTCGGCACTGCTGCAGTGAAGAATCCATCGTGACGATGAGCCGCAAGCTCGATGTCACCGAGGTCGTCGCCAGCCTTGAGCCCGGCATGACCGTGTTCGTGCCCGGCCTCGCCGGTGAAAGTCTGGCGTTATACGAGGCGCTGAAGGCCGCGCCCGACCATGCCGCCGGCGTCACCTTCACTGGCGTGCATTTCCCGGGCATCAACCGCAGCGACTACCTCGGCCTGCACCCGCAGGCACGGCAGCGCGCCTACGTGATGACGCCGGGCCTGCGCCCGGGCCTGATCGACGGCCGCGCCGAACTGGCGATGCTCGACTACGCCGGCATTTACCGCGATCTCGCAGCGCGCGCTGCCAGCGTCGATCTGGTGATTGCGCAGGTCAGCCCGCCGGACGCCGATGGCCGCTGCAGCTTCGGGCCAGGTGCGGACTTTCATCCGGCCGTCTGGTCGCTGGCGCGACGCCGCATCCTGCACGTGAATCCGAACGTGCCGCGCACACGCGGCGCGTTCTCGGTACGGCTGACCAGCGCCGATGGCTACTTCGAAGCCGCAACGCCGCTGGTCCACTACGACGCCGGCGCGCCCAGTGCGGCGATCGAGCAGCACGCAGCGCTCGTGGCAAGCCTGGTCCGTGACGGCGACACGCTGGAGTTCGGCGTCGGCAAGCTGCCCGGCGCCATCCTCGCGGCGCTGTCGAACCATCGCGGCCTGCGGATCTGGTCCGGCCTGGTCACCGATGCCGTGTCGAAGCTGGTCGATGCCGGCGCCGTCGCGCCCCGTGGCGCGATCGATGCCGGGGTCGCGCTCGGCGATGCGGCGTACTACGCGCGGCTGGACGGCGACGACAGCTACTACTTCCGGCCGGTGTCGCAGACCCACGACGTGCGCCGGATCGCCGCGATCGACAACTTCTGCGCGATCAATTCCGCCGTCGAAGTCGACCTGTTCGGACAGGTCAACGCCGACAGCCTCAACGGCAAGCTGCTGGCCGGCGTCGGTGGCTTGCCGGCCTTCGTGGCCGGTGCGCAGCTGGCCAACGGCGGCCGCTCGATCGTGGCGCTGCCTGCGGCAACCGACGACGGCCGCCATACCCGCATCGTGTCGCGCTTCAACAACGGACTGGTCGCGCTGCCGCGCCATACCGCTGATTACGTGGTCACCGAACACGGCATCGCCGAACTGCGTGGCCGCGACCTGCGTGGTCGCGCCGAGGCGCTGATCGCGGTCGCGGCGCCGGCATTCCGCGACACGCTGGCCGCCGAGTGGGACGCAATCCTGCGTCGGCTTTGACGCAGACAACACCATCAACGGAGAAGCAAATCCGGAGCACAAAGGCACCAAGGACCGCCAAGCAAGGGCACCAAGAAAAGCGCCAGAACAGTCATTGCTGATTTCTTCGTGTCCTTGATTTCCCACTTTGTGCCGTTGTGCTCCGGCGTTTTTCGATTCGCGGTGCGATCACTGAACCAGCGCGATCCTGCGCTGGCTTTGACGCAGACAACACCATCAATGGACAAGCAAATCCGGAGCACGAAGGCACAAAGGACCACCAAGCAAGGACACGAAGAGAAGTAACCAGACAGTCGTTGCTGCGTTCTTCGTGTCCTTGATTTTCACCTTTGTGCCTTTGTGCTCCGGCGTTTTTCGATTCGCGGTGCGATCACTGAATCAGCGCGATCCTGCGCTGGCTTTGACGCAGACAACACCATCAATGGACAAGCAAATCCGGAGCACGAAGGCACAAAGGACCGCCAAGCAAGGACACGAAGAGAAGTAACCAGACAGTCATTGCTGCGTTCTTCGTGTCCTTGATTTTCACCTTTGTGCCTTTGTGCTCCGGCGTCTCTCAATTCGCGGTGCGATCACTCAACCACAAGGAATCCAGGCATGTCAGCAACCCCCACTTCCGGCCTGCTCGCCGGCAAAGTCGCCCTCGTCACTGGCGCCGGTCGCGGCATCGGTCGCGGTATCGCGCTGGAGCTGGCCAAAGCCGGCGCCAGAGTCGTCGTCAATGACCTCGGCGTGTCGCTGACCGGCGACGCCAGCGGCGAATCGCCGGCCGACACCGTGGTTCGCGAAATCAAGGCGCTGGGTAGCGACGCGATCGCCGACACCCATTCGGTGGCGAGCTTCGAAGGCGCGCAGGCGATGATCGAAGCCGCCCGCAGCGCGTTCGGTCGGATCGACTGCGTGGTCAACAACGCCGGCAATCTGCGCGACGTGATCTTCCACAAGATGAGCGAGGAAGAGTTCGACGCAGTGATCGCCGTGCACCTGAAAGGCTCGTGGAATACCAGCCGCGCCGCCGCACCGTACTTCAAGGAACAGGGCTCGGGCAGCTTCATCCACATGACCTCGACCTCCGGTCTGGTCGGCAATTTCGGGCAGGCCAACTACTGCGCAGCCAAGCTCGGCATCGTCGGCCTGAGCAAGGCCATCGCGCTCGACATGCAGCGCTTCGGCGTGCGCTCGAACGCGATCGCGCCGTTCGCGTGGACGCGCATGGTCAGCTCGATTCCGGACGAGACGCCGGAGCAGAAGAAGCGCGTCGAAGGCCTGAAGAAGCTGATTCCGGAAAAGATCGCGCCGTTTGTCGCCGCGCTTGCCAGCGACGCGGCCAGGCACGTCACCGGCCAGATCTTCGGTGTGCGCAACAATGAGATCTACCTGTTCAGCCAGCCGCGCCCGATCCGTACTGCGCACACGGCCGAAGGCTGGACGCCGGAAGCGATCGTCGACCGCGTGTTTCCGCAGTTCCAGAACGATTTCTATCCACTGCACCGCTCCGGTGACGTGTTCACCTGGGATCCGGTCTGATCCCGGCTGCATCAACGACCGGCCGTCGCACGCACGGCCACAGTGACGGTGAGAACTGCGGGCAAGGAACATCGATAATGGTGTCCGCAGTTCGTTACTCGCGTCTTTGCGCCTTGGCGTGCGATTGCTTTTTCAAGCCTCAGGAATTCAGGAGAACATGATGTCCAAGCGGGAAGTGGTGGTGGTGGGCGCGATGCGCACGGCAATCGGCAGCTTCGGCGGCACGCTGAAGGATGTCCCGCTGACGACCCTGGCGACGACGGCGGTCAAGGCGGCGCTGGCCCATGCCGGCGTCAAGCCGGAAGACGTCGGCCACATGGTGATGGGCAATGTCATTCCGACCGAGCCGCGCGATGCCTATCTCGGCCGCGTGGCTGCAGTGGAAGCCGGCATTCCCAAGGAAACGCCGGCGTTCAACGTCAACCGTCTCTGCGGCTCCGGCGTTCAGGCGATCATTTCGGCGGCGCAGGCGATCCTGCTCGGTGACTGCGACATCGCCATCGGCGCAGGTGCCGAAGCGATGAGCCGCGGTCCGTACCTGCTGCCGGCCGGCCGCTGGGGCGCGCGCATGGGCGACGCCAAGATGCTCGACTACATGACCGGCATCCTCCACGACCCGTTCCACGCGATTCACATGGGCATCACCGCCGAGAACGTGGCCGCCCGTTACGGCATCACGCGCGAGATGCAGGATGCACTCGCCGTGACCAGCCAGCAGCGCGCCGCCAAGGCGATTGCCGAAGGCCGCTTCAAGGGCCAGATCGTCCCGGTCGAGATCCAGACCCGCAAGGGTGTCGTGAACTTCGATACCGACGAGAACGTCCGCGGCGATTCGAGCGTCGAGACGCTGGCCAAGATGAAGGCCGTGTTCAAGAAGGATGGTCTGGTCACCGCCGGCAACGCCTCGGGCATCAATGACGGCGCCGCAGCCGTGGTGCTGGCCGAAGCCGGCCGTGCCGCCGCGCTTGGTCTGAAGCCGCTGGCTCGCCTGGTGGCCTACGGCCATGCCGGTGTCGAGCCGGAATACATGGGCATCGGCCCGGTGCCGGCGTCGAAGATCGCACTGGCCAAGGCCGGCCTGACGGTGGCCGACATGGACGTCATCGAAGCCAATGAAGCGTTCGCGGCGCAGGCCTGCGCGGTGAGCCAGGAACTCGGTCTCGATCCGGCCAAGGTCAACCCGAACGGCTCGGGCATCTCGCTCGGCCATCCGGTCGGCGCCACCGGCGCCATCATCACCACCAAGGCGATCCACGAACTGCACCGCACCGGTGGCCGCTATGCGCTGGTGACGATGTGCATCGGCGGCGGTCAAGGCATCGCGGCGATCTTCGAGCGCGTCTGACGCCACGGCTGCAAGGAAAAAGCCCGGGACGTTGATCACGTCCCGGGCTTTTTTGTTGAGCCACGGCGGGGATGTCGCGTCGGCCGTCAGGGGCAGGTGTTGCCGCTGCAGCTTGGCGCGTCCGGCGCCGGCTCGGCCGCCCGGCTGCCGTAATCCGGCGTGTCCTCGAGGCGAGCCAGCGACAGCAGCGCCGTCTTCAAATACTCGCGCGTCGTGTCGCGGCGCGTCGTCAGCCGCGCCTTGATGTTCGATTCGGCATCGTTGGCGATCGTCGTGCGCTGCCGGGTCAGCCAGGTTTCGAAGCCGGCCAGCCGGGCCAGCAACTCCGGTGACGCGGCCGGCCCAGTTTCGCTCGGCTGTTCAAGCTGCTGGCGTGCCTCGACCAGTGCCTGCTGCAGGCGGTTGCGCTGCTGCAGGCGGTCGAGCTGGGCGTACAGCGGGAACGTCGAGGTTTCCGGCGGCAGGTGCACCTTGTCGAGCATCTCGAACAGCGTCGTCTGATCGCGCATCGTCATCATCGTGCTGCGCAAGTCGCCGCTGCTGGCGAATGCGACTTCGCCCTCGATCGCCGCATCGATCTTGCGCAGCGACTCGACCGCCACGCCGTACGCCGCGCGCGCTGCGCCACCATCGCGCAACTGGTCGTAGGCGTAAGCCACGGCAAGCTTGGCTTCCTGCACGGCCGGATCGCGCTCGTCGCGGTCGATCAGCAAGGTCCAGATCTGCAGCGCACGCAGCAGGCCTTCGCGGCGGTCTTTCGGCGGGTCCTCGCGTTCGAAGCTGCTGGGGCCAATCGAGCTGCCGCTGACCTCGGGCTCCAGCACCCGCAGTCGCTCCAGCGAATTGCGCACCGGTGCCGGCAGGTCGTTGATCTGATCCGGCGCCCGCGCGCTGTTGTCACCGAGCGGCGTGCGCTTGAGCCGCTCGCCCGCCGGTGCCAGCTGCGCCCAGCCAACGCCGAGCAGCGCACGGTTCGACGCGAGGCCCTCGCTGCGCACACGGCCAAGCGCGCCAAGCGCGGTGCGCCCCTGCTTGCGCTCGAGGAAATGCCAGCCCAGCGCCAGATTGGCCTTGTCGCGCAGCGCCAGCATTTCCGGATCCTTGCTGTCGGTGCGGCCGAGAAGATCGAGCCAGCTCAGCGCGGTGTTCTCGTCACCGCTGCGCAGCGTCGCGATCGCCAGGTTGTAGCGGCTGTAGGCAGTGGCGCGGACCGCCTCGATCGACGACGACATGTAGCGGAACGCCTCGACCGAATCCGGCGTGCGGGCATTCAGCGTCTTGCGGGCCTCACGATCGCGCTGCTGCGCCAGCTGCAGCATGCCGGTGGCCGAGCGCAGATCGGGCAGCCGGTACTCGGGAAGGTGCGCCTTCGACAACGCGAGCTGCCGTTCAGCGCCTGCGAGGTCGCCGATGGCCAGTCGCGCCTCGCCGATGGCCAGCCGCTCGATGGCGATCTCGGTACGGATCGCGCGGCGCGACGACAGGTCATCGCAGATCTGCTGTGCCCGGTCGAGCAGCCCTTGCTGACGCAGCAGCCGGGCCGTCTCCAGCCAGTACGGCGCTTCGAATGGCGGCAGGCTGCCATTGGGCAGGCGCCGGCGTTCGGCGATCGACAGCAGTTCGACCAGCGCGCCGCTGACGTCGTCGAGCTTCAGCAGCTGGCGCGCGTGACCGAGCGCGGGATCATTGTCGTCACCGGGCAGATAGCGACCGGCAACGGCCAGCAGGCTGTCCAGATCGAGTCCGAGCAGTTGTCCGCCGGGCTGATCGCGGACCCGCCACGGCTGCAGGCGCAGGCTCTGGCCGCCGATCGTGCCGACTTCGAGCTGCGCCACCAGTTCGATCGGGCCGGCCTTGCCGACCAGCGACAGCTCGGCCGTCAGCTCCTTCACGGCACTATCCGTGCCCCGGTTCAGGCGCAGCACCACGCGCAGCCGCTGCGCGCCGTCGGTCAACGGGATGCGCGCCAGCCGGTAGACATTGCCGCTGGCCGCCAATGCCTGCGCGTGGACGGCATCGAGGCTGACCGTCTGCAGCGGGGCATCGTCGAAGGCGTACTGCAACGCTTCGATCAGGCCGCGACCGAGGCCGGTCTGGCGCACGTAGAAGTCGAGCCGGCTGCGTGACGGGATGCGGCGCTCGTCGGCCAGCACGCTGGCCACGGCCAGCAGCCGATGGGCTTCGTACTCCAGCCCCTGCGGATCGCGGCTGGGCACCGCAGTACCGAGCTGCACCGCCGTCTGGGCATCGACTTCGGCCGTCGGTGCCGGTGTCGCGATGACCTCGTCCGGCAGCGCCGGCACTTCGCTGGTCACCGGCGCAGCGGTATCGACCGCTGGCGGCGCTGCCGCTTCCGGCAACGCCGATTCCGGCGCCTCAGACGACGCAGCCGCTGCAACGCCCTCCTGGGCGTGCAGCGGCTGCGATGTCAGCAACAGGACCGAAAGCAGCAGTGAAAACGGATACCGCGACTTCTTGCTCGAATTCACTGCTTCTCCTTCATCAGGAGACCGGCATCAGGCTTTCGCGTGCGCCGACTCCTTGGTCATGAACTGCGACAGGTCGATGTTTTCGCCGACTGCCAGATCTTCGTTGTCCGCGAACTTTGGCTTGACCAGCCAAATGATCAGCGGCAGCACCACCAGCGACAGCACCATGTTGATCAGCATGATCGCCACCAGCAGCATGCCCATGTCCGCCATGAACTTGAACTCGGACAGGAAGTACCACGGCAGGATACCCGACAGCATGATCGTCGCCGTGAACATGATCGCCTTGCCGGTGGTGGTCAATGCCACCGTGATCGCCTTTTCCCAGTTCTTGTTGTGCGCCTGGTACTCCTCGATGATTCGCGACAGCAGGTAGATGCCGTAGTCGATACCGACACCGACACCCATCACCGCCACGATCACCGCGTTGATGTCCAGACCGATGCCGAGCGAGTACATCGCGGCATTGAGCAGGAAGTTCGACATGTTCACCGGAATCAGCAGCAGCAGTGCTGCGACCACCGAACGGTAGGCGTAGCCGGCAATGATCGCGATCGCGATATTGACCATGCCGAGGATGAACCAGTGGTAGCGGTGCACGACGTTGTTCATCGCCTGCTGCAGCGCGATGAAGCCGGTGCCGAGACGCACGGTGAAGGCTTCGTGATCCTTGCCGACGATGTCGACCGCACGCTGCGCGCTGGCCAGTGCTGCGTCGACCGTTTCCTGCTTGTTGTCGGCGTACCACAGCGACACCGTCGAGTGCTGCGCCTCGAAGTCCATCACGTGGCCGAAGTTCAGCGGGCTTGAACCGAACATCACCGCCTGGCCGGCTGCGAATGCAGCGCGCTTGTTCGGATCAACCGGCAACCACTGCGGGTTACCGCCGGAGAACAGGCGGTTGCCTTCGTACATGTAGTCGCTGAACGACAGCGTGGCGCGCGGCTTGAGGATCGGATCGGACTCGACGATCGCCTGGATCTGCGAGCGGATCTTCATCGCTTCGGCCGACAGCGCGACGCGGTTGGTACCGTCCTTGTCGTTCTTCGCCTCGATGACGATTTCCAGCGTGTTGGTGCCCGGGAACTGCGAGTTGATCGCGCGGATCGCGGTGTTGAACTCGGAGTCGTAGTGCAGCAGGTTCGAGCCTTCGACCGGGTTGCCGATCTTGATCTCGAACGAGGCCCAGACGCCCCAAATCAGCAGGAATACCGAGAAGATGCTGGTGACAATCGCCGGCTTGCCATGGGTGAAGCTGGCGATCTTGCGCAGCAGGTCGCCCTGAATCTTGTGGATGCCGGTTTCCTTGCCGCCGCCGCCGGTGATGCGGTCGATGTTCTTCGGCAGTGGCAGGTACGACAGCAGGATCGAGATCAGGAACACGCCGGTCGGGATGATCCACAGCGCCCAGGCACCGCAGAAGATCGCGTGGCCATACATCGTGCGGATCGGCGCAAGCGCAATGAAAATGATGCCGAACACGTCGGTCATGATGCCGAGGATCGACGGCGCCATCATCACGCCCATCGTCACCTCGGCCGCCTTGCGCTTGTCGCCGAGGTGCTTGAGCACTTCGTAGTAACGCTCGGTGAACTGGATGCAATGCGAGAACGTTCGTGCCACCAGCAGCAGCGGCACGATCATCAGCAAGGGTTCGACCGGGAAGCCGACCCAGCCGATGAAGCCGAAGCCCCAGACGCCGGCCATCGCCGCACAGACCACCGGCACGACGACACCCGCGACGTTGCGCATGTACAGCACCAGCGCGATGAACAGCAGCGCGCAGGTGACACCGAAGATCTGGTAGGTCTGCTTCTGGAAGCGGTAGACCCAGCCGGTCAGCGCTGGCTGGCCAGCAAGAAACACTTCGTGGTTTTCGTCGGCGGCAGACTTTACCAGGCCGTCGACATAGTTGAACGCCACGCCGTACTGCACCGAGGTCTGGAAGGTCGCGCTGATCAAGGTCGACGAACCATCAGCCGACACGTAGAAGTTGCGCGCATTCGGCGACTGGGCGACACGACGGCGGAAGTCTTCCACTTCGGCCGGGTCCTTCGGCACGGCATCACCCATCAGCGGACGCACGTCCACACCCTGCGGTGTGGCTTCGACGTAGCGCAGCTTTTCGGTGGAGATCGAGATGATCTGGTCGTGGTCAACGCCTTCGGTCAAGTCGACCGCGCGAGTCAGATCCCAGACTTTCTGCAAGGTTTCGGCGTGATAGATATCGCCGTTCTTGCGCTTGATCATCACGAACATCGTCAGCGGATTGCCGAAGTTCGGATGGGCGTTGTAGATCTTCACGAACTCGTCGTCCTGCGGTAGCAGGTCGGCAAAGATCGTCTTGATCTCGACGCGCGGAATGCCGGCCGCGAAGGCCAAGGTGACGAGCACGAACCACACCGAGACCATGGCGCGGCGGTCCATCACCCACTTGGCGATCCGGAAGCGTAGGGGCATTGCGTTGGGGGCAGAGGACATGGCGTTCTTCAGGTCTGAGGCTCAACAGAAATGGCGCAGTCAATCCCTGATCGGAAGTGACTGAACGGCGGCGAAACAAGGCAGATGCGAGGCTCTACTTGTAAACGAACCGGATGCCGTTGGGCATCCGGTTCGTCCCTTGCAGCGACAACAATCGACAATCAGAACTGATAGCCCAGGCGCAGCGTCAGTTCGTTGGTCTGGCTGATCAGATGCACGATGTTCTTGTTGGGGTTGTTGCCCCAGGCGTTGTCGTGCACGAAGTTGTAGAACATGTTCAGCGTGATGTTGCCGCGCGGCTTCCAGACCACACCCGGCTGGAACAGCACGCCGCCCTGCACGTCGATCAGCGATGCGAAGCTCGCTTCCCAGATGTAGTTCGGGAACGGCTGCAGCATCGCGAACACCGCGTAGTTCGCACCAGCCTTGATTCCCGGCGTGATCTTCGGGTTGGCGCTGGTCGGCACGGCTGCATCCAGCTGCACACCACGGCTCGAATAGTTTTCGCTGCCGTAGCCATCAAGCAGCAGGCCAACGAGGTCGCTTTCCTTCTGCCAGAGGTACTGGAACACCATGTAGGTGGCCGGGAACTCGGTGGAGAAGCGCTGATACTTTTCGGCGACGAAGCCGACCTGGATCTCGCTGCGCTTGTCGAAGCCCTGACGCAGGTCGACGGCCGTGAACACGCGCTTCGGCGTGTAGGTCGCTTCCAGATTCATGATGATCTGGTCGAAGATCGAGCCCGGCTCCGCTTCGGTCACATAGCCGCCACCGAGACCGAACACGTTTTCCTGGAAGTACTTGCGCTCGATGTGGCCATGCAGGCCTTCGGCTGCAACGAAGAAGGCGCTCAGCTGACCTTCGGCAGCAGCGAAATCACCGTTGACCGGACGCGCCAGCAGCTGCTGCGACGAGTCGAATTCGTCGATCGCGCGATCCAGACCTTCCAAAC
>Ga0255100_1000978_pt1 | contig 10853 bp, 2 predicted proteins | sample Colum_Colum_RepB_2_FD_188449 | JGI IMG/M metagenome (GOLD analysis project Ga0255100, IMG submission 188449) | Freshwater microbial communities from Columbia River, Oregon, United States - Colum_Colum_RepB_8d | ecosystem: Environmental > Aquatic > Freshwater > River | place: USA: Oregon...
AGCCATTAATCTTTTAATCATGATCACCTCAACAACTTAAATGGTTTACTAAATACTGATTTTAGAATAAGGGGAAGCAGCTTCATTTGCTAGCATCTAAACCCTATTTTTTAGAGGAAAGTTACAAATAATAATCCCTCTTCCATATTCCTATTCTTCTGCTTAACTCTTTTAAGGTATCTTCAATCCAAATGGAGCCAAGATTCGTCTTAGTATCAAGGCCGTTTATTTACCTTCAAAGGATCAGCCATGAACAAAAAACTTATCCCCTTGGCTTGCGCAGGGTTTCTATTGACGATGGCAGTACTTGCATTGCCCGAATTCTTCAAAGGGCAGGTTCGTGGCGCTGATGAATCCTCTGAGAAATATCAAAAACTATACAATCAGGGAAACTACAAGGAAGCTTTTGAAGGCTTCAAAAAACTCGCCCTCGAGCCTAACGCTGAAGGCAAAAAAGCTGCCTCCGATATGAACCTTGCACTTCAGTCCCTGCGTAACCTTGGTAGAAACAATGAGGTCGATGCATTCCGTGATTCCGTCATCAAAGTTCATGAAAGCAAATGGCGGTTCATGCAGATGACTGCGGCTTCGTTTCTGGAATCGGAGCATTTTGGTTTTGTAGTTGCTGGGAAGTTTGAACGGGGCTATCACCGAGGCGGGGGCAAACAAGTCAGCAGCTATGCCCGCGACCGGGCACAAGCCATGCAATTGCTTTACAAAGCATTATTAGAAGTTCGTAAAGATAAAGATTTGCAAGCTGCATCTTTATTTTATCTCGATTTTGCAGACATCATCTTGCGAGGATCCGCAGGGCATGAATCTTGGCGCCTACAGGTGCTTACCGATTTTTCCACCCTTCCCGAATATGATGATAGCCCCTACTGGCATCCCTACCATGGCGTTACCCCTGCCCCGGTTGATGAAACAGGCAAACCTGTTTTTTATAAACTTCCCGAATCTTTTGAGAAAGCTGCGAACGATGGAGAACGATGGAGATCACTTCTTCAAGAGGCAGCCAAGGCTGATCCCTCCAGAAAAAATGTATCCAAAATGCGCTTGGCTCAATTCTTACATCAACAGTTTGGCGTGCATACCTTGGCGGGCTATTTCCCTGGGTTCATGGAAGATTCTAAGCAGGATACAGGTACTTACGATCTCGCCAAGCTAAAGGATGAAGAAACAATTGCCCGCATTGCTTCGGGTATCAAAAAACTTTCTCTCCCCGATGAATTTAACTGCTTAAAGATCTGGCATGAAGTTGCAATCGATGGGAAAACCATTGAGAACGAAACCGCTGCGGATATGATCGCAATCGAATATGAAAATCGAAGACAGTACATCAAAGCTGCAGATGCTTGGAAGAAAGCAATTGCTAGCTTTGGTGGTAAAGGTAATTACAACAGATCCAATAAGCTCGAACAAATAGTTGGGAACTGGGGCCGTTTCGAGCCTGCCAACTCTCAAGTCTCTGAAACCAAAGCTGATATTCAGTTTCGTTATCGCAATGCCAAAACCATAAACCTTGAAGCTTTTGAAATTAATGTGGCTAAGTTACTTGCAGATGTGCAGAAGTATTTAAAAGATAATCCAGCTAGACTGGAGTACGAGAAAATCAATATCGCAGACATTGGTCAACGCATTCTCAATAAAAACCAAGAATTATATTTGGGTAAGAAAGTCTCTACTTGGGATCAAAAACTTGAACCTCGGCCTGCTCATAACGATGCTAGAGCTGCAATTAATTTGCCCAAGCTTCCTGCGGGTGCTTACTATCTAGTAGCCAAGCTAGAAGGCGGTAACACCAGCAGATTGGTTGTTTGGCTCAACGACCTTGCCATTGTGAAAAAGAATATCGATGGCAAAGGCTACTACTTTGTCTGCGATGCAGTTACGGGCTTACCCGAGGAATCCGCCAAAATGGATTTCTTTGGCTGGAGACAAGAACAAATCAAACCGAACCAGAATAACTTCAAAGTCGTTACCAAAGAGTTTTCGAAACAGGCGGATAAAGATGGTCAGGTTTTTGTTGATGGCAACGATGCAACCAACTCGATGCAATGGTTGGTGCAAGCCACTGGCAAGGAAAAAAGACAGGCCTATCTAGGTTTTAGTGGCCTATGGTATGGCAACTACCACGACACTTATTTTCAACAGATGAAGGCCTTTGCTATCACCGACAGGCCGGTCTACCGACCCGGGCAAAAGGTTGAATTCAAATTATGGGCTGCTGAAGCTCGTTATGATTTGGAGGGGCCTTCACGCTTTGCTGGTCAAAACCTCAAGATCATTATCAACAGCCCCAAGGGCGATAAGATTTACGAAAAAGATATGGTTGCAGATGCCTTCGGTGGCGTTGCAGGTTCCTTTGATATCTCGAAGGATGCAACTTTGGGTGCTTACTATCTGCATACCGCGAACCTTAACAATAATGTCCCAGGCGGGATTCAATTCCGGGTCGAAGAATACAAGAAGCCCGAGTTCGAAGTTAAAGTGGAAGCCCCTACCAAACCTGTGATGCTGGGCGAAAAAATCCCCGTCACCGTCATCGCTAAATACTATTTCGGCGCACCCGTCACCAAGGGCAAAGCCAAAATCAAAGTCACAAGGCAATCCAAATCCACCGACTGGCACCCCAACGGCGTTTGGGATTGGTTTTATGGTAGAGGCTATTGGTGGTTCTCCCCCGACTACTCCTTCTATGAAGGCTGGGACAAATGGGGCTGTGGCAGACCTCATCCTTTCTGGTACCCCAGAGTTCAAGGACCGGGCGAAATCGTTCTCGAACAAGAATCCCCGATCGGCCCTGATGGCACCGTCAAACTCGAAATCGACACCGCACTTGCAAAGCAATTTCATGGAAACCAAGATCATGAATTTTCCATCAGCGCTGAAGTGGTTGATGAATCCCGCAGAACGATCAATGGTTCGGGCAAAGTGATTGTGGCTCGCAAGCCCTTCAGAGTTTTTGCTTGGCTTAACCGTGGGCATTTCCAAACCAACGATACCATCGAAGCCTTCTTCAATTCCCAAACACCCGATGGCAAACCCGTGCCCGGAGCAGGTGAAGCTGTCATCTTCAAAATCTCTTACGATAAAGCTGGTAAACCCGTTGAGCAACCCATCGAAAAAGCTTTATTGCGTGCAGATGAACAAGGCAAAGCGACCTATAAATTCAAGCCTTTGGCTTCGGGGCAATACCGTGTCTCCTTCACCCTTGCTGATGAAAAAGGCCACAAAGAAGAAGGTGCCTACCTCTTTAATGTTTATGGCAAAGACTTCGATGGCAAGTCGCTCAAGTTCAACGATCTTGAGTTGATCTTGGATAAACGAGAATTCGCACCAGGTGATAAAGCGAAACTTCTTATCAATGCTAATCAAAACAACGCCACGGTTTTACTTTTCGCTAAACCTGTCAATGGCTTATCTAAAGCACCAAAAGTAATTCGCATGGATGGCAAAAGCTCCCTCGAAGAAATCGTGCTAACCCAGGGCGATATGCCAAATACGTTTGTTGAAGTACTGAGCGTTTCCAATGGAAAAGTTCATACCGAAATGAAAGAACTTGTAGTTCCTCCTGAAAAACGAATCTTGAATGTAACCGTGGTTCCGGACAAGGCTGAATATAAGCCGGGCGAAAAAGGAAAGATCCAAGTTAAGGTTACTGATTTAGAAGGCAAGCCTGTTGCTGGTTCCATTGTGCTTACAGCCTACGATCGAAGTGTTGAGTATATTTCAGGTGGTTCCAATGTTCCCGATATCAAAGAGTATTTCTGGAAATGGCGCAGACATCATCACACCTCGCAGGAATCTACTCTTACAAAAATCGGTTATAATCTTCTTAAACAAAATGAAATCGGCATGAGCGATCTGGGCGTCTTCGGTGCACAGGGTGTTGATGAATTTAATCAAATGAATTTGCCAGGGCGCAGCGGGCAAACTAAAGGAAGAATGGCTAAATCTGAAATGGCCGGCTTTGGCGCTGGCGGGGGAGCACCTGGCGCCCCCATGGCCATGATGGCCACCAATGCAGCTATGGATGGCGTTTCTGAACGACGAGATCGAAAATTCCTCGAATCCGATAAAGCAGGAGAAGATCCGGGCAATGCCGAAGCCCCTGCAGCACCCGACATGGTACAACCCACCATCCGCAAAAATTTTGTAGATACTGCTTTATGGGTGGCTTCCATCGAGGCAGGCCCAGACGGTACTGCCACCGCAGATATCACCATGCCTGAAAATCTTACTGGTTGGAAAGTGCGTGCTTGGTCCATCTCTGCAGGCACCCGTGTAGGCGAAGGCGAAACCATCGTCACCACCAAGAAAGACCTTCTTGTTCGCCTTCAATCACCTAGATTCTTCACTCAGAATGATGAAGTTATTCTAAGCGCTAATGTTCACAACTATTTAAAAGATGCAAAGACTGTTGAGGTTTCCCTCGAACTGGATGGCAATGTATTGAAAGCTCTTTCACCTTTGACCGTTAAGGTTCCGATTTCTCCCAATGGAGAAAAACGAATCGACTGGAAAGTTAAAGTAGTCAACGAAGGCAAGGCAATCGTTCGTATCAAAGGCATCACCGATGTTGAATCCGATGCCATGGAAATGAGTTTCCCCGCATACATACATGGCATGGCACGAACAGAATCATTCTCTGGTGCGATCCGGCCGAATCAAAATTCTGCCAAGCTAACTTTCAATGTTCCAGAACAACGCAGAGAAAACGATTCGCGACTTGAAATCCGTTACTCACCTACGCTTGCAGGGGCCATGGTCGATGCCCTTCCCTACCTTGCGGATTACCCGTATGGCTGCACCGAGCAAACACTTAATCGCTTTGTTCCTACTGTAATCACCCTAAGCTTATTGCAAAAATTAGAAGTGGATCTTGCTGCAGTTCGCGAAAAACGAACCAATCTTAATGCACAGGAAATAGGCGACCCCATGGCTCGCGCAAAGGGATGGAAGCGCTTTAATCGCAACCCTGTGTTCGATCCAGAAGAAGTAAAAACCATGACCAAAGATGGCATCAAGGCTTTGCAAAACATGCAGCTTGCCGATGGCGGATGGGGCTGGTTCTCCGGATTCGGAGAATACTCCTACCCCCATACCACAGCAATCGTAGTTCATGGCTTGCAGATTGCGCGCGATCATAAAGTTGTGCTTCCAGCAAATATGCTGGAACGAGGTGTTGCATGGTTGAAAAATTATCAAACAAAACAGGTGGAGCTGATCAAACGCGCCCCTGCAAAAGTTCAACCTTACAAAAACCATGCAGACGATCTTGATGCGTTCATCTACATGGTTTTGCTCGATGCTGATGCCACTAACAATGAAATGAACGAATTTTTATACCGCGATCGCACCCACATCTCGGCTTATGCCAAGGCTGTTTTCGGTATCGCACTATTCAAACAAAAACAGCAAGAAAAACTCGATATGATCCTTCGAAACCTTGAACAATTCCTTATTCAAGACGAAGAAAACCAGACTGCATACCTCAAACTCCCACCTGAAAACCACTGGTGGAACTGGTATGGTAGCGATACCGAAGCCAATGCTTGGTATCTGAAACTGCTAAGTAAAACCAACCCAAAAGGCGAAGTACCTGCAAGGCTTGCAAAATACATTCTTAACAACCGCAAGCATGCCACTTATTGGAACAGTACACGCGATACTGCTTTCTGTATCGAAGCACTTGCAGAGTTCTTCACCGCATCCCAAGAAGACAAACCCGATATGACTGTCGAAGTTTTACTCGATGGAAAAATGATCAAGGAAGTGAAAATCGGACCCAAAGATTTATTCACCTTCGAAAACACAGCCCTAGTTCTAGGCGATGGGGTTCTCACCGGCAATCACACGGTTGAACTGCGAAAGAAAGGCACGGGCCCCCTTTACTTCAATGCTTATCTCACAGTATTTACCCTTGAAACACCCATTAAAAAAGCAGGCCTCGAAGTTAAGATTAATCGTAAATACTATCTCTTAAAGAAATCTGCGACGGAAGTAAAGGTGCCGGGCGCACGGGGTGAAGCGGTAAACCAAAGAGGCGAAAAATATGAACGCAGCGAAATCCAAGATCTTGCCTCGGTAAAGAGTGGCGATCTTGTCGAAATCGAAATGGAAATCCTAAGCAAAAATGATTACGAGTACATTTTGATCGAAGATATGAAAGCTGCTGGATTTGAGCCGGTAGAACTTCGCAGCGGTTATGGCAACAATGACATGCGTGCTTATATGGAACTTCGGGATGAACGCGTTTGCTTCTTCATCAAGGAATTAGCCCGGGGAAATCACAGCTTGCGTTACAGAATGCGAGCAGAAATCCCAGGCCTCTTCCATGCCCTGCCTGCCAAAATCAATGGCATGTATGCGCCCGAACTCACAGGCAATTCAGACGAGATTCGCATCAGTATCGAAGATGTACCCATTCCTGTAGGAGTTGGAAACTAAGCTAATTAACAAGGTAAAATCAAAACTATTTTGAATGGCTGATATAAGTACCATCCCAATCGGAGGGGGGCGGGAACACCAAAAAGCCCTTGCATCGTTCGATATAAAACAAAGCTAGATGATCGCTCTTGTTAACCCCAAGAATTTGCTTAAAGCAATCAATCGCCTGTTGAAACCTCATCGCTAAATAATGGTCGAATCCCAACATAGTTAAATCAATAATCTTCCGTAGTTCTGGGGTTTCATTTTCTTTTTTGCAAAGAACCTCATGAATCAGTATTGCATTGGCTTTGCCCTTAACCGCAACTTTATCCACAGGCCGGGTTAGAATTTGCTCCCGAATTCGAATTTGTGTCTTATCGGAAATTAGAATCAAGGTTTTATAGGTTTTATTCGTACCTTCCAACCTGCTGGCAAGGTTTACCGTATCACCTACTGCAGTATAATTGAGCCGATCGTCACTACCAATATTCCCCACAAAAACTGTACCAGTACCTATCCCTATTCGCATTTTCAAATGGGGCAGACCCTCTGCTTTCTTTGTCTCATTGAACAGCACTATTTGCTCTTGGCATGCCAGGGCTGCCTGGCACGCTTTAAGTTCATGATTTTCACAATCCTCAGGCGCATTCCAAAACGCCATCACGGAATCACCTATGTATTTATCCACCGTTCCATCCAGCGATTGAATGATGTTGGTGCACATCGCAAGATGATCACCGATCAACTTCACTAATTTATCCGGTTCGAGGGATTCTGAAATGGTTGTAAAATTTTCTAAATCCGAAAAGAACAGCGTTAGTTCCTTCTTTTCTGCAAAAGGCTCTGCGGTTTTTCTTGAAGCTAATACTTGGTTCACTACCTTGTAAGGAATGTATTTCCTGAATGATAGCAAACCTGATTTCATCTTTTCGATGCCTTCGGCTAATTGAAGTACTTCTCTGTAGTTAGATTTAGGGCTACTAGAAAAAGAAATATCGCCCCTGCCAATTTTAACAACATCGGCTGCCATTTTTTCAAGAGGGTCAGCAATTGATTTTCCACTCCTAATACCAATGGGAATCATAATTATAATCATGACTATTAAACTCACAAAAACCATTCGCCCCATAGCAATACCCCCAGCACTCATTGCTTTTCTTTTTACACAAACCCCAACCACCCAATCTGGTTTTTCGCCTGGCTTGATTTCTGACCACGAATAAACCCAAGTTTCACTATTTGTATCTGTACATGCTTCAATTGAAGTAGCGTCTTGATCAAAGATATCATTACCAAGATTCTTTTGATTTTGGACGAGCTTTGCAAAAGTTTGAATTCTTATATCTGGATGTTGATCCGCAAGAAAAAGATATCCGCTGTAATCATCCTTACCTAACGATCGCGGGAACTCTTCCTCATCATGCTTGTGGGGATAGCCTATGACTAAAAGTTCATCCTTACTGGATTTTTCTATTATAAATGGGACCCCATCGTAAAGTTCAGAAAAATTGGACTTCTGATTTGTTATTTCACCTAACAACTCCTCTAACTGTACAATTCCAACATCAAGAGATATTAAACCTACTAATTCCCCTTGCAAATCATTTAACGGTAAAGCATAGCTTAATATTGGAGCTGTTTTTTCAAGATATTTAATACTTTTAGATTTCCTTGAATGGACCCAGCAAGCCTTATTGTTTTTCTTCATTTCTGAAAAGAAAGAAAAGCTACGAGGGTCAATTTGATTTGGATCATTATCAATCTCTTCCTGTTTGGTGGTAAGAAATTCTTTGTAGACACTTGTGGTATATAAACCATTCCCTTTAGATTTTACTTCGACAACCACAAGATTTTGGTCTTTGACTTTAATCATGCGGAACATTTCGCCTGTCTTAGCATCAAAATAGGCAAAGCCATCATAGTCTTTGTTTGATTTTAGGTTCTCCATGACAAAAAGAAGAAGATCTTTTTTTTGGTCAACTCCGTTATTAAATAATTTTTGAAATAAAGATGCATACATTTTTGCATCAACCTCTACCCCATGCATCACGAATTCAACTTTTTCTTTAATATTGTCTGCATTAGTTTTTAACATCGATTGCATCAACGCTCTTGCCTGCCAAAGTGATACTCCCAAGGAAAACAGAGTTAGCGTAATACCAATAATAAAAACCGCGAGTACAATACGAAATATCAGAACCGTTTTTAGCGAAGATCCTTCATTTCCAGATTTGATAAAGAAAGGCATATACTACTACTCATTAAAATAAAACTGAAAAACCTAAATCATTTATACAGGGAAAACAGATAGGAATCAAAAAACCTTAGTCATTTTACTTGGAATTACTGATATGTACCCCATCCCAATCAGAGGGGGGCGGGAACACCAAAAAGCCCTTGCATCGTTCGATATAAAACAAAGCTAGATGATCTCCCTTATTAATGTCAAGAATTTGCGTGTAGCAATCGATCGCCTGTTGAAATCTCTGGGCTAAATAATGATCAAATCCCAACATAGTTAAATCTATTATCTTCCGCAATTTAGGGGTCTCGTTTTCGCCAAGGGCAAGAACTTCATGAATCAAAATCGCCTTAGCTTTACCCTTCACCGCAACTTTATCCACAGGCCGGGTAAGAATTTTTCCACGGATTTCAGCAGCGGTGTTATCTGAAATTAGAATCCAAGTTTTATAGGTTTTATTTGTGCCTTCCAACCTGCTTGCTAGGTTTACTGTATCACCCACAGCAGTATAATTGAGCCGATCGTCACTGCCTATATTCCCCACAAACACTGTTCCCGTACTTATCCCGATTCGCATTTTCAGATAAGGCAGTCCGTCAGCTTTATTTTTCTCATTGAACAGCACCATTTGTTCCTGGCACGCCAGCGCTGCCTGACAGGCTTTAAGTTCATGATTTTTGCAATCTTCTGGCGCATTCCAGAACGCCATCACAGAATCACCTATGTATTTATCCACCGTTCCATCCAGCGATTGAATGATGTTAGTGCACATCGCAAGATGATCACCGATCAACTTCACTAGTTTATCTGGTTCAAGCGATTCTGAAATGGTTGTAAAGTTTTCTAGATCTGAAAAGAATATCGTTAGCTCTTTTTTTTCTGCAAAAGGCTCTGCGGTTTTTCTTGAAGCTAATACTTGGTTCACCACCTTGTAGGGAATGTATTTTCTGAATGATAACAAACCTGATTTCATCTTTTCGATACCGTCTTTTAAATCAATCATTTCTTTGACTAAAAGGCTGCTGTCGGATGAAAACACGATTCTTCCTTTACCAATTTCGATGACATCTTTTGCCATATTTTCTAAAGGCTTTGACATTATTCTTGAATTGTTTATAGAAATTAAAACTGATGCAATAATCAAGAATCCCAAAACCCAAAGAGTAATTCGGAGGCTGCGAATAACAGATGCAGCGGCTAATTCCCGATTCACACAAACGCCAATGATCCAATCAGGTTTCTGGCCAGGGTATGTTGCAGTCCAAGAGTAAAGCCACAAACTGTTATCATCTGCTTTACCAACATTTATACCCGTGGAATTTTGATTAAAGGGGTCTCTGTTTTCCTTATATTCTTTTTCAATGATTTTAGTAAAAGCCCTGATTCTTTGATCTGGATGTTTTTCTGCAAGAATTAAAAATTTATTACTTTCACTAACAATGGAGGGGTCAGGAATTGTTTCAATATAAATGGGGTCTGGATGGCCAATCACTACAATTTCTTTATTGTTTCTTCTTTCCAACACAAAGGGAATCCCACCAAAACTGTAATCCCGGTCCATTTTTTTGTTGGTGATATCCATAAGATATCTCTGAAGTTGGAGCACCCCAAAATCAAGTGTCAACATCCCCACTAATGCACCCGAATCATCTTTCAAGGGGACAACATAACTAAGAATGGGAGGGTAACCATGAAGCACATTTTGTGAATATCCCCTTGAATTAAACCACCCCTTTTTTTTGTTATCTTTAAATTCTAAATAAAAATCAAAATGACGGGGATCATTTTCATTTGAGCCAGTTAAAATAATTTTTTGTTCAGGCGTTCCTTGATTCTCATAAAGCGTAGAACGAAAGACTCGGTTTCCTTCAGAAATTGTTTCCGCAACCAACAATTTTTCTTCTGGGTTTTTCATCGTACGAACCATATGGCCTGTTTTGCTGTCGATTATGGAAAAACCGTCCATGTATTTGTTAGATTTAAGATGATTTGCAATAAAAATTCTTGCCTGATTCTTGATTTCTGGGTTATTTATCGATGCTTTGGTCAACAAATCTTTATACGCTTCTGCTTCTCCTTCTATTTCTGAAAGAAAATCCATCAGAAGGTCATTGATATTGTTGGATATCAGATTCATCATCATGAATCTAGATGATTTACCCTCGTTGTATTGCAT
>Ga0255100_1000983_pt1 | contig 10825 bp, 11 predicted proteins | sample Colum_Colum_RepB_2_FD_188449 | JGI IMG/M metagenome (GOLD analysis project Ga0255100, IMG submission 188449) | Freshwater microbial communities from Columbia River, Oregon, United States - Colum_Colum_RepB_8d | ecosystem: Environmental > Aquatic > Freshwater > River | place: USA: Oregon...
TTGGAGCTCGTCTTGGATTAATTGGAACAAGCGGAGCCGCACCGGTAGCAGCACCTGCTGCTCCAAAGCCTGCGCCAGTTGTTGCAACACCAGCACCTGTAGTTGCAGCGCCTGTAGTTTCTGCTCCAGCACCTGTTGCAGGAGCACCTGTTACGCAACCAGTTGATGCTTATGTCACTCCCCTAGTTCGCAAACTTGCCAATGAACTCGGTGTGAATCTTGCGAATGTTAAGGGCACTGGAATTGGTGGACGTATTCGCCGTGAAGATGTTGAATCCCTTTCAAAGCCAGCTGCGCCTGCATATGCAGCACCTGCACCAACTGCTGCAGCACCTTCTGCTGCAAGACCAGCAACAGTTGCAGTCTCTCCACTTCGTGGAACGACAGTAACAATGTCACGTTTGCGTAAAGTCATTGCTGCCAGAATGGTTGAATCACTTCAGGTAAGTGCCCAGCTGACAACTGTGGTTGAAGTCGATGTTACAAAGATTTCTCGTTTGCGCGAAAAGGCAAAGTCATCATTTGAAGCTCGTGAAGGCGTCAAGCTTTCATATCTTCCATTCTTTGCAGTTGCTGTGTGTGAAGCACTTAAGCAACACCCAGTTCTTAACTCATCGGTTGAAGGCGATCAAATTACTTACCATGGCACAGAACACCTAGGTATAGCCGTTGATACAGATCGCGGACTCCTTGTTCCAGTAATTGCCAACGCTGGTGATTTGAATATGGGCGGCATTGCTCGCAAGATTTCAGATTTAGCAGCTCGCACACGCGATAACAAAGTAACTCCAGATGAATTAGGTGGTGGAACTTTCACACTCACAAACACTGGAAGTCGCGGAGCACTCTTTGACACACCAATCATTAATCAACCACAGGTAGCAATCCTTGGCTTAGGCGCAGTAGTAAAGCGTCCAATGGTTGTTCGTGGTGAAGATGGCGGAGAAACTATTGCTATTCGCTCAATGGTCTACCTTGGTCTTTCATACGATCACCGCGTAGTTGATGGCGCAGATGCGGCCAGGTTCCTTGTTACATTGAAAGAGCGTCTAGAAGGCGGCGCTTTCGAATCAGATTTGGGACTCTAAGTAGTAATGCGCGTCCCTCAAAGAATCGCAATTAGCGGTTCCTCCGGCCTTATTGGTACTGCCCTCGTTGGTCACCTAAAGAGTGAAGGTCACACAGTTCAACGATTAGTGCGTCGTGCGCCGGTTGCATCTGATGAAGTTCAGTGGGATCCACAAACAGGTTATGTTGATTTAGCTCCTCTTGCTGGTGTGGATGCAATCATTCACTTAGCTGGTGTGGGAGTCGGCGATAAGCGTTGGACCAAAAAATACAAGTCAGAGATTCTCAACTCCCGCCTACTTGGAACTACAACTATTGCTAAAGCTGTTGCAGAGCTCAAGCCTGCAGTATTCATCTCAGCAAGTGCCATTGGTTGGTATGGAGAGAGTGGAAATCGCGCAGTAGTTGAAACAGATCGCGTAGGAGATGATTTTCTAGCAGCCGTTTGCCGCGAATGGGAAAGTGCTGCTGATTTAGCTGGCGATGTTCGAACAGTAAAGATTCGCACCGGTTTAGTTCTTGATCCAACAGGCGGAGCACTTGGAAAGATGTTGCCACTCTTTCGTCTTGGTTTTGGTGGAAAACTTGGTTCAGGTAAGCAGTGGTGGTCGTGGATTACTTTGCATGATCAAATTCGCGCCATAGTCTTTGCATTAGAAAATCCAATTTCTGGCCCGGTGAATGTAACTTCACCTAATCCAGTCACTAACCAAGAGTTCACTTCAGCTCTTGCTCGCGCACTTCATCGCCCCGCACTCTTTCCAGCCCCAGCTATTGCCCTAAAAATTGCACTCGGTGGTTTTTCATCTGAAGTTCTAGGTTCTAAGAAGGTAATTCCCCATGTCTTGCAAGAAGCTGGCTTCACTTGGGATTATCCCCACATTACTGAAGCGTTGAATCAACTAGTTCAAGATTAATTGCGCAGCCAGGCTGCCGCTAAAGAGGGCGCCTTGCTGTGATGGAACAATTCGGTGATCACCTGCGATATAGAGATGGTCTGAAATCTTTGTCGGCTGCGTTAGCCCTTTTCCAACATGGTGCAATGGCAGCGCTGAAGGGATCTCATATTTCGCAATCAACTGCCAATCACGAGTTTCAACGCCCCACATTGTTGAAAGGTGACGTCGAACCTCTGAATCAGTTGTTCCAAGTTCAGTAGTACTTGAAATCAAATTCATTCCGGTGGGTGCATAGGCAGTCGAAATATCTGAAATGACCAAGCTATTCATAACTGATCCACGGTTTTGACCATCAATGAGCAGTCGGCCAGTTCCAGATGGATTGTTATCACTTGCGTGGTACCAAGTAACACAGCCCTGCATTCGAGATACCTCACCGAGCTCTAATAACTGAGTGGCTGTGGTTGCATCTGTTGCAATCATAATATCGCGAGCTTCAAATACACCTGCAGAAGTTTGTACCCTGTTTCCAGCAATGCGCTCTGCACGCACATTGAGCTTTAACTCTGTAATTCTTGATGCAAGTGCTTGCGATAGCTGACCCACACCATACTTAGGAATACCCGGTGATCCAGTAACAAATGAACGAATGACGATTTGGCCATAGTGTGCGTCAACTTTATCTGGGTCAGTTAAGAAGACTCCTTGTAGGAAAGGCCGAAGCACGCGCTCATATGTTGCTCCACAGCCCGCGCTGCGTAAGGCTTGTCCAAGTGATTGTTCCCCTTTTATCTTTGAGAAAATGAAACGAGCGAAGTTAACTTTTTCACTCATTGAGCCAGTCCCACGATGCAGCGCTGAAAACGGAGCACTACGTGGATCTCCCAACGCAATTCGTTCGGTTCCTAAACTGACTTCAATTACTCGAGGGGCAGGAATGAAATCAATCTCATCGATAACATCAAGTGCAATCAGTGCTGGATATTTTGAGTTGATGAGTTGAAAACCGCGATCACAGATATAGCCATCAATATGATCACTTGCTACTCGCCCACCGGCGCGATCACTGGCTTCAATCACAGTGACAGAGCGCCCAGCATCTTGCAGTTGGATTGCAGCGTTTAACCCAGCTAAACCAGCTCCAACAATTAGAACATCGCTTTTACTAGACATGAAGTGCGTTGTTTCGGGCCTGATCAATAATTTGTGCAACTAAGAGCGCATCATCATTTGAAATCGGCCATGGGTTGGTGCCTGCTATAGCACCTGCAACCAAAGTGTAGAAAGTGGCGTAATTACCATCTTCTGCAACAATTTCTTCTACCTCATCACCACGATGAATAAAGGTCTTTGACTTCGTTGGAACATCCCATTTACCACCCATGGGGGTTTTGCCGGCTTTGAGTAAGGCTTCTTGAGGATCTAAATCATTAATTACCAATGCACCTTTGCTACCCAATATGCGGATGCGAGGACCTGGTGCGCCCACTACAACACTTGCACTCAAGATAGAAAGAACTCCTGAATCATGCTTGAGAACTAAAACAGCATCATCATCTGCGCCACCGCGAATCGTGCGCACGGTAGAAGTAACGAGTTCGGCTTTACCAAACCAATCGATGGCCGTTGAAATTAAATGTGGCTGCAAATCAAGGAGTTGTCCCCCGCCATCGGCTGCACTCATATTCTCGCGCCAAGAACTCTTGTTCAGTTCCGGACGAAAGCGCTCAAAGCGTGAATCCATTCGATGAATAGTTCCCAGTACACCTGAGGCAAGGACTCTTTTAATTGTTAGCGCATCACTGTCCCAGCGGCGATTAAAGAAAGTTGAAACAGGAACTCCTTCGCGCTCACCAGCAGAGATAATCTCGGCGGTTTCAGCAAAGGTGCGCCCCATCGGCTTGTCCACAACAACTGCAATACCAGCATTTATTGCTGCAAATGCATGTTCGGCATGAACGAGATTTGCTGATGCAACAACAACCAGATCGAGTTTATGAGCAACTAACTCTTCAATAGTTGCAACAACATTTACATTGGGAAAGTCTGCAACGGCATGTCCTGCTCGTTCGGCATTACTGGTCTGAATCGCAACGACTTCATACCCACACCCTTTAAGCAAAGGTGCATGGAAATAACGTCCTGCTAATCCATATCCAGCAATGCCTACGCGCATCAGCTCTTTACATCTTCGTGCTGTAGTTTTGATGGCCACCAGATCTTTGGACCAATCTCGTGCACCATAGCTGGCACCAAAATTGAACGAACAATGATGGTGTCTAGAAGAACACCGAAGGCCACAGCAAAGCCAAGCTGAGCTAGTGGCACCAATGGCAACAAACCAAGAACAGCAAAGGTTGCTGCCAGAACGATTCCAGCAGAAGTAATTACTGATCCCGTTACGGTCACACCCTTGATGATTCCAGCACGCGTGCCGATCTTGGCACTTTCTTCGCGCACTCGTGTCATGAGGAAGATGTTGTAGTCAATTCCCAATGCCACCAAGAAGATGAAGGCAAAGAGTGGGAATGAATTATCACCACCGGCAAATCCGAATACGTTGTTAAATACCAACGCACATACTCCCAGAGTTGCAAAGTACGAGAGGAGCACCGTTCCAAGAAGGACTATTGCACTCAAAATACTGCGAAGCAGTAATCCAAGGATTATTGTGATGACGAATAAAATAATAGGAATAATCGTCCTGTTATCTCTGTTGTTGGCATTTCGAACATCGTTATAGACCGCGCTCGTGCCACCTACTAATGAAGTCTCATCAGCAGCTTTTGCTAATTCGCGAATCTTAGGAATGTCATTTGATGCTTCCACGCTATCTGGGGCTTTATCCAGCGTCACATTCAAAATTGCTCTGTTGTTAACAACCTTCATCACCTTAGTCATAGGATCAACAAAGGGAACGATTTGTGTAACACCCGGTGCATTTTTAACAGCAGCTGTTACCGCCTCAATTTTATCGACTGCCACAACAATCTGAGTTGGATCACCCTCTCCGCCTGGGAAGTGGGTAACTAGAAGCTTTTGTCCAACTACAGATTCAGGATTGCCGGTAAATGTATCGACCGTTCCGAGTCCATCAGCTTTGAGAGTTGTTGAAGCGAATGCGAAAAGTAATAGGACTGAACCTGTTACAACCCAAGCCTTGCGAGGATTGCGTCCAATTCCATTTGCAAGCTTTGACCATGCACCAGTCATCACATGATCATCACCATCAAAGTGAGGTCGTCTTGGCCAGAAGATCCAACGGCCAAAGAGCAGGAGCAGTGCTGGTAGCAAGGTCAATATTGATTGCACCAACTGGGCCAAGACCTGCAGTGTTTGTTAGCTGACTAAATAGCAAAACGAGCAAAGAAATAGCAACTGTTGAACCAGAAGCAAGAATTGGTTCCCACACGCCTTTGTAAGCACTCTTCATCGCATCAAAGCGGCTCTCATGAAGATGTAGCTCTTCGCGATAACGAGCTATAAGAAGTAGTGCATAGTCTGTTGCTGCACCGATAACCAATACCGAGAGAATGCCTTGTGATTGTCCGTCAACATCGATGATGTCATTCTTTGCAAGTAGATAAACAATTCCACCTGCTGTTGACAGGGCAAAGAGTGAAGATAAAAGAGGAATGATCCACAAAATTGGAGAGCGGTAAACGAAAATCAAAATAATTGCAACCACTGCAAGTGTGGTTAAGAGTAACTTGGAATCTATATCTCCAAAAGCGCCAAAGAGATCGCCTAGCAAACCTCCAGGACCTGTCACATATGGGTCAAGACCATTTGCTTTGGCAATTGGCGCAATATCAGCGCGAAGCGCCGCGATGAGTTCAGGGAGAACCGGCTTATCGTTGGGAAGAACTTTAGAGAGTGAATTTCCATCTAATGGGATATTTGCCAAAATTGCTTTTCCATCTTGAGATGGGAAGACGCTTATCTGCGCGCCAGGAGCTAAGAAGTCAGAGATCTTCGCGCTCGTTCCATCCAAAGTTAGCGCACCGACTTTCGATATGTGCGCATTAATTGCAGCAAATGTCTCTGGCGTTGACGTGCCTTCAAACAAAATTAACGTAGGAAAATTAAAAGTTTTCTCATCAGAGAAAGTAGCAATCACATCTGCAGCCTTTGTTGCTTCAGCTCCCTTTGGCAAGAAAGAAGAGTTGTTATTTTCTTGAACTGATGAGAGCTTGCCAAATAGAGGACCCATAACACCTGTTATGCCAAACCAAACAATCACTACCAAGAGTGCCATTGCAAAAGGTTTACGGGTTTTTTGAATTGACTGCGTGGACATAATGAAGGAGGCCTTCCTATAGGTCTGATATGGCTTCAATTGCTAAGGAGGCAAGCCTACCTTTAGGCTAGCGATGTGACCGTCGTGACCCCACCTAGCCAAAGTGCGATTGCACTCACCCGCCATGGCTTGATTGATTATGAAAAGGCTTGGCAAGTACAGCGCACCATTCACTCAGAAGTTGCCCAGGGAATTCGCCCCAACACATTGTTACTACTTGAGCACCCATCGGTCTATACCGCAGGTCGCAGAACTTTAGATTCAGAAAAACCTCAGGATGGAACTCCTGTTATTGAGGTTGATCGCGGCGGAAAAATTACATGGCATGGACCAGGACAACTTGTTGGTTATCCCATCGTAAAACTTTCACAACCACATGAGCTTGTTGGCTTCGTCCGCGAAATTGAACGCGGGCTGATAAATGTCTGTGAGGATTTAGGGATTAAAGCAACATGTGTTTCAGGACGCTCTGGCGTTTGGGTGATTGATGAAAAAGGCGATCGCAAAATTGCTGCCATTGGAATTCGCGTGAGCAAGTGCGTGACAATGCATGGCTTTGCACTCAACGTCTGCCCGGATCTGAGCGCTTTTAGTCAGATCATTCCTTGCGGCATTGCAGATGCTGATGTCACTTCTATCTCTCGAGAGCTTGGCCGTAACATAGGCATTGAAGAGGTTTCTCCATTGGTTGAGAGACATATTTTTGAATCACTAAAGAAGGTGTGCGCATGACACTTGCCCCAGAAGGTCGCAAGCTAATCCGCATTGAAGCACGCAATGCCGAAGTTCCTATTGAGCGAAAGCCTGAATGGATTAAGACCAAGGCACACATGGGACCTGAATACACCCGCTTGCAGAGCCTTGTTAAATCCGAAGGACTGCACACAGTATGCCAAGAAGCAGCTTGTCCAAATATCTTTGAATGTTGGGAAGATAAAGAAGCAACATTTCTCATTGGTGGCGATAAGTGCACCCGCCGTTGCGATTTCTGCAACATCGACACTGGAAAGCCAGATCCCCTAGATCGCGAAGAACCGCGCAAGGTTGCAGAATCTGTTAAAGCGATGGGGCTTAAGTACGCAACCATCACTGGTGTCACACGCGATGATTTACCTGATGAAGGTGCTTGGCTCTATGCCGAAACAATTCGCATGGTGCACGAGTTAAATCCGGGTACTGGTGTTGAAATGCTGGCCCCTGACTTTCATGCAAAGGCGCACCTACTCAATGAAATCTTTGAAACTCGCCCTGAGGTCTTTGCCCATAACTTGGAGACAGTCCCCCGCATTTTCAAGCGAATTCGCCCAGCATTTACTTACGAGAAATCTTTAACAGTTATCTCCATGGCCCGTGATTTTGGCTTAGTTACCAAATCAAATCTCATTCTTGGTTTGGGCGAGACTCGAGAAGAAGTGACTCAAGCACTTGTTGATTTACATGATGCAGGTTGTGACTTAATCACTATTACTCAGTACTTGCGACCAACCAGCCGCCACCATCCAGTCGAGCGTTGGGTTAAACCTGAGGAGTTCGTTGAACTAGCCAAAGAAGCCACAGATATTGGTTTCCTTGGGGTAATGAGTGGACCACTCGTTCGTTCTAGCTATCGCGCAGGGCGCCTTTATAAGCAGGCAATCGATGCAAAGGCAACTCGTGGCTGATCTTGTCTATCCCCCAGTAATTGCGGTGATAAAAACTTTCTGGAAGGTTCTTGGACTTCGTTTTGATTTTAGTGGCGAAGAAAATATCCCGCGCAAAGATGGCGCAATTCTTGCAATCAATCATGTGAGCTATTTAGATTTTGCAATCACAGGAACCGCAGCTCTTCCCGCAAATCGCTATGTCCGCTTTATGGCAAAAAAAGAAATCTTTGAAAACAAATTAGCAGGCCCACTTATGCGCGGCATGCACCACATCAGCGTTGATCGCAGCAGTGGTTCTGCATCTTTTGTCGCAGCCCTTCGAGCACTAAAAGCAGGCGAAATTATCGGCATCTTTCCTGAGGGCACAACCTCAACCTCATTTGAGATTAAAGAGCTTAAATCTGGCGCGGTCAGATTAGCGATGGGTGCTGGTGTGCCGATTATTCCTACGATTATTTGGGGTAGTCAGAGAATTTGGACCAAGGGCGTAAAGCGAAACCTCAAGCACAATAAATTCCCTGTAACAGTGGTCTTTGGTAAGCCGATTTTTTATGAACGCGGAACAGATGTTGAGCAGGCAGAGTTGCATTTGCGAACAACATTGGTAGCCATGTTGCGGCAGGTGCAAGAGGACTACCCTGATAGCCATGTGGGGCAACGTTGGGCTCCGGTCCGCCTTGGTGGAACCGCCCCTGCCCCACTAAACTAAAGACATGTTCAAGAGAAAAGCTAAAGAAAAGAAGATCAAGACCCCTCGCTTCCAAACCTTTCGTGATGCATACGCTGTCACAAAGCAGGTTAAGCCTTGGATCGGTATTGCCCTAGTCGCAATATTTCTAACAACACTTTTAATCGGTATTGGCATTGGGATAGCAGTTGGCCGTCCTGTTTATGTTGGCTTTATCTTCACCCCTCTTGCTTTTCTAACAACTCTTCTTGTGTTTACTCGTGTTGCTGGCCGCGCTGCATACACATCAATTGATGGCCAGATGGGTGCTGGTGCAAGTGTGTTGATGGCTATTCGCAAAGGTTGGACAACAACTCCAGCCGTTGCAGTCTCTCGCAACCAAGATATGGTCCACCGAAGTGTTGGCCGTGCAGGAATTGTTCTTACTGGCGAAGGTTCACCCAATACGTTGCGCCAACTACTACAGGATGAGCACAAGAAGTCTGAGCGCTTTGCTCCTGGAGTTCCAGTGATTGAAGTAATTGTTGGCGATGGTGAAGGCCAAGTTCCACTGCGCAAACTACAAAAGCATCTGCAAAAGCAACCTAAGAAGTTAACTGCCCATCAAATGCGCGAAGTTCGTGCTCGCTTAAAGGCCGTTGGTGGACTGTCTATGCCAATTCCTAAGGGTCCGATGCCAACTCGTGCGCCAAAGATTCGCTAATACATCTTTAGATTGAAAGATTGATTCTTTCTCCATCGTGTAGCTGTTGATCTGGCAAACCCTTTAGTACATGCACCTTTGCCTCACCGACCACAACCCACTCGCTATCTCCTGAGCGCTTCACGATCGCTGTTAGCTCATCTACGCCGATCAGGATTGAGTTATCGGGTACATGCAGCAAAACCTTGGCCGCACTCTCTGGAATCCATTTAAAGAACTTATTGAAATGTGGGATTACACGAACCTCAGGAAGCAAATTCAATCCCTGTGTGGGCACCTTTTTTAGTAAGCGAAAGTTAGGGATATGCGCGCTAAGAACCATCGCCCCGGCGCTGCATCCTGCAAGTGATGCTCCGGTTTTCCAATTCTCAAGAATTGCATCCCAGAGCGGTGTGCCAATCAAAACCTGTGCTAAATGGTGTGGGTCTCCCCCGGACATATACATCAGTGCACTGTTTGCTACAGCGTCAACATATTCTTGATTGAATGCATCTTCACGTGTGAAGATTGGAAGATACGTTGCCTCCACGCCAATGTTCTTTGCCTGTCTAATTCCAAGCTCTTTCCAATACTCTAGGCGATCACTGCTCTCGCGCCCTGCTGCAGTTGGAATCTGCAGAAATCTAGCTTCTTTACCGTTCGTTACTCCATCGGCGACTAAAGAATTTTCAAACTGGGCCATGGCAGGTAGATACTCACCTGAACCAACAAGTGCCAGTGAGCCATTCATTCGGTAAGTGTAAGCGGAGTTAAGTTGATTGAATGAAAATTGATCTAGCTTCTTGTAAGCACTGATCCGCTTAAGCGCTCATGGATTCCACGGCCGTTCTCATCAAAAGTAACTGCAGTGACCACGAGCACCACGAGAATTGTTCTCACCAGAGCCTGTCGAATTGAGAGTGGTCCACCATCCTCAAATCGCACAACCTTCATTCCAAAGAGGTGATGACCAAGAGTTCCACCTTTCAAAGCGGTGAAAATCCACATCTGCGCAAAAAACAATAGGAAGATCCAGAGGGGTCTAAGCGGGTCCACCGCAAACAAACCTCCAGAAAAGGCCCCAACAATTGACATGCACGCCAACCAATCAAGGGCCAGGGCGCCCATGCGGCGTCCATAGGTGGTTCGGATGAATGGGTAGCTCATGGGGCTAAGCCTATCGCCCCGTAAATTCTTAACATGGATGTAACAGGGCGGTTAGGCCATTTTGCCTTTTGCGACTTATTCTTGGGCCACGAAGCAGAGAGCTCAAAGTCGAGAAAATCTGCACTGATACACCATCTATGTATCCATGTGAATTGGGAGAAGCATGTTTAAGAACTCTGCAGAAATTTTTGCATATATCAAGAAGGAAGACATAAAGCTCGTTGACGTGCGCTTTACAGATCTTCCAGGTATCCAGCACCACTTCAACGTTCCTGTTGAATCATTTGATGAGGCTGTCTTTACAGATGGTCTGATGTTTGATGGTTCATCAATTCGCGGTTTCCAGTCAATCCATGAATCAGATATGAAGCTGCTACC
>Ga0255100_1000987_pt1 | contig 10784 bp, 9 predicted proteins | sample Colum_Colum_RepB_2_FD_188449 | JGI IMG/M metagenome (GOLD analysis project Ga0255100, IMG submission 188449) | Freshwater microbial communities from Columbia River, Oregon, United States - Colum_Colum_RepB_8d | ecosystem: Environmental > Aquatic > Freshwater > River | place: USA: Oregon...
GCACGACGCTGAGGTTGGAGGCTTCGTGGGGTTGCAAACCAACGTAGCGCTCCAAAATCTCGCGTGCCTGCTTAGCTGCTGCTGCCGGGTCGACATCGGTCATAGCGTCGTCTGCGCCGCGCGTCGGCGACTCCAAGAGACTGTAACCATTGATCGTACTGCTCTCCGACACCAGCATGGGCGCACCCGCCCGGTTAGTGACGGCGATCTCTGGATAGAACGGGTGGGCGATCTCGTCGGAGAGCTCGCGCATGAAGATCTCGCGATCGCCGTAGAGGACGCTACCACTCGAGAGCAAATGAGTGGCGAAACCGGCCACGCGACGTGACTTCACAGCCAGAGCCTTCATGCGCTCCGGATGCCAGGGCGGGATGATCAGCGCGGGGTTGTCGCCTGCCACGCGGGCTGTGCCCACTGAAAGGATCTCGGAGACCAAGCGCGAGCGGCAAACATCGCCGCGAGCGTTCGCCATAAGGGTAGTCATCAATGCGCCAAAGGATTCGGCTTGACGCATTACGGCAGCGCCATGCAAGCCAGTAGACACGAAGTCCTGCACTGCCTTGATGTAGTCCTCCTCGAACTTGTCCCAGGAGGCTTTGACCTCATCGCGCTGGGAGGCAGTAAGGCGCCCCTCGTCCTCGAGATCTTTGATCCGCCCCTTGATCTCATGACGCAGACTTCGAAGCTTATTGGCTGCCGGAACGAGCGATCCCGCATCTGTCGAATAGGTCGCCTCCAAGGTGCCGGTGTCGAGCAGCGAGACGTTTTGCACCCCGCCCTTCTTGCTAACGAGCCTGCGCGGCACCTCGGTGCAGCCGACTGCGCCCTTCTCCAACAGCCGACGCATGTCCGCGACCATCGACAAGCCGATCGAGGTGGGCTTATAGCTCCACAGAAGCTGGGTCTTCGCCAGAACGGTTTCTTTGCTCTTGATGACCTGGATCAAGGCAACGTCGAACTTGATCTGCAAGGCCAGACGCGAAAGCGAGGTGTTTGGCCGGACCCTATTCTTCTTGTCGTTCCGAAGCTCCCTCTCTTTGGCGAAAAAGGCCTCATATTCGAACAGCGGGTCGGGCAAGTTGGCGTTACCCAACCGTTCGACTTTCCAATCGGCTTTGGAACCCATGAGTTCCTTCAACCCGCGATACATCGCCGAGAAGTAGCTCCCGGCGTCGTAGTTGAAGCGCTCGCGCCACTCCTTACGGCCCTTAGTCACGGTGAAACGCAGGAGGCGCTCGCCATCCTCGTTACGCAGTCCCGCATGTAGGCTGTTAACTACACGAGCGAAGCCGTCGAAAAAGTCGTTGCACTCAATGGGTTTGCCGTAGAGGGCCTTTTCCCAGCGCGCGCTAAGCTTGGCGTCCTGCTCAATCAACCTGCGATGCTTGACGAAGAATTCCTCGTCTTCCTCGTTGAAATCCGAGCGGCGCTCGCGCGACTTCAAGTCCTCTAAGAGCTTGCGGCCCTCGGCATCGAGCGAATTCTCTTGGTCGCAATCGTGATCGAAGAAACGAACAGTCGCATCGGCCAATCCGAGCTGCTTCTCTTTGGGCTTGCCGAAAGCGAGGTAAACGCCATCGCCTTCCCACTCAAACAAGGCGAGCGAAGCCGCCGCTTCCTGGTCTCCCGCCGGCGCGGCAGCGAACGCCTCAAGAGCCTGGCGAGCACCCTCGGCGATCTCCGCCGCGTTGGCCTCGATACGTTCGGCCAACTCCTCAGGGTCAAGCGGCTGACCGTTCTGCCGCAACTTTTTGAGCAGCGGCGCGCGCTGAGTGAAGAGCTTGGCGAAGGCTTTCTGCCAAGGCTGGCGCGAAGCAGCAAACGTCTTAGTGTTGGAAAAGTAGGAGCTGTCGCGCGGCAGGCTCGCGCGCGGCATCGCAAATCCCACGGCATCCCTTATGGGCAGCCCTCGGGTGGAAATGGCCTCGACGATGTCGGAACAGAACTCGCCAAGCTGAACGAGCGAGAGCTCAGAGGCTGCTAGCAAGCCACCTAAGGCCGCATGGAACACGGCGCGATCATCGGGCACCGGCGACAGGCCACCTACGTGCAACGCGGCCTCTACCCACGGCTCGGGGTCGGCGCGCATTTCCTTGGCGCCGATGGCCATGACATGGCCCAAGGTGTCCGCCAAGTTGTGCTCATTGCTATTGGCGGTGAGGATCGACGCCTTGGCGGTCACGGCGTTGTTGCGCACGTAACCGGCGTTGTGGGGGATCAGGATGTCGGCGGGTAGGCTTTGGCCCTCTACCAGTACCTCGGGGATCATCAGGTCGACGCGGGCGATCAGATCGGGATTGGCGAGGATCGCCCGCGCTACGGCTGCGATCTGACTAGACGAGAGTTTGTCGAGCCGGAACAGCGCGACCGAATCGCTTGGCTGTCCGGGGTTGGAAATCCGCTTGGTGATGATGTCTGCGCCGACGCGCCCAATGATGCGGTCGGTCAGCATGCAGCCTCTCCTCTGAGTGCGAACGGATTTTCAACAAACGAGCAGGAGTCGGAGAGCCTGCGGACCAAGCCCAACCCCACGAGTCGGGTTTCGAGGTTGTCTCGGTTCTCACTGAGTTCCACTTGGTCAACTTGCTTCGCTTCGACCAAGCGCTCTCCGTCAGCGTCACCGAGCACAAGGCCATAGCGTCGCCTCGCCTCGGTTAAGAATTCATCAAACTGCATGCGGTCATCGACGATCGCCACCACAATCGACTTCAAGAAGCGATCACTGGGAGCATAACGAGTACGCCGGGACAGTCGACGAGAGCTCAGGCCAATTGCGCGAGACCAAGATGCATGGATCTTGCCGACATGCTGCTCGTGGCGCGCGAGAGCGAGCTCGGCCAACTTACCGACCAAGGCGTCTGGACTGTCGCCAGAGTAGTCGTCATCGCCATCGATCGAGGGCCATTGGAAGCGTTCGCGCATTAGCTTAATGCGCTCGGCCTCAGGGAAATCGTTTGAAGCGGCTTCGGCCCAACCATCGGCCTGCCGGATTGACTCGACATAGGCGCGAATCGCCTTAGCGGGAAGCCCTTGGTTGAACTGATAGCTGTCCCCGGAGAGCGCCCGAACCTTCGTGCGCTCCTTGGAGACGATCTCGCAGACGATCTCAACAGGCTCGTCGTCTCCCGAGACGCGCTTGGCGCGCTCTAGAAAGTAGAGAAGCATATTGAGCCCCGTGATGGCGATCAGATGCACCAATGCGTCGTAGATCGGCATGTCCTTCGCCAAAATCGACAGCCAGTCCTCGCAGACCTGGTCAAAGCGAGGGTTCGCGGACTCCGGGAGATACCCTGACTGTCGCGAATCATCGGCGCGCTGCGGCGCGCCTTGAAGCGCCTTAGCCAAGCGGTTCATCGGAGCCTCGCGATCAAAGAGGCGCTTAGCCAAGATGTCACCAAGCAGCGCGCCTCGCTTGGCCCTCGTGAGCATCAGATAGAGCAGCTCTCCAGTACGCGCGAAGAAGCGGCGGTCGTTGCTCATCTTGCCCTTGGAATCGATCTCCAAGTCTTCATAAAGGGCATCGGGGCCAAATGGGAAGACGAACTTCGAGCTCCAGCGCTTGTTACTGCGCGACTCGAACGAGGATGAGCGCAAGAGCTCGATGGCTCTAGCGAAGTCGTCGAAACTCGCGAATGCATAGCGCAGGTAGGCCATGTCACCCACGCCGTCGCCGTTTCCCGTAGCGCCCTGATTGAACCTGTCAAACCACTGCCGCCACTTCTCCTCGTCGGGCTGCGCGCTCTCGGATATTGCTTCGATGTAGGGGTTGTTGAAGAGCAAGCCGCGAAGGCGGATCTGGCGTTGCGGCTGGAACTTGAAAGCCCCGCTCAGCCCATCATGCGGGCGCAGGGGCTTGTCTAGATTTGAGCCTAGCGCGCCGAGGAACTCGAGCACCGTCAAATGCGGAAGCTGCTCGTCGTATAGGCGATGCCCCCAGATATTTTCGTCGACGCAAAAATCAACGCTCTTAATCTCGGGGCGCTTGAAGATCTCGCTCATACCGGTGCCCTTACAGTCACTGGACGAGCAAAGCCACGGCCTCCAGGCTCGATGTCGATGAAGTTCAGCGTCATCGCGGAGGCTTCCCCGCCGACTTCGTCGTCGTCGCCGGAAAGCCCAGCCTTGCGGACGATCTCCGCCTTGCGCAGCAGCTTTGCTTTAAAAGCCAACAGATCCTCGAGACACTCGTTGGAGAAGCTTGCTGGCAGCGCGCCATCGGCCACGCGCGCGAGAAACTCATACCGTATGGGCGTGAGGTCGAAGGCGACCGAGTTACCAGGCCCAGGCGCGAGCGAAACATCAAGCTGAGGGCGCCCTATCTCCTCGTGGAGCTTGATGGCCATACCGACTCCGCCTTGCCTGCGCGATGGCGTCTCGTGATCGCAAAGCACGCTCACGCGGCTTTGCGTGAAGCCACCGGAGCTGGCGATGAAGATGCGATCGACGTTCTCCAAGAGCAGGCCGGTCATGACCCGGTTGAGGCCCCTGGTGATGCGTCCGCGGGTGGCTTCGCTCACCGGCCGCTTGGCCCTAAGCGATTCAATGATTTCCAAGTAGTCGCCCGCAAAGCGAAAGGCCGTCATCAACCAGCGGGGATAGCCGATTTCTGCCTCAGGCAGCGCGAAGTAAAGCCGGCGCCGCTGGGCTTCAAGCATCTCCAGGAACTCTGAGGAGCCGCCCTCCAACCGAGCACCTTCATGTCCTTCCAAATAAGCGTTTTGGGCCGCCCGGAACTCCGCCGTGGCGCCGTAGACCTGGTCGACGGCCACCAGACGCTCGAAGTCGGCTTGAAGCTTCGAATCGTCCTCACCATAGACCAGCAGGCCATCGGCAGCGTTGGTCGTCTCTTCGCCCACGCCGAAGCTCGCCATCGCCTTGAAGACAGGGCGATCGGAGGCCCGACGCTTGGGTAAATTCGCTCCGAAGGCGTTGGCGTAGATACTAGCTTTGCTGATGTGGCCGCTCTCTTGGATCCTGGGCACATCCGCGCAGGTCATCAAATTTTCTTTCGCCCCCTTAGCGTCCGAAAAACCGAGGACCATGTTCGAACAGAGGGCCAACAGGTCGCGCACCGGGAGATGAACCCCATTGAGCCGAGCGATCTCAACTAAGTCGCCTAGGCGATGTGCAAGCTGCCCGCCATCAGATTCTCCAAGCAATCGGCGTCGATTTTCATCAATAGGGCAAACCTTCCCGCCAGACTTGAGTAAGCAGCGCTCGCAGTTGGCCCACTCGGGATGTCCGGCAACGGCTTCAGCAACTTCGTTCAGCGTTAGTCGACCAGTCGTACGACTCAGATCGAAGACGGCTAGGCGCTCTGGTGAGGGGCCGGCTTGTAGGAAGCGTTCCTGTAACGGCTTACGAAGTGGATGCACACGACCCTGGCGCTTGCCCAGATGTCGAAGTCGATCCAAAAGCTGGCCATGGTTCGCGGCCAAGATGACAACTTCGGAATCGTCGCCACCGAGGACTGATTTTTCCAGTCGCTGCAGAGGCTGATCGCTTTCTTCACCGTTGAATTCGCTAAGGTCTTTGACAAAGACCGCATTACGGCCGTCCGTAAGAGGCAACTCCTTCAAGTTGCCCTTGCCGGCCCAGACTTTGGCATCGCCACCTAGGCGGAACCAAAGGGACCGGCAATGATAGGTTTTGCCATCTCCTGCTGTCCCGGCGATCAAGAGCGATCCGGGGATTTTGGACGTTAGATGCTCAAGCATTTGATCGAGCAGCGGCGTGGCAAGCTTGATCGGTTGAACCTTCGCGCGCCCAACAGCCCCTGTTACGTATTCATCGAACATCGTGAGGTTGTTTGAAGATGGCCCGTAGCTCCTCAGCAACCGAACCCACGCGCTGGCAGGCAGCGGAATCTCTGTATCACTCGATTCCGCAGTCTCAATTCCTTCACGTTCCATCCCCGCGCGCGCTCCTTTATCAAGGGCCAACAACTTCGCGTGAGGCTTGGCGACTCACAGGACACCCTACTACGGGCCCCTGCGAGGCTTTGCGTCACTGCACCGGAAGGAGTCGGCTTTCGTTTTATGCTGCCAAGTGTATTGGCTGCCATCGCGTCCGGCTGAGTAGTACGGGAAATTTCTTTGCGGTTCCGCACACATCTCGCCGAAAGATCGCAACGGGAGAACCTTGGAACGGCCAGATTTCCGTAGACAGTCAGTTGCCGCTCAGCGGCTGACAGGCAAAATCACAAGTTGCACATGTGCAACTCGTGCGGTGCGCAACCTCGCCCCCGCTGAACACCCTCCGGTCGCTCTGTCGCAGAGGCGTCCCAACTCAGCAACTCAGCGGTCGCCGGCTCGCAAATTAAAGCTGATCGGCAAATTTCTTCGGGATGGTTCGCATCGGGAATCGACCGCCTTGGCGGCGCTTCGAAGTGACTGTGTTGATCTGCTTGTTGGTCATGGGCATTTCGTTGCCGTATGTCATCGATGCATCACCGTTTCCTGGTGATATCCCGGTGCATTCTCGTGCACTTTGCGAGCAACTCTTGTCCGGGCCGCTGTTTCCGAGAGGTCAGATCACGGCATCTGGGTCGTCAGCCGTGCATGATCCGATGGCAGAAGTGGCGATTGATCCGCCCGCGGCGGTTGGTTCATAAATCCCGACTCCACCAGTCAGGAATCAATAAGTAGGCGGGCAACGGTAGTGCCGCTTCAGACAGCCGCACAGTTCAAGATCGAGCGCGGTTGTCGGTGGAAGTGCTTGAGGCTCCGGTGGGGCCTTGAAGCACATCGCATTTTCCGTCACACCATGCTCGAAAGCACGGGAGGTAACTTTCAAACCAGGGTCGTCGGCAGCATTGAGCAGTATCGGCACCTGGTCAGGCTGGCTGTGAGAATTCCAGAATCTTGCATCCGGCCGGCCCCGCACACGGATCAAACAACATCGCAGCGCAGGCCGCGATGGAGGTCATGTCCGGGTCGGTGAACTGCTCCGCCGGTTCCTTGGACGCGCCGTCACGGAGAGCCCGATCCCTAGCCGAAACACGGAATGCAGGCTCGTCGAAGACGTTCAGGTGAAGCTGAAGCATGAGCGCGCCCATGCGTAATCTTCGTTGTATGTCACCGATAGGTAACCGATAAACGGGTATCTATCGGGTTGTTTCACTGGGCTTTACCAGTAATTGACGTGTGGTCTGTGATTTCCGAGCGGCCAGACGATCTCGTCGGAGTCACGCCCGCGCTCGACCCGGTGGCAGAGGTGGCGGTTGATGCGGCGTCGAGGCTGGTTCATGTGATCGCAAACCCACCAGCCAGGCGTCGACCACGGCCAGGTCGGTCAGCGGTAGTGGCGCTTCAGACGGCCGCACTCGTCGCGGTCGAGCGCGCGGTTGTAGGTGGACATTCTTGAGGCTCCTGTTGGGTCCTAAAGCACGTCGCACCTCCCTGCGTTCGATTGGTTCGTCACGAGGTTGCACCTGTCGGTCAGCCCGGTCCGCGATGCACCAGCTCGACCACCGGCTTCGTGTCCGGCTGGGCTTCATCGAGGTTTCGATAGCCGGACATGCTCTGGACCGTGGCCTTGCAGACCAGCCGGTCCGTGGCGTTATCGGCGGGGTCGCAGCGATCCAGGGTGTAGGTCATGGCGACGGCGATTTTCCGCTCGCCCCCGACCCGGCTGAGCTTCTCCAGCATCTGGACTGCCTGATCCGGCGTCGCCGGCAAGAACCAGCCGATCTTCGAGAACCCGACCTCGGCTGCGTTGAAGCCGTAGTCACCCACGATCACGCTCATGCCACGGGTTGCGCCGTCAGTTGCCCTGGCCATCCGGACATCGTCGTTGGTGTACCGGACGCTCGCGTTGCGGTCGAACGGTTCCTGGAACAACGGGAAGCCCCCGAGCTGGGCGTCATAGGCCTGCACCGTGAAGTTCGCCCGGACCAGGAACCGTTTGGTACGCAGTTCCGGCGCGACCGCCTGGATCTCGGCCAAGGCCTCCTGTTGCAGGGGCTCGATGCCGACGCGGACTTCCTTGGCTGCGACGTAGCGATCGAAGGTCTTGGTCTGGGACCGCAGGTAGCGATCTAGCGTGCCGTCACGCCGGCTCGGCAGGTTGGCGGCGCCGTAGCTTGCCAGCAAGTAGCGGAACTCCGGCTTGGCGGCATCGGCCTACAGTGCCCGGTACTGAGGTGCGGTGGGCGCCTGCGGCGCGCTGGTGCAACTGCTGGCCAGCAGCGCGACGGATGCGATGAGCAGGGGGCGCAGCCTCATGCGTGAGTCTCGGCCATCAGCCCGGCGATGGTCTGCGGCCGCTTTCGCAGTACCAGGCGCAGGAATCGTTCACCTCTATCCGCGTAGTCATCGAGGCCGAGGCCGCCGGTGCCGGCAATCCAGGCGAACACCTTCAACACGTGATCGAGAAGGTCGGGCGGGAGCCCGAACAGGATGGCGCTCGGCGTGAACGCCTTGTCGCTGTCCGCTTGGCAGCCCGCGAGGATGGTGCGGACCTGCTTCGCGTACAGACCTCGGGCCTCGATGTGGTCGAGAAGCGCTTCAAGCGCGATGTGGGTCGCTTTACCGGGGTCCATCCTGGCCTCGTGAAGTCGTGGAGGCGTGCCCCAGACTGGACCAAGGTCGTAGTAAGTGCGCTCCTGATCCTGCTGCAGGGCGCGGAGACGGTTGAACACGCTGGGTTCGTAAACGGGGTCGTTGATCATTGTGTGCTAAACACCGTTGTTCTAAACAAAGTGGTGTTATAGCCCACCATTCCAACAATAGCGAGGATGCGAAAACAGCATCCCAGCATTGAGTTGGTTGGCCGTTCAATCCGTGCTCGTCGAGAAGCCCTGGGTATCTCCCAGGACGATTTTGCGGCCAGGGTAAACGTGGATCGGGCCTATTACAGCCACGTTGAGCGCGGGCGCTACAACATCACCCTGGAGGTCCTGTTCCGGATCGCGGCAGGCCTTGCTTGCCCACCCGCCGAGTTGATGCCGGGACTTTCGGAATTGGTCGACCTGCCCCACACCTCACGTACCCGTGGTCGGAAGAAAGCCGGCGCCTGATCTGTGCGCAACACGTAACGCCTGCTTGACTGCGCCCAATTGCGACAAGACTCGCGTTTAGCTGCCGCGTCCAAGGCGTCGTCGATGGGTTGCCAACTGGTCGAGCCGCGACACCAAGTCCTCCGCCCGCAGATGGGTATACCGCTTGAGCATCTGCATGGACTTGTGGCCGCTGATTGCCGCGACTTCCTGGTCACCAAGTCCTCCCTCGACCAACCGGCTGACTGCCTCGTGGCGAAGGTCATGGAAGTGGAAGTCCTTGATGCCGACCTCAGCCTTGATCCCTGCCCAGACTTTGTTGAACTCGTAGGGTCTGCGGATGCCATCACGGCCTGGCTCGCCGAAGAAGATCAGATCCGTGTCGATCGGTCGGACCGAGTAACGGAGCGCTTCCTCGAAACTTGTCACCGCCGCCATCGTCAGCGGAACAGTTCGCGGCGAGGTGTCTTTGGTTTCCAGTAGCCAAACGATTCTGCGTTCGGCGTCCACCTGACTGCGACGCAATGATGTGATCTCGGAGGACCGCATTCCGGTCTCGAGAGCGATGCGGACAATCCATCGCAGCATCGGATTGCTGTGCGCGTCGACGCGTGCCAGAAGCTTCAACTCTTCGTCTGCGGCCAGCCTCCGGTTGCGACCGGGACCGGGCGCTGGCTTTCGGATGTTCTGAACCGGGTTGTATAGCAACCCCAACCGCCATTCCTTAATGGCGATGGTGAAGACGTGACTAAGCAAAGCCAGTTCGAGACGAACGGTGTTGGCTGCACGCGGCCGGCGACGACCCGTCCTCGGATCGACTTCGCCGGCAAGCCGACGATCACGAAAATCGGCGATGAGATGCGGCGTTAGGGCCACCATCGAGTACGCACCGAGCTCGCGCCTCAGCGTCTCGAACCGTCGAAGCTCCGTAGCTTGTGAGCTGGCCCGCTTCGTGGGGGTCACTTCCTTCATGTAGCGGTCGAGGGCAGCAGTCAGCGTCAACTTCTCGGCTGGTGCCCTCTGAATGAACACGCCGCGAACCATTTCGTCTTCGGTCCGACCCGCCCAGTCTTCCGCATCCTTCCTAGTGCGAAAGGTCTTGCTGGTGGTTGGCCAGCCGGTCATGCGTACAAGCGCCTTGTATCTGAACTTCTTGGGCTTGCTCTCACCCTGTTCGGCGGGATCAACCTTTCGAGGCTTGACAGGATTTTTGACGATGGTCGCCACGGCACTCCCCAGTTCGTCGCTGTACCTGTTTTGTACCCGCGACAAGTTTTTCGGTGAATGGTGGGCCCGCTCGGACTTGAACCGAGAACCAAAGCATTATGAGTGCTCTGCTCTAACCGATTGAGCTACAGGCCCTTTTTTGATTCACCAACCTGAGGTTCGATAGTGGCACTGCGAGGATACCCGAGCAAGGACCTGCGGATTATGAGTCCCCTGCTCTAACCATTGAGCTAGAGGCCCGCGCGGATCGCTGCTGCGCCGCTATTGTGCCAGCCTCGCCAGTCGGATCAGGCCTTGGTGGAGGTCGCGCTCGGTACCGCTTCCTGGCGAGCGGTCCGGGCGGCGCGCCGGACCTGGCCGGGACCATAGCCGTGGATCTTCTTGAACGCACGGCGAAACGCGGCTTCGGTCTGGTAGCCGAGCCTTTCGGCGATGGTCGCGGCGCTGTGGCGCGGATCGGCCAGCAGGCGCAGTGCTTCCGCCATGCGCCACTCGGTCAGGTACTGGTACGGGCTGACGCCGAGCACGCCGTTGAAGTGCTGCGCGAACGCCGTGCGTG
>Ga0255100_1000997_pt1 | contig 10701 bp, 11 predicted proteins | sample Colum_Colum_RepB_2_FD_188449 | JGI IMG/M metagenome (GOLD analysis project Ga0255100, IMG submission 188449) | Freshwater microbial communities from Columbia River, Oregon, United States - Colum_Colum_RepB_8d | ecosystem: Environmental > Aquatic > Freshwater > River | place: USA: Oregon...
GGGTGGAACGCTCGAATCAGGGTTTGGGAGCAGGCGGTCTGGACCGACCCGGGTCGGTCTGTGGCCGACGCTCGGCGCCGCTCGAACTCCTGCGATCCAAGGCCTCGGGATCGGTCACGAAGGCCAGTCGCGTGAGCCCGGCCTGCTGGGCTGCAGCCATCACCACAGCCAGTTGCTCATAGCGGACTTCACGATCGGCCCGGATCTGCATGGCCGGGGTCGGTTGCGCGCCGGCCGCCTGCTGCAGTCGTTCACGCAGTTGGTCTTCTGTCTCGAGCAATGCGCCATCCCAATAGATCTGGCCTCGGGCATCAATCGCCAGATTCACGACGGCATTGTCGGCCAGTCCGGCCCGGGCCTGAACCTGGGGCAGATCCAGCTTGATTGAGGGGGTCAGCAGCGGTGCAGTCACGATGAAGATCACCAGCAGCACCAGCATGACATCCACCATCGGGGTGGTGTTGATCTCGGCCATCGGAGCGGAAGGCTCGCTCTCCGTACCGATGCGTCCCAGGCTCATGCCGCTGCATCCAGAGCCTGCAGATCATGGGCAAAGCCCTCGAGCCGCAGGAGAATTTCGCGCTGGATGCGAACGAGCGCGTTGTATGCAAGCAGGGCGGGAATCGCAACCGCCAGCCCGGCCGCGGTCATGATGAGGGCTTCGCCCACGGGGCCGGCCACGCGATCGATACTCGCCTGCCCACTGGCCGAGATGCCCAGCAAGGCGTGGTAGATGCCCCATACGGTGCCCAGCAGACCCACGAAGGGCGCAGTGCTTGCGATGGAGGCGAGCACGGTCAATCCGCCCTGCAAGGTGCGACGACTCGTGCCCAGCGTCTCGCGCAGGGCGCGAACCCGTTCGGCAGGGGTCTTGGCCGTCATGACTGTGCTCGCCAGAGGGACCAGCAACCCACATCGATCCAGCGGGGTCAGGGCGGCAAGTCGTGCCGCCGGATCCCCGCTCTGCCAGAAGGCCTGCAGACTGGGCTCGAGGCTGCGGCTTGCACGCCAGGTGAACCAGGAACGAGAAAGAATCAGGGTCCAGCTCACGACCGACATCGCCAGCAGCACCAACCCGATCGATCGGCTGACCGCATCACCCGCGGCAATCTGTGACCATGCCCCCGCTGCTGTTGAATCCGCACTCATGAGCCCTCCTGCAGGCGAAAGACCCATTCCCAATCGGAATACCAGGCCGCAATTGACTGACCCTGATGGCGGGCCGGAATGAAGCGCCACTGGCGCACCGTGGTCATGACGCTGCGATCGAGCAGGGGCGAGCCACTGGACTCGCGCATTCGAACCTGGCTGACCGAACCATCCGCTTCAATCAGCAGGTCGAGTTTGACCCGGCCCTGAACGCCCTGTCGTCGCGCTGCCATCGGATAGGGCGGCGGCAGATTGCCTTGCCAGCTCGCATCGACCCGCGGTTCCGCGGTGCGGGAGGCGTCGTCTTGGGCCGCTGCCCCGATGGCAGGACTGCGGCGGCTGATGGCGCCCTGGCCGGTGTTCGGGCTGGGCAGTTCCTGTGTTCTGAGACCGGGATCGGTGGCTTGCTGGACTCCGGGGCCCGGCGTGACAGCGATGGCTGCGACGGCATCTGCGGCATTCATCGCTGACGATGGGAGCGATGTCGTGACAGGGCCGCCACCGAGGCTTGAACGCTCGGTTTCGCGTGGGGTTCCGATGTTGAGGGCTGCCGCAGCGGGTGGACGAGCCGGCTGCATTCCAGACGCGGGGTGCTCGCTCGTTCGCTGAGGCGGGGGCGCTTGGGTCGACTGGGTCGTTTGATCCCGTGGAGAGGGGCGGACCGTCCGAAGATCGACCTGAGCGATGAGTCTTTCCTGACGGAGGGACTCCGGTTGGCGAGCCGGCTGGAGCGCCTGAGGGGCGACGTCTGTTCCCCACACCATCCAGCCGACGCCCGCGGCATGCAGTGCGAGCGCAACGAGGAGCCATCGCACAGGCATGAAGTCTGCCCCGAATCAGGACGCCATGCTGCGCAGGCCCAGCACATCCTGCATGTCGAACAGCCCGCGGGAATGCGTGGCCAGAAACCGGCAGGCGCGCAGGCTGCCCTGGGCGTAGTTTGCCCGGCTCGATGATTTGTGGGTGATCTCGATCCGTTCGCCCGTTCCTGCGAAGAGCACGGTGTGGTCGCCGACGATGTCACCGCCGCGAATGACCGAGAAGCCGATGCGACCCGCTTCGCGCTCGCCCGTGACGCCATGGCGGGTCCAGGTGGCCACCTGTTCGAGATCCTGGCCGATGGCCTGAGCGATGACCTCGCCCATGCGAAGCGCGGTTCCCGATGGCGCATCGACCTTGTGTCGGTGATGCGCTTCGATCACTTCGATGTCGTATTCGTTGCCAAGCAGGCGAGCGGCCGTCTCAAGCAGCTTGAGCGTGACATTGACACCCACGCTCATGTTGGGGGCAAACACGATGCCGATCTCCGAGGCAGCCTGCCGGATCTCTTCTCGACCCTGCGCATCAAAGCCGGTGGTACCGATGACCATCCCGACGCCGCGCGCCACGCAGGCCTGCATCAAGCCCAGTGTTCCTTCTGGCCGTGTGAAGTCAATCACGACCCGGGCTCGATCCAGCGCGATCGATGGATCGCTGGAGAGATGCACCCCGCAGGGCTGGCCGAAGGCCTGACCCACGTCTTCGCCCAGGCCCACGGCGCCGGCAAGATCAAGGGCGCCCGTCAGTTCAAGATCGGGTGCGGCCAGGACGGCCTCGATCAGCATGCGTCCCATGCGGCCCGAGGCGCCCGCGACGGCCACGGCTAGTCGGTCTGTCATGAGGCCCTCTCCTCGTTCAGCGGTTGCGCCCGGTACTGCGTCGGATCCCGGGCAGCGCGGGATCGCTGGGGTCATTGGCAGCGGGCAGCGGGTCAGCCTGCAGGCGCTCCACCTTGTCGTCTTTGAAGAAGACCGTCACACGCCGCAGTTCGGCTTCGAGATTCGCATGCTGATACCGGAACACGTAGTCCCAGCGATCTGGCCGAAAGGCATCGACATGCAAGGGTGTGCCAAGTGCGAAACGCACCTGATCGCGGCTCATGCCCGGTTTGACCTGCTCGACCATGCTGCGATCGAGATAGTTGCCCTGCGGGATATCGACCCGGTAGGGCGCAAAAAGGCCGCTGCCGCGCGCACCGTGAACCGATTCAGCCGCCGGGCGGGCGTCTCGGGAGCCGCCACCGAATCCCGCGCAGCCCACCAGGCTGGCCAGGGCAAGTGCTCCGGCGAATACCCGCGAAACGCGGGACAGGGAAAGAACTGTGGGTGCCATGCCCGATATCATACGCAACGATGGACCCGGCCCCAGAGGACGATCACCAATGACCCCCCCTGACCTGAAGCGCATGGGCCTCAAGGCCACCCTGCCGCGCATGAAGATCATCGATATCTTCCAGCAGGGCCCACACCAGCACCTGAGTGCGGAAGATGTCTATCGGCGCCTGCTCGCCGAAGGTCAGGATGTGGGGTTGGCCACGGTTTACCGCGTGCTCACGCAGTTCGAACGGGCAGGGCTGCTCAAGCGCAGCTTGTTCGAGTCTGGCCGGGCGCTGTTCGAACTGGATCAAGGAGGACACCATGATCATCTGGTGTGCCTCGACTGCGGCCGCGTGGAGGAGTTCATCGATCCCGAAATCGAACGGCGCCAGCAGGCGATCGCGCACGATCGTGGATTTGCACTGCACGACCATGCACTTGCGCTGTACGCGTCGTGCACCAAGGCGGTCTGTCCGCACCGCACTGGGGCGCCGATTGGGGTCTGATGGCGCCTCGTTCGGTGCGTTGTCCGGGCTGGGCAGGGTGTCGATCGAACCCCTTCCGATGCAGATCACCGTGGCCGGGCGGCACGGGTCTTGCAGAGCGGTCGACATGTCTTTCTACCAGGCTTGCCCATGACACACGAAGCGTCCTGCATCCACCGGCTGGTCGATCTCCCGCCAGGCGTGTTCGATGAGATGCGTGAGGCTCAGGGCCAGGCCCGGCCGGCCTATCGCGAATATCTGGCCTGGTTGTCCTCCATGTCCGATGTGCAGATGCAGAGCCGGCGGGCCGAGGCCGACCTGCTGTTTCGCCGCATGGGCATCACATTTTCCGTCTACGGCGAGGCAGAAGGTACGGAGCGACTCATTCCCTCGGATGTCGTCCCGCGGATCATCGAGGCGTCCGAGTGGCAGTCGCTGTCCCGCGGCCTGACGCAGCGGATCACGGCGATCAACCGATTTCTGGATGATGTCTATCACGAGCAGGAGATTCTGAGAGCGGGGGTGGTTCCCCGTGAGCAGGTCCTGAGCAATGCCCAGTACCGGCCCGAAGTGGCTGGCGTGCGCCCCCGCAATGGCGTCTACACCCAGATTGCCGGGGTGGATATCGTGCGCCATGCCGATGGGGCGTATTACGTCCTCGAAGACAACCTGCGCGTGCCCTCAGGGGTTTCCTACATGCTCAGCAACCGTCGCATGATGATGCGGCTGTTTCCGGATCTGTTCCGTCTGCATCGCGTGCGGCCGGTCGATCACTACCCGGCGTTGCTGTTGCGGGCTCTCAAGGCGGCGTCCGAGCGCGACGACCCGGTGGTTGCGCTGCTCACCCCGGGCCGCTTCAACAGCGCCTATTTCGAGCATGCCTTTCTGGCCAAGCAGATGGGCATCGAACTCGTCGAAGGTCAGGACCTGTTTGTTGAAAACACCCGGGTGTACATGCGAACCACCGAGGGCCCGCGGCGGGTTGATGTGATCTATCGCCGCATCGATGATCTCTTTCTCGATCCCAAGGCGTTTCGTCCGGACTCCCTGCTGGGGGTGCCCGGGCTGATCGATTGCTATCGCGCAGGCGAGGTCGCGATCTGCAATGCGGTGGGCACCGGTGTGGCCGATGACAAGTCGATCTACCCCTATGTGCCGGAGATGATCCGTTTTTATCTGGGGGAGGAGCCACTGCTCAACAACGTGCCCACCTGGCAGTGCCGTGAGCCGGATCAGCTCGAGCATGTGCTGGCTCATCTGGGCGAGCTGGTGGTCAAGGAGGTTCACGGTGCGGGCGGTTACGGCATGCTGGTGGGCCCGACCAGCACTCGAGCCGAAATCGAAGCCTTCCGGGCCGTTCTGAAGGCCCAGCCCGCCAACTACATCGCCCAGCCCACGCTGTCGCTGTCCGCGTGTCCGACCTTCGTTGATGAAGGGATTGCCTCGCGCCACATTGACCTGCGTCCGTTTGTACTGATGGGGCGCGAGATCGAGATCGTTCCGGGCGGGTTGACCCGGGTGGCGCTGCGCCGGGGCTCCCTGGTGGTCAATTCATCTCAGGGTGGGGGTACCAAGGACACCTGGGTGATTGATCGGACGGACTCCTCGGTGGGCGTCGAGGCCGGTGCCACCGCGGTCCGTGCCGCTGCCACACAGGGGGAGTGAGATGCTGTCGCGAGTGGCCTGGCATTTGTACTGGATGGCGCGCTACATGGAGCGCGCCGAGAACATGGCGCGAATTCTCGATGTGGGCGCCAGCCTGGCGATGCTGTCTGCCCCTGGCGACACATCGGCTGCCATCGAGCCGTTGGTCATCACCGACAGTCTCGATGAATTTCTGAAGCGCGCCGAGGCTCCGAGTGCCGATGCGGTGGCGCGCTTCATTGCCTGGGATCGGGAACATCCCTCATCGATTCTCAATTGCCTGCAGTCCTGCCGTGAAAACGCCCGTTCGGTAAGAGGAGCCATCACCGCTGAGATGTGGGAGTGCATCAACGACACCTGGCTGCAGTTGAACGCGCGTCGCACGGCCCAGCCCGTTGATCCTGCGTTCTTTGACTGGGTGCGCGAACGATCCCATCTGCTGCATGGCGTGATGCAGGCCACGATCCGCCAAGGCCAACCCCGACAGTTCATGCTGCTGGGCATGTTCCTCGAACGGGCCGACAACACGGCCCGGATCCTGTCGGTCAAGCAGCCTGTCGAGGCGCAAGCCCAGCGCCAAAGCGTGGGTCGCTCACTGGACGCGGTTCAGTCGCAGCCCATCGACGTGCCGACCGACGGGCTATCCGAACATTACCGGCTGAATGCCGTGCTGCGTTCGGTCAGTGCCCTGGAGGCCTATCGCGATGTCCGGCACGACCAGATCGACGATCGGGGCGTGGCCGAACTGCTGATTTTCGATCCCACGCTGCCTCGATCGCTGCGCCGATGCGTCGAGGAGGTGTGTACCATTCTGCTGGCGTTGCCTGGCGACCCAGCCCGGCTGGCTCGCAGGCTGGCGGCCCACATGGCTGCCCTGCTCCAGCACGGTGCCCTGGAGGATGTCGAGCGGGTGGGACTGCAGGCCTTTCTGGAGCGGTTCATCCGCAACACCGTCCGTCTGGGTGAGGCCGTCCAGGAAGCCTACATGCCCACCGCCTGAGCCCCGAACATGACCTATTGCGTTGCCATGAATCTGCAGGAAGGGCTGCTGTTCGCGTCTGATTCGCGTACCAGTGGCGGGGTCGATCAGGTGGCCACCTTTTCCAAGATGACCGTGTTCGAGAACCCGGGCGACCGGGTGATCGTGCTGCTCAATTCGGGCAACCTGTCCACGACCCAGACGGTGATCAGTCTGCTCAGGCAGGCCATCGGGGGGCTGGATCCCAACCTGATGTCGGTGGGCAGCCTCTTTGATGTGGCAACCCTGGTGGGCGAGCAGGTTCGGTCCGTGATTGCACGCCAGGCCCTGCGCCCGGGCGGCCCGATGGGGGTGGATTTTTCGTGCAACTTTCTGGTGGGTGGCCAGATTGCCGGCGAGCGGCCCCGGTTGTTTCTGGTCTATTCCGAAGGCAACTTCATCGAATCCACCGACGACACGCCGTTCTTTCAGATCGGCGAGAGCAAGTACGGCAAACCCATCATCGACCGGGTCGTGCGCCCCGACACGGCGCTGTCGGAGGCGGTCAAGTGTGCGCTGGTGTCATTTGACTCGACCATGCGCTCCAACCTGTCGGTGGGGCTGCCGCTTGATGTGGCCCTGGTGCGTCGTGAGCAGCTTGGCGTGTCGTTTCGCTACCGCATCGACCATCAGGACGCGTACTTCGGCTCGCTGCGCGAGGGCTGGAGTCAGGGCCTGCGCGGCGTGTTCAACGCGCTGCCGGCCCCAGACTGGCTCAAGATCGGCTGAGCATTTCCTGCGCATGACGGCGGGTGGTGGCCGTGATCTCGGCGCCCCCCAGCATGCGGGCCATCTCATCGGTGCGCGCCTCTTCGAGCAGGGGCTCGATGCGGCTGAGGGTCCGGCCCTTGACCTCGGACTTGCTCACCCGCAAATGATGATGCGCGCAGGCCGCCACCTGCGGCAGGTGCGTCACGCACAGCACCTGACGACTGGCGCCAAGCTCGCGCATGAGTTCACCGATCACAGTGGCAACCCCGCCGCCCACTCCGGCATCGGCCTCGTCAAAAATCAGGGTGCCCACCGGGTTGTCTTGCGCAGCCAATGCACTGATGGCCAGGCTCACCCGCGACAGCTCACCCCCTGAGGCGACCCGCATCAGCGGCCGGGCACTGGTGCCAGCATGGCTCGCAATCAGGAACTCCACACGATCGCAGCCATGGGCAGTGGGCTCCATGGGATCAAGAGCAATCTGCAGGCGTGCCCCCTGCATGCCCAGCCGGGAGAGCCGCTCGGTGACACCCTGGCTGAGCCGTGCAGCGACCTTGAGGCGGGCCTGGCTCACCTGCGTGGCCAGGCTCTGGTAATGGGTCCTGGCCTCGTCCGCCTCGGCCTGCAGGCGCGCGAGATCCTGAGCGCGCTCGAGGGCCTGGAGCGCCGCATGGACCCGGGCCTGTTCATCAGCCAGCTGCTCCGGGGGCAGGCGCAACTTGCGCGCAAGACCAAAGAGCGCGCTGATTCGCGATTCGATCTGTGCAAGTCGACCGGCATCAAGATCCACCCGATCGGCATGAGACTGCAGGGAGGATGCCGCTTCTTCGATCTGGATGGTGGCCGACTCAAGCAACTCGAGGATGGGTGTCAGGCGCTCATCCAGGCCTGCGAGCGTGCGCAGCCGGTTCTGGCTGAGGTGCAGCTGACTCGCGACCGACTGATCGTCGCGCTCGAGCGCATCGGCGAGTGCCTGTGAGCCCTCGATGAGCGAGGCCGCATGGGCCAGCCTGCGCTGCTCGACCTGCAGCGCTTCCCACTCGCCCGACTCGGGCGCCACGGCATCGAGCTCATCGGCTTGCCACTGCAGACGCTCGCGTTCGAGCGCATGCTCGCGCTCACCCTGTTGTGCGGACTCGAGCTGCTCGGTGCGCTCACGCCATTGGGCGTGGGCCTTGGCCAGGGGTTGAAGCGGGATGTGGCCGATGCGATCGAGCAGACTGCGCTGGCCATCGTTGCGCAGCAACGACTGAGCGGCATGCTGGCCATGAATTTCGACCAGGCGCGCGCCGATCTCGCGCAGCTGGGTGGCAGTGGCCGGGTGACCGTTGATCTGAGCCCGTGATCGGCCATCGGCCTCGATGATCCTGCGCAGAAGGACCTGGCCTTCGTCGCCTGCGAGGTCGTGCTCGAGCAGCCACTGGGCAAGCGCTGCATCGGTGGCAAAGCAGGCGCTGATGTCGGCACGGGGTTGGCCCTCGCGCACTACGCCGGCATCGGCCCGGGCCCCGAGCGCGAGGCTGAGCGCATCGATCAGGATGGATTTGCCGGCACCGGTTTCGCCGGTGAGCACGGTGAAGCCCGAGCCAAAGGACAGCTCGAGCTGATCGACAATGACGAAATCGCGCAGACGCAGTTCGAGCAGCATGCCGGGCTCAGGGGCGGGGTCCGAGGTTGGGCATCTCGTGCCAGTTGAGCTTGGATCGCAAGGTGGCGTAGTAGCTGTAGCCCACCGGATGCAGGAACCGGGCGCCATGTTCGGCTGCGCGGACCTGCAGCACATCGCCGACCTGCAGGTCGGCGAAGGTCTGCATGTCGCAGTTGATGCGCGGCTCGCGACCATCGGTGACTGCAATGGAGATGGCGCTGCCCACCGGCAGCACGATGGGCCGGTTGGACAGGGCCTGGGGCGCAACCGGCACCAGCACCAGCCCCTGCAGAGTGGGGTGCAGGATGGGGCCGTTGCACGACAGGGCGTAGGCGGTCGATCCGGTGGGGGTAGCCACGATCAGGCCATCAGCCCGCTGGCTGTACATGTAGAGCTCATCGACATGAACCTGCACCTCGATCATGCCCGAGCGCGAACTGCGGCTGACCACCACATCATTCACGGCGGTGGCCTCAAAGACCACGCGGTCGCGTCGCAGCACTCGGGCCTTGAGCAGGGTTCGGTCTTCGGCCTGATACTGGCCATCGAGGATGGCGCCCAGGGCGTCGGGCCAGCGCAACAGCGCGATGTCGGTGATGAAGCCCAGACGACCAAAATTGATGCCGACCAGCGGCACCGCATGGGCCGCGAGCTCGCGGGCGATGCCGATCATGGTGCCGTCGCCGCCCACGATGACGGCCAGATCGGCCTGAGGGCCGACCTCGGCGAGGGGGGCGGTTTCGAGGTCGGTGCGCCCGAGCCCTGCCGCCAGGGTCGGCTCGTAAAGCGCACGGATGCCGCGCCGGGCGAGGTACTGCCCGATCTCGAGCAGGGTGCGGGCGACATCGTCGGACTGCTGGCGGCCAAACAGGGCCACGGTCTTGAAGGCGGCTTGCATGGCGGCATTTCACCACAACCCCTGCGTGCGCAGAAGGCCATGGCCTGCCCTGTCGCGAGGCCGGCCGTTTGAACTAGCGCTTTTGCATGAGGGGCCGTGCTTGACCGTGGCTCTGGAGGGTCGGTTTGGCAAGCCGGTCGGTTTCGGTCTATAAATTCCCCCATGCTGGACGATCGCGCACGCACCCTGCTCAAGACCCTGATCGAGCGATACATCGCCGACGGGCAACCCGTGGGTTCGCGCACCCTGTCGCGTCATTCCGGCCTCGAGCTGTCGGCGGCCACCATCCGCAACGTCATGGCCGACCTGGAAGAGCTCGGTCTGATTGCCAGCCCGCACACCTCGGCCGGTCGCATTCCCACCCCCCGGGGCTATCGGCTTTTTGTGGATACGCTGATCACGGTTCAGCCTCTCGAGATCGATCAGGCCGCGCAGATGCAGGGGCAGATCCTGGCTGACGAGCCCCAGCGCGTGCTCACCCAGGCGGCCCAGATGCTCTCGAGCCTGTCGCACTTTGCGGGTGTGGTGGTCACGCCCCGGCGCAGTACGAGCTTTCGACAGGTGGAGTTCCTGCGGCTGTCCGACCGCCGGGTGCTGCTCATCATCGTGACGCCCGAGGGGGATGTGCAGAACCGCATCCTGCATGTCGAGCGCGAATACACGCCCACCGAGCTCATTGAAGCCTCCAACTACGTCAACCAGAATTTCGCGGGTCAGGATTTCAACCTCATCCTGCATCGGCTGCAGTCGGAGTTGATCAGCCTGCGCGATGACATGACCCGGTTGCTGCATCAGGCCGCCACGGCGGGCAGCCAGGCGGCGGCCGAGCATTCCGAGACGGTCATGATCTCGGGCGAACGCAACCTCGTGGCCGTACAGGAACTCACCGAGAACATGGATCGGCTGCGCCAGTTGTTTGGCCTGTTCGAACAGAAAACCGGCCTGGTCCAGCTCTTCGATGCCAGTACACGGGCCGAAGGCGTGCAGATCTTCATCGGCGGGGAGTCCCGACT
>Ga0255100_1001000_pt1 | contig 10648 bp, 10 predicted proteins | sample Colum_Colum_RepB_2_FD_188449 | JGI IMG/M metagenome (GOLD analysis project Ga0255100, IMG submission 188449) | Freshwater microbial communities from Columbia River, Oregon, United States - Colum_Colum_RepB_8d | ecosystem: Environmental > Aquatic > Freshwater > River | place: USA: Oregon...
GCGCTGTGACAGCGCCTGATTGGTTTCGTCACTGCCCACACTATCGGTATGGCCCTCGATCACCACGGTGCGATCAGGGTATTTGCCGAGGAAGGCGACCAGCTTGTTCAGGCGATCCTGCGAGCCGGCCTTGAGGTCGGCCTTGCCGGTGGCGAACAAGACGTCGCCGAGCGTCATCACCAGGCCGCGATCCGTCTGCTTGGCCTGCAACTCATCCATCTGACGCCTCATCTCTTCGTTCTGCCCCTGCGCTGCTTCTGCCTGAGCCCGGGCGATCTCGGCCTCGGTTCGGGCGGCGGCAGCAGCGCGCTGCTGCATCTGCGCGATGGCCAGGGCCTGATCGGCCTCGGACTTCGCAAGGCTAGCCTCCGACTTGGCCGCATTGGCCTCGGCCGTGCGGGCATCAAGGCGGATCTCGCCGCGCTGCTCGCTCAGCGTCTTGACCTGATCCTCGGCAAGCCGCTTTTCAGCCTGCGCGCGGGCGATGGCGACCTTGCGGTCGGCGATGTACACACGCTGCGTCCCGGCGGCCGTGTCTTCGGTGGGTTGCTCGGCGGCGCGCACCGCCGTCTCGGCTTCTTGCAGGGCGACGGGAGCCCGGCTGGCCAGCGCGGCATCGGTCTGCAAGGCGGTCAGAGCAGAGCGGGCCTGATCGGCGCCATCGGGCTTGACCGGCCCGGCACCGCAGGCGGCCAGCGCCATCAAGGAGCCGGCGAGCGCGGTCAATTGCAGGGTGCGAAGGGGATTGTTGAGGTTGTTCATTACGGGGTACCTCCCGAGCTACGGTTGATTTCCTGACGAAGCGTGTCGTTGCTCTTCTGGATTTCCTGATTCACCGCCACAGCCTTGGCCGCCTCGGTTTTCGCCGTCGCCAGTTCGGCGTCCAGACGGGCCTGTTCAGCCAGCGTCGCGGCTGCGCCCATGTTGTCCTCGGCAACGGCCGCTCGGGCCAGCACCAACTTTTCCCGGGCGCTCTTCAATTCCGGCGACGAGTAGTCGGCGACACCGGCTTCCTGGGCGATCTTGACGGCGCGCTCGGCGGCGTTGAGGGCGTCGGTCGGTGGCGGTGGGGTCGAGGCACAGGCGCTCAAGCCCAAAGCGGCGGCGACGGTCCCGACGCTCAGCAATATCGAAAGTTGGTCGCTCAAAAGTTTTTTCATGGGGCTCTCCTGAAACAGGGTGGTTTTTACGCCACCCCATCAGAACAGTGCCCACTTAATCGGAGGTTAACTGCGGCGCCGGATTTAACTATCTGGACACCGAAAGCCCCTTTTTGGCGACTTTTAATTATTTTTTCTGGCGACCACCCATGAAGCGTGAGTCAAATCGCCCGAATTTGATAAATACCCTCGCTCACCGCGACCACGGTGCCGCTGCCGTCGCGCAGCTCCAGGCTCAGAGTGAACTCCGCCTTGCCCTTGGCGGTCGCCTCGGCTTCGATGGCGGCGATGCGTTCTTCGTCTAGCCGGGCCTCGACGCTGACATCGCCCTTGGCCGGCTTCATAAACTTGAGGTTCAGGGCCTTCACCACCGGATAAAAGCGGCGGGTATCAAAGCTGGTGAGGAACAGCGCGCCACCGGGAATCTCTGCGAGCGTGAACAAGGCGCCGGCGTACATGGTGCCGATGTGGTTGCCGTTGCCGGCAAAGGGCATGCGGCAGACCACCCGGCCGGGCTCCAGGCTTTCCACCGTCAGCCCGGCGCGCTGGACGAAGGCGATGCCCTGCTCCAGCAGTTTCTTGGCGGGCGCGAAGGCGGCTTGCGCATCTGTCATGGGAACTCCTCCGTAAGCGATGTCGTTATCAAACCGCAGTGTAATCTTGCGGCCTGCTTCGCCCGATACCGCAAACCAGTCCTCCGACGGAGCTTCGATGTCCCCCCTCAACGCCTTCTGGGTCTCTGTGATCGTGGTGATCGCCGCCAAGACGGCTGCGTGGGCGCTGCAACTGCGTACCCGCAATGCCGGGATGGTCGATGCGATCTGGGCGCTCACCCTGGGCGGGCTGGCGGCGCTCTACGCCTGGCTCGGCACCGCCCCGGCGGGCACCAGGGCGCTGCTTGCGCTGATGGGCGGGCTCTGGGGCCTGCGTCTGGGTTGGCATCTGTGGGAGCGCAATTGGGGCAAGCCCGAAGACTGGCGCTACGCCAAGTTTCGCGCCGACTGGGGCAAAGACGCCGACTGGAAGATGTTCTTCTTCTTCCAGTTCCAGAACATCTTCACGCTCGCGCTCTCCGCCAGCGCCTTTATCGCCGTTGCCTACCGGCCGGACGCTCCGCCAGCCGCCGCCGTGGTGGTGGCGATTGCCATCTGGCTGATGTCGGTATTGGGTGAGGGTCTGGCCGACCGGCAGATGGAGGCCTTCCGCGCCAATCCGGCCAACAAGGGCCGGGTCTGCCGCGACGGCCTGTGGCGATACTCGCGTCACCCCAACTATTTCTTCGAGTGCCTGCACTGGCTGGCCTACCTGCCGCTGGCCTGGGGCGCCCCCTACGCCTGGGCGCCGCTGCTGGCACCGCTGGTGATGGCCTGGCTGCTGATGAAGCTGTCCGGCGTGCCGATGCTGGAAGCGGAAATGATCCAGCGCAAGCCGGGCTATGCCGAGTACGTCCGCCAGACCAGCGCCCTGGTCCCCTGGTTTCCCAAAGCAAACTGAGTCCCCCATGGATGTGATTGACCTCTGCGAGCGCGGCCTGATTCCCGACTCGCTGACCCGCTACGGCATGCGTCAACTGATCAAGACGCGGCTGACCGATGCCGCCAACCTTGACGGCGAGGTCCGGTCGCAGCGCTTCAACCAGTTTCTCGCCGAGTTGCGCGCCGCGCCCATCGCCATCGAGACCAAGGCGGCCAACCAGCAGCACTACGAGGTACCGGCGGAGTTCTTCCACCGCCACCTGGGCCCGCAGTTGAAGTACTCCTGCTGCCTCTACCCGACCGGCAACGAAACCCTGGCCGAGGCCGAGCAGAAGATGCTGGAGCTCTACGCCGAGCGGGCTCAGCTCAAGGACGGCATGCGCATCCTCGATCTGGGCTGCGGCTGGGGCTCGCTGAGCACCTGGCTGGCCCAGCGCTACCCCAACAGCCAGATCGTCGGGCTCTCGAACTCGCATGGGCAGCGCGAGTTCATTCAGAACCGTGCTAAGGAGCGCGGGCTCTCCAACCTCACGATCCACACCGGCAACGTCGCCGAGTTCGAGTTCACGGCCGAGCAGCTCGGCAACGGCTTTGATCGCGTCATGAGCATCGAGATGTTCGAGCACATGAAGAACTACGGTCTGCTGCTGGCCAAGATCGGCCGCTGGATGAAGCCAGACGCCAAGCTGTTCGTGCACATCTTCGTGCACAAGGTGCTGGCCTATCATTTCGAGGACAAGGAGCAGACCGACTGGATGACGCGCTACTTCTTCCTCGGCGGCACCATGCCCAGCGAGAACCTGCTGCTGAACTTCCAGGACGACGTCAAGCTGGAGCGCCAATGGTGGGTCGACGGCCGTCATTACGAAAAGACCAGCAACCACTGGCTGGCTGGCATGGACGCCGACAAGGCGAGAATCCTGGAGATATTCAAGGCCGGCTACGGCGAGCGGGACGCGGCCATCTGGGTTCAGCGTTGGCGCATGTTCTACATGGCGGTCGCGGAGTTCTTCGGTTACTCCGACGGTAATGAGTGGGGTGTCGGGCATTACCTGTTCAGCAAGCGCTGAGCGGGCGGCGGCGCGACGCCTCCAGCGTTTTGCGACACCTCCCCGATTTGATGCCTTCGGAGAGGCGCAACCCCGGTCTTTCCTCCCCTGCGTGCAAGCGAGGTGGCGGCACGGCCGCCGGAGGGGTTCACCGCCAGTCGGGAGCCCCTAGTCCAAGCGCACGATGGTGGCCGGCCGTAAACGTCATAACCTTAGCTACCCAATCCCGGCGCGAACGATGTTAAGGTTCGCGCCGATTTTTTGTCCGTTTTCCGGGAATTGACGATGGCCGCTGCCTTCCGTAACGAGCGAATCACCAAGGTCCACCATTGGAACGATTCGCTGTTCACGATCACTACCACCCGCGATCCGGGACTGCGCTTCGAAAACGGCCAGTTCGTGATGATCGGCCTGGAGGTCAACGGCAAGCCGCTGCTCCGCGCCTATTCCATTGCCAGTCCAAACTACGAGGACTCGCTGGAGTTCTTCAGCATCAAGGTCCAGAACGGCCCGCTGACGTCGCGGCTGCAGCACGTCAAGGAAGGAGACAACCTGCTGGTTGGCGTCAAGCCCACGGGTACCTTGGTGCTGCACGACCTGAAGCCGGCCAAGCACCTGTACCTGCTGTCGACCGGCACCGGTCTGGCGCCGTTCATGTCGACCATCCGCGATCCTGAAACCTACGAGCGATTCGAGAAGGTGGTGCTGATCCACGGCGTGCGCATGATCAATGACCTGGCCTACCAGGACTACATCGAGAACGTGCTGCCGCAGGACGAGGCGCTGGGCGAGCTGGTGCGCGAGAAGCTCATCTACTACCCGACCGTGACCCGCGAGCCCTTCCGCAACCACGGCCGCCTCACCGAGTTGCTCGACAGCGACAAGCTCACCGCCGACATCGGCCTGCCGCCGCTGAACCCGGAGACCGACCGCGCGATGATCTGCGGCAGCCCGGGCATGCTCGAGGACAGCCGCCAGTTGCTTGACCGTCGTGGCTTCGTGGTGTCCCCGCATATCGGCACACCCGGCGATTACGTCATCGAGCGCGCCTTCGTGGAGAAGTGATGCGGTGGGGCGCTGCCACACTGGCCGGCGTCCTGCTGCTCAGCGCCTGCGCCCTGCACGCGGCCTGGCGCGGCCCGGTCAGCGATCACTTTGATGGCGAGCGCTTCCACAACCCCGAGCCTTTCGAAAAGGGCGCCCTCGATCTGATCCGGTTTGCATTCACCCGCGAGCCGGGTGAATGGAAGCGCGATCTCAGTCCCTCGACGCAACCGCCGCCCATGCCCTGGGCCGGGCAGGGCGCCTTGCGGGTGACCGTGGTCAACCACGCCAGCGTGCTGATCCAGGCTGATGGCCTGAACCTGCTCACCGATCCGATCTGGAGCGAACGTGCCAGCCCGCTGTCCTGGGCGGGGCCAAGGCGATTCGTTGCACCCGGCATCCGTTTCGAGGACCTGCCGCCGATCGCGGCGGTGCTGATCAGCCACGATCACTACGATCATCTCGACCTGCCGACTTTGCAGCGCCTGAAAGCGGCGCACGACCCGGTGTTCCTGGTCGGCCTGGGCGAGGGCGAGACGCTGCGCTCAGCCGGTATCTCGCGCATCGTCGAACTCGACTGGTGGCAGAGCCACACCCTGAGCAATGGCTACAAGGTCTGGGGCGCGCCGGCGGTGCACTGGACGGGCCGGGAGCCCTGGGGCCGCAACCGCAGCCTGTGGCTCTCCTGGGTGCTCGATACCGCCGGCGGCCCCGTCTACTTCGCCGGCGACACCGGTTATGGCCCGCAGTTCAGGGCCGCTCGCGAGCGCTTCGGGCCGATGCGCCTGGCTTTACTGCCCATTGGCGCCTACAAGCCGCGCTGGCTCACCGCCTACCAGCACCTTGATCCCTCACAGGCGGTCCAGGCGTTCCTGGATCTGCAGGCGCAGGCAGCGCTGGGCATCCACTTCGGCACTTTCGAGTTGTCCGACGACGGCCAGTACGAGCCGGTGGCCGACCTGGTCCGGGCGCGAAACCAGGCCGGGGTCGCCGAGGCCAGCTTCCGGGCCGCGGAGTTCGGCGCGGGCTATGATTTCGGCCCCCTGCCTATCTCCCCTTCGGAGTAACGCCATGATCCGTCGTCTGTTTGCCGCCGCCACCCTGCTGGTCGCCACGGCGACCCACGCGGCCGAGGGCAAGCCCTTCTATGGCTACGCCTACGATCTCGATACCGGCAAATACCTCTACACCGAGGTCCACGAGCCGGTGTTCGAGGGCGGCCGCGAGCTCAGCAGCACCATCCGCTACTACGCGCCGGACGGCTCGCTGATCGGCGAGAAGCCGCTCGACTACCGGGCCGACCCCTATGTGCCGCTGTTCCGGCTGACGCTGCCGAAGGAAGGCTATGTCGAGGCCATCACCGGCAATGGCGCGACTGTCGAGATGCTGAAGATCGATGGCAAGGGCAAGCCCGAGAAGCGCAAGAGCATCCGCAAGGAAGGCCTGATGGCCGCCGACTCCGGCTTTCACCATCTGCTGCAGGCCAAGCTGGCCTCGATCATCGCCGGTCAGACGTTGAGCTTCCGGTTTACCGTTGCCGGCCAGCTCGACAGCTATCGCTTTCGCGCCAGCAAGGTCGGTGACAGCAGTTTCGAGGGCAAGCCGGCAGTGAAGCTGCTGGTGCAGGCCGACTCGCTGCTGCGCTATCTGGCACCCGATCTCCAGCTCCTCTACGACCCCTCGACACTGAAATTGCTGGAGTACCGCGGCGTCTCCAACATGCACGACCCGGCGACCGGCAAGGCCTACATGGCGCGTATCGTTTACTACTCCGTACCGCCGCCGGACGCGCCCAAGAACCTGCCTCCGCTGCCCTGATCCTGTGCCGGAATCCTGCATGTCTCGCGTTCTAGCCACTCTGCTCCTGCTGCTCTCGGTCGCCGCGTCCGCGCAGATCACCAGCCTCGAGCAGGCGCTGACCGAGGCCGGCAAGCGCAACGCGCCGGTGCTGCTCGATTTCCACGCGCCCTGGTGCTACTCCTGCTACTACATGAAGAAGAACGTGCTCACCGGCCCCGAGTGGCAGAAGCTTGAGCGCGAGACCGTGGTGCTGGACGTGGATGCCGATTCGCCGGAAGGCGCGGCGCTCAAGGAGCGCTTCCAGGTCAAGGCACTGCCCAGTTATGTGGTGCTCAATTCCGATGGCGATGAGTTGGGCCGTATCAGCGCCGAGCGCACCCGCGCGCAGTTCTACCCGGAGCTGGCGGCGATCACCGGCCGCAACACCGCCCTGATGGTGCTGCGTGGCCGCGCTGAACGCGGTGGCCCGGCCGGTATCGAGGCCAGTCGTGAGGTACTGGATTCGTACCTTGCCCGCCGCGACAGCGCGGCGGGACAGCAGTGGTTTGCCGCGCTGCCCGAGGCCGTGCGCGCCGAGCAGCAGGCAGATGCCCGCGTGCAGCGTCTGCTGGCCCGACTGGAACTGCAGCAGGCGGTGGCTGCCAAACAGCCGCTGGCTTGCCTTGCGGCTGGTGCCAAGGCGCTTAAGGGCAAGCTCGACTGCGAGAGTTCCTACGATCTGGACCAGGTGCTGAGCTGCACCGACGGGCAGCCGGCCGAAGCGCGTCGTGCGTTTCTCGCACCGCTGCGGGCGGCCCATGACCAGTTGCTGGATCAACGCATCCTCAGCAAGAAGCCGAGCTGCGCCGACGTTCGCACCGCGGTGTTCGTCGCCGCCGATTTCTACGAGGCGCTGGGCGACAAGAAGGCCGAATCGCAGGTGATGCGGCGCGCCATCGTCAGTCTCGAAACCCAGGTCTTCAGCAATCCCAAGGCCGACCGCAATGCCTCCGACAACCTGAGGGTGTTTCTGGAAGCCAACGGCGACGACGACAAGCTCGATGCGCTGCTGATGAAGCTGATTGCCGCCTATCCGGACGACTACGTCTATGCCAACCGCTACGCCCGCTTGCTGGCCAAGCGCGGGCAGTACCAGAAGGCGCTGCCGTTCTTCCAGCAGGCGGGCGAGAAAGCCTATGGCCTCAATCGCCTGAAGAATGCCGAGGGCTGGGTGGCGGCGCTGATCAAACTGCAACGCCAGGACGAGGCGCGCCAGGTCGCTGCGGCGGCACTGAAGGCCAACGGCCCCTGGTTCCCGGACGATGCGGCGCGGCTGAAGAAGCTGGTCACCACCTCCTGACTTTCCTTGACCGCCAGCGTCGACGAGACGCCGGCCACTGACCATGACCACCTCGCCTGAAACCACGGCCCGCCTGCGTGTCACCTGCCCCGACAAGCCGGGCATCGTCTCGGCCGTCACCACTTTCCTGTACCACCACGGCGTCAACATCACCGAGCTGGACCAGCATTCCAGCGATGCCTACGACGGCAAGTTCTTCCTGCGCCTGGAGTTCCAGACGCCGACGCTCGATGTCACCGGCGATGCCCTGGTACGCGCCTTCGGCGAGGTGGTGGGCAAGCCCTACGAGATGGACTGGCGGATCAGCTTTGCGGCCGTGAAGCCGCGTATGGCGATCCTGGTCAGCAAGCACGATCACGCACTGATGGAGCTGCTCTGGCGTTGGCAGCGTGGCGAGCTGCGGGTGGATATCCCGATGGTGATTTCCAATCACCCCGATCTTCGCGAGGCGGTCGAGCGTTTCGGGGTGCGCTTCGAGCACGTTGCCATCGACGCCAGTACCCATGCCGAGGCGGAGTCCCGCATGCAGGGCCTGTTGGCGGGGCAGGCGGACTTCATCGTGCTGGCCCGCTACATGCGCATCCTCAGCGGTGAGTTCGTTGCGCGCTGGCCGCAGAAGATCATCAACATCCATCACTCCTTCCTGCCGGCATTCGCCGGCGCCGACCCCTACCAGCAGGCCGACGACCGAGGCGTGAAGCTGATCGGCGCCACCGCGCATTACGTCACCGCCGAACTCGATCAGGGGCCGATCATCGAGCAGGACGTCGGCCGCGTCAGCCATCGCCATAGCGTGCCGGACCTGCGCCGACTCGGCCGCGATCTGGAGCGCCAGGTGTTGTCGCGTGCGGTGCGCTGGCATGTCGAAGAACGGGTCATCGTTCACGGCAACAAGACGGTGGTGTTCAGCTAGGTCTTCCCGACGAAGCCCGCTCGCAGCGGGTGTCGGCAGGCCCGGCGGTCCCCGTACATGGGCCGGTCTCGGCCGCCGGGATCGTAGAAATACACCAGCGATCAATTTACCGATGTTGCTGGTGCCTCATCTGAACTAGCCTTCAGGTCGCTGTTGGTCCTGAGCTGCCCGATGACCCCTGCTGCCCCCAAGAATCCCCTGAGTCTGCCGCGCGACTTTCTGGTCGCCCGCAAGAATTTGCGCGACTGTCGCTTCCAGACCGCGACGACGCCCGACCACTCGGAGCTGAAGGCAGGCGAGGTACTGCTCGCGGTCGACAAGTTCGCCTTCACCGCCAACAACATCAGCTATGCGGTGTTTGGCGAGACCATGTCCTACTGGAACTTCTTCACCGCGCCGGATGGCTGGGGCCGTATTCCGGTCTGGGGCTTCGCCGAGGTTCTGGCGTCGCGACACGCCGAGGTGCGCGAAGGCGAGCGGGTGTTCGGCTACCTGCCGATGTCGACCCACCTGCGGTTTCCCGTGGGGCGGGTCAGTGCCAACGGCTTCTCCGATGGCTCGGCGCACCGCGCCAAGCTATCACCGGTCTACAACCATCTCGCCCGCGTGCTGCGCGACCCGGGCTATTTCCCGGCCCGCGAGAACGAGCAGGCGCTGTTACGGCCGCTGTTCATGACCTCGTTCCTGATCGAGGATTTTCTTGCCGACCAGCAGTTGTTCGGGGCCGAGCAGGTGCTGCTATCGAGCGCCTCCAGCAAGACCGCACTGGGCGCCGCCTTCCTGCTGCGGCGCAATCGTCGCGCCGAGGTGATCGGACTGACTTCGCCGGGCAATGTCGAATTCTGCAAGCGCAGCGGTTGCTACGACCGGGTACTGGCCTACGAGCAGATGAAGACCCTGTCCTCGCTGCGTCCGACCGTCTACGTCGACATGGCCGGCACCGGCAGCCTGCTGCACGACGTGCATCATCATTTCGGTGCGCAACTGCGCTATAGCTGCCTGGTCGGTGGAACCCACTGGAAGGAACGCGAAGCCCAGAGCAGCCTGCCGGGTGCCAAACCGGAGTTTTTCTTTGCCCCCGCCCAGCTCAAGAAGCGTCAGCAGGACTGGGGCGCCGGCGGTGTCGATGAACGCTATGCCGAGGCCTGGCGGCCCTTTCTGCTCTCGGTCGGCAGTTGGATGCGGATCGTGCACCAGCGCGGCGATGTGGCTGTCGACAAGGTTTACCGCGAAGTGCTGGAAGGACGCTGCCCAGCCGACGTCGGACACATGCTGTCGCTCTAGCGAAGTGTGTCTGCGCGCAAGAAAAAGCCCCGCATGGCGGGGCTTTTTTGTGGCCGGTGACTCAGACCTCCCAACTCACTTGGCCGCGACTCTCGCCTTCCTTGCGGATCAGATCGCAATAACGCTGTTCGACCTGCGGACGCTTGACCTTCATGGTCGGCGTCATCAGGCCATTGTCGATGCTCCAGACATCCTTGACGATGACGATCTTGCCGATGGCCTCGTGCGGCTCCAGCGTCGCATTCACCGACTGCATGTCGGCGATCAGCCCCGCTTCCACATCGGCTGCAGGCTTCTTGCGGCTGGCTTCATTCAGGCAGACCAGCATGATCGGCTGCTTCAGTTCGCTGCCGACGAAGCAGAGCTGATCGATGTCGGTGTTACGGGCGAGCGCGCCTTCGATGGGCGCCGGTGCCACGTACTTGCCCTTCATGGTCTTGAAGATGTCCTTCACACGACCGGTGATGTAGAGGTAGCCCTCGTCGTCGAGCCGGCCCTTGTCGCCGGTACGCAGGTAGCCATCCTCGGTGAAGGTCTCACGGGTTTTCTCGGGCTCCTTGTAGTAGCCGAGCATGACGCCGGGA
>Ga0255100_1001018_pt1 | contig 10553 bp, 11 predicted proteins | sample Colum_Colum_RepB_2_FD_188449 | JGI IMG/M metagenome (GOLD analysis project Ga0255100, IMG submission 188449) | Freshwater microbial communities from Columbia River, Oregon, United States - Colum_Colum_RepB_8d | ecosystem: Environmental > Aquatic > Freshwater > River | place: USA: Oregon...
CCCACAGCTGCCAAGTAGAATGCCCGCATTGCGTAGCAATTCCCTCACCGCCCCGGTGGCTCAGTGGATAGCGCGGCCCCCTCCTAAGGGGCAGGTCGCAGGTTCGATTCCTGCCCGGGGCACCAATTCTGCACAACTTGCTGATTCATCCGTCTTTTCCGTTTCTGTTGTTCCTTCGGCCTGAGCGGCTGTTCCATCCGCGCCAATGACATCCCCCGCCCGATCATCCTAGAATTCCAGTCCTGTACCAGAGGACACTGTTTGCATGAGCGCTACCATCCTTCCCTTTGTTCGTCCCCCTCACGATGCCCTGATGGCGGTTCGCAGCTTGGTGCCGGATACGGCGCTGACTGCCGAACTGCTGGGCACCGAGCGCAGCAGTCATGCCGTGCAGGTGACTGCCGACGGGCTGCTGCTGACGGTAGGTTATTCGGTGCTGGAGGCTGCGGAAGTGTGGCTGACCAACCGCAAGGGTCAGACCACTGAAGCCATCGTGCTGGCGCAGGACTACGACAGTGGCATTGCGCTGCTGAAACCGCTGACACCGATCGGCCTGCATCATCTTGCCACTGCCGGCATTGGCGAGCTGCAGCCTGGCAACGATCTGCACATCGTTGCGGCCAACGACAAGGAAATCCACAAGGTTGGCCTGCACGCGCTCGACGAATTTGCCGGCCGCTGGGAATACCTGCTGGATACTGCCCTCTACACGCAGCCGCTGTATGAGCGCTGGTCAGGGGCTGCGCTACTCAATGACGACGGCGCGCTGGTTGGCATCGGCTCGCTGGCATTGGGTCTGCGTTCGCCCACGGGCCAGATGGAACCCGGCAACCTCTTCATACCGGTCGAGCTGGTGATGCCGCATCTTGAACACATGAAGCTGCACGGCCAGCGGCCCGGCAAAATGCGGCCCTGGCTGGGTGCGATGGTGGAGGAATACAACCGCGAGGTGCACGTGGTGGGCATCTACCACGATGCGCCCGCTGCCAAAGCCGGGCTGCGGCCGGGCGACATCATTCTCTCGGTGGATCAGAAGCCGGTGCACAGCATGGCGTCGTTCTTCCGTACGGTGTGGCAATACGGCCCGGCGGGCTCGCCACTGCCGCTCACCCTGAGCGACGGCACCGACAAGCGTGAGGTTGTGCTCGCCACCACCGACCGTGACAGCTTTTTCATGCAGTACGCTGCCAACCTGATCAACTGAATTCTTCCGACCTCCTGTGCCCTCCTCCGAAGGAAATCCCATGCGACTGCTGTCCTGGAATGTCAACGGCATCCGTGCCTGTGTAAAAAAAGACTTCATCCCGTTGATGCAAAAGGTGGATGCCGATGTGATCTGTCTGCAGGAAACCAAGGCCAATCCAGAGCAGGTCAAGGAAGCGCTGGCTGAACTGCACAGCTATGATATTTACTGCAACAGCGCGCAAAAAGCCGGCTATTCCGGCACGGCGATACTGGCACGCAAACAGCCGCTGGCTGTGCAGAACGACATGGGCCAGCCGGAGCACGATCAGGAGGGCCGCGTTATTGCTGCCGAATACGCCGATTATTTTCTGGTGACGGTGTACACGCCCAATTCCGGCAACGAACTGAAACGCCTTGGCTATCGCCAGCAATGGGACAGCGATTTTCTGGCCTACCTGAAGAAACTCGAGAAGAAAAAGCCGGTAGTGGTGTGCGGTGACTTGAACGTGGCCAATACCGATATTGATCTTGCCCGCCCGAAAGACAACTACAACAAGAGTGCCGGTTACATGCAGCAGGAAATCGATGGTATCAACGCCATGCTCAAGGCTGATTTCGTCGACAGCTTCCGCCACTTGTACCCTACCGCGAAGAAGTACTCATGGTGGAGTTATCGCGCCGGTGCGCGTGAGCGGGATGTGGGATGGAGAATCGATTACTTCCTGACGTCAGCGGCGTTGAAGCCCCGCATCAAGCACGCTGATATTCTGAAGCATGTCGAAGGCTCGGATCATTGTCCGGTGTTGCTGGAGTTGGTCTGAGCATCCACCAGCGCAAACCGCGGCACTGATTTGCCGTCTACTACTACGTTCTCGGTAAACATCGTCAGCGGCCTGACCCAGTAACCGCCTTCGCCATATAGCGGCACGTACAGCACCATTACTTCTCCGGTTTCGGAATGGCGGGCAAAGCCCACTACGCTGTAGTCCCTGCCTTTGTAGTGGCGGTAACGTCCGAGTGGAATCATGGGTCTGGTGTCCTGGTGGTGGGCGGACTAGCTGAGCAAACGTGCTCGCCGTACCTGGCGCTGGAACTGTTTCAGTCGCTGCGGATCGGGTGCCGGTGTTGTGTAGGCCAGCGCGATGAATTCCTGCGTGATCGCTTCCGCCTCCCGCTGCCACTGCGGTTGCTGGCGGCCGATGCGCTCGAGGTATTGCAGGGGCGATTCGCCGCGCTCACGCGCGAAGCCGAGGCTCGCCATATAGTTGCAGCACGCTGTTGCTCCCGCGCTGCACCCGTTGCGGTGCCACTGCAGCGGTGGGATCAATACGCAGCCAGCCCTGTCCCGGCATCCATACTTACGTCCACGCATGTGCATCGTACTGGCGTACCGGCAAATGGCCACCGGAAAACAGGCAGCAAAGCGCAAGTCTTATCTGTTGGGCCTTGCTGAGCACGACTTTGCCGATTTCAGCCACAGCCTGCTCGACTCTTTCCTGCAGGTTGCTGATCGGGGTCATCGGCATGTTAATCGGGTCACCGTCAGTGTTGTGCCATTGGTTGAGGCATCAGATGTGGCATTAGCTGTTGCTGTGAAGGGCCAGCTGGCCCTCCTCTTCATCGTCGGCCACTTGGCCGAACATCTCCACTTCCCTTTCGCCTTTGTGCTTGGTGGCATCGTTGCGACGGGATTCCAGTCCGGCCAGGTATTCCTGGGTAACATCGCCTGTCACGTAAATCCCGTCAAACACCGAGCATTCGAAGTCCATCGGCAGGATTTCGGCGGTGCACGAATCTATCAGGTCATGCAGATCCTGGAACAGCAGCCAGTCAGCGCCGATCTGTTGCTGAACTTCAGCAACCGTCTTGCCGTGGGCTATCAGCTCGCTGACAGCCGGCATGTCGATGCCGTACACATTGGGAAACTTCACTGGCGGCGAGGCCGAACAGAAGTACACGCGGCGGGCACCGGCATCACGCGCCATTTCGATGATCTGCTTGCAGGTGGTGCCGCGCACGATGGAATCATCGACCAACAGCACTGTCTTGTCCTGGAATTCCTGCGGGATCGCGTTCAGCTTTTGCCGTACTGATTTCTTGCGCTGGCTCTGCCCAGGCATGATGAAGGTACGCCCGATATAGCGGTTCTTGACGAAACCTTCGCGGAATTTGACACCCAGTGCATTGGCCAGCTCCACCGCTGCGGTGCGACTGGTATCGGGAATCGGGATCACCACATCGATGCCGTGATCGGGCCGCTCGCGCATGATTTTCTTGGCCAGTTTCTCGCCCATTTTCAGGCGCGACGAATACACCGATACGCCGTCAATGCGCGAATCCGGCCTCGCAAAGTACACGTGTTCGAAAATACACGGTGTCAGTTTCGGATCATCCGCACACTGCTGCGCCTGCATGTTGCCTTCGATGTCGATGTAGATCGCTTCACCGGGAGCGACGTCTCGCACCAACTGGAAGCCCTGCGCATCAAGCGCAACGCTTTCGGAGGCCAGCATGTATTCAAAGCCCTTGCGGGTCTTGCGTTTACCGAATACCAAAGGCCGGATTCCGAACTTGTCACGGAAACCGATGATGCCGTAACCGACGATCATCGCGATGGCAGCATAGGCACCACGGCAACGATGGTGCACCGCCCGCACGGCAGTGAACACATCCTCAGCGGTTGGCCGCATCTTGCTTTGCTTCTGCAGTTCGTGCGCGAGGATATTGAGCAATACTTCGGAATCGGAATCGGTATTGAGGTGCCGCAGGTCGTCGCGGAAGATCTCGCGCGAGAGTTCGTCAGAGTTGGTGAGATTGCCGTTGTGTGCCAGGGCGATACCGTACGGCGAGTTCACATAGAGTGGCTGCGCCTGCGCCGGACCCGAGCTGCCCGCAGTCGGGTAGCGCACATGGGCGATTCCCATGTTGCCGGGCAGCGCGCGCATGTGGCGGGTGTGGAACACATCGCGCACAAGCCCGTTGTCTTTGCGCAGATAGAGCCTGTTCTTGTCACTGGTGACGATCCCGGCGGCGTCCTGTCCCCGATGCTGCAATACCGTCAATGCGTCATACAACGCGAGATTGACGTGGGAGTGCCCGACTATTCCGACTATGCCACACATGCTTTGCCCCTTTGTGCCGCTGCCGCCCTTTCAGACGCGGGTTGCGGCGTTTTTGACTGTTTCTTCGACTGATTCTTCAAGGCTGGCTGGCGTTATTCCAAGCCGGTCCTGCAGCCAGTCTGCCATCGTCATCACATACGGCATTGCCTGTGATTCGCTGTAGACCTGCTGGGTGAAACTGAATCTTGCTGTCAGCATTACAACCACTGTGACAATGGCGACACCGCGCACCAGGCCGAACATCGCACCGAGTGCGCGATCAGCAGCGCCAAGCCCTGCCTTGCTCAACAGGTGCGAAATACCGTTGCTGATCAGGCCACCGACAAAAACAACCAACACAAAGATCAGCACGAAAGCCGTAACCCGCTGCAACATCGGACTGGCAATGAAATCCGACAACCATGCCCCTGCCGCGGTGCTGAACAAGCCGGCAGCTATGATGGCGCCTATCCAGAACACCAGCGACAGCGCTTCCTTGATAAGTCCGCGGAAAACACCGATCAGGCAGGAAATGCCGATCACAAGGAGTATGAAGATGTCGACCGCAGCCATGCCCGTCATTCCTGACGGCTGACCTGGCTGGAGAAAGTTTCCACCACGCCGCTGAGATTGAAGCCGGAGGCAAGCCGGCTGACCAGCGTACTGGCCTCTGCACGCGTTGGTACCGGGCCGACATAGACGGCGGTCATGCTGCCTGCGGCCAGAGTGACCTGGCGGGCGTAGGCTTTGTGGCCTGCAGCCAGCAAGCGAGTAACCAAGGCATCTGCATTGGCCTTCTCGCCAAAACTGCCGAGCCGCACGACGAATGCTTGTGGCAAACCGCTGCTGTCGAGCCGGGGCGTGGAATCCGCGTTGGCCGGTTCAGCAGCTTCCTCGCGCGCCATGATGGCGGCAACAGCGGCTTCAAGGGCGTCGGCGGATGCCGGCGTGGTGGTGGCGCGCTCGCTGCCGGTGTTGGTTTGATTACTGGTGGCAGCAGCAGTGGGCACAGGTGTTTCATTTTTATCAAACGCTGGCAACGGCTGGGCCTGCGTCAGCGCGGATTCTGCTGTGGTGACCGGTGTTGCTTCGCCCGGGTCACTGCCCGGTGGAGGCAAGGTATCGGCTACGATTACCGGCCGCACTGGTTCACCGATCGGCGTGTTGTCGAGCTCCGGTACAGGCGGGATTGTGGCCGAAAGTGGTGGCGGCTGGATGCCGGCACCGTCGAGCAGCAACGGGATGAGGATGATGGCGAGGCATCCCAGCACAAGGGTGCCGACCAATCGCTGTTTCATCGCCTGATTCAAATTAGCTCCAGCACTGCTGAAATGGTGAAAAACGATCCGGTTACGACAATGACTGCTTCTCTGTCACTCCCCTCAACCCCATCGCCTGCGTCCTTGCACGCTGCCGCGAAAGCTTCAGCAGCAGACGCATGACAGCTGATCGCCTGATGGTCGAGCTGACGCGCGTGATTATACAGGACGTCGGCTGGCGCCCCACGCTCGCCGCCGAGACTGGCGGCATAAATATGATCAACCACTGGTGCCAGCAAACGCACGACACCGCCGCTGTCCTTGTCACCCAACATGCCCAATACCAACAGCACCCGGCAGCCGGCCAGACGAGTGCGGATATTGTGGGCCAGATTGTTGGCGGCGTGCGGATTGTGTGCCACATCGAGGATCACCCGCAGACCCTGGTACTGCTTCTGCTGGAAGCGTCCCGCCAGCTCGGCAGCGGCCAGGCCCTTGTCGATGGCAGCACGCGGCAATTCCAATCCGAGACTGTGCAGCACTTGCAGTACAGCGGCGGCGTTATCGAGCGGAAAGCCGTTACTGGGGAGGTCAGTCATCTGCAACAGCCGGCCATTGGCGTCAACACCATGCCAGTTCCACTTCTGCCCCGCCTGCTGGCAGCCGAATTCGCGGCCCTGTTGCAACAGCGGGACCTGATGCTTTGCGGCATGGTCAGCCACACTCTGCGGCATTGAACGTTCGCCGTAGATCGCCGGGCGAGCAGTACGGAAAATGCCGGCCTTCTCGAAACCGATTTTGTCGCGGGTATCGCCGAGCCACTCGATGTGATCGAGATCGACGTTGGTCAGCAATGACACATCCGCATCAATGATGTTGACTGCATCCAACCGGCCACCGAGACCGACTTCAAGAATGATGAAATCCGGCTTGGACTGGGCGAACAGCCACAACGCCGCCAGCGTGCCGAATTCAAAATAGGTCAGCGAGATATCGCCACGCACGGCCTCAACGGCCGCAAATCCGTTGCAGAGCTCTGCATCAGTGGCGAGACGATCGACAAGACCAACGCGTTCGTTGTAAATCGTGATGTGCGGCGAGGTATAGGTGACAGCACTTTGGCCGGCAGCACGCAGAATGCTGGCCAGCATGGTTACCGACGACCCCTTGCCGTTGGTGCCACCCACGGTGATAACTCTGGCATGACCAAAGTCCAGCCGCAGCCGCTCGGCCACCTGCTTCACGCGGGCAAGACCCAGTTCTATCGTGTTCGGGTGCAGGGTCTCGAGGTGGCGCAGCCAACCGGCGAGATCCTGTGGTTTTGACAACATCGGCAGTGGCAGCGTCGACAAGCGCTACTTGCCCCTGGAAAAACCGCTGCGTCGCGGCATTACCTGGCCTTCGCGCGGCGTCAGTACCGGGATTGACTGCAGTTGATCTGGCAGCAGTTTGCCTATCAATGAACTGATGCGCGCCTTCATGTCGTGGCGATGCACGATCATGTCTATGGCGCCATGTTCAAGCAGGAACTCGGCGCGCTGGAAGCCTTCGGGCAGCTTTTCCCGCACGGTCTGGCGGATTACATCCTGGCCGGCAAAGCCGATGTAGGCCCGCGGCTCCGCGATATTGATGTCGCCCAGCATCGCCAGCGAGGCCGAAACACCACCGTACACCGGATCGACCAGCACCGAGAAATACGGCAGCCGCTGCTGCTTCATCCGTTCCAACGCTGCCGCGGTCTTCGCCATCTGCATCAGCGACACCAACGCTTCCTGCATACGCGCACCGCCACTGGTGGCAAAGCACACGAACGGCAAACGCTTTTCGAGGCAACGATTGACTGCCATCGTGAATTTTTCACCCACTACCGAACCCATCGAACCGCCGATGAAGCCGAATTCAAAGGCAGCCACCACTACAGCACGACCGTTGACGCGGCCCTCCTTGACGACAAGTGCATCCTTTTCACCGGTGCTCTTGGCGGCAGCAGCAAGGCGGTCCTTGTATTTCTTGAGGTCCTTGAATTTCAGGATGTCAGTGGGTTCGATGTCGGCACCGATCTCGCTCTGCACGTCGGCATCAAGGAACAATTCGAGGCGGCGACGAGCCGAAATGCGCAGGTGGTGGTCACATTTAGGACATACCTCCTGATTGTCGCGCAGGTTTTCGTTGTACAGCACCGCTTCGCATTTGGGGCACTTGTTCCAGATGCCTTCCGGCACGCTGCGCGACTTGGCAGTGGTTTCCGTCTTCATGATCGACGGCAAAATCTTGTCTATCCATTTGCTCATGAGAGTCGTTTGCTCCGGCTCTGTAGTATCAGGGTTGCGCGCGGCGGATGCTTAATTATCCATTGCCCTGCGCATATCAGCGATCAGCGATGTCTGCTGCTGCAGGGCGGCCGCCGTGTGCTGGGTGTGATCCTGCAATTCTGCAATGCGGTTGATCAGCGCGCTGCCGACCACAACTGCGTCAGCCACTTTGGCGATACTCGCCGCACTTTCGGCATCCCGAATGCCGAAGCCGACACCGAGTGGCAGACTCGTATGTTGGCGGACGCGAGCCAGGTTACTGGTGACCGATGCAATATCGAGATTGCTGGCCCCCGTGACGCCTTTCAGCGACACGTAATAGACATAACCGCTGCTTTGACGGCAGATAGCTTCGATACGGTCATCACTACTGGTAGGCGCCACCAGATAGATGGTTTCGAGGCCGCCGTTGCGAAGTACCTGATGCAGATCGTGAGACTCTTCGGGCGGCATATCGACCAGCAATACACCATCGACCCCGGCAGCCACCGCTGCATCAGTGAATTGCTGGTAGCCCATGCATTCGACCGGATTCAGGTAACCCATCAACACAACCGGCGTCTTGCTGTCAGTAGCACGGAACTGTTTGACGATTTCGAGCACGTCGCGCAGCGTGGTTTTCTTAGCCAGTGCCCGCTCGATCGCGCGCTGGATCACCGGGCCGTCAGACGACGGATCGCTGAAAGGAAACCCCAGCTCGATCAGATCGGCACCGTTCTGTACCAGTGCATGCATCAGGCCGAGCGTCGTCACCACATTGGGATCACCAGCGGTGAGATAGGGAATCAACGCTTGCTTGTTGCGGCGTTTCAGTTCATCAAAACAGGTCGTGATGCGGCTCATGCGGCTTCCAGCTACTTCCAGTGGATTCATTACAATTTGATGTTGTCGATGGCGGCAACGGTGTGCAGGTCTTTGTCCCCACGGCCTGACAGGTTCACCACCATGACGTGCTCCGCCGGCAGTGTTGGCGCCAGTTTCAGCGCGTGCGCCACTGCATGGGCGGTCTCCAACGCCGGGATGATGCCTTCACTACGCGTCAGCGTGCGGAAGGCAGCGAGTGCTTCGTCATCTGTCACTGCGGTGTATTCGGCGCGATGCAGATCTTTCAACCATGAATGTTCGGGGCCAACGCCGGGATAATCGAGGCCGGCTGAGACCGAATGGGTTTCGAGAATCTGGCCGTCTTCGTCATTCATAAGGTAGGTGCGATTGCCGTGTAACACACCCGGGCGGCCAGCCGACAGCGGCGCCGCGTGTTTGCCGGTTGCAAGGCCGAGACCGCCGGCTTCAACACCGATCATGCGCACTTGTTTGTCGTCGATGAACGGATAGAACAAGCCGATCGCATTGGAACCACCGCCAACGCAAGCCACCAGCGAATCCGGCAGACGGCCCAGCTGCTGCATGCTCTGCTGTTTCACTTCACGGCCGATGACACTCTGGAAATCACGCACCAGCATCGGGTACGGATGCGGGCCGGCAACGGTGCCGATAATGTAGTAAGTCGAGTCAACATTAGTGGCCCAGTCGCGTAGTGCTTCGTTCAACGCATCTTTCAGTGTGCGTGAGCCCGAGGTGACGCCGACTACGTTTGCACCGAGCATCTTCATGCGGAACACGTTGGCGCTCTGGCGCTGAATATCGTCGACGCCCATGAACACATGACATTCCAGGCCCAGGCGCGCAGCAATTGTCGCAGTGGCGACGCCATGCTGGCCGGCACCGGTTTCGGCGATGATGCGGCGCTTGCCCATCGCCCGCGCCAGCAGCGCCTGACCGATAGTGTTGTTTATCTTGTGGGCGCCGGTGTGGTTGAGGTCTTCACGCTTGAGAAAGATACGGGCGCCGCCGCCGATTTTTGTCAGGCGCTCGGCGAAATACAGAGGTGAAGGCCGGCCGACATAATGCGCAAGGTCGTAGTCGATTTCGGCCCAGAAAGCCGGGTCCTGCTTGAGCTTCTCGTACTGGCTGTTCAGTTCTGCCAGTGCCGGCATTAGTGTCTCGCCGACGAATATGCCGCCGAAGGGACCAAAGTGACCACCCTGGTCCGGAAAATCGTAAGTCTTGTGCCGAATGAGATGCTCAGACACGGCGTACCTCGCTGATGAAATGCTCGATTAGTTGATGGGACTTGATGCCGGGTGCCTGCTCGACACCGGAACTGACATCGACGGCCCAGGGCCGCACGGTCGTTATTGCCCCAGCCACATTGGCAGGAGTCAGTCCACCGGCGAGTATGATACGGGAAGCACCCGCTGCCGGCCCTATTCTTTGCCAATCAAAAGTCTTGCCGGTGCCGCCGAACTGGTCCGGTTCCCAGGCATCCAGCAGCAGACCGCGTGCCGCAGCATGGCCAGCGCCAAAGACGGTGGGATCGGCGTCTACTTTCATGCGCAACGCCTTGATATACGGGCGCAAAAAGCCTTGGCAGTACGCCGGGGATTCGTCGCCGTGGAACTGCAGAAGATCGAGACCGACCTGCCGCAACACGGCCTCCACTTCTGACGCCAACGCATTGACGAACAAGCCAACACAGGTAACAAAAGCCGGCAGGCTGGCGACGATGCTCCGGGCCTGTTCAATGCTGACGTTGCGCGGGCTTTTGCCGTAGAAGACCAGCCCTATCGCATCAGCGCCGGCGTTGGAGGCCGCAAGGGCATCCTCTACGCGGGTGATGCCGCATATCTTTACTC
>Ga0255100_1001019_pt1 | contig 10542 bp, 8 predicted proteins | sample Colum_Colum_RepB_2_FD_188449 | JGI IMG/M metagenome (GOLD analysis project Ga0255100, IMG submission 188449) | Freshwater microbial communities from Columbia River, Oregon, United States - Colum_Colum_RepB_8d | ecosystem: Environmental > Aquatic > Freshwater > River | place: USA: Oregon...
CCGCCCCGCCCCGCAGGAAGAACTCGTATCCGTCGGGCGTGCCGTAGTCGAAGGGCACGGGCTCCTGACTCAGCGGGTTCTGGAGTTTCTGCCCGAAGAAGTTGAAGAAGCCGAAGTTGTGGGCCAGCAGGAATGCCCCGCCATGCAACGTGTCGTCGCCGTCGAACATGTCGGCCACAGGGGCCTGCGGCGAAACGGCCTTCAACGCCGGATGCGAATCGATCATACCCATGGCCGCGAAGAAGCCCGGGTACGAGATGCCGTCCATGCCCACGTTGCCGTTGTTGTGGCGCACGTTCTGGACCAACCACTCGATGGTGTCCCAGGTGTCGGTGCTCTCGTCGGTGTCCTTCGGGCCGTTCTTGGTCGGCTTGTGCGGGCGGACGTCAACAAAGGTGCCCTCGGAGGCAAAGCGACCACGCACATCCTGGCACACGAAGATGAACTTCTCGCGGACCAACCCGTCACCGAAACCCGGATTGCGACCGGCATCGACCGTGTACGGCTTGAGGTTGTACGGGGTCCGCCGCAGCAGGATCGGGTACTGGCCGGGCTCCTTCGGGGTGTACACCACGGTGAACAAGTTCACGCCGTCGCGCATGGGGATCCTCACCTCGCGCTTGGTGTAATTGGCTTCGAACCCGCCGGAGTCGTCGGCCTTCGCCCAGGCACCGGATAGGAGCAGCAGGAGCAGGCAGAACACTCTGGTCCACACAACACGGCATTGGACACCCATGGACCGAAGACTGGCCTGCCCCCCAGGCCGAGTCCATAACGAGAGATCGCGAGGGCTCTATCGAGGACTTCGGGGGATCACCGGGAATTACTGACTCTGGAGCACCCGGCACCAGCATCCGACGGATCCAAAGCCCAGACTCAGGGCAGGAAGGCGTTGACCAGGGCGTTGCCGATGCCGATGAGGGCCGCGCCCGAGATCAGGCCAGCGCAAATGGGTTCACAGCCCTCCACCCAGAGGTCGTGCTGGGGAGTGCCCGCGACGGCCTTGCGGCCCATCCACCAGAACACAAAGGCCCCGATCCACATGGCTAGCGTGGACTCCGGCGGCAGCACCACACCGAGCCCGATGGACACCGCCGACAACGGAAAGCGCCCACGCGAGCGAATTCGCAGCACTTCAAAAACCAATGCCACGATGGCTGCGATCGCCATGGCCACCATGGCCGAGGCCGGCAGGCTGCCCAACCCCTTGGCAATGAGGTCGGCCACACCCTTCCACTGGACGGCCGCCGGCATCGCAAACTGCTCGGTGACCAGCGTGGCCGTGGAGCGGACGCCGGACGCATTGGGAGGCAGGAACAGCAGATAGAACAACGGGGTGGCCGCGAGTGCGCCAGCCACGATGCCGATCACATGACCGATGGCCTGTTGGCGCGGTTTGGCCCCCAGCATGTAGCCGGGCTTGATGTCGGAGAGCAGATTCGCCGCGTTCGACGCCACCTCGGCCGTCATGCCTGCCGGAATCAAATTGCTGGCTGGATTGGAGCGATCCAGCGACCCGATGGTGAACTGGGTGATCTTGGAGAGCGCGCCGGTGGGAGTCCATGAGGTCAACGCCATGGAGTTGGTGCAAATGACCGACAGCACCAGAATCAGCGGCAACGACAGAAACCCTGCCAACCAAGGCACCCCAAAGAAGGCATTGCCCATCCACACGCCGAGGAATCCGAAGACCGGCACACCGACAGACGACAACCAGAGCGGCAGTTCGATCTCCCGAAGCGGATCCACTTCACGGGAGCTTGGGGTGCGTCGTTGGCGCAGCATACGCCACAAACCGCTGAAGAGATCCGGGCGGGCGAAGAGCGACACCAGCGAACCAACGACCATCATGGAGACGCCCCACCACAGCGCCCATTGGTTGACGATCTCTGCCCTCGAGATGGCCACCACCGCGCCCGCGGCATTGGTGTAACTGCGAATCTCGCCGCGCTGGATCATGATCGGAGCCAGCACGACAAAGTTGAGAATGGCCCCGATGAGGCACGAGCTCGCCACGCGAATGCCAATGAGCCCGCCCACGCCCATGAGAGCGGCATCGACCGTGAAACGCAGCCCCAGTTGACGGATGTCCGTGCCCAAGATGCGTGGGATGGCCCCCGAGGCCTTCGCAGCCCAAGCGTAGTAGTAGGTGTCGAGGCGCTCTTGCAGATGCCAGGGCTCGCGCAAGCCCGCCCACCGATCCATGCGAAAAACGCCGAATTGGAGAAGCTTCATCCAACCATCGCTCATGAGCAGTTGAAGGAAGGCGGTGAGTCCCGTGGTGATGGCCAGAAGGCGGGTCTTGAACAGGCCCGCTTCGGCCGATCCAGTGTAGAGGGCATCGAGCACCACGCCGCAGGCCCTGCCTTCGGGAAAGGGCAATTGCTCCTCGTTGATGAAGCGGCGCTTCAGAGGAAAGGCAACGAGCACGCCCAGGATGGAGATGACGATGGTCCAAAGAATCATCTGCCACGCCGGCAGGATCCGCCCGGTCACCAGCATGTAGGCGGCAAAGCTGGTGGTCAGCGGTGTCACCACATAGCCCGCGGCCGTGGTGATGGATTGGGTGCAGTTGTTCTCGAGGATCGTGAACCCACCGCCCATCGGCGTTTTCCCCAACAGGCGGAACAAGGCGAAGGTGATGAGCACCGAGGTGAGTCCCACGCCGATGGAAATGCCCGTCTTGGCACCGATGTAGAGCGAGGTGGCCGCGAGCACGCCGCCCAGCAAGAATCCCGTGAGGGCCGACCGGACCGTGAGTTGGGGCATATCTCCCCGGAAGACGTGCTCCAACCACCATTGGTCCTTCTGGGATCGACTCAGGGTACGGACCTGCTCGTCGGAGAGCGTGGGGAGTGCCATGACGCAACGGTGCCCCAGCCACCGATGGGCATTCAACCCTTGAGCTCAGCGGGCCTGCTCCGCGGAGAGTCACCGCGCAAAAGAACCCGGCCTGCTGAATCTTCAACTGCGATCGATCCAGACCGCGTCAACGAAACCTCGGGGAGGGATTCGCCCCTTCAGCGCTTCTTTAGCCACTCGATCACCTCGCGCTGCCAAGTGTCCCACGAAGCCCCCTGATAACCATGAAGGCCATGGCCGCCATCCGGCAATTCGATGAGCTTGCTGGCAACTCCCTGAGCTTGGAGCGCCTTGTGATAAAGGCGGCTGTTGTCGATGAGTACCGCCTGATCATCCACGGCATGAGCCAGGAATGCGGGAGGCGTCTGGCGGGTGACTTGCCGTTCGCAGGAGAACCGCTGGATCTCCTCCAAGGTGGGTTTCTTGCCCAAGAGATTGTCGCGAGAACCTCCGTGACCGAGTTCTCCCAAGGACACCACCGGATAGATCAGGATTGTGAAATCGGGCCGAGAACTCTGGCCCGCGATCGTCTCGGCCGCGTCGGCCTTACCCAGGTCAAATTGGGTGCTGGCCGTGGCCGCCAAATGACCGCCCGCCGAGAACCCGATGATACCCACCCGCTTCGGATCGACCTGCCAATTCCGGGCGTTCAGTCGAACGGTGCGTATGGCCTGTTGCGCGTCCAAGAGTGGCACCTTGGATCGGCCCGCGGGCAATCGATATTCCAGTACGACACCCATGATGCCGTGCTGATTGAGCCAGCGCGCAATGCCGTGTCCCTCTGGCCCGGTCACCAATCCGCCGTAGCCTCCGCCCGGACAAATAATCACGGCCATGCCATTGGGCTTCGGTGCCGGATGAACGGTCAAACCGGAGTTCTCGGGGCTTACCTGACCGCCGGAGCCATCCGGAGCCTGACCGGGCCAGAGCGGGAGTTTGGGCAGCGCGGTGGGCTCTGCGGCGAAAGCCGAGGCTCCGACCCAGCTCAACAACGCGGCGACGAGAGCGGAGAGGACATTCCAACGGGGATGCACACAGGAAATTCAGCCCGAGTCGGACTCAAAAGGAAACCTCCGGATGTGGCTGATGATCCAAATTCCACCGACGGCGGTTGGACTCGGTGTCTTCGGTGAGACGGGCGTTCCGTTCGCTGGCGGCATGGCCATCGGTGAACAAAATATTGGCTCCACCATTGTGGCGCTCCTTGGAAGGTTCGCTGCTGATGGATAGCAGGAACGAAAAGTACTGGAGATACCCCGGTTGAGGCATGGAGTCGGCAATGGCGATGAGGTCGGACGGAGCAACCACCTTCGCCTCGGACACCTGCGGCACTTCCTGGCCCGGACTCACCACGAACCCCAACCCCAGGTTCTCATACCACAGGGTCTTGTTCACCGAGCCGATGCCAAAGCCATTGTAGCCGTAGCTCACACCCACCTGCTTGTCCGGCCCCGTGGGGCCACGCATGTAGGCGTTGCCAAACACCCAGACGATAGACTCCTCCAGGGGCCACTCACCTTTGAAAGTAGGGCATTTCAAGATGTTCGTGCTGCGGGCCAGGTCGGGCAGGATCGCCGTGAACCAAGTGTTGGTGGTGTTGGCATCCACTGTGTGTGGGAACACGCGGTGATCAATGAGGTACATCGACAGGCCCAAGCCGACCTGATGCAAGTTGCTCTTGCAGCGGGTGCTCAGGGCCGCGGTCTTGGCCCGAGACAACGCGGGCAACAAGAGCGCAGCCAAGATCGCAATGATGGCAATGACCACCAGCAGTTCGATGAGCGTGAAGGCCCGCCGGAGCGAACAGGCCGAACGCCTGAAACCCGAGCTGTATGACGCACCGCCCCCCTCGGGCGAGGGGGGCTTCTGGGAAAATGGAGCCAATGGGTTCAATAGCCGGGTTCCGTCCCGGCGCCATCGACTGAGCTTCACCCGGGATGCCATTATTTTAACGATCCAACGGGCAAAGTCGAATCCCCCTTCCTGCTAAGCTCGCAGCGATCGGTTGCTGAGCAGAGATCGGCAGTCAGTGCCGGTGGTGAACAAAACGCTCGACTCGGCCGGGGCTGGGAGTCCAAAGCGGTGGAAATGGTCCCAACCTTGACCGCCTCGGGCTCCCACGCCTGGTGGGTGCGCTTCGCTGAGCGCGCCGATGAGGCAGCGTTCCTGCGCGGGCGATCCTTGGCAGCGGCCTTGGCCCGTTCGCTGAAGTCCCTGGGCCAATCCGGGCTCCAGGAAATCATCCCCGCCCCCACCACCCTGCTGCTGGACTTCCACCCCGAGGCCCATCCCCTGGACCGGGCCACGTTGCAGCGACTCGTGGAGCAAGCGATCGCCCAGCCAGCGAGCCAGGAACCGGAGCGTTGCGTGGAGATCCCCGTGCACTACGGCGGGCCCGACCTTGAGCGCGTGGCCCGTCACGCCGGCCTGAGCCCGGAAGCCGTGATCAAGTGCCACCATCAGGGCCGCTACCGAGTGCTGTGCCTCGGCTTCGCGCCCGGATTCCCTTATCTCGGCGGCCTGGATGCAACACTGGCCACTCCGCGCCTGGCCTCCCCTCGCCCACGGGTACCGGCTGGCAGCGTGGCCATCGGTGGCGACCACACCGGTATTTACAGCATCCCCAGCCCGGGCGGATGGAACCTCATCGGCCAGACCTCCACGGCGCTCTTCGATCCGCATACCGCTGACTTGGAGAAGATGTTCCGATTGCGAGCCGGCGACCGGGTGAGTTTCGTGCCGATCGACGGACCTGTCGGGACCGAAGCCTTGAGTCCGTCCGAAGGCGGGCTGTCACCAGGGTCTCCGGACGCGGCCCTGATGACGACCGCCCCGGCGAATCGAACCGGCTCGCCGGAGGGTGAGCCCATCTTGCGAATCCTGGAACCGGGTCTCGGGATGAGCCTCCAAGACGCCGGCAGGCAGGGCTTCCGCCGTTTCGGCGTGCCGACCAGCGGGACGATGGATCCGGTCACCGCCGCCTGGGCCAATCGCCTGCTCGACAATCCCCCGGACGCCCCCGTGCTGGAACTCTGCCTGCAAGGCCAACGCCTGGAGGCCCTGCGCGACGGCTGGATTGCGGTGTGCGGCGGCTCGCATCCGCGGGGACAGGCTCCCTACCGGGCCTTCCGCGTCCGCTCCGGCGAGTCGCTCGACTTCGGCCCCGGAGATTCCGGCGTCTGGACGTATCTGGCAGTGCCGGGCGGATTCTGGGCGGAGGCGTTCCTGGGCAGTCGTAGCGCAAATCCGCGGGCGGGCATCGGCCGCACCTTACGATCCGGCGACCTGCTCCTGCGGAATCCTGCCGGCGACTGGAATCCGCCGGCCGGCGTCGCGGCGCGCGGCGTCTCACCCGACCAATTGTTCACCGATCGCGACACAGGCCCGCTGCGCGTCTGGCCCGGTCCGCAGTGGGAGCAGTTCGACGCAGAAAGCCAACGCCGCCTGTTCGAAACCGAGTGGCGTGTCACCAGCCAATGCGACCGCGTGGGATATCGACTGCGGAGCGGTTGGAACGCCCAGCGCGGCGCGGACCGACCGACGATGACTCCTCCCAGGCTGACCCAGGGCCGGACCGAAAAAGCGCCCGAATCCCCAGCCCCCGGCGGCCTCGCTTGGACCGGCGGCTCGCTCATCTCGGAACCGGTGCTGCCGGGCTCGATCCAAGTGCCCGCCGACGGCCAACCCATCGTCACTTTGCACGACGGCCCCACCCTCGGTGGCTACCCCAAGATCGGCTGGATCGATCCCCGCGACCTGCCCCGCTTGGTCCAACGCCGCTCCGGCCAACCCATCCGATTCACCTCAGCTTAGCCGGAACGATTCAGTTGGGAGGAAAGAGATGGCGTGGCGGATTCTTTCGCAAGACGAGGCGAGAGCGAGGCGCGAGTCTCAACCATGGGCCTCAAGTACGAGCCTCAGCTTGGCCCGCTCCTCGGCTTAGGTCCGGAAACTTTCCGCACATGCCAGCCAAGCGGTTTCACCGAAGATTGAGCTATGGATCCGGACATTCCGATGGCTGCGTCAAAAACCAAAAATTGTTCCTCGATTCCCTCCCTATTAGGTGCTGCCTTGACAGCATCGACACTGCTGTCACGATGCTAAATATGAGGACCACGATCACGATCGATGCCGATACGGAGGCGCTGCTCCGACACGAGGTCGAGCGGACCGGGCTGTCCTTCAAAGTGGTTCTGAATCAAGCGATCAAGCGGGCGTTGGGACGCCGGGCGAGCAGAGTCCAAGTTCAACCACTCTTTACGGCTCCATTCCCGCCGGAACTGGCTCAACAGAGCTTCAATCGGCTGGCCAGTGAGTGGGAAGATGAGGACACGGTCCTCGAACTGGGCTCATGATCCTCCCCGATCTCAATCTCTTGCTTTACGCCTACAACCCGCACACCCCACAACATGGAGCGGCACGTCGCTGGTGGGAAAGGGCGATGAGCGACGATGAACTCATCGGGATGCCTCTCGAGATCGCCTTCGGCTTCATTCGCGTAGCGACAAATCCCAGACTCGGTGCTGCCCGTGTGCCTTTGTTCGACGCGCGCCGAGTGGTGGAGGGATGGATGGATTTGCCTCAGGTGCGAACACTGGTCCCCGGTGCTCTTCACTTCAACCGGGTCATGGAGTTGATGACTGCAGCCATGGCGGCGGGCCCGGTTCTCTCCGACGCCACCCTGGCCGCCTACGCCATCGAACACCGGGCGACGTTGTTCACGAACGATGGCGACTTCGCCCGTTTTCCGGGGTTGGCATGGCAAAACCCATTGGTCTCCGCTGAATCACCCTCCCCTCGGCGTCCATGACGTCTCGAGCCCCGGAGTCGCTCGCGTCCCCCTTCTCTGCTTCCATCAGGCCATGCAATCGACGGCCGGCTGGGATCTGAATTGCGACCTGGGTGAGGGAGAGCCTTGGACGCGGACGCGGGCGTTGTTGCGGCAGGTGACCTCGGCGAATGTGGCCTGCGGCGGGCATGCCGGGGATGCGCTCACGATGGAGCGGGTGGTGGTCGAGGCGAAGGCGCTCGGGGTGCGGCTGGGAGCCCATCCGGGAGTGGCCGGGGCCTTTGGAAGGGGCGACGTCGTTCTGTCGCCACGGCAACTCCAAACCCTCGTGCTCCAGCAAGTCGGCGCGCTGGACCTTTTGGCACGGTGGCATGGTAGCGAGTTGCACCACATCAAGCTGCACGGCGCGCTGTACCATGCCGTGGAGAAAGACGACACCCTCGGCCGAGCCTATGTTGATGCGGTGGCCCGATGGTTTCCCAAGGTGAAAATCTACGCCCGCGCCGGAGGTCGCGTACTGACGCTGGCCGCCAAGGCCGGAGTCTCGGCATGGGCCGAGGGATTCATCGACCGGGCTTACTGCGCGGATGGCCAACTCGTGCCGCGGAATCAAGACGGGGCGCTGCTCACCCGCACCCGGGAAATCACCGAGCGACTGCGCGAATGGCAGCAGACCGGCGGGTGGAAGAGTCTCGAGGGATCGTGGGTCGCCGTACCCGCCCAGACGCTGTGCCTGCATGGCGACACACCCGGTGCGGTGGCACTGGCTCGGACGATTCGCAAGAGCCTCCGCTGATACGCCAGCGAGGCACTGGATGCCCGCCTACCAAACCCCAGCAGCCCCCTGGCCCCGGGGATCGGCCGCGGCGGACCATCGGCCTTGGGCGTCCCGGCCCACCGCCTGAGCCGCACCCAGCGACGCATCGACCGAGACCTTGTGCCCCCGGCGCCGCAACTCGGCGATGACGGCTTCACCCCAGGACCGTTCCACATGGAGCTCGTCGGGCTTCCACTGATGGTGGAGACGCGGGGCGGCCAAGGCTTCGCGGGGCGATTTCTTGAAATCAATGACCCTCAGGATCGCCAGGAGGGTTTGCGAAATGATGGTTGGCCCGCCGGCTGCGCCCACGCTGAGGATCGGCTGGCCATCTCGGAGCACCAGTGTCGGGCTCATGCTCGAGAGCGGCCGCTTGCGCGCCTCGATGGCATTGGCTTCGGCACCCACCAAGCCGAAATAATTGGGCACACCCGGCTGCGCCGAAAAATCATCCATGTGGTTATTGAGCAGGATGCCCGTACCCGGCACCACCACCTTGCTGCCGAAGCTCGTGTTCAGCGAGGCGGTGCAGGCTACCCAATTGCCCTCGGTGTCGGCGGTGGAAAAGTGCGTGGTGTGCCGGTTCCGCTCACGGGTGAACCACTCACGATCGGCCTCGGGCGGAGTACCAGCTGCCGCTACAACCGAAGCCCGATCGAGACGGATCCGTTGCGCCAGTTCGGCCGCGTACTCCTTGGACACCAACCCCCGGGGCACGCGCGCGAAGTCGGGATCGCCCAACCAGCGGGCGCGATCGGCGAAGGCCAGCTTCATCGCTTCGACCACGACATGGGCAAATTCGGCGGAATCATCGCCCATCGCGGCGAGATCGAAGCGTTCGAGGATGTTGAGAATCTCCACGACATGAACACCGCCTGAGCTGGGTGGCGGGAAGCTCACGATTTCGTAGCCTCGATAGGTGCCCCGGACCGGTTCGCGCGGCACCACCTCGTAGCGGGCGAAGTCGGCGGCCGTGACCACGCCTCCGTGAGCCTTCATCCAATCGGCCGTGCGGCGTGCAAAGTCGCCTTGGTAAAACCAAGCCACCCCACCCTTGGCCATCTGCCGGTAAGACCGGGCCAGATCGGATTGGCGCAATCGATCGCCCGCCGATGGCATTGCCGGCAGACCCTTCAGGAAGATGGCCTCGCTCTCGGGGAACAACGCCAACTGCGACCGCGTCTCCTTCAGGCGGCCGACGTAATGGCGATCGAGCCGGAAACCCTTCTCAGCGACCCGGGCGGCGGCCTCCAGAAGACGGCCCAGCGGCAGGCGTCCATAGTTGGTGCTGGCATAGGCCATCGTCGCGAACTCGCCGGGAATCCCCACCGACAAGGCCCCGTCTTGGCTGAGCTGAGAATCGGCCTTACCGCCGCGCAAAAACATGTCCCGCGTCGCCGCGGCCGGGGCCATCTCGCGGCCATCGAGGGTGATCAACCGCCCATCAGCCAGGCGCACGGTCATGAAGCATCCGCCGCCGAGGCCCGAATTGTGCCCGTCAACAACACCGAGGGTCAGGGCACAGGCGATGGCCGCATCGACCGCATTGCCCCCGTCACGCAAGGCCTGCAGGCCCGCCTCGGTGGCCACCGGATTAACGGTCGCAACCAGACCCTTGCGCGGTGCGGCGGGTTCGGCAGCGGTGACCGACTGGTCCAATCCGAGGACCGTCAGAAGGCAAACCAACACCGGCATAAATCCCATTCTGAACAACGACTGACCGCTGGTGCCGAAATGGACGCAACGAGTCGATTGGGAGTGGTTTTTCATGAAATTGCCGGGCCGATTTGCCATTCAAGCCTGTCCCCGAAACCCGATCAACTCCCTGGCTGAATCTTCATGCGACTCAGCCGGAACGATTCAGTTGGGAGGAAAGGGATGGCGTAGCGAATTCTTCCGCAAGACGAGGCGAGAGCGAGGCGCGGGCCGATTGTAGGCCCGTAACGAGTGAACAACGAAGCTCTTGCGGAAGAAGACGCAGCCAGCACGACCGATCCAATTGAATCGTTCCGGCTAGGCCGGAACGATTCAGTTGGGAGGAAAGGGATGGCGTAGCGAATTCTTCCGCAAGACG
>Ga0255100_1001021_pt1 | contig 10515 bp, 8 predicted proteins | sample Colum_Colum_RepB_2_FD_188449 | JGI IMG/M metagenome (GOLD analysis project Ga0255100, IMG submission 188449) | Freshwater microbial communities from Columbia River, Oregon, United States - Colum_Colum_RepB_8d | ecosystem: Environmental > Aquatic > Freshwater > River | place: USA: Oregon...
GGCGGCGGGAGACATGGAACAACATGTTCAGAGCCTGATGAGAAAGTATTGGAGCGATTCAGCGCCTGAGGTCAGACGCAGCGACTGAGGTCAGACGCATCCGCATCACTGCCGATACGACGGGTCGAGGCGATCGAGCTTGCGCAGCAGCGCGGGCCACTCCATCAGACCATAGGGCCGACGGGTGCCCCGCTGGTAGTTGTTCCAGGTGGCTTGCAGCACATCCTGGGGCACATCGCGCAGGGGCGTGCCACAGGCCATGGCGGCCAGCTGCGATCGGCAGGCCAGCTCCAGCCGGTGCATCCAGTTGAAGGCTTCGCCCACGGTACGGCCGACCGTGAGAGCGCCATGGTTGCGCAGCAGCAGCGCCTCGCCATCACCGAGGTCCTTGAGCAGCGAGGCCTGTTCGGCGGTATCCAGCACCACCCCTTGATAGTCGTGATAGCCGATCTTCAGAAAGCGCATGCCGGTCTGCGTGATCGGCAGCAAGCCGCACTCGAGCGCCGACACCGCCATCGAGGCCCAGCTGTGGGTATGGATGACGCAATCCACCTCTGGCCGGGCAGCATGAATGGCGCTGTGGATCACATAGCCCGCGCGATTGATGCCGTAGTCGAGCGCACCGAAATCCGGCTTGGCCAGCACATTGCCTTCGATATCCACCTTGATGAGGCTGGAGGCCGTGATCTCCTCGTACATCATGCCGTAGGCATTGATGAGGAAGGACTCCTGGCCGCTGCCATCGTCAGGCACTCGCATCGAGATGTGATTGGCCATCATGTCGGACAGACCATAGAGATCGACCAGGCGATAGCAGGCGGCCAGATCGACTCGGGCCTGCCATTCTTCGGGCGAGACCTGGTTCTGACAGGAGGCAATCTGCAGGCGGCCGTGGATGACAGGTGTCGTACTCATGCGTGTCCGGGAAAGAGAGTCATGTCGGTTGCAAGACCCGGCGGTCAATCATGCGGTCTGCAGGGTCAATCGCCGCCCAGGCCGATCGGATCGGGCTGGCGTCGCTCGATGCTCCACTTGAGCAGCGCCGCGCACCGATAGACCGCATGGGCAAATTTGCCGTAGGGCAGGGTGAGAAACAGCGCCATCACCACGCCCAGATGAAGGGCCAGCAGCAAACCCATGATGCCGGTATCGCGAAGCGCGAGCAGCGCCAGGCCCGTGATGGCGGTGAGCAGCAGCAGACTCAGAAAGCCGTGATCCATGGCCTTCTGTGAGGGGTCACCCTGCAGCGGATGGCGCCGGCCATGAATGGCCATCAGGCCGATCGGCCCCACGATCAGACCCAGCCCGCCCAAGGTACCCAGCACCACCGGCAGGCTGGTCAGCGCATAGGGTGCCTGCAGGCCCAGGCCATAGTGGTAGACCGTGGCCACGCTGGTGGCTGCAAAGCACAGCGCAAAGCCATAGAAGGTGAAGTGATGAAAACGCCGACGCCAGTGCGTGAAGCGGTCATCGGCATCGTTGCAACCCTGGCCATGTCCGCCATCCAGATAGCGAAGGGTGAGCGCGGCCTGAGCCGCCTCGGCCGCGGCCTCGCTGCGGTTCACCCGCGGGCCTTGCGGATCGAGGCCCTGCCAGAAACGGGTCACACCCACTCCGAAGGCCAGCACCACCCAGAGCGAGACCGCACCAAACAGCGCGACCAGCTGGTTGTGCGGAAAAACCGCGTAGAAGTTGCCCGCCAGAGGCTCATGAAGGAGTCCGCCCTGGGAGGCCATGCCCAGCACCAGAAAGAGCGCCAGCCCGGCGGCGAGCGCCAGCGCCACGGCCAGGCCGTTGCGGGCATAGAGGGCACCCAGTGCAGCCGGAAAGGCATGCAGGGCATAGGTGCGCGCACGGACCCGGGCCATGGCCTGCGGCACCGCCACGGCGAACTCGTGCGGCGGCGCGTATTGGCAGGCATGCAGGCAGGCGCCGCAGTTGTGGCACAGGTTGGCCAGGTAATGCACGTCATTGGCCGGAAATTCCAGCCGGCGGGTCATGGCCGGAAACACCGCACAAAAGCCCTCGCAATACCGGCAGGCATTGCAGATCTGCAGCACCCGGGCCACTTCGGCTTCCGGGGTGAGACTGCTGCCGCCCTGGCCCAGCGTGCGGGCCTGATCCACAAGAGACTGCAGCGGCGTCATGCGGTCACCTCCTGCCCCAGAGCGGCCTGTGCAGCCTGCACACCCGCAATGCGCCCGAACGAGGTGCCAATCGACATCCCCACACCCGCGGTGTAGCCCTGCCCCAGCACATTGCCCGACATCATTTCGCCCGCCACAAAGAGGTTGGGGCTTGGCCGGCCACCAAAATGCACCGCCGAGGTTTCATCGGTCTTGAGACTCAGGTAGGTGAAGGTCACGCCGGGCCGCACGGCATAGGCAAAGAAGGGGGCACGATCAATCGGCAGAGCCCAGTGGGTCTTGGCGGGCGTCACGCCCTCGGTATGACAGTCATCGAGCCGGGTGTGATCAAACTGCCCCACCCGACAGGCTGCGTTGTAGTCATTCAGGGTCTGCATGAACACGGTTTCATCCACACCGATGGCTCGGGCCAGTTCGGGCAGGCTGTTGGCACGGGTGCCCGGAAACACCGGCGGCATGAAGCGGCCAATGGCCTTGGAATCAATGATCGACCAGGCAATCTGGCCAGGCTGCATCGCCACCAGACGCCCCCAGATGGCGTATCGCTTGGGCCAGAAATCCTCGCCTTCGTCGTAGAAGCGCCGAGCGTCGCGATTGACCACCACACCCAGAGACACGCAGTCGATGCGGGTGCAGATGCCCCCGTCGTAGAGCGGGGCACGGGCATCGATCGCCACGCAGTGCGACTGCGAGGGATCGCCCAGGTGATCGGCGCCCAGCGCCATCATGCGTTTGAGCACCACGCCGGTGTTGTAGCGCGTGCCCCGGATGAGGAAGTTGTCGGCCGGCCATTCGCCGCGCTCATTGCGCCCCCAGGCCTCACGCATCCATTCGCGGTTGGACTCGAAGCCGCCACAGGCGAGCACACAGGTACGCGCCGTAATACGCTCGGCGCCCGCATGCACCGCCACGAAGCGATCTCCATCGAGCTCGATATCGGTGACCGGCGTGTCGTAGCGAATCTGCACGCCCAGCGCCTGCGCGCTGCGGTAGTAGGCATTGACCAGCGCCTTGCCCCCGCCCATGAAAAACGCATTGGTGCGCGAGACATGCAGCGCGCCCGAGAGCGCCGGCTGAAAGTGCACGCCATGCCGGCGCATCCAGGGTCTGCAGGTGGAGGAGTCACGGATCACGCGGCGGGCCAGGGCCTCGTTGGTGCGGCCGCCGGTCACCTTGAGCAGGTCCTGCCAGAACTCTTCCTCGGTATAGGCATCCACCAGCACATCCTGGGGCGCATCGTGCATGCAGCGCAGGTTGCGCACATGCATGGAGTTGCCCCCCCGCCAGGCCTGGGGTGCAGCCTCGAGCAGCAGGACCGAAGCCCCCGCCTCACGGGCCATCAGCGCCGCACAGAGCGCCGCATTGCCCCCGCCGACCACCAGCACGTCGACCGCGGGTTGATTGGATTCGCTTGATTTCATGGGGCGCCACTATAGGGCCAGAGCGGGATTCGGGCGGCCTTGCCGGGCCTTTGCGGCAGGTTTTTGGCACACTGCGGGGTCTGCCCTGAATCCTGACTGCTCCCCATGACCGCCATCCACGAACTCGACGCCCTCGCCCTGTCGCGCGCCATCCATGCCCGTCAAGTCTCCTGTACCGAGGTGATGCAGGCGAGCCTGGCTCGCATCGGTCGGCTCAATCCCCAGGTCAATGCCATTGTGGCGCTGCGCGATGAAGCCGCCCTCATGGCCGAAGCCCGGGCCTGCGATGCCGAGCTGGCACAGGGCAAATCACGCGGCTGGATGCATGGATTTCCGCATGCGGTGAAAGACCTGGAGGTGACCGCCGGCATTCGCACCACCTGGGGCTCGCCGCTCTTCAAGGACAACATCCCCGCCGCCGACGGCCTGCTGGCGCAGCGCCTGAAGGCTGCAGGCGCCATCCTGATCGGCAAGACCAACGTGCCCGAATGGGGCTTCGGCTCGCAAAGCTACAACCCGGTCTATGGCACCACCCTCAATCCCTATGACCTCACCCGCACCTGTGGCGGCTCGAGTGGCGGCGCTGCGGTGGCGCTCGCACTGCGCATGCTGCCGGTGGCCGATGGCAGCGACATGGGCGGGTCGCTGCGCAATCCGGCTGGCTGGTGCAATGTCTTCGGCATGCGCCCCTCGCAGGGCCGGGTGCCCAAGTGGCCCTCGGAGGAGGTGTTCTTTGCCCAGTTGCCCACCGAAGGGCCCATGGCGCGCACCGTTCCCGACCTGACCGCCCTGCTCGCCACCCTGGCCGGGCCCGATGCCCGTCAGCCCCTGTCCTTGCCGCACGATCCGGGCCTGCGACCCGACAATCTCGTTCAGGCCGATGGCGCCTGGAAGGGCGTGCGCATCGGCTGGCTGGGCAACTTTGAGGGTGCGCTGCCCATGGAACCCGGGGTGATCGATGTGTGCGAGCAGGCCCTGAAAGACTTTGAAGGCCTGGGCTGCGTGGTTGAATCGGCGCCGGTGGGCTTCGATCCCGAATCGATCTGGCGCTGCTTCAATGTGCTGCGCTCCCTGCCCATCAGTGCGCGATTTGCCCCCTACCGACAGGACCCGGCCAAGTGGTCCCTGCTCAAGCCCGAGGCCCAGTGGGAATACGAACAGGGCGTGGGGCTGTCCGCCCTGCAGATCCAGCAGGCCGTGTCAGTGCGCAGTGCCTGGTTCCAGCGCGTGCTGGCCCTGTTTGCCCGCTACGATTTCCTCGTACTGCCCACCGCGCAGGTCTTTCCCTTCGACAAGGACACGCACTGGCCCAGTGAGGTCAATGGGCGCAAATCCGATACCTACCATCGCTGGATGGAAGTGATGGCGCCCGTCACGCTGGCTGGCGTGCCAGCGATCAGCGTGCCTGCAGGGTTTGATGTGCGGGGCCTGCCGATGGGCCTGCAACTGATCGGCGCGCCGCGCGATGACCTGGGCGTGCTGCGCCTGGCCCATGCCTACGATCAGGCCACGCAGTGGGTCAGCAAGCGTCGACCTGGCTGGGCAGACTGAGTCCGCTGGCCCGGGCCAGCGCCAGGCCAAGTTCTTCGCGCCGAAACGGCTTGGCGATGTAGTCATCCATGCCCGCAGCCAGGCAGCGCTCCCGGTCGCCGGACATGGCATTGGCCGTCATGGCAATCACCGGTGTGCGCCGCAAGCCCTGCTGACGTTCGATCTCACGCATCTCTCGGGTCGCACTCAGCCCGTCGAGTACTGGCATCTGAATGTCCATCAACACAACATCAACGGGTTGCTGCTGCCAAATCGACAGGCCGGACTGCCCGTCTTCTGCGGACACGACCTGATGGCCGGCCTGCTCGAGCAAGGTGCGTGCAAGCAAGCGATTGACCGGGTTGTCTTCAACGAGCAGCACCCGCAGTGCCCGAGCCGCGTGGAGACGCGCAGGCGAGATCGTGCCCGGCATCCCGGGGAGGTCCTTCAGTTGCGCGGCCACCTTGGGCACGGTCAAGGTAAACACGCTGCCGATGCCCTGCGCGCTGCTCACGGTGAGGTCTCCACCCATCGCGAGCGCAAGTTTTCGTGAAATGGTCAACCCCAGTCCGGTACCCCCGAAACGTCGGGTGATCGAGTTGTCTGCCTGCTGGAAGGGCTCGAAGACAGCCTGCAGTTTTTCGGGCGCAATGCCGATTCCTGCATCTCGCACCACGAACTCAATCTGATCGGACGCCCCATGCGCCTGCAGGTCGATTTGGCCTCGCTCGGTGAACTTGATCGCGTTGGACAGGAGATTGTTGAGAACCTGCCCGATGCGCAACGAATCGCCGATCAGGGCAGCTGGTACCTCGGGGCCGATCTGTACCCGGATCGCCAACCCCTTGAGCCGGGCCGATGGTGCATGCAACGCGGCCAGGCTCTCGAGCAGCTCCCGAATCGCGAACGGTCGCGGGTTGAGCTCGATTCGTCCGGCGTCGATCTTGGAAAAATCAAGAATGTCATTGATGATCGCCAGAAGGGCATCCGCCGAGGTCCTGACCAGCGTGAGGTGCTCTCGTTGTCGAGCGTCGAGCGGGGTCTCGAGCGCCAGATCGGTCAGCCCGATGATGGCATTCATGGGGGTGCGGATTTCGTGGCTCATGTTGGCAATGAATTCCGCCTTGGCACGGTTGGCCTGTTCGGCCGTCCGAAGCGCCTGCTGCGTGCGGGCCTGCTCAGCGACGCTCTCGGCAAGATATCGTCGCTGCAGGGCCTCGCTTTGAGTCAACTCGGCCACCTTGCGACGGATCTCCCCGCGCATGCGGTCAAATGCCTGCATCAGCATGCCCAGATCATCCTGGCGGTCCAGCTCGAGCCTCACGTCGTAATGACCTGCGTGGATCTCGCGTGAAGCATGCTCCAGCGTTCTCAAGGGCCGTGTCATGGTCCGATCCAACCACAACAGCAGACCCGTGCAGAGCAACATCACCAGCAGGCCAATGCCGCCAATCATCAGATAAGCCTGCTCGCGGGTTCGGTTGAACGGCTCAAGCGATACACCAAAAGCCACGCGGCCCAACAATTGCCCAGCCAGTTCGATGTCAACCACCTCCTCGCGCAGGCCATCGACCGGTGGGGTCGGTCCTGAGGTCGAAGCGTGGTCCAGACCCGGACGGTCTGCGGTACGGGCAAGAATGCGACCCGCGGGATCCTGAACCTCGAGATAGGCAAAGCCTCGGTCCTGGCGGCTCTCGTCCAGAATGGCAGCCACCGAGGCGTAGTCGCGCTGCGCCATGGGCGTAGCCAGCGCGGCATTCATGAAGGGGCCAAACTGCCCGACCCGCAGGTCCAGCTCGCGGACCAGATGTCGGTCCACCAGAGCGATGCCCGCGCCCGCCATCAGAGCCAGGGCGAGCAATTGCAGGAGCAGGCCCGCAATCAGCAACCGGGTTCGAAAGCGCAGCCGGGCCAGCCTCTTGGCAAGTGCTGAACCGCTGCCGCCCATCCAGGGGATCACGGCCTGAGTCCCAGTCCGCGACGGGTTATCTCGTTGAATGGATCGAGAAAGCGCAAGTCAGCGTCGCTCGCCTCGCGGATCTGGGTGAAACCGGACAGACTGAAAAAACGCTTGCCGTCCTCGGTCGCCGCAAAACCGAGCAGCAGCGTTTTGAGACGCCTGCGCTGAGCGGCATCCATGCGCGGATTGGCCATGACGAAAAATCCCGGGACCTGAGCGACTTCGTGAATCACCCGCAGATGGGCCTGCATCTCGGGAGGTTTGGCGCGCAGCTCGCCGCGGCTCATGATGGCGACCGGGGCCTCACCGCTGCGCAGTACAGCCCCCAGGCTGTCATCGTTGGCCGTAACCACGGTTCGGAAATCAACGCCAGCCTGAAGTCCCTGGCTGCGCAGCCAGTCGAGGGCCACCAAGGCCACAAGCGACTGTGGATTGGCCATGGCCAGCGACTTGCCTCGAATCTGGCTGGCACTGCTATCGGTGTTTTCGGCGGCTGCGACTGCGAGCGCTGGAATGCGAGGCTCGTACACCGCGAGGAGCTCCCAGCCCGCATCGAGTTGCGCCACCCGCCCGAGATTGGGTGCAATCACCACCAGGTCATAGTCGCCCTTGAAGGTCCGCTCGCTGAACGCCCTGAAATCAGGTGCGGTGGCCACCTCGACCCTCTGACCCAGCGAGCGTTCGAAATACTCGCGCATCGGTTGGTAGCTCGCGAAAAGGATGCGCGCGCTGACATTGGGCAAAACCCCGATGGTCAAGGTTGGAGCTGCCTGGGCGCGTGCGACGCCCGGCCCCAGCGCACCGGCGAGCGCGGCAATCGGTGGCATCGACAGTGCACGGATCACCGGACGGCGGCCAGCTCGACGATCGGCGCTTGCGCAGGAAGGAGCACGGTGACTGAGCGGCATCGCAGGTGACCTTGGAAGGACGAACCTGGAGTCTAGAGGCAAGTTGTGAATGTCCGTGAGGCATAGTTCTCGGTGGCTGCGAAACGCTGTGATGACACCCCACAGAGAACTCCGCCCTTGAAATCCACGGAATGCGCGGCGCAACAACCCGGGCTAGGATGCGGCAGGAGACACGCCATGACCCCAAGACGACTTCATCTGAGCCGAGCCGTCGCGCTGAGCTCGGGCCTGATCCTGCCGGCGATTGCCAGCGGTCAGGCAACCCCCGACTGGCCGCAGGGCCCGATTCGATTCATCGTGCCCTTTCCGGCTGGCAGCGGCACGGATGTGAATGCGCGGCTCATCGGCGAAAGACTCGCTCAGGCGGTGGGTGTGCCCGTGGTTGTCGATAACCGACCGGGCGCAGACGGCATCATCGCGGCCGAGGCAGCGGCCCGCGCACGCCCTGACGGGCAGACCGTGTTCGTCACGTCCAACAGCACCCATGCATCCAACCCCGCCCTCAAGCGCAAGCTGTCCTACGACCCCATCAAGGACTTCGCACCCGTCACCCTGATTGGCACGTCGCCGCTGCTGGTGCTGGTCCATCCCTCCTTGCCCATCCGCACTACGCAGGAACTCATTGCCCATGCGAAGGCCCATCCCGGCAAGCTGAGTTTCAGCAGCGGCAGTGCCTCGTCACGGGTTGGCGGTGAGATGTTCAAGTCCATGGCCGGTATCGACATGGTCAATGTGAGCTACAAGGGCAATCCGCAGGCTCTGGCCGATCTGGTTGCGGGTCAGGTCCAGGTGATGTTCTGCGACGCCGGAACCGCCCTGCCCCAGGTGCAGGGCCATCGCGTGCGAGCCCTCGCCGCGACCAGCCTCAAGCGATCGGGCGCATTGCCGGATCTGCCCACGGTGGCCGAATCCGGGCTGCCGGGCTACGAGATGGTGGCCTGGACCGCCGTGTTCCTGCCGGCGGGCACCCCCCCGGTCATCCTCAACAAACTGAACGCCCGCCTGGTGGAGATTCTTCGCTCGCCCGAATATCGGCAACGCAACAGCCCCACCACCGACCTCGCCCCGGGAACCCCGCAGGAGCTCGGCCAGTTTGTCGCCTCCGAAATCGACAAATGGAAACGGGTGGTCACCCAGGCGAGGCTTGAGATCGAATGAAACCATCCCTTGCAAACCTGATCCGGCCGGAGGCTGCATGAACCCGCTTGCAGGCATCAAGGTGGTCGAAATCGGCCAGGTCCTGGCCGGGCCCTTCGCCGGCGCCATCTTTGCGGACCTGGGCGCCGAGGTCATCAAGGTCGAACGCCCGGGCACCGGCGACGATGCCCGGCAGATGGGCCGCGCCTTTCGGCATGGCGACTCGCTCGCCTTTCAGGTCTTCAACCGGGGCAAACGCTCGGTCACGCTCGACCTCAAGGATGCTGCGGGCCTGGCCGACCTGCATGCCCTGCTCGATGATGCCGATGTGCTGATTCACAACCTGCGACCGGGCGTGCCTGCCGCCCTGGGCATCGGTGCGCAGTCCCTGTGCGAACGCCATCCCAGACTGATCGTGGCCGAAATCTCGGCCTTTGGCGCCAACGGCCCGCTGGCTGACCGACCCGGCTATGAGCCGCTGATTCAGGCCTACAGCGGGCTGTCCAGCATCAACGGTGATCCGGATGGCCCGCCCGTGCGCATCGGCGCCTCGGTGTGCGACCAGGGCACGGGCATGTGGGTGGTCATTGGCGCACTGGCCCTGCTGCAGCGGCGTCAGCTCACCGGACGGGGTGGCATCGTGCAGGGCTCGCTGCTCGAAACGGCGCTTGCCTGGTCTGCACAAAAGGGCGATGCCTGGCTCAATGAGGGTGTGCTGCCCGAGCGACATGCCAGCGGCCATCCCGGGTTCGTGCCTTATGAGGCCTTTGATGGCAGCGATGGGCCTTTCTTGATCTGCGTGGGCAACGACAGGCTCTTCGTGAAGTTTTCGCAGGTGCTGGGCCGGCCCGACTGGCCGCAGGACGAGCGGTTTCGAAGCAACCGGGACCGGCTCAGGAACAAGCCCGAACTGCTTGCGCAGATCCGAGCGGTTCTGACTGGCCAACCGCGCCAGGCCTGGCTCGAGGCCCTCGAAGCCGCAGGGGTGCCCTGCGCCCCCATCCACGACCTGTCCGAAGCTCATGCGCAGCCGCAGGTGCAGGCCCTGGGTATCGTGCAGGCCGTGCCCGGCGAAGACTTCCGTCTGACCGGACTGCCGCTCAGCCTGGATGGCCAACGGCCCCTGCTGCGCGCAGGGGCTCCCCGCCTGGGCGCCGACAACGCTCTGCTAGCATCGGCCGATGGGACACAGACTGACGCAGATCGCAACCCGCACGGGCGATGACGGCACCACCGGCCTGGGCGATGGCAGCCGCACCGACAAGGACAGCCCTCGCATCGCCGCCATGGGCGATGTGGATGAGCTCAACTCCACGCTGGGGTTGCTGCTCACCGAGCCCATGCCCGAGGCAGTGCGTGAGGCGCTGATCACCATTCAGCACGACCTCTTCGACCTCGGGGGCGAGTTGTGC
>Ga0255100_1001024_pt1 | contig 10499 bp, 9 predicted proteins | sample Colum_Colum_RepB_2_FD_188449 | JGI IMG/M metagenome (GOLD analysis project Ga0255100, IMG submission 188449) | Freshwater microbial communities from Columbia River, Oregon, United States - Colum_Colum_RepB_8d | ecosystem: Environmental > Aquatic > Freshwater > River | place: USA: Oregon...
GTCGCGGAAGCCGCCGACAGTCAGGCTGGCGATCGGTGCGAACGCTGCCGCGTCATGCGTATCGACGATCAGCCGCGTGACTTCGTCGTGCTCGTAGGCAATCAGCGCATGGTCGAGAAAGGCGCGCAGCGGCAGGTCGGCCAGCGCCAGCCGGGCGGCCATGCGCTCCTCCGCCGATACCGCGGCGACGCCGGCCAGCGCATCGCCGGAGCGGAACGGCGAAGCCTTGGCCAGCAGCTCGCCAAGGCTGGCGAAGACGTGGCTGTGAATGCCGATGCGGGCGCGGTACATCGCTCAGGGGGCGGATGGCGGTTCGGAATACGGCTCGTCGGCCACAACCCATTCGGTTTCGGCGGCGGCTGCGGCGTTCCATTCGATCATCGCTGGCAGCGATTGCAGCTGCGCGACATAGGCCGCGCAGGCTGGCGGCAGCGCTACCGCATAGGTGACGAAGCGCGACGTCACCGGCGCGTACATCGCGTCGGCAATCGTGAACTGGCCGAACAGGAACGGGCCGCCGCTGGCGGCGATCGCGTCGTCCCACAGCGCGCTGATGCGGGCGACATCGGCGAGTGCATCGGCCGTGTGGCCGCGGCCCGGATGACGACTACGGCAATTCATCGGCATCGCGCTGCGCAGGGCGGCAAAGCCGCTGTGCATCTCGGCGCTGATGGCGCGGGCCCGGGCGCGCTGCGCGGCATCGGCGGGCCACAGTCGGGCTTCGGGAAAACGCTCGGCCAGGTATTCGCAGATCGCCAGCGAATCCCAGATCGTCAGGCTGCCATCGATCAGCACCGGCACCCGGCCGGCAGGAGATGCGGCCAGCATCCGCGCCTTCGAATCCGGCTGGTCGAGCGGGATGCGCTGCTCTTCGAACGGAATGCCGGCCATCCGCAGCGCCAGCCACGGCCGCAGCGACCACGACGAGTAATTCTTGTTGCCAATGACCAGTTTCACCGCCGATTTCCCAAGGTGTTCGCGACCCCGAGCCTGCGGGGTCACCGATAGGGACGCAAGCCCCGGCGGCGGCGCGTAAAATCGCGTTCCTTCCTGCTGCCCGCGACACCACCATGACTGCCTTGACGCTGGCCCTGTCGAAGGGCCGCATCCTCGACGACTGCCTGCCGCTGCTGAAGGCTGCCGGCATCGCGCCTGCCGTCGATGCCGGTCGCCTGCTGCGGATTCCGACCGAAGACCCCGGCGTCGAACTGCTGGAAGTGCGGCCGACCGACGTGCCGACCTATGTCGAATACGGCGCTGCCGATCTCGGCATCGTCGGCAAGGACATCCTGCTGGAGCACGGTGGTGGCGCGCTGTACGAGCCGCTCGATCTGGGCTTCGCAACCTGCCGGCTCAGCGTGGCCACCCGCAATGATTCGCCGCTGGTCAGCAACCCGCGCCACAGCTTCGGCCGCCGTCTGCGGGTCTGCACGAAGTACCCGGAAACCACGCGCCGCTTTTATGCCTCGCGCGGCGAGCAGGTCGAGGTGATCAAGCTGTATGGCTCGATGGAACTCGGGCCACTGGTCGGACTGTCTGACGTGATCGTCGATCTGGTCGCCACTGGCGGCACGCTGCGCGCGAACGGTCTGGTCGAGATCGAAACCATCTACACCTCCACCGCGCGACTGGTGGTCAACAAGGCCGCGATGAAGATGAAGCACAGCGCGATCCGCTCGCTTCTTGACCGTCTGGCCGGAGCCGTTGCCGATGCTTGAGATTGCCCGTCTTGATTCCTGCGCTGCCGACTTCGACCAGAAGCTCGGCGCGCTGCTCGACCGTGCGCCGGAAGCGGACCCGAAGGTCACGGCCGTGGTCGCCGACATCATCGCGGCGATCCGTGCCCGCGGTGACGACGCACTGGTCGAATACACCAATCGCTTCGACCGCCGCAGCATCGCTTCCGCCGCCGAACTGGAGATTCCCAAGGCCGCGCGTGCAGCCGCCTGGCAGTCGCTGGACCCGAAGCTGAAGGCGGCGCTGGAAGCGGCCGCCGAGCGCATTCGCGCCTACGCGCAGCGCCAGAAGCTCGAAGGCTGGGAATTCACCGATGCCGACGGCAACCGCCTCGGCCAGAAAGTGACGCCGATGGACCGCGCCGGTCTCTATCCATCGAGCGTGCTGATGAACGCGATTCCGGCCAAGGTGGCCGGCGTCGGCGAACTGGTGATGGTGGTCCCGGCCGGTGATGGTGTGGTCAATCCGGTGGTGCTGGGTGCCGCGCATCTGGCCGGTGTCGATCGCGTGTTCACCATTGGCGGTGCGCAGGCCGTCGCTGCACTGGCCTATGGCACGCAGACGATTCCGGCGGTCGACAAGATCGTCGGTCCCGGCAACTCGTATGTCGCCGCGGCCAAGCGGCTGGTATTCGGCAAGGTCGGCATCGACTCCATTGCCGGCCCGAGCGAAATCGTCGTGATCGCCGATGGCCAGACCGATCCGCGCTGGATCGCGATGGATCTGTTCAGCCAGGCCGAGCATGACGAAGTGGCGCAGAGCATCCTGATCGCACCGGATGCGGCCTATCTCGACGCCGTGTTCGCGGCGATGAACGCGCGGCTCGCCGAACTGCCGCGTGCCGATATCGTTCGCCAGTCGATCGCCGGACGCGGTGCGCTGATCCTGGTGCGCGATCTTGCCGAAGCGGCGGAAGTCTCCAATCGCATTGCGCCGGAGCATCTGGAGTTGTCGGTCGCCGATCCGCGCCGCTTGCTGGAGTCCATCCAGCACGCCGGTGCGGTGTTTCTGGGCCGCTACACGCCCGAAGCCTTCGGCGATTACTGCGCCGGGCCGAACCACGTGCTGCCGACGTCGCGGGCCGCGCGCTTCAGCAATCCACTCGGCGTCTACGAATTCCAGAAGCGCTCCAGCCTGATCGAGATCTCTCCGAGCGGCGCTAAGCGGCTGGCCGATATCGCCGGCACCATCGCCGATGCCGAAGGCCTGCAGGCGCATGCAGCGAGTGCGCGCGATCGCGGTTGAGCGGTCCCGGCATCAGGAAAAATTATGGACTCCACTGCTGTGAACAGTTTCACAGCAACGGGAAGGTGATCGGAGCAGCATCGGCAGGCGTCGCATGGATGCGATCGGGATTTGGCCTTCATCGGCGCATGTCTTGTTCTCGATTCCACAAGGAGGTACGCGAAATGAAGCTTCTTTCATCTGTCGCCGCTGGATTCCTGCTCGCATTTGCATCGCTGGCCTGGGCCGCATCGGTCGACATCAACAGCGCTGACGCCAAGACGCTGGAGACGCTCGATGGTATTGGTCCATCGAAGGCGGCCGCGATCGTCGAGTACCGCACCAAGAACGGCCCGTTCAAGAGTGCCGAAGATCTTGGGAAAGTCCCCGGCATCGGTGAGGCGACGCTGTCGAAGAACCGCAGCAACATCACCTTTGGAGGCAAGGCGGCAGCGAAGCCGGCCGACAAGAAGGACGGCAAGTAGCCGTCATCGCGACCCGCTGCCCGGTCGCGAAGCCGGGCAGCGGCGGGTACGGGGGGGCGCGTCCGATGAGCCCGATTCGACAGCCCGCAGTCGACGCAGCCTTGCTGCGTCGCCTTGTTCCGATGGACGCGCTGGCCGAGGATTCCCTGCAGCGCCTGAGCCAGGCCGCATCGATCCGAACGCTGGCAGTTGGTGAAGCGCTGACCCGTTCCGGGCAGCCGCTGGCGCTGTCGAGCTGGCTGCTCGACGGCGTCATGCAGTTCGACGAGGACAGTGGAAACCCAAGGGGAATCGTTCACGCCTCAGACCCGCGCGCCGCGCATCGGCTGGCCGGGCCGCCGAAGGCGACGGCGAATATCCACGCACTGACGGCGGCCCGGGTGCTGTGTCTGGACGCCAGCCTGCTGGACCTGATGCTGACCTGGGAGCAGGACGGTGGCTACGTCGTGGCGGGCATCGACGAGGCAGTGCCGGACGACTGGATGACCCGCATGCTGCAGTCCCCGGCGTTCAAGCGCCTGCCGGCGACCAATCTGCACGCGCTGTTCCAGCGTCTGCAGCCGGTCGATGTCCGTTGCGGTGATCAGGTGATTCGCGAAGGCGATCCCGGCGACTGGTTCTACATCGTCGTCGACGGCCGCTGCCAGATCGAACACCGCGGCCCGCAGCCACGGTCGCTGAAGCTGGCGGAGTACGGGCCGGGCGACTGTTTCGGCGAGGAAGCGCTGATCGCCGGCCTGCCACGCAATGCCAGCGCGGTGATGCTCAGCGATGGCCGCCTGATGCGGCTGGCGGGCCGCGACTTCGTCGAATTGCTGAAGGAGCCGCTGCTGCTGCGCTTGGATGCAGATACTGCTGCACAGCGGGTGGCCGACGGCGCGGCGCGCTGGCTCGATGTCCGCTTGCCGAGCGAGTTCGATGAAGGCCATCGGCCCGGCAGCCAGAATCTGCCGCTGCGGCTGCTGCGTGCGAAGACCCGGCAGCTGCCGCGCGAACTGCTGTACATCTGCACCTGCGACAGTGGCCGGCGCAGCGCCGTGGCGGCCTACCTGCTGACCCAGCGCGGCTATCAGGCGGCAGTGCTCGACAGCCGCTGAACCGGCGCCAGATGGTTCCCGCCACTGCGGCGAGGCCGTTGCGGAATGCGACAATGGGCGGGCCGACTGCTGAGGTTCCCGACTCGATCATGAATCCCGAAACGATTGCCCGCCTGCTGATCCGTTGCGACGACCGACCCGGCATCGTCGCGGCCGCCACGACCTTCCTGTACCACCACGGTGCCAACATCACCGAGCTGGACCAGCATTCGACGAGCCCGGCCGACGGTCAGCTGTTCATGCGTCTGGAGTTCCAGACCCCGGCCATCGATCTGCCGCGCGCTGCACTCGAACGCGCGTTTGCCGACACCGTTGCGGCCCAGCACCGGATGAACTGGCGGATGAGCTACGCCGCCGACAAGCCGCGCATGGCGATCCTGGTATCGGCCCACGACCACGCGGCGATGGAACTGCTGTGGCGCTGGCAGCGCGGCGAGCTGCGCGTCGACATTCCCTGCGTGATCTCCAACCACGAGGCGCTGCGCAAGGCGGTCGAAGCCTTCGGCGTGCCGTTCCACCACGTGCCGTTCGAGACCGCGACCCGGCCCGAGGCCGAGGCGGCGATGCAGAAGATCCTCGTCGAGGCGCGGGCCGAGTTCATCGTGCTGGCGCGCTACATGCGCATCCTGAGCGGCGACTTTGCGGCACTGTGGCCCGCGAAGATCATCAACATCCACCACTCGTTCCTGCCGGCCTTCGTCGGCGCAGATCCCTACCGCCAGGCCTACGAGCGCGGCGTGAAGATCATCGGCGCCACCGCGCACTACGTGACCGCCGATCTCGATCAGGGCCCGATCATCGAACAGGACGTGGCCCGTGTCTCGCACTCCGAAGGCATCGACGAGCTGCGCCGCCTCGGCCGCGATCTGGAGCGGCAGGTGCTCGCTCGCGCCGTGCGCTGGCATGTCGAGGACCGGATCATCGTCGACGGCAACAAGACCGTGGTGTTCAACTGATGGCGGCAACGCTGGTCGCCGGCCTGCGCGCGAAGGCGTCCGATCTGCTGTCGAGCCTCGCCTACCGGAACGCGGCGCTGTTCCGGCTGCGCATGAACCTGTACCCGCCGTATCTCGGCGCCGGCATCCGGGTCACCCGGATCAGCGACGATTTCCGCGAGATCGACGTCGAGCTGCGCCGTCAGCCCGGCAATGCCAACGCCTTCGGCACGCACTTTGGCGGCAGCCTGTACGCGATGGTCGATCCGTTCTACTGCCTGCAGTTCTTCGCTGCGCTGGGGCCCGGCTATGTGGTCTGGGACAAGGCCGCGAAGATCGATTTCGTTCGCCCGGGCAAGGGCACGGTGCGCGCGCAGTTCCGGATCAGCGAGGCCGACATCGCCGCCGCCCGCGAAGCCACGGCCACCGGTGCCAAGTACCTGCCGGTATTCCACGTCGACGTGCTCGACGCCGGCGGTGAAGTGGTCGCGAAGATCGAGAAAGAGTTGCACGTGCGGCGCAAGCCGGAGCGGAAGCGGCGCGACCCAGCCTGAGCCCAACAGCAAGAAGCCCCGCAGTGCGGGGCTTCTTGTTTAGCGCGGGTTGACGATCAGCCTTCCCAGTAGACCTTCATGTTGCGATCGGCTTCGAGCTTGCTCAGCAATTCGCCGTAGCGCTTCTCGATTTCGTTGCGACGCACCTTCATCGTCGGCGTCATCAGGCCGTTGTCGATCGACCAGGTGTCCTGAGTGACCACGATCTTGGCGATGGCCTCATGCGGTTCGAGCGTCTGGTTGACCGCCGCCATGGTCGCCACCAGGCCAGCTTCGATCTGGTCCTTCGGCAGCTTGCGGGCATCGGCGTTCAGCGACAGCACCAGCATCGGCTGATACAGGCCGGCACCGACCAGACACATCTGCTCGACTGCGGTGTTGGTGCCGAACTTGCCCTCGATCGGCGCCGGGCTGACGTACTTGCCCTTCAGCGTCTTGAAGATTTCCTTCACGCGGCCGGTGATGAACAGGTAGCCATCGGCATCAATGTGGCCCTTGTCGCCAGTACGCAGCCAGCCATCGGCGGTGAACAGTTCGGCGGTCTTTTCCGGATCCTTGTAGTAGCCCGGCGTGTTGCCCGGATGCTTGCACTGGATTTCGCCGTCTTCAGCGATGCGCAGGCCGGAGTCGACGAACGGCTTGCCGATCGAGCCGATCTTGTTCTGGCCCGGGAGGTTGAGGCTGGCGTAGATCGAGTTCTCGGTCATGCCATAGCCCTGCATGATGTCGATGCCGATTCGCGCGAACCACTCGATGATCGGCCGCGGCAACGGGGCCGCTCCGGACACCACCAGCCAGGCGCGGTCCAAACCCAAGCCCTTGCGGATCTTCCGCTTGATCAGGCCGGAAATGATCGGCAGCTTCATCAGCCGGTCGATCTTGGCCTGCGGCAGCTTCTTCAGGATGCCGCCCTGCACGCGGCTGTAGACCAGCGGTACGCCGTAGAAGCGCGTCGGCCGCACCAGCGCCAGCGTCTCCGGCAGCTTTTCGAGTTCCTCGAGAAAATGAACCTGCGCCGGCAGGTACAGGCTGGCGCTTTCGACGGCGCCGCGCTCGAAGGCGTGCGCCAGCGGCAGGTAGGACAGGAAATGCTCGCCGCCGGCCCGCGCCGGCTGGTCGCGCAGCATGCCGGCCACGGTGAACGCGAGATTGTCGGCCGTGATCATCACGCCCTTCGGGTTGCCGGTGGTGCCCGAGGTGTAGATCAGGCTCCAGACCGCATCGCCGGCCCGTTCGACCGGCTGTGCCAGCGGCGCATGGGCCGCCGTGAGCGTGTTCCAGTCCTGCGCGCATGGGGCGACGCCGGGATACGGCAGCGCGATGCGGATGACATCGGCCGGCAGTGCGGCGAGGAAGCCCGCCGCGTCCGGCATCGGCCCGATGAAGGCCGCCTTGATTCCGGCGTGGCCGGCGATGAAGCGGACGGCGTCCTCGCTCTGCTTCGGATACAGGCCGACGCCGATCAGGCCGGCCATGCCGCAGGCGAAATCGGCCATGAACCAGTGCGCGTTGTTCATGCCGGTCATCGCCACTGCGTCGCCCGGCTTCAGGCCCATCGCGATCAGCGCCGACGCCATCCGCTGCGCCTGATCGGCCACTTCGCCCCAGGTCCAGGTCCGCCAGACTCCCTTGATCGGCTGGTGCAGGTAGGGCTCATTCGGGGTTTCGGCAGCCCGCTTGAGCAGCTGTTGCACCGGGTTCGGCAGCTTGGACATGAACATTCTCGGGTCGTTGGGTACAGATGAGCGCGGGAATGCTAGCAAAGCAGTTGCGTGAACGTGCGCTGGCGTATGGAGGCGGGCAACCCTGCCTGGCGTCGCGGTATGCCGGACAGTCGAGGTATGAAACGATCATGGCGTTGCGCCTCCACGAACCATCCCTGAATCCATGAGAAAGCTGTTGGCTGTTGCCGTGCTGGGCCTGCTGTTTGTGCTCGCATACCTGCTGTTGAAGCCGACTGCGGTCGATCCGGTCGCCTGGCAGGCGCCTGCTGCTCCTGGGCTGGTTGGCGCCCACGCCGCGAATGCGCGGCTGAAGGACGTGCAGCGGCTGGCCGCCGGCATCGGCATCGGGCCGGAAGGCATCGGCATTGACGCCGATGGCAGCATCGTCACCGGTTTCGAGGATGGCCGGGTGATCCGCCTTTCAGCGGACGCCGGCCACTACGAGGTGCTGGCCAATACCGGCGGACGTCCGCTCGGCGTCGGCTTCGCAGCCGACGGCGCGCCGCTGGTCGCCGATGCCCGCAAGGGCCTGCTGCGGATTGCCGACGGCCAGGCCGTACCGCTGGTTACCGAAGCAGGCGGCCGGGCGCTCGGCTTTACCGACGATGTCGATGTCGCCGGCACGCAGCTGCTGTTTTCCGACGCATCGACCAAGTTCGGATACCACCAGTACATGCTCGACGTGCTGGAACACCGGCCGCATGGCCGGCTGCTGATCCATGACAGCGGCACAGGTACCACCACCGAGCTGGCGCGCGATCTCTACTTCGCGAACGGCGTCGCCTGGGGCCCCGATGACGCCTATGTGCTGGTATCGGAAACCTCGGCTTACCGGATCAAGCGCATCTGGCTGAAGGGCGCCAAGGCCGGCACCGCCGACCTGTTTGCCGACAACCTGCCCGGGTTTCCGGACAACCTCAGCTTCAATGGCCGCGATCGGGTCTGGGTGGCGCTGGCGGGGCCGCGCGATGCCGGGCTCGATGCGCTCGCCGAATGGCCGCAGCTGCGCCGGATGCTGGCTCGCCTGCCGGCTGCGATCCAGCAACGTCTGGCGTTCTCGCCGATCAAGCACGGCCATGTGCTCGGCTTCGATCTGCAGGGTCGCGTGATCGCCGATCTGCAGCACCACGCGGCCGACGCCTATGCACCGATCACCAGCGTAGAGGAGCGCGGACCGTGGCTGTATTTCGGCTCGTTGAACGAAACCTCGATTGCGCGGCTGCCGCTGAACCGGGCTGTCGCCGATGCCGAGCCGCCGTCCGAGGGCTGGCAACAGGCCCCGACCGCACCGCTGGCTGCAAATCACTGATCCCGATAAATCCCTTAGCTTTCGTTGCATTGCAGCAACTTCTGCAATTCACCATCAACTTTTTCAGGCCCGCCGATTGCGCTATTGCAAAACCCGGTCGCGCCTCGTATACCTGACGCAACAGCCGCCCATACGGGTAGGCATGGAGCAGTACAACGTGACGTGACACGCAGCAGGTGACACGCACGATCACTACATAACGACGGCTAATTGCCGAACGCGGTCCGACCTGCAAACGGGCCGCGTGTGCGAGAGGAGGAGACAATGCAGACCAAACATCCCGTGCAGGGAACTGCGACGGCACGCCCGTCGTTCGCGCGGCGCGCGCCGGTGGCAGCGCTGACCGCCGCCATCGCCATGATGGTCGCCGGCCCGGCAGCCGCTTTCCAGTTTGAACTCGGCCCGATCGAGGGCAACCTCGACAACACCGTGTCCTACGGCGCGCTGTGGCGTGCCCAGGGGCGCTCCGACCAGCTGGTCGGTATTGCCAATGGCGGCTCGGCGCGCACGGTGAATGCCGACGACGGCAACCTGAACTACGGTGCCGGCGACCTCGTCAACCAGATCTTCCGCGCCACGCACGAGCTGGAACTGAAGTACGGCGACAACATCGGCATCTTCGTTCGCGGCTCGGAGTTCTTCGATCTGCAGGTGGCCCATGAACTCGAGAAGTTCGGCGGCCGCGGCCGTGACCGCCTGCAAATGCACTGGGAACTGCTCGATGCGTTCCTGAGCGTCAGCGGCAAGCCGTTCGGCGACCGCACGACCAACGTCCGCATCGGCAACCAGGTGATCAACTGGGGCGAGTCGACGTTCATCCAGAACGGTATCAACGCCACCAATCCGCTCGATGTGCTGCGTCTGCGCTCGCCAGGTGCCGAGCTGCGTGAAGCGTTCCGGCCGACGCCGATGCTGTCGTTCTCTCAGGAACTGACCGATTCGCTGACCGCCGAAGGCTATGTGCAGGCGCGCTTCGACAACTTCCTGCTCGACCCGCGTGGCTCGTACTTCTCGACCACCGACATCGCCAGCGATGACGGCAATCGCGCGGTGATCAGCTTCGGCCGCCGCGATGACGATTTCATGGGCAACCCGTTCCCGGGTGCCGGCCCGACCGCCGGGCTGTCCGCCGCGGCGCAGGCCGCCGGCCTCGGTGCCTTCGATGGCGCGGCCAGCGTCTGGGTCAACCGCGTCGGCGTGCGCGATCGTCCGAACGGCTTCGGCCAGTTCGGTGTCGCCACCCGCTACCTCGCGGAATGGCTGGGCTCGACCGAATTCGGCGCGTACTACCAGTACTACCACTCGCGCGTGCCGCTGGTGTCGGCGCTGAAGTCGACCGATCCGCGACGCGCCAGCGGTACCACCTCGGCCGCATCGAACGTGCCGCTGCCGCCGCAGGCCGGTGGCAGCATCGGTGTCGCTTCCGGGCAGAAC
>Ga0255100_1001028_pt1 | contig 10462 bp, 8 predicted proteins | sample Colum_Colum_RepB_2_FD_188449 | JGI IMG/M metagenome (GOLD analysis project Ga0255100, IMG submission 188449) | Freshwater microbial communities from Columbia River, Oregon, United States - Colum_Colum_RepB_8d | ecosystem: Environmental > Aquatic > Freshwater > River | place: USA: Oregon...
TTCATCAGGTGGTTCCGCTGCAGCAATTGCTGCAGGTTTGGCACCCGCTTCAACTGGAACAGATACTGGCGGATCGATTCGCCAACCCGCAGCGTTTTGCGGCATCACTGGCATTAAGCCTACCTATGGCCGAGTGTCACGTTACGGCATGATTGCTTATGCATCGTCACTGGATCAAGCAGGGCCAATGGCAAAGACCGCAGAAGATTGCGCCATCATGCTCAATGCCATGGCGGGACATGATGCAAAAGATTCCACGAGCTTAGAGCGCGCCAAAGAAGATTACACAAAAGCACTTGGTAAAACTTGGTCTGGTGAGCCAGGCTTGCCTCTCAAAGGTTTAAGAGTGGGATTGCCTAAGGAATATTTTGGCGATGGCTTGAATGCAGATGTTAGAACGGCTGTCGATGCCGCCATTGAGCAATTGAAAAAAATGGGCGCCGAGTGTGTGTCAGTGTCTTTGCCAAAAACAGAGTTATCGATCCCAGTGTATTACGTATTGGCTCCCGCAGAAGCGTCGAGTAATTTGAGTCGTTTTGATGGTGTTCGTTATGGACATCGCGCGGCAGAGTACGGCGATTTAACAGACATGTACAAGCGTTCAAGATCAGAAGGATTTGGCGCAGAAGTAAAGCGCCGCATCATGATTGGTGCTTACGTTTTGTCGCACGGTTATTACGATGCTTATTATTTAAAAGCACAGAGAATTCGTCGCATCATTGCGCAAGATTTTCAAAATGCATTTGATGCCTGCGACATCATCGCAGGACCGGTTGCGCCGAATGTTGCTGGCAAGCTGGGTGAAAAGGTTTCTGATCCAACACAAATGTATTTAGAAGATATTTATACGCTTTCACCAAACTTGGCAGGTTTGCCAGCCATGAGCGTGCCTTGTGGTTTCGGTGATCACGGCATGCCAGTAGGTTTGCAATTAATTGGTAATTACTTCTCTGAAGCTGCTTTGCTACAAGTAGCACATGCTTATCAGCAAGAAACCAATTGGCATCAAGCTCAATCACCTTTTGCAGTGAAAGGTGGTGCGTGATGAAATGGGAAGTCGTGATTGGCATGGAAACCCATGCGCAACTAAGAACTAATTCAAAAATATTCAGCGGTGCATCGATTGAGTTTGGTGCCGAACCAAATAGACAAGCGTGCGCGGTTGATTTGGCTTTGCCCGGTGTTTTGCCTGTCTTAAATAAGGCAGCGGTTGCTCATGCGATTCGTTTTGGTTTGGCCGTTGGTGCACACATTGCACCCATGAGTATTTTTGCGCGCAAGAATTATTTCTATCCTGACTTGCCCAAGGGTTATCAAATCAGTCAATTTGAAATCCCGGTGGTGCAAGGTGGCAAGGTTCACATTGTTTTAGATGGTGTGGCTAAAACTGTTCAGCTGACCAGGGCTCACTTAGAAGAAGATGCCGGTAAATCATTGCATGAAGATTTTCGTGGCCCTCACGGCGAGTCATCCAGCGGCATCGATTTAAATCGTGCTGGCACACCTTTGCTTGAGATTGTCACAGAGCCAGACATGAGAAGCGCTGCAGAAGCTGTGGCTTATGCCAAGGCGCTCCATAGCTTGGTGGTTTGGCTGGGTGTTTGCGATGGCAATATGCAAGAAGGTTCATTCCGTTGTGATGCCAACGTTTCTGTCAGACCTGTTGGGCAAAAAGAATATGGCACTCGTTGCGAAATTAAAAACTTGAACTCTTTCCGCTTTTTAGAAGAGGCGATTCAATACGAAGTTCGTCGTCAAATTGAATTGATCGAAGATGGCGGCCGAGTTGTTCAAGAAACGCGACTATACGATCCAGATAAAAAAGAAACACGCAGCATGCGCAGCAAGGAAGACGCGAACGACTATCGCTATTTCCCCGATCCAGATTTATTGCCGCTGATGATTTCTGAAGAGTGGATTGCTAAAGAGCGTTCTGAAATGACAGAATTGCCAGCACAAAAATCAGAGCGCTGGCAGTCTGAATTCGGTTTGTCTGCTTATGATTGCCAGGTTCTCACGCAAGAGCGTGCCACGGCTGATTTTTATGAAGACTTGCTTAAACAAGTAGGCAAAGATCAAGCCAAGGCAGCGGCTAATTTGATGACTGGTGAGTTTGCGTCGGCCCTGAATAAAGAAGGCATCAGTGCAGCGCAGTCACCACTGAATCCTTCTCAGTTGGCGCAACTCATTCAACGCATTGCCGATGGCACGATTTCTAACAAAATTGCTAAAGAAATTTTCACGGCCATGTGGGATGAGAAAGCATCAGACCCTGATGCTGTTGATCGCATCATTGAGGCAAAAGGTCTTAAGCAAATCAGTGATAGCGGCGCTTTGGAGGCGATCATTGATCAAGTTTTAGCAGCCAATCAAAAGTCGGTAGAGGAATTCCGCGCTGGCAAAGAAAAGGCTTTTAATGCTTTGATTGGTCAGATCATGAAGGCATCTCAGGGCAAGGCCAATCCACAGCAAGTCAACAAATTACTCACGGATAAGTTAAATCAATCATGACACAAGCAAACAATCAAACGGCTGAGCAACAAGAGCGCGAAGCTTTAGTTGCAGAGTGGCTTTTAGCGACCCCAGGGTTTTTTGAAAGACATGCCGATTTGTTGGCAGATATTCAATTAAAAAATCCACACGGCGATCGTGCCATTTCTTTGCAAGAGCGTCAGTTAGGTGTTTTGCGTCAACAAAACCAAGCTTTGAATCAGCGCCTGTCAGAAATGCTGCGCTTTGGTAGTCAAAATGACAAAACGCAGGGCTTGATGATTCAGTGGTTATCAAATTTATTGTCTGCCAAATCTGAGGCTGATGTTAGAGCGGCTATCAGCACTGGACTAGCCACAATTTTTGACATTGAGCAGGTTGAATTGCTGGATGGTGATCATGGTAATTTCTGTGGTTCAGCAAATCAATCCAGCGATGCCATCAAAGCTCTTTTAAAAGAGAATATTCAAAGTCTTGCAGTGATTAACTTGTCATCGTTAAACGTTCAAATATTACTTGCTAGTCAAAGCGCTGAAAAGTTCACCTCTGACATGGGGCGTGTTTACTTGGATCAAATCGGTGAGCTTGCTTTAGCAGCATTAACCCGTTCAAAAGAATAGGATTGATCTAATCATGAAGTCTTTGCTCGCGCAAGAATACCTGCGTGAACTTCATGTGGTCAGGCAGGTTTCGCAACACACGATTGCCGCTTACACAAAAGATCTTGATTATTTGTTGGCCAGACTTGATGAGCAAGGGCTTGAGTTGGCCGAGGTTACTTCAGATCATGTGCGCTCATGGGTTGTGAAACTGCACTCTCAGGGTCAAGCATCAAGAAGCATTGCGCGAATGCTCTCCGCTTGGAGAGGTTTTTATTTATGGTTGGCCAATCAAAAAGGTTTGGTCAATAAAAGCCCTTTGAGTGATATCAAGGCCCCCAAACGAAAGAAGCCTTTACCTAAGGCGCTGTCGGTTGAACAAGCGATCAATTTGGTGGAGAGTGCCAATAAAGAAAGCGTTCAGGCAGATGATTTTTTGAGGGCAAGAGACAGGGCCATTGTTGAATTACTTTATTCGTCTGGTTTGCGCTTGTCTGAATTGCTGGGCATTGATTTGAATCCGATTGAAACGAAAGAGTATTCGTCCGCTGGCTGGATTGATTTTGAAGCTGGTGAAGTGATGGTTTTAGGTAAAGGTAAAAAAAGAAGAACGGTGCCCGTTGGTGAGGCAGCACTTCATGCTTTGAAAGATTGGCTGGCGGTGCGCGCCAGTCATGCCTTGACTGGAAAAGAGGTGGTTCAGGCATTATTTATCAACAAACAAGGTAAGCGAGCTTCAGCAAGAACCATTCAGCAACATTTGGCGGCGCTGGCGGTCAAAGCGGGACTGCCCACACATGTTCATCCGCATATGTTGAGACATAGTTTTGCCAGTCACGTTCTACAATCATCGGGTGATTTACGTGCAGTTCAAGAAATGTTGGGTCATGCCAGCATCACCAGTACGCAGATTTATACCGCCTTGGATTTTCAGCATTTGGCGCAGGCCTATGATTTGGCGCATCCAAGAGCTAAAAATAAGAAGAGTGAATAATGCAAGCGATCATCACATTAAAAGCTGGTAAAGAACGCCCACTCCTAAGACGGCATCCTTGGGTGTACTCGAATGCGATCGAACGTGTTGATGGCAAGATTTATCCTGGAGCAACAGTTCAAGTCTTATCGCACGAGGGCAAGTTCATTGCCAAGGGTCTTTACAGTCCAACTTCACAAATCAGGGTGCGGGTGCTGACTTGGGATGAAGGCAAAACAATTGACCATGCTTTTTTTAAAGAGCGTATTTCTAAGGCCCTTGCGCACAGAGCGCAGTGGGTAAAAAACACCAACGCGATTCGCTTGATTTTCGGCGAGAGCGATGGTCTACCAGGATTGGTGGTTGATCAGTACGCAGATACTTTGGTGTGCCAGTTTTTATTTGTTGGTATGGAGCATTGGAAAGAAGCGATTGTGCAGGCCTTGGTTCAGCAAACAGGGTGTAAGACCATTGTTGAGCGATCTGATGCGGCCGTTCGTGCCCGCGAAGGTCTTGAGCCTCATGTTGGGGCGCTGTTTGGCCAGATGCCAGAGGCTCCAATCAATGTGAATGAATGCGGTGTGCTGTACAGCGTGGACGTGGTGCATGGCCACAAAACTGGTTTCTATATCGACCAAAGAGATAGTCGACATCTTTTAAGTGAGCTATCAAACGATAAAGAAGTGTTGAATATGTTTTGCTACACCGGCGGCTTTTCTTTGGCGGCCTTAAAAGGTGGTGCAAAGCACGTCACTTCGGTTGATTCTTCAGGTGAAGCTTTGGCAATGGCTCAAAGACAGATGTTGTTAAATGGTTTTGATGAGCGTCGTGCGACATGGATTGATTCAGATGCGTTTGCCGTGTTGACGCAATTAAGAAAAGAAGAGAAGCAATTCGACATCGTTGTTTTAGACCCACCTAAATTTGCCCCATCCTCCCATCATTTGGATAAAGCTTTGCGTGCCTACAAAGAGATTAATCGTGCTGGCATGCAGCTTTTAAAACCAGGCGGCTTGCTTTTTACGTTTTCTTGCTCTGGTGCGGTTGATTCCGCATTATTTGAAAGAACGATCGCGATGGCCAGCGCCGAGGCAATGGCGCATTCAGGCAATACTTCGATGGACTTTAGGTTGATGCAGCGCTTATCTTCGGGCGCCGATCACCCACTTTTAACAAGTTTCCCTGAGGGAGATTACTTAAAGGGCTTGTTGCTTCAGAGGCTATAGCCATCTGCGCTCGATAGGCTCATAATTAATAGATTACACAAGGATGCAATCATGGCTTTGATACCAGTAACAATTCTTTCCGGTTTTTTGGGTAGTGGCAAAACAACTTTGCTCAAACATATTCTTCATGAAAATCATGGCAAAAAAATTGCCGTGATTGAAAACGAGTTCGGTGAAGAGAACATCGATAATGATATTTTGGTTCAGGACAGTGATGAGCAAATTGTTCAGATGAGCAATGGTTGCGTTTGCTGCACGATTCGCGGAGACTTGGTCAAAGCGCTCAATGACTTATTTGAGTCTCGCAAAGAGAAGAAAATTCATTTTGATCGAGTGGTGATTGAAACCACTGGGGTGGCCAATCCCGGCCCAGTGGCTCAAACATTCTTCATGGATGATGAGGTTGCCAGCCACTACATTTTGGATGCCGTTGTGACCTTGGTTGATGCTAAGCACGGTAATCAGCAATTAGATCAGCACGAAGAAGCGCAGCAGCAAGTTGGTTTTGCAGACAGAATTTTTATCACTAAAACAGATTTGGTCGATGCAAAAGCGGTTGATCAGCTAAAGCATCGATTGATGCACATGAATCCTCGTGCGCCAATTACTGGCATCACGCAAGGAACCGTGTCTTTGGATCAGGTGCTTGATTTACGTGGTTTTAATTTGAATGACAAGCTCGATATTGACCCGCATTTTTTAGAGCAAGAAGATCATGATCATGAAAACTGTGGGCACGACCATCATGAGCATGGCCCAGATTGTGACCACGGACATGATCACCAGCATGGCCACCAGCATGCTCAGCCCGTGCAATTCATGAAAAAGAGCCATACAGACAAAATTCAATCCTTTGTCTTTAGAAGTGATCGACCATTTGATTCTCAGAAACTTGAGGACTTTTTGGGCGGAATTTTGTCCGTTTTCGGCGCTAAGATGTTGAGATATAAAGGTGTTTTGTTTATCAAGGGTGGTGCACGCAAAGTCATCATTCAGGGCGTTCATGAAATGATGGCGTCTGATTTGGGCGCTCCGTGGGGTAAGGATAAAAAAGAAACCAGGATGGTTTTTATTGGAATTGACCTGCCCAAAGATGTTTTATTGGGTGGCCTTGAAACATGTTTGGTGTAATCTTTATAGATTAGAGTAGAATCCGCGCCCTGAGCTCTTATAAAAATTAAGGGGTATTGCGGCGCAAAAATAGCTTGTAAAGAGCTTGTAAAGCGGTTGTAAGAGATTTAAATTTAGCGAAGTAAGACTAAAAGTCCCGAAAGGACAAGAAATGAGCAAGAAAGCATTAACAGAAGCAGATATCGTAAAAATGCCTGAAAAGGATTATATGAATGCTGCTCAACTAGAATTTTTCAAAGCTAAGCTATTGGCTTTGAAAGCAGATCTTTTGCTTCATGCAAACGAAACCACTGAGCATCTACGTGAAAACGTTTTGGTTCCAGATCCAGCTGATCGTGCCACGATTGAAGAAGAGCATGCTTTGGAATTGCGTACACGTGATCGTGAGCGCAAGCTTCTTAAGAAAGTGGAGCAGTCTTTATTGAGCATTGAGTCTGGCGACTATGGTTGGTGCGAAGAAACTGGTGAGCCAATTGGCATTCCACGTTTGTTGGCTCGCCCAACAGCCAATCTATCTCTAGAGGCGCAAGAGCGCCGCGAACTACGCCAAAAATTGTTTGGTAACTAAACAAAGTAATTGGTGTTTAAACCCCGCACGATTTCTCTTTTAATTTTTCTTGTCATGGGCTTGTTCCTAGCCCAGTGGCAAGGTTTTAGCCATGGTATTTCTCATGGCTTGACAGCGACTCAGCATAGCGCGTCCGATGGTGTTGCGAATGAACATCAAGTGGATGGCGCAAAACATCATCATCGTCATGATGGCAATGAGTCTGATGGCAAACATCACTGTGCTGCTTATGATTCTCAAACATTGAGCATGGCAATGCCAACGGCTCCAATGACTTTGTCAGTCATTGATAAAACCAATGCGGCCATCAATAGCTATTTAACATATCAGGCTTCGATCGAAGCCTATCGACCCTTTGATGTCAGAGGTCCGCCTAATTCTTAAATACTGAAATTTACTCACGCCAAGTGCGTGATCTTTATTCATGTTTAGGAGAAACACATGCAAGACTTTATGCGCACTGCTTTCAGTGCTGCAGCAATTGCTGCTTTATCAATTTCGTTCGCACAGGCTCAACAAACTTTGGAGCCAGTGATTGTTAGTGCCAACCCTCTTGGCGCAGATATCAATGATTTAATCACTCCTGTGAGTGTTTTGCGTGGCGATCAATTGTCACAAAAACAATCAAGCACTTTGGGCCAAACCCTGAATGGTTTACCAGGCGTTGGGTCAACAGATTTTGGACCAAATTCCAGTCGACCAACCATTCGAGGTTTGGATGGTGATCGCGTTCGAGTGATGAGCAATGGTGGCGCAAGTTTGGACGCTTCCACTTTGTCTTACGATCATGCGGTTGCAATAGAGCCTTTGTTAGTTGAGCAAATTGAAGTGGTTCGTGGACCAGCGGCTCTTCAGTATGGCGGTAGCGCTATTGGAGGCGCGGTTAACGTGATTGATAACCGCATACCAAAGGCTCCTGTGAAAGGTGTTCATGGCCGCGCCGAAGTAAGAGCTGGTGGAGCTGAATCAGAGCGCGCAGCCGCTGGTTTGGTAACCGTTGGTAACGGCGCATTTGCAATTCATGTTGATGGTTCAAGCAGAAAAACGGATGATCTAAAGGTTCCAAAGCAAGCTGGACGCGAGGGCTTTATCAGCCAAGGTAAATTGCTGAACAGTGATGCTGATCAACAAGGCGGCGCATTGGGATTTTCTTTGACCAATGACCATGGGTATCTGGGGCTTTCACTTGACACTTATCGCAATGAATACGGCACAGGTTTGTATGAAGAGGGCGATATTGCGAGCCCAACCAGAATCAAATTAAAACAAGACAAATTAACGCTTGCCGGTGAGCAAAGAAATTTATCAGGCAAAACCGGTCCTTTTGAATCTATCAGAGGCTCATTCAGTACAACGGATTACAAGCATGAAGAATCAGCTGGTGGAGTGGTTGAGTCAACCTTTAAAAATAAAGGTTGGGACAGTCGCATTGAAGGAACTCATTTACCCATTCAAACTTCTTTAGGCTCATTAAAGGGTGCATGGGGTGTTCAGGGAGCTGAGTCTAAATTCTCTGCCATCGGTGATGCAACTTTCGTTCCCAACACTCAAACCAACAGCATGGCCCTATTTGTATTTGAGGAACTTTCTTTTGCCCCGGGCAAAGCTGTTAACGCAGGCTTAAGACTGGAGTCTGTGAAGGTGGATAGTTTTGGTGGTGGCACAAATGGTGAAACTGAGTCATTCACTGCTGATAGCAAAAAATTCAAACCATTCAGCGCTTCAGTCGGCTATCGCCAAGACATGGGTTCTGGATGGACCGCTACCAGTGGTTTGTCTTACACCGAACGCGCCCCAACATTTTATGAACTTTATGCCAACGGCATGCATCACGCCACAGAGACTTATGAGAAAGGGAACGCCGACAACAAAAAAGAAAAAGGCACAACGCTTGAGTTAGGGATGAAGTTTAAAACCCCAACCACGCGCGCTAATTTTGGAGCGTATGTCACGGAGTTCTCTAATTTTATTGGCTTGACTCAAGGCGGATACGTAGATGAGTTAGATGGAAGAATTCAGTCGCTTGACATCGATGAATGTCAGGGGGGCGGCAGTGGCCACTGCGTCCCTAAATACAATTTCAGTGGCATCAAAGCTCGCTTGTATGGTTTAGAGGCTGATGGTCGTTTCCCGTTGGCTTCTGGCTTATTTGGCAAGGTTAGTCAGCTGAACATGGATTGGAAAGCTGATTATGTGCGTGGTGAAAATCGCTCAACAGGTGTTGCATTGCCTCGTATCTCACCATTGCGTTTGAGTTCTGCCTTGGTGTACTCGGAGGGCAAGTATTCAAGCCAAGTCGATGTGCAATATTCCGCTCGTCAGAATCGTTATGCCGATGATTTAGGCGCTACGCCAAGTTACACAATGTTCGGTTTGGGGGCCTCTTATAAAACGGCCGTTACAGGCATGAAGTCTGCATATCTTTTCATGAGAGTGGATAACCTTACCGATGTAGAAGCTCGTAATGCCTCATCTGTTTTGCGCGACATGGCTCCTGCAGGTGCTCGCGCTATCAAGGTGGGCTTAAGAGGCAACTTCTAAGCAATTCTGATGGTGACCTGGGAAAGCTTCACGAAAGTTTTCCTCATAAAAGGCGGCTTTGGGCCGCCTTTTTGCTTAATTGCATAAAAATTCTAGCCAAGCATGGCAACTGATCTTACAATCCGCGCATGAGCACACCACTAGCTGAACTTAAAGACGTTTCCCCAGAGGTAAAGGCCGAGGTTTTGGCACAGGCTTTGCCGTACATTAAGAAATACCACGGCAAAACAATTGTTATCAAATACGGCGGCAACGCCATGACTGAAGATCGTCTCAAAGAGGGTTTTGCTCGCGACGTGATTTTGTTGAAATTGGTGGGCATGAATCCTGTGGTGGTCCATGGTGGTGGCCCGCAAATTGATGATGCTTTAAAAAAGGTTGGCAAAGCCGGCACTTTCATTCAGGGCATGCGCGTGACCGATGAAGAAACCATGGAAGTCGTGGAGTGGGTTCTTGGCGGCGAAGTGCAGCAAGACATCGTGATGTTGATCAATCATTTTGGCGGTCAGGCGGTTGGCTTAACCGGTAAAGATGGCGGCTTGATTCATGCGCGCAAAATGATGATTCCAAATAAAGAAAAGCCAGGTGAGATGCTAGACATCGGCTTTGTTGGCGAAATCGACTCAATCAACCCTGCCGTTGTAAAAGCCTTGCAAGATGACGCTTTCATTCCAGTGATCTCACCGATTGGTTTTGGTGAAGATGGCCAGGCGTACAACATCAATGCTGACTTGGTGGCGGGTAAGATGGCTGAAATTCTGAAGGCTGAAAAATTGGTCATGATGACCAATATTCCTGGTGTGATGGATAAGAGCGGCAATCTGTTGACTGATTTAACGGCCAGAGAAATTGAAGGACTGTTTGCGGACGGAACAATTTCTGGCGGTATGTTGCCAAAGATTTCTTCTGCTTTAGATGCTGCTAAGAGTGGTGT
>Ga0255100_1001034_pt1 | contig 10445 bp, 7 predicted proteins | sample Colum_Colum_RepB_2_FD_188449 | JGI IMG/M metagenome (GOLD analysis project Ga0255100, IMG submission 188449) | Freshwater microbial communities from Columbia River, Oregon, United States - Colum_Colum_RepB_8d | ecosystem: Environmental > Aquatic > Freshwater > River | place: USA: Oregon...
CAGCGCCATCCGCGTGTTGATCAGTTGGGCAAGCTCCATTTCGCCAATGTCGAACAGCTCGCTGACCGGCCGCCCGATCAGGCTGGCGCGACTCGGTTCCGACAGCAGCGATACGGCCATGTCGTCGGCGGCGACGATGTGGCCATCCTCGGACAGCGCCAGTGCGGCATCGTGCAGCAGGTTCACGAACTCCGGACGACTGTGGAAGCGCAGCACGCGATACGGCTGGCAGCGGCGCAGGAACAGGCACTTCTCGATCATCCGCGCCGAGGTATTGACCAGCGCCATCGTGTGCATCTGGCTGGCGCGCGTGTCGTGGCTGCCGACTGACGATGCATCGAGCACGGCAATCAGTTCGCCGTTCAGGTCGCGGATCGGGGCGCCCGAACACGACAGGCCGATGTGCCGGGCACGGAAGTGATCGTTGCGATGGACGGTGATCGCCCGGCCTTCGGCGATGCAGGTGCCGATGCCGTTGGTGCCCTCGCTCTTCTCGCTCCATTCGGCGCCAACCAGCAGGCCGGCGCTGCGGAACATCTTGTTGAGCGTGGGATCGACCTTGTCGGTCAGGATGATCCCCTTGGCATCGGTCAGCAGCAGCGCGTACCCGGAGCCGCTGATCTGGTCATACAGCGTGTCGATCTCGGCACGGGCGATCTCCACCAGTTCGTCGTGGCGTTCCTGGAGGTCCTTGAGGTTGCTGGAATCGATGACACTCGGGGCATGCAGCCGAGCCGGGTCGAGCTGGAACTCGTTCAGGCAGCGTTGCCAGGACACCCGGATCGCTTCATCGAATCCGGCCTTGCTGACAAGACCGCCGTTGATTGCGCGCAACACGCCATTGGCGTGCTGCACCGCCGCGTTGTCGCCCATCTCCTCGCACCTCATGTCGAACGCCTCGTGCGGCTTCGATGCCGAGGCTTATAGATTGTCTTCACGCGACCAGACCGTCCCAGTGGGTTGCCGGCGCGCCGGAAGCAACACTGGTGCCATCGGACGGTAGTCGCGCGTGGACACCGCGTCAACGAGAGCGCGCCGTTCGTAAACGGTCGTCACGCGACGGCATAGGGGGCAAATACTGTGTCACCGCCGCGACAGCGGTTTTGTCTGGCGCATCGGTCCTGAGACAGCGCAGGATAGATGTGCTGCGACCCGGCACTGAAAGTCGTGGGTCTTCAGCGCTTTGCGCGGTCACGTCCGGATGGCTTGCTTCTTGCCATCGCGAGGCCGTCGCGACGCAGTCGGGCCACTGATCATCGACAACACATGATCAGGTCGGGCTGTCGCAGGCACTCATGTCATTTGAAATAACGATTACGAGGAGATCAGCAATGGATGGATCAAAGGGTCTTGAAGCACTGGGCGCAGCTGCCCGCAAGTTCATCAGCACGCCGAAGCAGATCCTGATCGACGGCGCCTGGGTCAATTCGACTTCGGGCGAAACCTTCGAGGTCTACAACCCGGCCACCGGCCAGGTCGTCGCTCACGCGCAGAGCGGTTCGAAGGAAGACGTCAATGCTGCCGTGGCTGCCGCCCGGCGCGCGTTCGCCGACAACAGCGAGTGGCGCAAGATGTCGCCGGCCAATCGCGGTAAGCTGCTGCATCGCATCGGCGACCTGATCCTGAAGCACCAGGACGAACTCGGCGAACTGGAATCGCTGGACAACGGCAAGCCGGTCGTCGTCGCCAAGATTGCGGATGTCGCGCTGGCCGCCGATATCTTCCACTACATGGCCGGCTGGGCCACCAAGTCGGAAGGCAACACGCTGGACCTGTCGGTGCCGTTTACTCCGGGCACCGAGTACCACGCGTACACCAAGCGCGAGCCGATCGGCGTCGTTGGCCAGATCATCCCGTGGAACTTCCCGATCCTGATGGCGGCCTGGAAGCTCGCTCCGGCGCTGGCCTGCGGCTGCACCGTGGTGCTGAAGCCGGCCGAAGAAACCCCGCTGACCGCGCTGCGTCTGGCCGAGCTGATCCAGGAAGCCGGCCTGCCGAAGGGCGTGCTGAACGTGGTCACCGGCTTCGGTGAAACCACCGGTGCGCCGCTGGCCGGCCACCCTGGCGTCGACAAGGTCGCCTTCACCGGTTCGACCGAAGTCGGCAAGCTGATCGTCAAGGCCGCCGCCAACGACCTCAAGAAGCTGACGCTGGAACTCGGCGGCAAGTCGCCGAACATCATCCTTAACGACGCCGACCTGTCGAAGGCGATCCCGGGAGCCGCAAGCGCGATCTTCTTCAACCAGGGCCAGACCTGCTGCGCCGGCTCGCGCCTGTTTATCCAGGACAAGGTCTACGACGAAGTCATTGCCGGCATCGCCGCATACGCCAAGGGCCTGAAGGTCGGTCCGGGTCTCGATCCGTCGACCCAGCTCGGCCCGCTGGTCTCGCAGAACCAGCTTGACCGCGTCAGCGGCTACCTGAAGGCCGGTCCGGCTGAAGGCGCTTCGCTGGCCGCCGGCGGCAGCCGCTGGGGCAACGAAGGCTATTTCGTCGAGCCGACCCTGATGGTCAACGTCGCCGACAGCGCCAAGGTCGTTCAGGAAGAGATCTTCGGGCCGGTGCTGGTGGCCAGCCGCTTCACCGATCTGGACGACGAACTGGTCCGCCGTGCCAATGACTCCGTCTACGGTCTGGCGGCCGGCATCTGGTCGCAGGACGTGTCGAAGATCCACAAGCTGGTGCCGCGCCTGCGTGCCGGCACCGTCTGGGTCAACTGCTACAACGTCTTCGACGCCTCGATGCCGTTCGGTGGTTACAAGCAGTCGGGCTGGGGCCGCGAGATGGGTCATCACGTGCTGAACAACTATCTCGAAACCAAGTCGGTCTGCATCGCCTACTGATCGGGTCTCGGCCGTCTTCGGATGGCCGTCAGCAGTTGTCAGTGACACGAGGCCCGGGTGATGCTCACCCGGGCCTCGTTGTTTTGAGGTCGAGACACGTCATCAAGCGCCGCATCGAGCGCACCTTGCCTGAGGAGGCAGCACATGATTCGCATCCTGCTGGTGGATGATCACGCGGTGGTCCGTGCCGGCTACCGGCAGTTGCTTGAATGCGCGCCGGAGTACCAGGTGGTGGCCGAAGCGGCCTCTGCCGCAGCGGGCTACCGACGTTTTCTGGAGTGCGCGCCGGATGTGGTGATCACTGATCTGTCGCTGCCCGGGGTCGGTGGCATCGAACTGCTGCGCCGCCTGCGCGCGCGGCAGCCGGACCTGCGGGCGCTGGCGTTCAGCGTTCATGAAGAGCCGATGTTTGTCGATCGGGCGATGGCTGCCGGTGCGCTGGGCTATGTGTCGAAGCGTTCGGCGCCGGATACCTTGGTGGCGGCCGTCGATGCGGTGGCCCGTGGCCGGGAATTCCTGTCGCCGGATCTCGCGCATGCCCGCGCTAATCAGCGCAAGCCGAACGATGCCTTGCACAGTCTTTCGCAGCGGGAGTTCGAGATCTTCCGGCAGGTGGCCGAAGGGCGTTCGGTGCGCGACATCGCCAGTGGTCTGTGCATCAGCGGCAAGACCGTTTCCAACCATTACTCGCAGATCCGCGTGAAGCTCGGCCTGCGCTCGGCGGCGGAGATGGCGCGCCTGGCCATCGTTGCCGGCATCGTGCGTGTCTGAGCTCGCCGTCGATCATTCGGAGGCATCGGCCGGCGGCCCGAAAGGCCTGCTGCGCGCCCTGATGACGCGGCTTGATCTGAAGACCCGGCTCAGCCTGTCGATCGGACTGCTGCTCGGGGTGGTGCTGCTGCTGGCGGTCTACGCGGTGCTGGGCAATTCCAAGCGCGCCGTACAGGGCGAAATCGACGCGGTGATGCGCCTGGCGAGCAATCTGCTCGACGACAAGGCGATTCCTGCCGAGGCCACCGATCAGACCGTTCTGCCGGTGCTGATCAGCGTCTTCGATCACACGCGTCATCTTTGCGTGGCGCGGGACGGCGCGAATGCCGCGGGGAGCCAGCGGCCTTGTCCGGCCGCGATCGACGATTCGGTTCCCGACTGGTTCATCGCCCATGTCACGACTGCGCCGCGCGCCTTGCGCGTCGAACTGCCGACTATCGATGGTCAGCGGCAGCCGGTGCTGATCCATTCCGATCCGGCCGACGAGATTCTTGAGGCATGGAACGAGGCGCGTCCCTTGCTGCTGCTGATCGTGGCCATCGGCTTCCTGACCAATGCGGTCGTCGTGTTTTCCGTGTGGCGCGCGTTGAAGCCGATCGACCTGATCCGCGATGCGCTTGGCCGCATCGGTCGGGGCGATCTGCACCCGGGCTTGCCGAAGGCCACGACCCCGGAGCTGATGACGATCATCGATGGCGTGGTCGAACTCGGCCAGAGCCTTGAGCAGGCCCGCTCCGACAACCAGCGACTGCTGCGTCACAGCCTGGAAGTGCAGGAGCGCGAGCGGCGGTCGATCGCGCGCGAACTGCACGACGAGATCGGCCAGAGCCTCGCTGCGATGGATGCCGAAGCCGCACTGCTGCACCAGCGTGTCGGTCTCGCGGCGCCCGAGCTTTCCGTGCGCACCCAGGGCATCCGTACCGGCATCGGCAGTCTTTACGACGGCCTGCATCTGCTGCTCGCACGACTGCGGCCTGCCGGGCTAGACGAGTTCGGGCTCGGCCCGACTCTGGAAAGCCTGGTCGCCGACTGGTCCGGCCGTTGCCCTGACATTCGCTTCGAGGTGCGGATCGACGTCGAGCGGGTTGCAGGCGAAGGGCTGGTGCAGGTTTATCTGTACCGCATCGCGCAGGAGGCGCTGGTCAACATTGCCCGCCATGCACGGGCCCGGCGAGTCAGCGTGATGCTGTGCCGCGACGTCGATGCAGCGCTGCATCTGCGCATCTCCGATGACGGCTGCGGCCTGCCTGCCGATCTCCGCTTCAGCGGCGGCAGCGAGGCGCGTCGGCGTACGAAGCCCGATGGCGATCGGGTTGGCTTGGGGCTGTTGGGCATGATCGAACGCGCTGAAACGCTCGGTGCGACCTTGCGCATCGATTCGCTGCCCGGTGAAGGCACGACGATCTCGGTACGGCTGCCACCGCATCCGCCGCTCTGATCGGCGCACCTGTCACCACCGGCTGTAACGCCTGTGACTCGAAGGTCGTCCCTTCAATGAAACAGGCTGAAGACGCGTGCAGACGTGTGCAGGCCGGGCAATTGACATAAACATCACTCCATTCAGTGCCTTGGGAAGTGTTCCTGATTTGGCATGTCGATTGCTCCTCGGGGCTCGTCGTCACACTTGTGCGGGTTGCAGCGGGTTGCAGGCCAGCGGTCAACAGACTGGTCCATAGCTGCTGCAGCTGAAGAGGAAGTGGGGCGGCGCCGGATGGGGGTTCGCAGCAGCGAACGGCCATGCGGTACCTCTCGACAATATTGGGGAATTAAAAAATGTCCAAGATGAAGCAGCGAAATCTGATTGCAGCCGCGGTGGCTCTGCTGTCCTCCACGGGCGCCAGTGCGCTCGAACTCAATGCCGGTGATTACAAGTTCACCGTCAACGGCAACATCAACGTCCACTACATCTATTCCAGCTGCGAGAACAACGCGTCGCTGATCGGCGGCGGCCTCGCCTGCACCGAGAACGGTTCTGCCGGCAACAACTCCAGCATCTCCAACGGCCTGCTGCCTGCGGCGCTGTCGTTCGGCGTCATCACCCAGCAGGCGGGTCTCGACATCGAAGCGCACTTCGGCTTCTACCCGGGCGTCAGCAGCAATGATGGCGGCAGCCCGAACCTGCAGCAGGGCGCACCGATCGGCAGCAACGTCGGCCTTGCCACCACCGGCCTCGACGTCCGCCAGGTCTATCTGACCTTCGGCAACAAGGACATCGGCACGTTCCTGTTCGGTCGCAACTTCGGCCTGTTCGGCTTCGACGCGATCATCAATGACATCACCATCCCGGGCGTTGGTGCCGCAGGCGCGGCCGCTGGCGGTGCGCCGGCCAACACCACGCTCGGCTCGATCGGCCTTGGTTACCTTTACACCGACACGCTGGCGCAGATCAATTACTCGACCCCGGATTTCTCGGGCTTGAAGGCGATCATCGGCATCTACGATCCGCTGAACCCGGTCGCTGGCGCGGTCAACCAGAAGTCGGCTCCGGGCTTCCACGGCAAGGTGACGTACACCACCGAGTTCAGCGGTGCGAAGGTCTATCTGTCGGCTTCCGGTCTGACCCAGAAGCAGAATGATCAGGGCCCGTTGGGCGACGTCAGCTACACCGCATCGGCCGTCGATTTCGGCGGCAAGGTATCGATTGCCGACTTCGAGTTCGCCGGCTGGTACTACCTGGGTGACGGTGTCGGTACCACTGCGCTGTTCCTGCTCGGCGACGCCAGCGCCGCGGGTCTCGGCAAGCGCGAGTCGGACGGCTTCCTCGCGCAGGCGACGTACAAGCTGGGCGCCACCAAGTTCGGCATCAACTACGGCGAATCGAATCTCGACCGCGCCAACGGCGAAGCAGCGTCGACACTGGTGAAGTCGAACAAGAAGGTCACCGGTGGCGTCTATCACTCGCTGACCAAGAACCTGACCCTGGTCGGTGAAGTGACTTCAATCGAAGCCAAGAACCACCTCGGCGGCAAGAACGAAGCGCTGAACTTCAACGTCGGCACGTTCCTGTCGTTCTGAGGCGCCGTTCCTAAAGCGAACCTCTCCTTGCGCCAAATTGACCGGGCCTTGCGCCCGGTTTTTTTATGGCTGCCGGGTAGGTAGGGACTTCCATCGGCAACGGTGCTTCACTTGCCACCCGCCCGGAACCGCTGTGTCGTGGATGAGCCAGACGAGGAGTTCGTCCCGGCAATGTGACAGCACTGGCAAGGCTGTCCCTCGCTGGAGACAGCCCCTTAAGATGTGGCCGCTTATCAGGGCGCCGGTGCTTGGATCACTGCGGATCGGGCTGCAAGGCGCGCGTCGGATGGAGGAATTTTCGCCAATAATTTCAATGATTTGTCGTGCAGCATCGAGCGGACGGCAAGATTTCTCCGGGCGCGCGGTGTTGCTGCATTGCACATCGATTGACTGGCACCGATCGTGCTTCCGGGCGCGCCGGTGACACCTGCTTTTCGCCACACCAGTACACAACAAAGCTTGAGGAGAAACTAAAAATGTCCAGTTACGCAACAGCCCGCAACACGGCCGGAGCCCGCTTCAAGGCGCTGGTCGGCCTCGCACTTGCTGCCAGTGTCTCGTCGGCCTTCGCAGGCCCGGTGACCGACGCGATGATCCTGAACGACCAGAACACGCCGAATGACGTGCTGACGGTCGGCATGGGCACCACCGGCCAGCGCTTCAGCAGTTCGACGCAGATCAACTCCGACACCGTGGTCGATCTGGTGCCGGCGTGGTCGTTCTCGTTTGGTGGCGAGAAGCAGCGCGGCCAGGAAACCCAGGCGCTGGTGCATAACGGCAAGATCTTCATCACCGGCTCGTATTCGCGCCTGTGGGCGCTGGACCAGAAGACCGGTGCCAAGCTGTGGTCGTACGAGCACCGTTTGCCGGAAGGCATCGTGCCGTGCTGCGACGTCGTCAACCGTGGCGCCGCGCTGTACGACAACCTGGTGATCTTCGGCACCCTCGACGCCAAGCTGGTCGCGCTGAACGCCGACACCGGCAAGGTCGTCTGGACCGAAACCATCGACGATTTCAAGGGCGGCTACTCGTACACGGCCGCACCGCTGATCGTGAAGGGCAAGCTGATCACCGGCGTGTCCGGCGGCGAGTTCGGCGTGGTTGGCCGCGTCGAAGCGCGTGATGCCAAGACCGGCAAGATGGTCTGGTCGCGTCCGACCGTCGAAGGCCACATGGGCTACCTGAACGGCAAGGAAAACGGCATTTCGGGCAAGACCAACGCCACCTGGCCGGGTGATCTCTGGAAGACCGGCGGCGCTGCCACCTGGCTGGGCTGCACCTATGGTGCGGACACCAACCAGATCTACTGCGGCACCGGCAACCCGGCTCCGTGGAATGCCTTCACCCGTCCGGGCGACAACCTGTACTCGACCTCGACCGTCGCGATCAACGCCGACACCGGCAAGATCGAGTGGAGCTACCAGGGCACGCCGAACGATCACTGGGATTTCGACGGCGTCAACGAGTTCATCTCGTTCGACTACAAGAAGGACGGCAAGACCGTGAAGGCCGGTGCCAAGGCCGACCGCAACGGCTTCTTCTACGTGCTGAACCGCGAGAACGGCAAGCTGCTGTCAGCCAGCCCGTTCGTGACCAAGCAGACCTGGGCTTCGGGTGTCGATCTGAAGACCGGCCGTCCGGTGGAATCGAACAACCGTCCCGGCGATCCGCAGAAGGCCGAAAAGGGCTCGTCGGTGTTCGCCGCGCCGTCGTTCCTTGGCGGCAAGAACTGGATGCCGATGGCTTATTCGGGCCAGACCGGCCTGTTCTACGTGCCGGCCAACGAGTGGGGCATGGACATCTGGAACGAGCCGATCACCTACAAGAAGGGTGCGGCTTATCTGGGTGCCGGCTTCACGATCAAGCCGCTGTATGACGACTACATCGGCGCTCTGCGTGCCGTTGATCCGGCCACTGGCAAGATCGTCTGGGAATACAAGAACCCGGCGCCGCTGTGGGGTGGTGTGATGACCACGGCCGGCAACCTCGTGTTCACCGGCACGCCGGAAGGCTTCCTGAAGGCGTTCGACGCCAAGACGGGCAAGGAGCTGTGGAAGTTCCAGACCGGCTCGGGCGTGGTCGGTCAGCCGACGACCTGGGAAATGGATGGCGAACAGTACGTCGGCGTCGCGTCGGGCTGGGGTGGTGCCGTTCCGCTCTGGGGCGGTGAAGTGGCCAAGAAGGTCAAGGACATCAGCCAGGGTGGCTCGTTCTGGGTCTTCAAGCTGCACAAGTCGGGGAAGGCCACCGTTGCCCAGCAGTAACGGCGCGCGGGCTGTCTGACCCCAAGTCATAAGCGGAACGAAAGAGGAGTCCGGGTGCTCCGGGCTCCTTTTTCGATTCACGCGGCTGCATCCCTTGCCCCTTTCACCTTGCCGTTTCCGGCCCCCTTCCGGCCGCCGGAACTGTCCATTTCATTCGCAATCCTGGAACCCACGATGAACCGCAATTCGATCAAGCTCGCCGCACGCGCGGCCTTCACCGCACTCGGTTTCGCCAGTGCCGTCGCCTTCGCGCATGGCGACGTCACGCCGCAGGCCGTCGATACCTCCAAGCTGCCGCCGCTGGCGGCACCGGTCGACAAGAACCCCTACGTCGGCAACCCCGAAGCGATCAAGCTCGGCTCGTCGGCCTACAACCAGAACTGCGCACGCTGCCATGGCCTCGGAGCCGTTTCCGGCGGCATTGCGCCGGATCTGCGCATGTTGCCGACCGACCAGCCGACCGATGAATACTTCAAGGGCAAGGTCCAGAACGGCGCCATGCGCAACGGCGTGACCTACATGCCGGCATTCAAGGACGTGTTCAAGGAAGAGGCGATCTGGGCGATCCGCAGCTACCTCGTCAGCGTCCACGTCGAAGACTGATGAAGGCGTTCAATCAGCTGGCCGCAGGACTGGCGCTGCTGGCCGCGTCAACGATCGGCCTGACGCAGGCCGACGACGACAATCCCGACCGCTTCGATCTGGTGCAGAAGAAGGGATCGATCGAATTCATCGTCTACCGCGACTTCCCGCCGTACTCGAACGAGATCGGCGGCGTATTCACCGGTGTCGACATCGACATGGGCCGTGCGCTTGCCGCAGCACTCGGCATGAAGGCGAGCTTCCGCACCTTCATTCCCGGTGACGACCTCGACGACGACCTGCGCAACCAGCTGTGGCGCGGCACCATCGTCGGCGGCTCGGTCGGTGACGTGATGCTGCACGTCGGCGCCGACCCGCAGTACGTCGCGCGCCAGGACAAGGTGTCGATCTTCGGCGTCTACTACCGTGAAGCGATCGCGGTGTCGTTCGATCCGCAGCGCTTCGGCAGCTACACCACGCTGGACGATCTTGAAGGCCACAAGGTTGGCGTGGAACTCGGCACGCTTGCCGATCAGTACTTGACCAACTACCACGGCGGCGCCATCGCCAAGGCCGTGCAGCGTTTCCCAACGCTGAACGAAGCTGCCAAGGCTTACTGCGAAGGCAAGCTCGACAGCGCGATCGCGCCGAAGGGCGAACTGCAGGGCCTGATGCACGACAACGGCTGTCCGGAGCGCTATGCCGTGCCGCAGCCGCTGGTGCTGCAGGGCATCTATCACGGCGCCTGGGAACTCGGAATCGCGGTGAAGAAGGACAGCCCGAAGCTGCGCGATGCGCTGGCCAACGCGATGGCGAAACTGATCGAGAGTGGCGAGATCAAGGCCATCTACGCACGCCATGGGATGGACTACAACGCTCCCGGCCTGCGCTGAGGGCGGCACAAGTCGTAACCGGGAGGCTGCATGTCGAAGCTGCCGCTGATCGTGGTGCTGAGTATTTCGCTTCCGGT
>Ga0255100_1001040_pt1 | contig 10402 bp, 19 predicted proteins | sample Colum_Colum_RepB_2_FD_188449 | JGI IMG/M metagenome (GOLD analysis project Ga0255100, IMG submission 188449) | Freshwater microbial communities from Columbia River, Oregon, United States - Colum_Colum_RepB_8d | ecosystem: Environmental > Aquatic > Freshwater > River | place: USA: Oregon...
TGGAGGCAGTATGGGTAGGCGAGGGCGTGCATATTACCACGTCGCCACCGGCGCGCGCTTCCAGGTGTTTGTGGCGTGGCACACGTAGATGTAGAAGGCGTCGAATTGGACCGCGCCTGTCGTGCAGCTTGCCGTGGCGCTAGCCGGGGTCGCGCTTGCGGCTGTGCTGAAGCGCGTGGAAGTGGTAGCCGGTGCGGTCGGCGGGGTTGCTGGCGTCGGCCCAGGTTAGGAGGATGGCGAGGGTTAGGATCATTGCGGGTCCGCTACCTTCTGCTTGTTGATGATCGCCGCTTTCTTCGCCTCTGCCGCCGCCGTGCCAGCCGCCGCCGTTGCTCGATCCGTCAGCATGGCGTTACTCGGGAAGTTATCGACGGCGACGGACAGCAGCGCCGCGAAGTGCGAAAAGATTAGATCAGCGAGGCCAGCGTATCGTGGAACCGGTGCGGTTGCGGGCGGCGTCGGCGCGTCGGTCTGCGTGTCGGACCAATCGCGCAGCGCCTTCTTTGCGGCGGGCCCCACGTCGATACACGCGGCCTTTGCGGTCACGGTTTTGTCTGGGTACCAGCAGAGCTGGCCGGTTGCGCCTTGCCCGTAGGCGGCGAGGGGGAGGAGGAGTAAGAGGTATTTCATTTGGCCCTTTCGAGTTAGAACGTGGTCAGTGCGATGCGCTTCACGGTGCCGGCCGCCGTCTGCACGTAGATGTATGTCGCGTCCGCCCAGATCGCGCCAGCGGTTCCGGCGTCGGTGGATGCGGCGGGCGTGGTTTGAGCAGAGATGAAGCGAGACGCTTGCAACTGTGTATCCGCGCTGTCGTCGGCGAGGCGTGCTTGAAGGATGGTCGTGGATCGCTTCAGAGCCGGATAGCTCGCGCTAGAACCGCCGAACTGCAGCCTGCTGAAATCGTTCTGGGCAGCGTTCCACATAACCCAAACGCCGTTGGAAGGCGAGTACAGTTTGGTTGAGCCAGAGGCTACAAACTGGGAACCAGACGACACCGTAATGTCACCCGCTGAAGTGGAAAGATTGACAAACCTTGCGTCGCCGCCCGACGCGACATAACCCAGCAGCGTCCCGCTCCCTGGAGTCGCATTGTAGGCGCGCCATTCAGTGATGTTGCCGCTCTGCCCCTGGCCCGCCACCACCATAAATTTGCTCGTCCCCGTCGTCGCCGTCGGATCAAACACCAGCAGGTTCCCGTTGGTGCCCTTGTTTGCCGCGTGGAGGCCGTAGCCTAAATCTGTGGTGGTGCCGATGATGAGGTTGCCGGTGGTGGCGAAGCGGGCCAATTCTGCCGCCGTCTGGGAAGATGTGAATGTGAGCGGATAGCCTCCGATGTTGAGCTGTCGGCCAGATGTGCCACTCGTGACAGCAATAATATTTCCGGTATTAGAAACAAAGTTAAAGAAAATACCGCCAACCCCAGCGGGCTGCGAGAATGCCCCACCCGTCACTCCGAGAATACCAGACGATTCAAGCGCAACGCTAGGACTACACGTCCCCACCCCCAGCCGGTGATTCGTCGTATCCGCGCAGATCACGCTATCACTCGTCGGCACCCCCGTACCCTGGCCCACCCACAGCCGCCCGGATGCGACGGTTGACGCTAGCTCCGTAGCGGTCGAGGCGTTGCCGGTGAGGGCGCCGGTAAAGGTGGTTGCGGTTAGATTGCCAGACGAATCCAACGAGGCCCCTCCCGCATCTCCGCCCGCTCGCAGTCGCAATGTCTGCTCCGCGCGAATCACCATATCCCCGGCCGCTGCTGAGGCCGCGATCGAAGAGCCATTTCCGATAGCAAAATAACCTTTGATCGTCCCATTGCGGTACCAGCGTAAGTAAGGCAAATCTGCATCCGTGATCTGCGCTGTTCCAATAAACTCCGACAGCCCAGTTACCTGGAGCTTCGCGCCGGAACCAGACAGCGCAAGCGGCGCGGAACCAGTCAAGCCAAGCACTAGCGCGCCGTCATTGTGGAGCGTCATTTTCGACGTGGACGCCGACGCGCCATGCGTCGTGACGTACCAGTTGATAAATGTTCCTTGGGCGCTGGCCGTCCATGCCTCCGACGCGTAATACTGCATACCAACCCGCGAAAGGGTAGTAAATGCGGACCCGGTGTAGCCGCGCGCAGCCACATTCAGCATCATTTGATTGGCGGAAAGCGCCAGTGGAGCATCGGAGGTTCCAAGTGCCGTCCGGGCGAGAATCACATTCTCGCTTCCATAGGCGTCCATCGTGAACGTTGTCTGGTTCGACCCCTGGCAGAGGTGGACAAGCCATGTCGATTGTGCGCACGTCGCACCATCCGACACTTGCAGCCCTCCAGCTCCAAGGATGCGCGCCGCGTATCCAGTTCCGTCGTTTTGCACAGACAGGGCCGTACCAGTTGAGGAGGCATTGTCGAGCGTAAATGAGGCCAGCGCATTTCCGCCCGTCCCCGTATGTACGAGATTCGAGTAGAGGTTGAGAGCTGCAACCGCCGATGCGGAGGAGCTATTGACGATCTGAAGCCCTTTAATCGAGGCGGTGTTACTGATTTCAAATTTTGACCCTGGCGAGCATGTTCCGAGGCCTAGTCGATCGGTCGAATTATCAAAACACAAATTACTCGCGTCAGACGATGGCGTGCCAGACGCGGCGCCAAACAGTATCGCCGACGCGGCGTAAGTTGTGCCGAGCGCCGTCGCACTCGCCACCGCCCCGCTAATCTTCGACCCCACCAGCGACGTAATCCACGCCGGGTCAGCGTAGCTGCCGCTGGTGACGACGCACGTAGCGCAGGCCGCTGGAGTCGCCCAGGACGGGTAGCCACCCGAGAGCGTGAGAACGTGCCCGTTGGTGCCAGGTGCAAGCGAGGTGCCGTAGCCAGTGGAGGCCCCGTAGGGGATGTATCCGGCGCCCAGTAGGAGCTGCGACGGCTGAAAGGTGACGGTAGGGGAGGGGACGGTGGTGGAGCGCACCTGGTAGAGCTTGGTATCGCTGGCTTCAACGGTCCAGGTTTCTGACCAAGCCGCGCCCTTTGCCGGCTGGAACCGCGCGGAGTAGCTGGTGCCCGCGGGCGTGATGGTGCTGTTGGCGTACAGCGTCGCCGCAAACGAGCCCGCCGCCGTCGTCGTCGTGCAGTCCGCGCCTGTGACACCAAGGCAATACACTGCCTGCCAACCGGCCAAACTGGTGGTCGAGTAGTAGAGCGGCGAGGCGTTGCCGGGAGCGTTGAGGGTTACCGTCACGCGCCCGGTGAACGAGCCGCCGCCGACGGCGTTGGTGAGGGTGTCGCTGATCGTGACCTGCTGGGCCTGGAGCGCTAGAGCACCAAGGAAAACAGCGCAGAATTTCATGGTAGTTTTCATTGCAAAAATTTCCTTACAAAAGGCATTGACAACGTTAAGCGCTTATCGTATAGTTAGAGTATGAACAGCGCACAACAGACCGACATGACCACCGCCCAGGCGATGCGGAGACTTTTCGAAATGTGGCAAACCACGACAAACCACTTCGCCGCGCAGGGCCTTACTGGCGAGGCGCTGGAAAAAACCGTAACGGCCTTTTTGATCGCCAAGGCCACCCGCTAACCCACCCCAACGCCAGCGGCGGCGTGAAGCCCGCAAAGGAGATGAGCATGCGAGTCAACACTGAAATGATCCCCGCCGAAATCGCCGCTGAATGCGATGACATCGGAAGAACTTGGGCCGCGCAAGAATTCGACATTGTAAGCGACGAAGGCCGACGGCGCCAGGAATGGGTTTCTGGCGAATATAATGGCGATCTGCCTGGGCTGAAGATCGAAGACGAAGACACAGAGGACGAACGCCGACTGGCAATCGAACAGCTTATCGACGACGCGGCCCGGGCGACATGGAATTCGCTGTGGGATGCCAGCGAGGCCACCCGATGACCACCCCGAAAAACCCCGCCGCCGTCGCCCTCGGGCGGCGCGGTGGACAGGCTAAGGTATCCAAAGGCCCCAACGCCGCGAAGACGCCAGAACAGCGCGCGGAGTGGGCGGCGAAGATGGTGGAGGCGCGGAGGGCGAAGGCTATCGCAACGTCTTCCACGCCTTCAGCACCGCCGCCCATGCCTTCAGGTTGATGATGCCGAGCTTCAACTGCTCCGCGTAGTAGTTCGCCCTGCCCGCGAAGTCGTTCCACGCTTGTTCGCTGACGGGTGGCGGCTTGTCCGGTTCAGCGGCGGCGAAAAAAAAATAATGCACGCGGGTCATTTTGCTGTTGACAGTAATGCAACGTTGGTTTATAGTTAAAGTATGAACAGCGCACAACAAACCACCCAAGACGCAATCAACGCCGCCTATGCCAAGTGGCAAAAAGCCATCGAAAAATACCACAACCCGCTAATCACCCCGACCACGGCCCAGCGCTATCTGCGCGCCGCCGAACAAGCCAAAGCCGCCTACCTCGCCGCGAAGGCCACCCGCTAACCACCCCACGCCAGCGGGCGGCGTGAAGCCCGCAGGAAGAGGATGAGAGATGAATAACCCGAACATATCAGCCGCCGCCGCCACGGAAGCAGCCGCCAGCGTGCGCGATGCTTTCCAGCCCGGAGAGTACCCCAGCGTCACCGCCGCCTACGAGTTTATCCGCGAAGTCTGGGCGGTAAATGACGATCCCCGCTGGCGACGCTTGCCGGTCACGCCGAACCACTCGTTTTCCGCCGTGTACCGAGGCTTAATCGCATGACCACCCCGACAAACCCCGCCGCCGTCGCCCTCCAAGCCCTCCGCAAAACGAAAACCGGCGGCCGCAACGGAGGCCCGCCGCTGCGGTACCCCCGCTGCCCCTGCGGGCTTATGACAGCCGCGCGGGCGTTACAGCGGAATCATAAGTGCCAGACCGCCGCTTAAGCGCCACCAGCGCCGCCGCCACGTCCCTGATCCATGGCTCGTGCGCCTGGTCCGTGCAGCCGGTGCGCACGTGTAACAACTCATGGACCAATAGTAACTCCGGGTCGTCCAGGTCGCCCGTGTTGATTTTGATTTGCCATCCGTTTTCAAGCGCCAAGTACCACTCGGTAAGCATTGCCACGCTTTGCGGCATACGACGCGCGGGCAGGAATACGAGCGTTGGCGGCTCGGTGATGCCGAGGATCGCGCACCACTCGCCCAGCAGCAGCGCCCAGCGTTCGCGTGTCATAAGATCACCCGGTAATGCGGAACTGGCACCACGCGCCCGCCGTTTCGGATGCGGAAGTTTCGCCGCTCCACCTTGCCAGCCAGCACGCCGCAGCGCAGTATTTTCCCGGCTTGCGGCACACTGAGGCCAGCGGCGGCGGCATGCTCGGCGGTGGTCTGGAAGTCCGCGGGCGGTGTTTCTATCCCGCCTTCGGCGAGCGCGCGGGCGAGGTCCGCTAGGAGATTAGCCATCGTGGGGACTCCTTCGCGCCGTGTGCGCAGTTCCACTGTAGGAGGTGGATTGTCGAATCGCTATCCGTGTACTCGCCATAGGCAATGCCGTGATTCCAGGCGAGGGTCTGCCGCCGCCGCCGCGCATATCCCATGGTGCGTGTGTCGCCCCCGGTCCCAACGCATACGCCCCAATGCCCGCCATGGTTGCGCGCGCGGAAGGTGTGTGCTACGTGCAGGTGCGCAATGACCACGTTCCCGCCCATCATTTCGACGTGATCCCGCAGGGCGTTGATGTTGTACATGTAGCCGTGCCCCATGTACATATTCCCGACCTTGATCCATCCGCGCTCGATGTCGTAGGGGTGGATTTTCGCCCCGGCCTTCTCTGCCGCCGCCTGCATGTCGGACCAGAGCCGGCGGGCGAGTTCGGCGACGATAGCGGACGGGTGCGAGAGGAGCTGGATAATGCGGTCGTCGTGGTTGCCCAGCAGCCAGTCCGACGGTTCCATTTCGGCGAGCCACGCCAGCCCCTTGTTCACGTCGGGCTGCAGCGGCTCGGCTTCGTCCTTCGTGCCGCGGGCGCCGGATCGCAGGGCGGTAGTTTCGAGGAGGTCGCCTAGTTCGATGTGCCGATCCGGGTGGAATGCCGCCTTGAATGCTCGGACATTGCGCTGGTACTCCGCGCAGGCGTGCGTGCTATGCAGACAGCCAGTGGCTATCCAACGCTTCCAGCTACGGTTTAGGTTCGCCATTCGGCGGCCCCTCCAGTTTTGTCCGCGCATTCGCCAGCGCCGTCACAATAAAGGCCGGAAGCCTCACGCCTGATCGGTCTGCATTTTCGATAATCGAAATCACCTCGACCAAGCAGAACAGCCCAGCCACATGCGGCCCAGCGTCAAACGGGACGAGCCCCACTTGACAGACCGTATGGACCGCGCCGACTAACACCCACATCTGCGCTTTTTTCGTCATGCCTTGACGCCCGGCATCAGATGACACGGCGCCGTCTCCCCATGCGGCCAGAAGGCCGCTGGCGATGTCGAGGACTTGAAGCACTACCAGTGCAATCACCAAAGGTGGAAGCCCCCATATAAAGCCCAGTATCATCCCCGGTATCGCGGCGATCTTCGCCTTCAATGTGGACGTTGGTGCCACGAACATCAGGCCCCCTTTCGCGGCAATAAGCCGCACGCGTTCAACAGGTCAACATGCGCCTGGAGCTGCGCGCGGGTGTAGGCGGCGGCGGCCTCTTCCGGGATATCGACGCCTAGTTGCCGCTCCAGTTGGTCGATCACCAGCGGCGCCGCCACCTGGAGGGCGGCGAGCCCAACGGTGAAGCGTTCCGGTCCGCTATCGGCGCGGTCTTGCGCAAAGAGCGCGGCATTGAGGAATGTCCCGACCATCGGCACCCCGGCGGCCGTCGTAGCCGCTTGGATGAGCGCGGGCGCCACGGGCTTTATAGCGCGCCAAATGGCGGGGAAGATGCCCTTCCAATTCATAACTTTGCCCAGAACCCGCCAAACGGAGTCGGCCGCTTGTAGACGTAGGTAAACCCGCCAGTGCGGAAATCGTCGCCCGCTTGCGGGTTTGTCCCGGCCGCCGCGTAGAACGTCCCCAGCGCGCCGGGGATCGGCCCGCCAATCGGCCCGCCTACGGCGTCCGTGTCGGTGGCGAACTTTGGGAAAAAGGATTCCGGCTTGATGTCGGAAACGGGCGTCTCGGTGCCGACAATGCGCAACACGAAAACGGGCTCGAACTCCACTTCCGCAACGCAGCCGAGCGGCGCAACAGGCGGCGGACCATTGGCGCGGATCGCCCAATTACGGCAGGCCCCCAAGTAGTCGTCAAGCTTGATCTGGTTGAACTGATCGGCCATGGCCCGCGCTTGCGCTGCGAATGTGGCCCTTACTTCGGCTTCAAACATGTTGCTCCTTCGGCTTGATGTCCAGCGGCCCGTGATCGCGCACAAGCTGATTGATTTCGGTTTTGGCGGCGTGGTCCAGCGGGAGAAAATACGGCCCGCCGATCTTGTCGCCATCGTCGGTCGTGGCCACTACGGCAGCGGTGCGGAGCTTCACTCCTCCACCGCCCGGTAGACCTTGACGGCCACCGACTTGTAATCCACGCCGTCGAACTGCACCAGCGCAATCAGCCGCCCCCAGGCGTCGCGGATGAGGTCGGCAAACTTCTGCACCCCGTCCACCGTCACGCGCACGGCGTCGCCTTCGCTGATATGGACGAGCACTTGCGTCACGCGGCCCACCGGCCACGGGAAATCAGGTGCCTGCGCTTTGAGGCGGTCGTAGTCGATGCAGGAGACTTGGATCAGGTCGATATTGGCGGTGGGGTTGCGGTCGTCGCGCCCGCAGATGGACTCACCCCGCAGCGCGGCGATGGCCAATAAAATGGCTGGGATCAGTTTGGGCGAAATCATTTATTCACCTCGGGCGGCGGAGGTGCGATAAGTACCAGTTGGCCAGCGCCGTTGATGTCGCATTTCGCGGACTGGAACACTCGCTGGCATTCTTCGGATTTCACCGCCTCGTATTGGCTGGCGAGTTCTTTTTGCTGGTCAGCAAGTTTTTTGGACTCGCCGACTATGGCGCTGAGCGCGATCCGCGCGGCGGTGGACAGTTCGGGCTTCGGTTTCGGCTGTTCGGCCGCCGCAAGGATGCCCAGGCTTGCGAGTAGGAGTGTGGTGCGCATAAAAAGTGGTAGCGGGGACGGGAGTCGAACCCGTATGAGCTGGCTTATGAGACCGGCCTGTGACCGTAACTCCCCGCATAATGTCTAGCGGCGCATAACGCCGCCGTTACTGTTTCCGCGCGTGGCGGATCAGATAGCAGAGTGTTTTCGCACACCCCGCGGAAGCGCCCGCGCGAGAGAGGGCACGCGGGCAGGTTTAGCAGGTGCCGCCGGTCAGGATGCCTGCTGAAAATGTGAGCGTGCAATCCGAGGCGCCACCAGAGGCGCGGACGGTTTTTGTGCCGCTAAACGCCGTGCCGCTGGGCGGCGTCATGGTGCCAGTGAACGAAATATCGCCAATCCACAGCTTGCGAAATGGGGTAGTTGCCGCCCCTAAATCGGCGGTCGTCACGCCGCTGGCGGGCTTGACTCGTCCGTAGGTGGTGAACGTCTCCGAGTAGATATTGTTCAGGTAATTTGTGCCGTTGCCGACAATGTAGACGTTGGCGGAAGTGAACAGTAAATCGCCTGTGATATTGCCGTTCAACACAAGCGCCGTTGAGCCATTGAATGTTTGCGTTTGCGTGAAAGTCTGCGCGATGTCGGTACCGGCGATGGTGTACGAATTGTTTTGAGGCGTCAGCGTGCGAGTAGTCCCGGTGGTGAATCCGTCCACCTCAAAGCGCACTATCTTCGTCGCGTCGCTGGAGCCCTTAGCGATGCCAGTGGTGTCCACCACGGGAAGCCCGCCGCTCGCCGCTTGCCAGCTCCCTGCGCCGCCCGTGCTAGTGGCGGTCCAGACGTAGCCCACGGTGGTGGTATCGGTGAGGGTAAACCCGGATGCGGTGAAGAACGCGGAGCCGTAAGAGTACCCCGAAGCGCCGATTGATCCCGTGCCGCCAAAGAGGGGTTTCATCGTGCCCGCCATCGTGCCGCTGGCGTAATTTAGGACGTTGGCAACCGTGGTTCCGTCAATCGTTAAATCGCCGGCAAAATCCCCGTTCGTCCCCCAAATTTCAGACCACGGCTGAGACGATGTGCCGAGTTTCGGAAACGTTGCGTCCGTGACCGAGTGCCCGAGCCCGGTATTGCGCTTTTCCGGGATGAGCGAGGCGTACAGCACCTCGTAATTGACCGCCACGCCGCCGGACTGCCGAACGGAGTAACGGAACGGATCGCCCGCGTTGTCGCGCGAAAAAAGCTGGGACACGGTAGCCGTCACATCGGCCTGCATATCCCATGACCCAGTGGAGCCGGTGGCGTCCTTGAATTTGTATTTGCGCGTCTCCACATAATCTGCAGATGCCGTGCTGCCCGACTTGTAAAACTCCCCAAACTTTGCGTACACGCCCCGAATGCGCGTCCCGGTCAGCCCGGCGTCGTAAGTGTCATCAGTGGCCGGATACATCATGCCCGCGCTGTTGTAAATCCACCGATCCGCGCTATCCGTCATGATCGTAAATGAGGCGCTGGAGTCGCGCCCGATCTTCGGCGTCACCATCGACGTCGCGGCATAAATCGAGCGAGGGGAGTTAGCCGACAGCCCTGCCCCGATGTCGTAGGTGTTATTGGCCCCGGCGTACAAATGGCCCGTGGTTGGGATGCTCCACCGGCCCGTGCCGTTGGTTTCGAGCGAGAGCGTTTGAGCGTCGTTCGTGCCAATCGTCAGCATCGCGCCAGTGGTGTTGCCGCCGTTGATAATGCAAGCGGCCCAGCCCCACTGGCCAAAGCCGTCGGTCTGGAGGCATTGCCCGCTGGTGCCGTCGGCGGTTGGGAGGGTCCAGACGGTATTCGCCGCCACCGATTGCGGCGCGCGGATGCCCACGTAGTCCTGTCCGTTCGTGCGCCGCTCCTGCATCCGCAGTTCGCCCGCTTTGGGTGATGGTAAGAGGCGTCTGAGACTGCCCGAACGCCGCCAGCGCCGCCAGGACGCAAAGGATGAAGGGTTTATTCATAGAGAACCGAATAGGGCGCGCACACTGCCCACCACTTGCCGTCAGCACGCCCGCGGAACTGGAAGCACGTAACCGCGCCATCTTTGCCGGGAAGCGTTGTGCCGAAATTTGTATTGAAATCGGAGTCGAAGCTGATCGTGTACGGCCCGGCCCCTTGCGTAACGTAGATGGTCAGCAGGTCCGCCGCGGTCGGCGTATACGGGCTGGCAATGGCGGTGTTGGCTGTCAGTACGATCTCAATGGGCGTCGAGCCGCCACCGGTGCCAGTCGAGCTGCCCGCCACAAATGAACCCGTGGCACCGCCGCCAGACGAGCCGCCCGCCATGGACTTCCAGAACTCGACCGCTCCGCCCAGCCGGTTTGTACTGATGGCTTTGACGGTGGACTGCAACCACTGCCCATAGAC
>Ga0255100_1001044_pt1 | contig 10387 bp, 7 predicted proteins | sample Colum_Colum_RepB_2_FD_188449 | JGI IMG/M metagenome (GOLD analysis project Ga0255100, IMG submission 188449) | Freshwater microbial communities from Columbia River, Oregon, United States - Colum_Colum_RepB_8d | ecosystem: Environmental > Aquatic > Freshwater > River | place: USA: Oregon...
CTCCAGCGCCTGCCGCATCAGCTTGACGTTGCCGGTGCACTCGAAAGTGTGATCGGCGCCGCCCTTGGTCAGCTCGACGAGATGGGCAACGAGGTCGCCCTGGACTTCCTTCGGGTTGACGAAATGCGTCATGCCGAACTGACGGGCCATCTTTTCGCGAGCCGGATTGATGTCGATGCCGACGATCATGTTGGCACCGACCATCTTCAGGCCCTGGATCACGTTCAGACCGATGCCGCCGAGACCGAACACCACGCAGTTGGTGCCGTACTCGACCTTGGCGGTGAACAGCACCGCACCGATACCGGTGGTCACGCCGCAGCCGATGTAGCAGATCTTGTCGAACGGCGCGTCTTCACGAACCTTGGCAACGGCAATTTCCGGCAGCACCGTGTAGTTCGCGAACGTCGAGCAGCCCATGTAGTGCAGCACCGGCTTGCCCTGGAAGCTGAAGCGGCTGGTGCCATCCGGCATCAGGCCCTTGCCCTGCGTGGCGCGGATGCGCTGGCAGAGATTGGTCTTGCCGGACAGGCAGTAGTCGCACTCGCGGCATTCCGGCGTGTACAGCGGAATCACGTGATCGCCCTTCTTGACGCTGGTGACGCCGGCGCCAACGTCGACGACGATGCCAGCGCCCTCATGGCCCAGGATCACCGGGAACATGCCTTCCGGATCATCTCCGGACAGCGTGAACTTGTCGGTATGGCAAAGGCCGGTGGCCTTGACCTCGACCAGCACTTCGCCCGCACGCGGGCCATCAAGCTGCACGGTTTCGATCGACAGTGGCTTGCCGGCTTCGAAGGCAACGGCGGCGCGTACATCCATGGTCTTGCTCCTTGTCTTGTCTGGTGGGCGCGGGTGTCACGCCCGGGTTGTCGGTAATTCGAGCGCTGCTACAACTACGCAGACGCCTTTCGTCGCAGAACAGGCTGCGAAAGAAGACGTCAATTGATCAGTCGGTGCTGCACGCTGCCGATGCGTGACGGTTTCCTCGCGGCTGATCAGGTGTTTGCTTCAGACCGCTGCGATTCGGTCCGTAGCGATGCTTGCATCGCGATGTCGTTTTCCTGATGCCCGTCCGCGTATCAATCGGCGATCAACGCTGACCTGCCACGGGCGTGACCGCCCGGTGCCCGGTCATCGTCAGCACTGGCTGCGTGTGCAGAGGGCGATCGGCCGTGTGCCCCGTCGGCTACTGCGTTTTCGCGCCGCGTGATGCCATGCCGGAACATCTTCCGATACAGCGTCTTCCGGCTGACGTGCAGTTGCACGGCGGCCGCGCTGACATTCCAGCGACAGCATTCGAGGACCCGGCGCAGCGCTTCCCGCTCGGCTTCGCCGAGCACGTCATCGCCATCGAGATCCAGCGCGATCGCGTCGTTCTGCTGTGCCGGCGCTGCGCCCGGTGTTCCGCCCGAAAGCCATTCTTCGTCGAAATCGGCAAGCGTCAGGCTGTCGTTCTCGGACATCGCGATCATCGTGCGCAGCACATTGCGCAACTGCCGGATATTGCCCGGCCATGGCGACTGCAGCAGTCTGCGCAGCGCGGCCTCGTCGATGTCGATGGCGCTGCCGCGATCGCGCGATTCTTCGCGAATCAGATTCAGGATCAGGTTGCGCGCGTCGCGGCGATCACGCAGCGCCGGCATGCGCAGTGACAAGCCATTGAGCCGGTAGTAGAGATCTTCGCGGAACCGACGTTCCCGGACCTGCTGAAGCAGATCGCAATGAGTGGCGCTGATGATGCGAATGTCCACTGGAATCGATTTCGAGCCGCCGAGCGGAATGACCTCGCGGTCTTCGATCACCGACAGCAGGCGAACCTGCAGGGGCAGCGGCATGTCGCCAATCTCGTCGAGGAACAGAGTGCCGCCGTTTGCCTGCACCACGCGACCCGGATGTCCTTCGCGCGTGGCGCCGGTGAAGGCCCCGGCCTTGTAGCCGAACAGCTCCGACTCGATCAGCGTTTCAGGAATGGCAGCGCAATTGACGGTGACGAAGGGCTTGTCTGCACGGCGGCTGGCCGCATGAATCGCTTTCGCGAAGCAGCCCTTGCCAGTGCCGGTTTCGCCAAGCAGGAGCACAGGGATGTCACGATCGATCACGCGGCGGACGATACGGACGTTGTTCGCCATCAGCGGGTCGCCGTACTCCATCGTCGCCAGAGGCCCGCAGGATGTGCTGGCCGGCAGCACGACGTGCTCACGACGCCCAGGCTCGTTGCGGGTGTCGCGTTCAGGCGGCTGGATCGCGCTCCACAGCTTGCTCTGGCTGGCACGTGCCAGCAGCGGCGCTGCGCGGAAGGCGCGCCGCGACGCCAGCTGCATCTGGGTGGACAACGTGGTGTCGAATACCGATTCGAGTGGCTGACCGCACAGTGCGCGGTGATCAGGCACGCCGAGCAGTTCAAGGGCGCTGCGATTGGCGCCGACGATCATGCCGTTGTCGTCGAATGCAACGATGCCTTCGCCCGGCGTCGAGATGAATTCCTTCTGGCGGTGGAAGCGAAGCATGTAGTGGCGCTTGCAACTTTCCAGCAGCGTCCGGTTCTCGATGTTCTGGGCAGCGATCTCGACCAGCGCCAGCGTGTGAGTCTGCGCGCGATTGAAGCTGCCCGAGATGTCGAGCGCTGCGACGACGCGTCCGCGGGAATCGAAGATCGGCGTTGCCGAGCAGGTCAGCTCGGTGTTCTGGGCCAGGAAATGTTCGTTCTGGTGGATGACGACCGAGCGTTGTTCGACGATGCAGGTTCCCATGCCGTTGGTGCCCAGCTCGCGTTCGCTCCACACCGCACCCTCACGCAGGCCGCTGCGCTTCGCTGTGGCGGCAAATCCGGGGTCGCCAACGTAGTGCAGGATCACGCCATCCTCGTCGGTGAGCATGATCCCGAAGTCGTTGTGATGCAGACGCTCGCGCAGGCTCAGCAGTTCGATGCGGGCAATCGACAGCAGCAGGCCGTGCTGCTCGCGTCTGGCCTGAAGCTCGGGGCGGTCGATGACGGTTGCCTTCTTGGGCGCCTGCGGATCGAGCGAGTAGGTCTCGATGCACCGTGCCCAGGAATGCCGAACGCGGTGATCGATGTCGGTCGCCGGAACCATTCTCTGGACGGCAGACTCGACAAGGCTGGCGTGACGCGCCGCTTTCTGCGTGGTCAACATGTTTTCCTCCGTCAGCGCCGCCGAGCCCGTAGGCTCGAGGTCGTTATCGTGATCGCGTTCGGCGATCGTGCGCGAGTCGTCCGCGCTTTGACCGCGATGACGAGAGGGCTGTGATACGCCGGACGGCCGAAGACTAACGCCGTCGGATGCGCGGTACAACAATAGGTTTCGCGGTACCGAATTATTCGCAGAATCAGCGACGAACGGTGCTTGAGCGGGGTCGAGCGGAGTGCCGGGAATCGCGATCCAGTAGTCCTCTGACAAGCTGCGGAGCCGACTTTGCGCCCGCCCGCGCAAGGCGTCTGACACGGTCCGTTCGTAGTCGTCTTCCGGCCGTTTCTCGGGATGGTCCGGTACCTGCCGCTCGCGTCCGTTTCGATCATCGCGTTTCATACCGGCCGCCGATTGCCGACCGTGGCGATTCCGGCTGCTGGACTCCTGCGACTACCGGCGCGTGGCGACGCGAACGTTTCGAGGAACATGCGGAAACCCTTCCGGAGTGATGTCTCGCCGGCCCTGGTTTCGCGCCGTGCAGACACGCAGATTGCAGATGACGTGCCAGCGCAGTCGGCGGGTCGAGCCTCCAGTAATCAGGGACTTGCGCAGAACGATTTGCACATTCCGGGCATTGCTTCCGTGTCGCTGTTTCCTATTCGACTCAGTGCCGGGCGCCTGTGCTTCGGCCAACGAATGCCGTGCTCTAGTCGACGCTGTCTTCGATGGTCAGCGCGGTGTCGAGCGGCGGGCTCGCAGCAGTCGCGTCGACATGGGTGTGCAGCGCATAGACCCCGCCTGGCACGGCGTCGGACAGTACGAAAACGTAGGTTTTCGATACGAACTGCTTCAGGCGCTCTTTCAGCGGGTCATCGCTATACGGACTGATCGACACTTCCTGCCCGTCGATGGATTTGCCATTCAACTTGAGCTTGACCGGCTTGACCGTTGCCGTATTGGCCAATGCCAGGCGGATCCGTTTGCGAAAGTACGCTTCCTGACCGCCAAGACGATCATGCATGTCGCGAATATCGTGCTCGAGAAAATGGAGGATCACTGGATTGCCCGTTCCGCCCTCGATGCTCGACAGCGCCATCTTGCGGCTACCTGAGAGGAAGTCGACCTTGAGTTCGCGCTTGTCCGCAGCTCCAGCGCCGACATTCAGCGTGACGCTGTCCGTGTAACTGTCCTTGTCGCCGCCTTTCTGCACGAAGCGGTAGGTCACGGTGCCGGCAGCGCGGATATTCTGCAGATGAGGGTCAAGGAATACGCGCTGCTCGGCCACCGAGATCTCGTCGCCGGCGGATGCCGGGCCGATACCGATCAACACCGCGGCTGTCAGCAGCAGGGCGCTCAGGAACGTGTGCATGAAAACTCCGGCAGATGGTTTGAGAGGGGGCAGCGCTAGGGCTTGATACCGCTGCGTACGCGAAGTTCCGCGGCCAGTTCGGCATCAAGCGCGTCCAGTCGCTTGATGACTTTCTGAACGGTATCGAGGTGCTGCAGCCGAAGTTCGGCTTCGCCGAGCTTCATCCAGGCCAGGGCCAGTTGCGGATTCAATTCGGTGGTCCTCTGGAACGCAGTCACGGCCTCGTTGTGGCGATCCAGTCTTTCGAATACCTCGCCGCGAATGAACCATGGTTCGGGATTGCTTGATTCTTCAGCGACCCAGTCTTGCGTCAGCATCAACAGATCCGGCCACTGTTCGCGGGCCTGCAGGGCCGCAGCGCGCATGAAGTACGGAAGCCGGTCGGCAGGCTGTGACCAGAATGGTGTTGCATCTCCGAGTGGCGCAATCGGCCGGTAGCTGTCGTCGCTGCCTGGTTCGGATTCGATCCAGTCCGCCGGTACGGAGAAGTAATACGCCTCGGCTCCTTTCAGTCGGAAGGTCAGGATGCCCACAAGCCTTCCGTCCAGCGTGAACAGGCCGCCGCCGCTGGCGCCGGAATTGAAGTAGGTGGCGCTCTGGATCACCGTGCCGTCGTCAATCGCGTGCAGCGCGCGGACTTTGCCGACTTGTGTTGAAAGCCCGGCCCCAAAGGTATAACCAATGGCCACCACCCCATCGCCGACCTTGAGATTGCGGGAGCTGCTGCGCCGCACCGCAGGCACTTCAGAAAGCTTCGGTACGTCCAGCATGCAGAGATCACGTTTGCCATCGGCGCGTTGGCCGCGGACAGGCCAGCGCAATCCCTGGTATTGGATCGAGATAGACACCGCCTTGGCGGTGACGTGGCAGCTGGTGACAAAGTGGCCGGCGGATATAGGAACGGCACTGCCGAGCGAGTAGCCACCGGCTTCGGTGACGGCTTCAACCTTGACGATGCTGCCGAGGATCGGGTTGAACAGTTCGCGATCAAGATCCTGCGCCGCGACCGGCATGACGCCAGCCAGCAGAAGCGTGGCAGCAAGCAGAACGGATCCTGCGAATTTCATGGGGATCGGGTGTGAGGGAAGAAAGATCCTGAAACGCTTTATACGGCTCAGCGCTCAGCGGCCGAAGCTCGTGCCGCCGGCGTGATCGCCCGCGCTTGAAGCGGATTTCGGTGCAAACGCATGCAGCGGCCAAAAAAAGTGGCGCCACCGAGTTCGTCGGCGGCGCCACCCTTGGACTTCAACCGACGTTTATTCGCTCAGCGCGAACACCGTCAGCGAACCACCTAGCTCCGTGTACTGGTTCAGCTCGCGGTAGCCACCCACGGCGCCCAGACCATCGGTGTCCTTCTCGAGACCCGCCGCCATGCCGATGCCGGCCCAGCCGCCAATGCCCGAGAACACGCCGACGTACTGCTTGCCCTTGTGCTGGTAGCTGAAGACGTTGCCGATGATGCCGGACGGCGTCTTGAACTTCCAAAGCTCCTTGCCATCCTTCAGGCTGACCGCCTTCAGATAGCCTTCCAGCGTGCCGTAGAACAGCACGTCGCCGGCGGTGGTCAGTGCACCCGACCAGACCGAGAACTTCTCAGGCTTCGACCAGACAATCTTGCCCTGGCCAGCGTCCCAGACCGTGAAGTTGCCCATCCCGCCATGGCTGTTCGGGGCCGGGAACATCGACAGGGTCGCGCCGACATACGGCTGACCTGCGGTGTAGTCGACGGCGAACGGCTCGTAGTCCATGCAGACATGGTTGGTCGGGATATAGAACAGGCCGGTCTTCGGGTTGAACGCCGCCGGCTGCTGGTCCTTGGAACCCAACGCCGCCGGGCAAACGCCCTTGGTGTTGACGTCCGGACCGTTCTGCGCGGTGGAGTACTTCGAGACAACCTGCGGACGACCCGACTTCATGTCGACATGGGTGGCCCAGTTCACGACCGGGTCATACTTTTCGGCAACCAGCAGCGCGCCGTTGGTACGGTCCAGCGTGTAACCGAAGCCGTTGCGGTCGAAATGGACGAGGGCTTTCGTCGGCTTCCCCTTGACCGGGATGTCGGCCAGGATCATTTCGTTGATCCCGTCGAAATCCCACTCGTCGAACGGCGTCATCTGGTAGACCCAGTTGACCTTGCCGGTGTCGAGATCACGCGACCAGATCGACATCGACCACTTGTTGTCGCCCGGACGCTGCGACGGGTTCCAGGTCGACGGGTTGCCGGTGCCGTAATAGACGGCGTTCAGGGCACGGTCATAGCTGTACCAGCCCCAGGTGGTTCCGCCGCCGATCTTCCACTGATCGCCCTTCCAGGTTTTCAGCGAGGAATCCTTGCCGACCGGCGTGACCTTGCCGTCTGCCCAGGTCGTGGTCTTGGCCGGGTCGATCAGCATTTCTGCATCGGGGCCGACGCTGTAGCCCTTCCAGGCTGGCGTGCCGTCCTTCAGATTGTAGGCCGCGAGGAAGCCACGGACGCCCCATTCGCCACCGGAGATGCCAGTGATGACCTTGTCCTTGAACACGTGTGGAGCGTTGGTGTTGACCGCGCCCAGCTTCGGATCGCCGTTCTTGACTGACCACACGAGCTTGCCGGACTTGGCATCGAGCGCGATCAGGTTGGAGTCGGCCTGCTGAAGCAGGATCTTGCCGTCACCGAAGGCGAGGCCGCGGTTGACGGTGTCGCAGCACATCTGCGGGATCACGGCCGGGTCCTGCTTCGGCTCGTACTTCCAGAGGATCTTCTGGGTTTCGAGATCGATGGCGAAGACCTTGTTCGGGAACGGCGAGTGCAGATACATGGTGCCGTCGATGACGAGTGGGGAGCCTTCATGGCCGCGCAGCACACCGGTCGAGAAGGTCCAGGCCACTTGCAGCTTGTTGACGTTCTTGTCGTTGATCTGCGTCAGTTTGCTGTAGCGCTGGTTGTACTCGTCACCTGCCTGCGCAGCCCAGTTCCCCGGGTTCGCAAGCGCTTTGTCGAGGTCGGCAGCGGCATGCGTCATGCCGGGAGCCGCAACCATGGCGAAAGCCGCCGCTGCAAAAGTTGTCTTGTAGCGCAAATTCATTTGTATCTCCTCCGCATTAAGAATGACGGTTGCATCTGTTCGATCACACTCGGACTGCACAGCCTTGAAGCATCCGGCGCATCTTGTTTTGACCCCATCCGGGCGAGCCGAGACGGGATGGTGCAGCTTGTAACGGCCCACGATGGCGCTGCCGTGTTGCCCTCAATAACCGAACCCGAGCGTGGGGGAGCAACAGCCATGCCACTCTGGGCATGTTTCCCGGTGCCGAAATAAAATCAACAAATTCATGTATTTGCTGTTATTTAGGATTGTGCAACTGCACATTCTTACGTTGATTCAGCGCCGCGTGGCGCAAATTTGACTCAGGTGTTTCTAGCTGTGCCGGAAAGCCGGGGTGCCAACGCAGACGGTGTGCCGGCCGGCTGTTCTAAGGTGCTGGCGATCCCGGTGGCATGCCGGTGGGCTGCGATCCGGCGCATCAGGCCGGGCCCGCCCGGCAAGCGGAACACGCGATTTCCATGGCTGTCTCGCCCAACAAAAAAGGCCGGGGGATCAGCAACTCCCCCGGCCTTCGCGATTGCATCTGCGGCAGACCTCAGATCATCTCGATCGCCACCGCGACCGCTTCGCCGCCGCCAATGCACAGGCTGGCGATACCGCGCTTGCCGCCGGTCTTCTTCAAGGCGCCGATCAGGGTCGCGAGGATGCGTGCCCCGCTGGCGCCGATCGGATGGCCCAGCGCACAGGCGCCGCCGTGGATATTGACCTTGTCGTGCGGCAGGCCGTGATCCTTCATGGCCGCCATCGTGACCACTGCGAACGCCTCGTTGATTTCCCAGAGGTCGACGTCGGCTGCCTTCCACGACAGCTTGTCGAGCAGCGACTGGATCGCGAAGACCGGCGCGATCGCGAATTCGCCAGGCAGGCGGGCGTGCGACGCGTGACCGAGGATGCGGGCCAGCGGCTGCAGCCCGCGCTTGCTGCTTTCGGCCTCGGACATCACCACGACGGCGGCGGCGCCGTCGGAAATGCTCGATGACGTCGCTGCGGTGATGGTGCCGTCCTTCTTGAATGCCGCCTTCAGCGTCGGGATCTTGTCCGGCCGACCCTTTGCAGGCTGCTCGTCGTGGCGGATCAGCTCGGGGCCGTTCTTGCCGGGCAGCTCAACCGGCGTGATCTCGAAGTCGAAGCTGCCGTCCTCGTTCGCAAGCTTGGCGCGGGCCAGCGAGGCAACGGCGAACGCGTCCTGCGCTTCGCGCGAAAAGCTGTAATTGCTGGCGCAGGTTTCAGCGAACTGGCCCATCGACTTGCCGCGCTCATACGCGTCTTCGAGGCCATCAACCGCCATGTGATCGTAGATCGTCGCCGCGCCGTAACGAATGCCGCTGCGTCCTTTCGGCAGCAGATGCGGGGCGTTGGTCATCGACTCAAAGCCGCCGGCCACCATTGTCGTGTTGGTCCCGGCCTTGATCAGGTCGTGGGCCAGCATCACCGCCTTCAGGCCGGAACCGCACATCTTCGAGATCTGGGTAGCGCCGACCGAGTCGGGCAGGCCAGCGCCGCGCACCGCCTGACGGGCCGGTGCCTGGCCCTGGCCAGCGATCAGGCAGCAGCCAAGGATGGCCTCGTCGACATCCGATGGCGCGATTCCGGCCCGTTCGACAGCGGCTTTGATAGCGACGGCACCAAGCTGGGCGCCCGACAGGGGTGACAGCACCCCCAGCAGGCCGCCCATCGGTGTGCGGGCGACGGACACGATGACCACGGATGCATGGTCGCTGGAAGCGGACATCGGAAACTCCACGGTGGACGAAAAGGCGATTTCCCGGATTATCACCGAGCCATCGACCGGTCCGTGCTCGCCGAAGGTTGGGGCGGCTTCCGACCCGGCGCTATTTGATCGATTCGTCGATCGCGGTGACCTTGCCGTCGACAAACACCACGCGCAGCCGTTCGTGCTCGGCGCCGCTGCCGGTGTAAATCGTCGTCACGCCTGGGCCGTAGAAACCGTTGTAGAAGCCGATCGGCCGACCGAAGGCACCGTAACCGGCAAAGCCCGGAAAGTAGTTGGCGCCATAGAAGCCACCGACCGCGCCACCGGCTGCGCCGTTGTCGAAGTCAACGTAACGCCAGACGATCGACTTGCCTTTCTCGTCCGTGCGCTGAATCACGCGTTGTGGTTCGCCGAGCGCAAGCTTGACCGCGGCCTCGCTGAAGCCGATCGCGACCTTGCCTTGTTTGACCAGCGCCTGTTGCTCGGAGGTCAGCGACTGGAAGGTGTCCGGATTGCGATCAATCCGTGACTGCGGCGTGGCGCAGGCGCCCAGCAGCAGAGTGGCGGCGACCCAGGGCAGCAGCAGGCGGGCAGATTTCGACATGGCGGCGTTCTCGGAGATGCAAGCAGTGTGATCGAAGGCAACGCGCGTACGACCACGGAATGCGACAGCAAGTTTCTGTGGCATCGGGGTTTACAAATAGGAATCATTATCATTAAATGGCGTCATCACGCCGCAGCCATGCCTTGAGCGCAAGCCAGCCGGAACGCTTTCACGCAGCGATTCGCAGGACATGGAGGCAATTCGCAGATGACGCCCGCCAATGACGCTGTAACGGCCGCGACCTTCGCGGCGATCGATCCTGGCCTGTCGCGTGCCCGGGCCCTGCTCGATGCCCGATATATCCCGGAACCGCCGAAGCGCTCGCTTGCGCGTCGATGGCTGTCGCAATTGACGGGTATCGGCGCGACACCGGAGGCATTGCCGGTGGAATCGGGTCGATGGCTGGCGCAGCTGGTCCACGCTGCCAGGGCGCAACTGGTGGTCACGCTCGGGACGGCCGAC
>Ga0255100_1001048_pt1 | contig 10370 bp, 7 predicted proteins | sample Colum_Colum_RepB_2_FD_188449 | JGI IMG/M metagenome (GOLD analysis project Ga0255100, IMG submission 188449) | Freshwater microbial communities from Columbia River, Oregon, United States - Colum_Colum_RepB_8d | ecosystem: Environmental > Aquatic > Freshwater > River | place: USA: Oregon...
CACGCAAGCGGTGGCCGAGTACAACCTGGGCTTGCTAGCCATGCAGGAAGGAAGCGTGCGCGAGGCCTTGCAGTACTTCGAGGCGGTCTACGCCGCCCAACCTGCTTGGGCTCCGGTGCGCCGTGAGTTGGCTCGTGCATTGCTGGCAACGAGCGAGGTCTCTGCGAGTACAGCCCAACGCGCGTTGGATTTGTTGGTGACCGAAGCGGATGCCCACGCCACGGATTGGCGCGCGTGGGAGGCTATCGGTGATGCTTGGACAGTGCTTGGGGATCGTGAAGCAGCTCTGCAAGCCTACGTAGAAGCGCTACGTTTCGGCCAGAATCCGGCGAGTGTGGAAGATCGCTACAAGCGCACCGTGCGCGCGATGCGCGAGAACACTGCCCAGCGCTGAGTCCGGGTTGCAGATGCGAGACAGACTTGCAGGCTGCACTTGGCGCGCTCCGCAGCTGTAGTTACAACGTACACCGTGTACTGAGTACACCTCCGTGCGGCGACCGTATTTCGTCGCGGAGTTTCTACCTCTTGGATTTTGGATATCTGCGCCATCATGCACTCTGCTCATTCGCTCCCCGTTGCGCGTACTCGCAGCTTGTGGTTCTTCGGCTTCCTCGCTGTGTTCAGCTTGCTTGTCAGTTGCGGAGACGGAGGTGGTTCACGCTTTGTGCTGCCGCCGGCCTTGCAACTGGGGCTCGATAGCATCGAGCCCAACACAGGTCCTGCGACTGGCGGGACACTGGTCACCATCACAGGCACGGGCTTCGCTCCCAATGCCCGCGTGCGCTTCGGCTCCGCGTATGCCACCAATGTAGTGGTGCTGCAGCCCACAGAGTTGCAGTGCGAGACACCGGCCGGAGTGCCGAGTACGGTGGATGTCACCGTAGAAGTCGGTACGCTGGAGATCACTCAAGCTGACGGTTGGACCTGGTTGGATCCTGCCGATGTGTTGCAGCTTACGAACCTGACTCCTACGCATGGACCGGCGTGCGGTGGTACGCGTGTGCGTATCTCAGGCTCGGGCTTCAACTCTGCATGGAGCTACAGCGTTGCGTTTGGTGGCCAAGCTGCGACGGATGTGTCCGTGGTGTCTGCGTCGATTCTGGAGTGCACCACTCCTGCAGGCACACCAGGTACGACGGTCGATGTGGTTGTGACGTGCCCTCAACAGGGTACCGAGAGCTTGACCGCTGCCTGGACTTGGGATGAGGACTCGGCTTTGTCTTGCGACTTGAACGCTGATGGACAACCGGACCTTGTCGTTACGGCCCCCATGGACTCGACCGTCGCTCCCCAAGCCGGTGCGGTCTACGTGTGGTTCGGCGGGGGCGGCTTGTTGAATGCCCAAGGACAAACCTCGGAGACTGCCGATCTCATCGTGCGTGGTTCACAGGCTGGTGATCAGCTCGGTAGTGCCGTGTTCACAGGCGATGTGGATCTGGATGGTCATATGGACTTGGTGGTGTCAGCGGCAGGCGCCGATGTGTCAGGTTTGCTTGACGCTGGGCGGGTCTATGTCTTCCGCGGTCCGTTTACCGGCTCTCCGCAAGTGCTTTTCGCGGCTAATGCTGCTGTGACCCTAGTGGAGCCGCAGCCGCAAGCCGGCTCTGGTTTTGGCAGCGCCATCTCCGGCGGGCGGATCGAGGCGGAGGATGGCTATGCGTTGTGCGTAGCTGCTCCCTATCGTGACTGGCCGCAACGCATGGATGCGGGCTGCGCGTACCGGTATCAACTGTCAACTACTTTGGACACAAACAATGCGGTCACTCTGGTTGCGACTCTCGCAGCCCAGTACGAAGGCTCGCGGGCCGGAGACCTGCTTGGTGCGCAAGTGCTGCTACTCCCCGCGAGTGTGGTGGAGCCGGAGAGCGCACTGCTCGTGGCGGCACCACGCGCGGATCCGGTGGCAGGCGTGATGCTGCATGATGCAGGCGAGGTCTATCGTCTGCGCGGCGCGCGCCTAAGCCTCAGCGGCACCGTGTCGGACGCGGGGGTCTGGCATGGCGAATCCGCTGGCGACCTCTATGGTTCCTCTATGGCGAGTGGTGACCTGGATGGGGATGGACTGCTGGATGTCGCTGTCGGCGCCCCCGAAGCATGGAGCCCCACACTTTCGCAGCGTACCGGTCGTGTGTACCTCCATCTAGGCGCCTACCCAGCGACAGCCTTGGTGCGTGCAGGTTTGCCGAGCCACACCTCCTTCGGTCAGACGATCGCATTGGTGGATGTGGATGCAGATGGCCGTGCCGATCTGTTGGTGGGAGCACCGCGCGCCGACTACCTCGCCACGGACAATGGCCGCGGCTACTTGTACTACTCCACCAGTTTGCCCGCGTACTTGAATGCGTTGGGGGCCGACGCGCTCTTTCACGGCACTACGCAGCCGTGGAGCAGCTTTGGTCGCGGTGTGACGGCGCTCGATCTGGACGCCGATGGTCGACTCGATCTGGTTTGGTCCGCTGACCGCAGTGATAGCGGTCGCGGACGTTTGCACTTGTACCGCGGAACGGATTCGTTGTGGAGCGGGATGGTCTCCGCCGACGACAACACCGCCTCGATTCAGGGCGCGACGCCAGGCATGACGCTTGGCGCCGCGCTGTGGGCCGTGCGCTAGGCCCTCAGGGCCACAAGCCTTGCGTGTTCACATAGACACGCACTCCACCGCGTTCGGGGTCATCTTTGCTAGCGGGGATGGTGGCGGCGATGTCGAGCCAGCCGTCACCATCTACATCACCGATCGACACGCGGTTCTTACCGGTCAGTCCTTCGAGTTTGCCAGCGGCAGCGAAACGGCCCGTGCCGTCTCCGCGCCAGACCACGACGCCTTGACCAATGGTGGCGAGCACGAGATCGGCATCACCATCTCGGTCTAGATCCGCCACTGCGAGTGCGCGGTGATCGGCATGATGGTCAGGTCCGGTAGGAGCGGTGCTGTTGGCGGCGAGAGGTGCCGACACCAGCGACCATGCGCCCGTGCTTGCATCGCGTTGCCAGACGCCGAATGTGTGGTGAGCCGTACGGCGTGCAGGATCGGCGAGACCTGCGCAGGCCACATGCACAGGACCGTCATGGCGCAAACGCACCAGTGCCGCACTGTAGAGGATGTTGCCGATGGTGGGCTTCGGCAGACCTTCGGATGCATCGACAAAGCACACAGTCTCGGGTTGGTCGGCATCCGTACGACGCAGTAGCACTTTCAAGCCACGCTCGCACGCCAGCAGCAAGTCTTCACGCCCGTCGCCATCGATGTCGCCGGCCTCCACATCGCGGCCCATGGAACCGCAGTCGGGCAGCTTGACCTTGGTTTGCAGTTCAAAGGTGCCATCGCCACGGCCACGCCACAGCTGCAGACCGCCCTGGAACTGACCGATCCCGGCCAGATCCGCATGCGGATCACCATCGAGATCGCACAGGGTGAGATCCAACTGAAGTTCGGGACAGAACTGCGCTTGGGGTTCGCGCTGCGATACCAACTGCCACTCGCGCGCCTCGGTCTGTGTGTAGACGCGCACACCATCCAAGTGAGCCGCGAAGACCAGGTCACTGCGGCCATCACCGTTCACATCGCGTACGACGGCCGAGCCGTAGCCCAGATCGCGTTGGATGCCTTGCACGCGCAACTCCCAGCGCGGTTCGGTGCTGGAGTAGTAGACATGCAAGCCATCTTCTTCGCGGTTGCTGACGATCATGTCGGCGCGTTGATCGCCATCAAGGTCGGTCAGGAGCGGATAGCCGATCCAAGTGCCGCTGCGCGGCAGGCCGCTGTCAAAAGCACGCAACGGCAGGATGGGCACGGCCGCCAAGGCTGGTGTTGCACTTGGTAGTTGCGGACTTGCGGGCCCACCAACTGCGCTGGGCTTGCGCTGTGCTTCCAAGTCACTGTCAGGTGTGCATGACAACAGTGCAAAGGCGCAGACGATAGAGCCGCTCCAAGCGGCTCGTTGCACAGTCGGGAATGAGTATGTCTCGAGTGGGACTCGCGTAGGTTGCATGTGGATCGGTACTTAGGTTCGTCATCAAGCGCTCTCGCCGCAAGTCGAATGTCCGACCGCTGTACAGGATTGCGAAGAGCGTCGTGCCTGAGTGTAATGCCACACAGCAGCGAGAGCCCACATCTATGTGCTCTTGGTGCCGCTTCTCTAGGTTTCGTCGCGGTTTTGCAACTGCGGTCCTATGCAGAGCGTTCCTTTCAACGACTTCTACGAGATACGAACCATGTCTACCATCCAGCATGCGCTGATCGCGTGCGCCTTGTTTTTGACGGCCGGAACAGCTTTCGCAGGCGGGCACACACCTGGCTCTTTGCTCCTGTTCCCTGAATTTGACAACCGCACGGCGAATGTGACCCTTGTGACGGTGACGAATACCAACGGTTCCGTGGCGAACGGCACCGTCGAGGTCGAGTTTGTCTACATTGGCAAGTACGACCACGCGGGGACGGAGCTGCCGTGCTTGGAGTTCAACCGCACGCATGTGCTGACTCCGAACGACACGTTGACCGTCGTGACCTCGGCGCACAATCCCCAGCAGCAACAAGGCTATCTGTATGTGTTCGCCAAGGATCGCGTGACGCATCAGCCCATCGTCTACAACCACTTGATTGGCAACGTGGTGACCATGCAGGGCATCGAGTCGGTGGACTTCTCGATGAACCCCGTGTCCTTTGCCGGTATCGGTGATGGAGTCATCACCGATGTGGATGGTGATGGCAACCGGGATCTCGATGGCACCGAGTACGAGGGCGTGCCGGAAGAGGTCTACATCCCGCGCTTCATCGGTTGGAACGAGCGCCTGTACCGCAGCGAGTTGATCCTCGTGGCGCTGTCAGGTGGCACGGCCTTCACCACGATTGCAGGCATGTGGATCTACAACGACAACGAGGAAGCGTTCTCGGCGCAGCACTCGTTCCGCTGCTGGACGCGCAAGTCGTTGCGTTCGTTGAATGGTGTCTTCTCGCAGAGCTTCTTGGCTTCCACCAACCATGCAGCGAACGAAGTTCTGGGCTACCCGTCCGTGGAGACAGGTTGGATCCGTGTGTACGGTCAAACTGCGTTCTCGACTGCTGAACAGATCAACGATCCGGCCCTCTACGCGGTTCTCATCGAGATCGTGTCGGGTCACGGCGCCGCGGATCTCCCGTTCGAGTCGGTGGAGTTGCAAGCGAATGCTGCGCTGCTACCCAACAGTCCTTTTGGTGACGGCGACCCCGTGCCGGTGGTGGGGGACAACAAATGAGCGCACAGCCTGTGAGCTACCTGCTGCGCAGCTTGACGCTGGTTTTGGCCGGTCTGTGGTGCGGTGCTTGTGATGCGGCGGTGGACACCGTTGAGGCCTCCGCCTTTCACCAGCAACCACAAACGCAGGCACGCCTGGAGACGCGTGTGCGCGAGCGTCTGGCGGCTTTGGAAGCGCAGGACATCGTGGGTGTGCACGCGCGGCACACCCCGAGTGCTCGGCGCGAACAAGGGCTGGGTGCCTTTGCGCAGCGCATGGAGTACCACCGCTACGAGCGTTGTCGCTTCGTGGAGACGGTGGCGGTTGAAGGCGAGCAAGCCTATGTGCGCACCACTGCGCTTTGGACTCCGAACCACCCCAAGGCTCGTGAAGCGCGTCTCGAGCCTGGCCAGACTCTGACCCAAGAAGTCGGCATCCTCGAAACGTGGCGTTATGAGGACGGCGATTGGGGTTGGGTGACTCAAGAACGCGAGTCGGACTTCTTTGAAGCCCGACCCGAGTTGTTGCGTCGTCCGTAGGCGCAGGCTGAACGCTTAGACGTGATGAACGGGGCCGGTGGCGGCAAGTGCTGCGCGTAGCGTGCGCTTGACGTACACCGGCACCATTTCGCGACGCCATTCGTGGTCGCCGGGAATGTTGGGCATCGGATGGCACAGCTTCCAAGCCGTCTGTGCACATGCGTCTACAGCCGTGTCCCAAGCCGAGCTGGCGGTATCGACTCCCACCAGAATCTCCGCGCACTTGGACAAGCGCAGGGGACGCGCTTGCAACGCCACGGCACACAGGTCCGCTCGCACGATGGTGGTGCCTTGCAGATCCAGCCGCACCGCCACGCCGTACAACGGGAAGTCAATCGAACCGCGCTCGCGCAGCTTGCCGTACGCGCCGCGGTGTCCCGCAGGAGTGGGCGGCAGCTCGATGGCGACGAGCAGCTCATCACGCTCGAGCTTCTTGTTGTAGATGCCATCGGCCAGCCACAGCTCATCGATGGGCAACACGCGTTCGCCGCGCGGCGAGGCGATGCGCAACTGCGCGTCCACGCTCATCAACGCCGGTGCCGTGTCGTTGCTGGCCGCTGCGACGCACTTGGATCCGCCTTCGACTACGTGGCACTTGGTGCCGTCCTTCTTGAGGCAGAAGCCCAAGGCTTGGCGCCAGAAGTACGACTGGTTGATCCACTGGCAGCGCGTGTCGAGCAGCACATTGCCGCCCAGCGTGCCCATGTCACGCAGTTGTGGTCCCGCGACCAGTGACGCGGCCTGGGCTAGTGCCGGATGCGCACGCCGGATCCGTTCGTCGGTCGCAACCTCGGCCAAGCGCGTCATGGCGCCGATGGTGATGCGGCCGTCAGCCATCGCGCGCACACCCTGCAGGCCCGCCACCCGTTCCAAGGACACGAGCGTGGACGGCGTCTCAATCTCGTGCTTCATGTTCACGAGGATGTCGGTGCCGCCAGCGACCACGCGTGCATCTGCATGCTGAGCGAGGAGTTGCACGGCTTCGCTCACCGTGCGCGGCTCGAGCAGCGCAAACTTCGGAAGGCGTAGCATCTCAGCGACCTCCTTCGGTCTGCGTGCGTGCAGCACGCAAGGCTGCGAGGACACGCGCGGGTGTGAACGGTAGCTGCTTCAAGCGGATGCCGACCGCATCGTAGACCGCATTGCTGATGGCCGGCAACACCGGGTGCAGGGGGCCTTCACCCGCTTCCTTGGCGCCATAGGGGCCTTCGGGGTCGATGCTCTCGACCACGAGCGCATGGAAGTCGGGCGTGTCCACGGAGGTCGGCAGACGGTAGTCAAGTAAACTTGGCGCACGCACCAAGCCGTAGCGGTTGATGCCGTGCTCCTCGAAGAGCGCCTCTGCGGCACCCATGTACGCGGAGCCTTCCATTTGGCCGGCGACAATCATGGGGTTGAGCGCCCGTCCACAATCATGTGCGACCCACACGCGTTCGATGGTGATGCGGCCCGTTTCTTCGTCCACTTCGAGCTCGACCACATGCGCCGTGAACGAGTACGCCGGTGATGCACCGATCGTGCCGCCGCGGTAGTCGCCTCCGAGCTTGGGGGTGTTGTAGCTGCCGGTAGAGCCCAGAGTGTCGTAGGCCTCCTCGGCAATGTGGAACGCTTCCGCGGTGCTCAGTGACTTGGCGGGATCCTGGAGATCGATCACGGCACCTTCCAGCATGCGCACGCGTGCCTCGTCAACTTGCCAGCGCCCTGCGACCGCCGTCACGATTTGCTTGCGCAGCTTGCGCGCGGCATCGATGCACGCATTGCCCACCATGAAGGTCACGCGCGAGCTGTAGGCGCCCAAATCGACAGGACACAGGTCCGTGTCCGCGGCGACAACGCGCACATCCTCGACCTTCATGCCGAGCTCTTCCGCCACGAGGTAGGCCGCCATGGAGTTTGATCCCTGGCCGATGTCGTTGCCTCCTGTGAAGATCGTCACCAAGCCAGAACGATCGACCTTCAACTGCACGCCTGCTTGCGGCATGTTGTTGGGATAGACCGGATAGTTCGTGCCGGAGATGTACATCGAGCCAGCGACGCCCAAGCCACGTCCGCGCGGCAGCTTGCCTTTGCGTTCCTTCCAGCGTGAGGCGCGCTCGACCTCATCGAGGCAAGCCATGAAACCATTGGAGGTGATGCGTTGGCCGTTGACGGTCTTGGTGTCGCTGCCGATGTAGTTGCGGCGACGAATCTCGATCGGATCGAGGCCTAGCTTGGCTGCGATCTGGTCGAGCTGCACCTCAAACGCAAAGCGCGGTTGCACCGAACCGTGACCGCGCTTGGGCCCGCACGGCGGCTTGTTGGTGAAGACGCGCGTGGAGTCAAAGCGGTAGTTCGGGAAGTCATACGGACCTGTGAGTAACTGGCCCGCGTAGTAGGTCGTCACCAAGCCGAAGCTCGAGTAGCTGCCGCCATCGATCAGGATTTTGGCATCGACACCACTCACGCGTCCGTCCTTCGAGTACGAGGTGCGATACGCAAGTTGCATCGGGTGGCGACCGCGGTGCGCGTAGTAGACCTCTTCGCGCGTCCACAGCATCTTGACCGCGCGGCGCGTGAGTTGCGCCAGCTTGGCCACACAGAACTCCAGGCTGAAAGGGTCGGACTTGCCGCCGAATGCACCTCCGAGCGCCGGTTGGATCACGCGGATCTTGGCCGGCGGCAGTTCCAGCACTCTCGCGAGTGCGCGATGCACATAGTGCGTGATCTGCGTCGACGACCAGACGGTCAACACGCCATCAGGGGCAACTTGAGCCACGGCACAATGCGGCTCAATCGCTGCGTGGGTCGTGCCGTGAAACTCGTACTCATCACAGATGACACCGTCAGCACTCTGTGCGACAGCATCGACATCGCCAAAGGCGAGCACGACGCTCTTGGACACATTGCCTTCCTTGCGTCCTTCGTGAATCGCAGGTTCGTGCCGAACCAGCGCTTCTTTGGGATCGAAGTACGCATGCAGCGGCTCGTACACGACCTCGATGAGTTTCAACGCGGCGTTCGCCGTGTCTTCATCAATCGCCGCCACGGCAGCCACCGGATCACCGATGAAGCGCACCTTGTCGACCGCCAACGCGGTCTCATCTTGGGTCCAGGGGATGACCCCGTACTTGATCGGCAGATCCGTGCCCGTGATGACGGCATGCACGCCCTTCAGCGCCAGTGCCTTGCTGCAATCGATCGAGATGATCTTGGCGTGCGCATGCGGACTGCGCAGCGTCTTGGCGTGCAGCATGCCCGGCAGAGCAATGTCGTCGGCATACACGGCCTGTCCAGTCGATTTGACAAGGCCGTCAATCTTCTTGTTGGGCTTGCCTACAACTTGGAAAGCATCGGCGGGGCCATGAGGCGTCTTGGACCACGGTGACTGCGGTCCATGCTGGTCGCGCGCAGCCATCAGCAGCACCCTCCGCCGCCGCGGACATGCTCGAGCGCGTGCGCCGCTCGTTGGGCGCGCGCTTCCACCTCGGCCGGATCCATGTGCTGCTCTTCCCAAGAGCGTGCAGCAGGCTCGACCCCCAAGGTGTCGGCGATGGCGCTTTCCACCGCTTCCAAGATCTGCGTGTAGCCGGTGCAACGGCACAAGTTGCCAGCCAGTGCGTGCCGGATCTCCGCGCGTGTGGGGCAAGAGTTGCGCGCCAAGAGAGCCTTGGCCGACAGGATCATGCCCGGTTGGCAGAAGCCGCACTGCAACGCGCCGCAACGATCAAAGGCCACCTGCACCGGATCAGCGCTGGCCTTGGCATCGCATTGCGCGTAGGCCGGGGCAAGTCCCTCAATGGTGGTGACCCGCTTGCCCTCGGCGTGCTTCGCCAGCGTCAAGCATGACAGCACCGGCTTGCCATCGACGAGCACGGTGCAGGCACCGCAGTCACCTTTGTCGCAGCCTTGCTTGCTGCCGGTGAGGCTGAGCTTGTAGCGCAGCACCTCTAACAAGGTCCAATGAGCCGGTGCGGCCGTCTCCAGGACATCACCATTCACATCGAGTTTGAGTTCGACCATGGGGGCCGGTGATTGTCGCCGCCAGCCTGCCCATCGCGCAAGCAGAACGAGCTCAGGCCTTGGCAATCGCAGCAAGGAAGGCCGGGCCCAGATCGCGGGCCTTGGTCTCGCCCACGCCCTTGATCTCCAGCAGCTCGTCCGCATTGCCCGGACGCGTGCGCGCCATCTCGCGTAACGCCGTGTCATTGAAGATCAAGTAGGGCGGCACCCCGCGCTCGCGCGCCAGCTCGCGCCGCAGCCCGCGCAACGCCTCGAACAGCTGCGCTTCGCGTCCCACCAGTTCCGGTTCGGCGGTGCCATCGGCACTGCGGCGTCGCGCCCGAGTCGGGACACTTGCCGGTGCATGCAAGACCACCTCCAAGCTGCCGCGCAACACCTCGACTCCCGTGCGCGACAGGATCAGGGTCGGGTACTCACCCTCAGTCACGCGCAGGTGCCCCAACCCCACGAGCTGGTCAATCCAGTTGCGCAATTTGGGTGCGGGCTGGTCCTTCAAGAGGCCAAAGGTGGAGAGCTTGTCATGGGCATAGCGCCGTACTCGCTCGGTCGAGCTGCCGCGCAGCACATCGCAGACATGGCCCGCTCCGAAGCGCTGTTCGCAACGCACGACACAGGACAAGA
>Ga0255100_1001049_pt1 | contig 10346 bp, 10 predicted proteins | sample Colum_Colum_RepB_2_FD_188449 | JGI IMG/M metagenome (GOLD analysis project Ga0255100, IMG submission 188449) | Freshwater microbial communities from Columbia River, Oregon, United States - Colum_Colum_RepB_8d | ecosystem: Environmental > Aquatic > Freshwater > River | place: USA: Oregon...
ATAGTGTACTGTACGTTACAGTTCATTCTGATCGGTCGCTGTGGCCAAAGTCAAACCAACCGAGGTGCCTGTCGAGGCTGCACCGCCACCGGTCCGGCCGGAGGTTGCGAAGGCCGTCGGCGTGCGCGGCGAGCGGCGTCGCGATGCCCTGCTGGCGGCGGCCCGTGCCGTGTTTCTGGAAGCGGGCTACGAAGGCGCGAGCATCGAGGCGGTGATGCGCCGCGTCGGCGGCTCCAAGGCCAGCCTGTATCGCTACTTCGGCAGCAAGGAAGGCCTGTTCGGCGACATCATCGAAGCCGGCTGCAGCGATTTCATGCGCGGCTTCAAGGTGCCGAAGCAGGCCGATGACAACGTCGCCGCGACACTCACGGAGATTGCGCGCCGCTTCGTCACCGTGTTCCTCGATGCCGAACGGCGTGAGCTGTTCCGGATCATGATCGCCGAGATGCCGCGCTTCCCGGCGCTGGCGCAGCGCTTCTACGAAAACGGCCCCGCGCGCGCGCGCAAGCTGCTTGGCGACTACTTCCAGCGCCAGCACGACGCTGGCCGCCTGCACTGCCCGGACCCGGAATTCGCCGCCGTGCAGTTCATCGAGATGGTCAAGGCGGCGCCTCAGCACCGGGCAATGCTGGGCCTGACGCCGTTCCTGCCGGGCCGCGATCTCGAGCAGCACATCGCCGGTGTCGTCGACCTGTTCCTGCATGGCTGCGCACGCGCGCCCACCGCCTCACCGAAGGACGCATCCCGATGAAGATCAAGGCGCTGGCTGCCGTGGCCGGCCTGTTGCTGCTATCCACTGACGCCGCTGCGATCGGCCTGCACGAGGCTGCAGCCCAGGCGCTGCAGCGCGATCCGCGGCTGACCGCTGCCCATCGCGCGGCCGACGGCAGCGTTGCCGACGTCGAGACGGCCCGGGCCGGCCTGCGGCCGACCGTCAACGCCCAGGTGCTTGGCGGCCGATCACGGCTGTATACCAATGCCCAGTTTCCGGTCGCCGGGCCGCGCAATCCGCTGAGCTGGGGGCTGGTCGCGACCCAGCCGCTGTACAGCGGCGGGCTGGTGTCGGCACAGATCGAAGCGGCGCGTTCGCGCCTTGATGCTGCCCGCGAAACCGAAGTCGCCACCGAGCAGCAGCTGCTGTTCGCGGCATCGAGCGCCTGGCTCGACGTGAAGCGCGACCGTGCCGTGATCGACCTGAACCAGCGCAATGCGGAAACGCTGGCGCAGGCGCTCGGCGACAGCCGCAAGCGGCTCGCGGCCGGGGAAGCGACCAAGACCGATGTCGCGCAGGCCGAAGCGCGGCTGGCGGAAGCCCAAGCCTCGCTGGAACGGGCGCGGGCAACGGCAGCGGTCAGTTCGGCCGCGTTCGAGCGCGTCGTCGGCACTGCACCGGACGAGCTGCCCGGCGACTGGCCGCAGCCGGCCGTGCCGACCACGCTGGCCGATGCGCTGGCCGTGTCGGCTGCAACGCCGGCGGTGCGCGCAGCCGAAGCCGATGCACGTGCAGCACTTGCGCAGATCAACGCGGAACGGGCCGGCCATCTGCCGAAGCTGAGTCTGGAAGGCGAAGCCAATGACGCCGACGATTCCACGTTCACCTACGACCGGCAGACCTACTGGTCGCTGCAGCTGAAGGCCACGCTCCCGATCTACGCCGGCGGTGCCGTGTCATCGCGGGTTTCGGCGGCCCGCGCCACGGCCGATGCCGCACAGGCCACCGCCGATGACACGCGGCGGGCCGCTCAGCAGGCGATTGCCGAGGCCTGGTCGCTGTATCGCGCCGCCGATCAGGTGATCACGGCGTATCAGGCGGAAGTCACCGCCAGCGAGCTGGCACTGGACAGCGTGCGCCGCGAGCTCGAGGTTGGGACCCGCACCACGCTGGACCTGCTCGATGCCCAGCGCGACCTGCTGGCGGCGACGGTCAATCTGGCCGGCAGCCGTCACGACCGTTCGCTGGCAGCCTTGCAGTTGCTTGGCGCGACCGGGCGGCTGACGCTGGACGCGATTCCCTAAACGAGGCGCGCCATCGCCCGGTCATGCCAGCGGGCGAGCAGGGTCATCGCGATCGTCGCGCCGATCAGCGCCATGAACATGTCGGACTGCGTATCCCACTGATCGCCCTGGGTGCCGAGAAATTCGTCGGCGCCCTGACCCATGATCAGCGCCGCTGCCCATTCGATCAGCTCGTAGACCGCACTGATCGCCATCGCGACACAGACCGACAGCACCGCGGCAATCGCTCGACCGTTGACCAGTGCATGGCGAATCAGCAGTTCGCGCGCGGCCAGTGCGGGCACCAGCCCCTGCGCCAGATGGCCGAGCTTGTCGTACGGGTTACGGGCCAGATCGAAGGCATCCTTGACCCAATCGCCAAGCGGCACGCGGGCATAGGTATAGGCACCGCCGGCAATCAGGATCAGCGCGTGAATGGCGATCAGCACGTAAAGCAGCCGCGTCAACGGGAAGCGGCCGGCGGTAAAGCCGAGCAGCGGCACGATCAGCAGCACCGGTAGCACTTCCATGACCCAGGTCAGGCGGTCGTACGGCGAAATGCCGGAAACGATCAGCGCTGCCAGCACCGGCAATAGCAGCAGCAGCCGGAAGCGTGCTTCCGGCCGGCCGCTCATTGCAGCTGCGTTGCGATGAACGCGGACCAGACGGCATCCGGCGTCCACACCGCCAGCAGATCACGCTCGGCCACGTCGTGCGGCACGCCCTGCGTCAGCACTCGCCACAGGAACACGAAGGCCGACACTCGCTTGTTGGCCGCGCAATGGACGAACACGGTGCTGTCGCGCGAAGCGGCCATCGCGGCGCAGAAACGCTGGAAATCGTCGGCGGTCGGCGCGTCGAACAGCACCGGGATGTGGTGATAGCGCATGCCGTGGCGCGCAACGATCTGGTCTTCGTCCGGCAGCGCGTGGTCGGAATCGGGCATCGACAGGTTGATCACCACGTCGACACCGATCACCTTCAGGCTCTGGAATTCTTCGGCGCTGGGCTGTCCGGCAGTCAGCAGGCGCTCGCTGATCTCGCGCCAGTGGCGCGGCTTGCGCAGCATGTTCAAGTCGAACGGCGGCGGCGTGAAGCCTCGGCGGATCTGCAGATCGCGCACCGCATAGCCGGTACCGGCCGGCCACGGCTTGATCTTGTCGAGCGGCAGCTTCTTCCACTCGATCAGCTCCTCGCCGAGATTGACCGTGCCCTCTGCGATGACGTGATAAGCAATGATGATCTGGTTCATCCGTTCGAACGGATAGAAGCCGATGAACTCGCCGATCCGGCCTTTCAGGCCCAGCTCTTCCTCGACTTCACGCAGCACGCCGGATTCCGGGTGCGGATCGTTCTTTTCGAGAAAGCCGGTGATCAGCGCGAACATCTTCGGCGGCCAGGCGGCATTGCGGGCAAGGATGATCTCGCCTTCGTGCTCGACGATCGCCGCGACCACCGGCACCGGGTTGTCCCACAGCACGAAGCCGCAGCTCCGATCGGGGCAGGCAATGCGCTGCATCTCGCCATGCAGTGCAAGTTCCAGCGGCTTGGCGCACTGCGGGCAGTACTTGTAGCGACTCATGGCATCGGGGCTCAGGCTGCGGAACGGGATTCGGAATCGGATTCGAGAAAGGCGGCATAACGGCCGCGATGGCTGGCCATCGTCCGGTGCTCGGCAAGGATCGTCGTCTCGATCGCCACGCGGGCGCGCCGGTGGCGACGCAAGGTGGCGACGAAGCGCGGCCATTCGGCAGCCGGCAATTCCGACACCGCCGTGAAATCGGCACTGACCGGTTCGCGAAACTCGCATTCGCTGTGCTGGACGACGATCCGGGCGCGAATGCCGAGCGCATCCAGCGCGCTGGCGACCAGCGACCAGCCGCCGAGGATGCCGAGCGTGGCCAGACTGCCGCCGAATGCAGTGCCGTGCAGGTTGCGGTTGGCGTCCAGCGGCGCGCTGATTTCCAGCCGCTGGCCATCGAACGAACGGACCTCGGTGGCCATCGCGGCGGTCAGCGGAATCGTCGCGTGCAGCTGCGCGGTCAGGGCTTCGGGACTCATCGCCGCACCTTAACCGAAGGCCGGAACGGCTGTCTTTTCCAGCGCTTCGCGGTTATTTGCCAAGGCAGAACGTGGCAAAGATCCGGCCGAGCAGGTCATCGGCGGTGTAGCGGCCGGTGATCGCTTCGAGCGCCTGCTGAGCCAGCCGCAAATGCTCGGCAATCAGTTCGGGATTCGACTGCGGAAGCGTGCGCGCGGCGTCGACCTCGATCGCAGCACTGCGCAGCGCGTCGAGATGGCGGGCGCGGGCACCGAGGGCATCGGTGGCTGTTGCGTCGAGGCCAGCCCGTTCATGCAGCAGTCGGATCAGCGCGTCGACACCGGCACCGGTGGCGGCCGATAGCCGCAGACTGTCGGCATCGATACGGCCTGCCGGGGCGCCGCTCAGGTCGCACTTGGTGCGAACCAGCAGCGGCTGCGCGTTCGGCGACAGCGTGGCCAGCTCGGCTTCATCGACTGCGGTCGGGCCGCTGCGGTCATCGACCAGCCACAGCAGCACTTCGGCCTGCTCGATGGCTCGGCGTGCGCGCTCGATGCCGATCCGCTCGACCGGATCGTCGCTGTCGCGCAGGCCGGCGGTGTCGAGCACGGTGACCGGCAGGCCATCGAGTGTCAGATGTTCGCGCAGCACGTCACGCGTGGTCCCGGCGATCGGCGAAACGATCGCGGCATCGGTGCCGGCGAGACGGTTCAGCAAGGTCGACTTGCCGACGTTCGGCTGGCCACCGATCGCCACCGTCAGCCCATCGCGCAAGCGGCGGCCTTGGGCGGCGGCACGGAGCACATCGGCCAGCCCGCGCTGCAGGCCATCGAGCCGCAGGCGCATCTGCGCGGACGACAGCCAGGGCACATCCTCATCGGCGAAATCGAGCGCGGCTTCAAGATCGGCGCGCAAGCTGGTCAGCGCATCGACCAGTGCCGAGACCCGCGCCGAGAACTCGCCCTGCAAGGAGCGGCTGGCGGCGCGGACGGCGGCATGACTGCCGGCGTCGATCAGGTCGGCAATGCTTTCGGCCTGCGCCAGATCGAGCCGACCGTTCAGAAAAGCGCGTTCGGAGAATTCACCCGGCCTTGCCAACCGGGCGCCGGCTGCACAGGCGGAGGCCAGCAGGATCGATAGCACGAGCGGGCCACCATGGCCCTGCAGCTCGATCACGTCCTCGCCGGTGAACGAATCCGGACTGGGGAAGTACAGCACCAGCCCTTCGTCGACGACCAAGCCCTCGGCATCGCGCAGCCTGCGCAGTCGGGCGCGGCGTGGCTCGGGGAGGGTGGTGCACAGTGCGCAGGCAATCCGGGCAGCGTCGGGGCCGGATACCCGGAGGATGCCGACGGCACCGCGCCCGGGTGCCGTGGCAATCGCCGCGATGGTGTCGGTACGCGGCGAGATCATGCGCGCCGGCCCGGGTTCGAGCGGTCGGCGCGCATGTCAGGCGCTCAGGCCTTCTTCAGTGCGCGGCTGGCCGCGTCGGCTGATTCGATCCGCTTGGTGATCACCAGCTGCTGGGCGATGCCGATGACGTTCGACACGAACCAGTAGACGACCAGACCGGCCGGGAAGAACAGGAACATCCCGGTGAAAGCGATCGGCATGATGTTCATGATCCGCGCCTGCATCGGGTCCATCGTCGACAGCTGGCCGGACATGCGCTGCTGCAGCCACATCGAAGCGCCGTACAGCACCGGCATGATGTACAGCGGATCGGCGGCCGACAGGTCCTGCAGCCACAGCACGAACGGCGCCTGGCGCAGTTCGACCGATTCGATCAGCACCCAGTACAGCGAGAAGAACACCGGCATCTGCACCAGGATCGGCCAGCAACCCGCCAGCGGATTGAAGCCTTCCTTCTTGTACAGATCCATCATCGCCCGGCTGAGCTTTTCGCGGTCGTCCGCGTAGCGTTCCTTCAGTTCGGCGATGCGCGGCGTGAACTTCTTCATCTTCGCCATCGACTTGTACTGCGCCGCGGTCAGTGGGTAGAAGATCAGCTTGACCAGCAGGGTCAGCAGGATGATCGACCAGCCCCAGTTGCCGACCAAGCCGTGGAACAGGTTCATCACCCAGAACAGCGGCTTGGCGATGACGGTGAGGATGCCGTAGTCCTCGGTCAGCGACAGACCCTTGGCGACATCGTCCAGCGAGCCCTGCAACTTCGGTCCGATGTACAGGCCTGTCGTGTAGCTGGTCTCGCTGCCATCGGCGACCGGCTTGGTGGCGCCGAGGTACTGGCCGAGGTAGTTGCCGTTGCCCGCCGGCTTGCCGGACAGGGTCACGGCTTCGTCGGCCGGCGGAATGATCGCGGCAATGAAGTAGTGCTGGATCATCGCCATCCAGCCACCGGTCTGCTTCGACTCGTAGGCCTTATCGTCGAGTTCGTCGAGCTTGACCTTCTTGAAGCGGTAGTCGGTCGTGTTCGGCTTCTGCTCGTAGACGCCCATGCCGAGGAACGTGACGATGAACTTCTGCGCCTTCTCGGCCGACGCCGGATTGCGCAGCCAGCGCGCGTACGGGCTGACGTTCAGCGTGGCGCCGGTCTTGTTGACGACGGTCTGCACGAGTTCGATCTGATAGCTGCCACGCTTGAAGCGGAACGCCTTCTTCAAGGTGAAGCCGGCAGCGTCTACGTACTCGAACGGCACTTCCAGCGTGTCGACACCGGCCGGCAGCTCGTAGTGCGTCTGCGGCGTGGCGTAGACCGCGTTGTTGCCGGGCAGCGCCTTCTCGATTGCTGCGAGGCCGCTTTGCAGCGTGAACACGATGCCGTCGCGGTCGTTCAGCAGCGGCAACTTCACGTCCGGGTTCTTCTTGTCGAGCGCGTACTGGCTCAGCTCGACGCGACGCAGCTCGGCACCGGCGGTGGCGAATTCGGCGTCGATCAGATCAGTTTTGACATGGATCGTCTGCGACACCGCTGCCGGCGTTGGCGCTGCATCGGCAGCAACAGCCGGTGCGCTGCCGACAGCAGCTGGGGTAGCCGGCACCGGTGCGGCGTTCGGATCCGCTGGAATGGCCGACGGGACGGCAGCAGCCGCAGGCGGTGCAGGCGGCGGGTGATCGGTGATCCACGCGGTGTAGATCAGGTACAGGATCACGCCCAGCACTGCGATCAGTGCCATGCGGCGACTTTCCATGGGGACTAGCGCTCCGGAACAGGGTCAAGGCCACCCGCGTTCAGCGGATGACAACGGGAAATTCGGCTGATGGCCAGCCAGCTGCCGCGCGCAACGCCAAAGCGTTCGATCGCTTCGAGCGCGTAATGGGAGCAACTGGGATGGAAGCGACAGCGAGGCCCGAGCAGCGGGCTCAGGGTGCGCTGATAGGCGCGGATGGGGCCGGTGAGGATCGCGCGCATCGTTCGATCACTTGGGTCCAGAGGTCGGAAAGCAAACCCCGTAGCTCGGGATTCGGCACGGCAGCGAGGCCCGGCTGAGCGAAGAAAACCAGATCGACCGCCGGCAGCCGCGCGCGATTGTGCCGGAATTCCTCACGAATAAGACGCTTGATACGGTTACGATCGTGCGCCTGCGCGACGGCTTTCTTGGCGATCGCCAGACCGAGCCGCGCGTCTTGAGTCATGTTCCGGCGGTAGCTGACGCTGAGCGGTACCCGGCGCAGCTTTCGGCCTTCGGCAAAAACCAGCTTGAACTCGGCTGGCTTGTGCAACCGGGCCGACGGCGGGAAGCGCGCCGGACCCGGCACGACGAGCAAGCTTACGGAATCAGGCGTGCGCGACCCTTGGCGCGACGACGCGCAAGCACGGCGCGACCGCCGACGGTGGCCATGCGGGCACGGAAGCCGTGGGTACGCTTGCGGCTCAGGGTGTGCGGCTGAAAAGTACGCTTGCTCATGACGGTCTACTCGTTTGGGGCCGCGATTCTAGCGGCTGTCAACCGGAATCTTCAAGTTGCCGTCACTGCGGTCCTGTCGATTCCGGTCCACGACTGCTGCTCAAGCCTGTGGATAAGCGCCGCAAGCAGACGATAGACTGTCCGGCCATCGCAGCTCGCCTCTTCTCCCGGCTGATGTCGCGATCGGGTCTGCCATCTCCCACCGCCACCCGAACGCTTTCGCCCGATGTTGACCCAAGACCTGTGGGACCGCTGCATTGCCCGACTCGAGGCCGACCTGCCAGAGAAGGAGATCAGCACCTGGATTCGCCCACTGCGTGTGATCCTCAACGACGACCAGATGACCTTGCTGGCGCCAAATCGGATCGTCATGGATCGGGTGAAAAGCGACTTCCTTGGTCGCATCCAGCGCAATATGTCGAGCCTCGCGGCTTATGACGTGGTGGTCAATATTGCCGTCGGTGGTACCTCATCGGATCCGGTTCGTGGTGCCAGTAGTGCAGGCAGCAACAACGCCTCCGTGCTCGACGACACCATGCCTTACGGGCGCGGCAAGCTCGATCCACGCTATACGCTGGCCTCGTTCATTGAAGGCAAGTCGAACTCGCAGGCGCGTGCGGCGGGTCTGCAGGTCGCGTCGGCACCGGGCGGTATCTACAACCCGCTGCTGATCTACGGTGAGTCCGGCCTTGGCAAGACCCACCTGATGCACGGCATCGGCAACGCCATCCTTGCCGAGAAGGCCAACGCCCGCATCGTCTACGTCGGTGCGGAACAATGGTTCAACCAGATGGTGTCGGCGATCCGCTACGGCCGACAGGTCGAATTCAAGAACTTCTACCGGACCGTCGACGCGCTGCTGATCGACGACATCCACTTCCTGGCTGGCAAGGAACATTCGCAGGAAGAGTTCTTTCACACGTTCAACGCACTGATCGACGGACGCCGGCAGATCGTGCTGACCTGCGATCGCTACCCGCGCGAACTCGACGCACTCGATGATCGGCTCAAGTCACGTTTCACCTGGGGCCTGTCGGTACCGATCGAGCCACCGGAATTCGAAACGCGTATCGCGATCCTGCTGGCCAAGGCTGACGTGCTCGGCGTGCGTCTGCCCGAAGATGTGGCAGTTCTGGTCGCACAGCGAATCCGGTCCAACGTACGCGAGCTGGAAGGCGCCCTGCATCGCCTTAACGCCTCGGCACGCCTGACTGGCGCGCCGATCACAGCTGAGTTCGCACGGCTCACGCTCAAGGACATGCTGGCGTCGTACGACCGCGCCGTCACGCTCGACAACATCAAACGCACGGTGGCGGGTTATTACAACATCCGCCTTGCTGACCTGACCTCGGTGCGCAGGACGCGCACGCTTGCGCGTCCACGGCAGATCGCGATGGCCCTGTCGAAGGAATTGACCCGCCACAGCTATCCGGAAATCGGCGCCGCATTTGGCAAGGACCACACCACGGTCTTGCATGCTGTCCGCAAGGTTGCCGAGCTGTGCCGGGAAGACGACCGTCTGAAGGAAGATTACGAAAATCTGCTGCGCCAGCTGACCAACTGAAAAGTCGTCAAATCCGTGCAAAAAGTGCAGAAAGAGCGCTAGAACAAGCTGTGTATAATCGATCGAAAGGCTCGGGACCGATTTTTATCCACAGCTTTATCCTAGGTTTTGGACAGGCATCACAGCGCTGTAACGTACCTCTCCAGTACTTGGCAAAGCACTGATAATCATCAGAAAAAGTGCTTATATCCCCAGAACGACGGTCAGACTACTAAAACGACGTTTTTAAGATTCAAAACAATCTATTCAATTGGTCTGCCTATGAACATCCAGATTTCCCGAGGTGAACTCCTTTCAGCCTTGCAATCGGTCATCGGCGTCGTTGAACGTCGTCAATCGCTGCCCGTGCTTGGAAATCTGTTGCTCGAGGCCAAGGACGACCTGCTGACCTTGACCGGAACAGATCTGGAACTGCAGGTCGAACGGAAAGTCCGCATTCAGAATCTGGTGCCGGGCCGCATCACGGCGCCAGCACGCAAACTGCACGACATTTGCCGCGGCTTGCCGGAAGGCGCGATGCTCAGCCTGGAGTACGCCGACAACAAGCTGACGTTGAAGTCTGGACGCAGTCGTTTCGCGCTCGCGACACTGCCGGCCGAAGAATTTCCGGTGTTCTCGTCGGATCCAACCGACGTCAAGCTGGAACTCAGCAATCGGGAACTGAAGGATCTGCTGTCGCGCACACAGTTCGCGATGGCGCAGCAGGATGTCCGCTATTACTTGAACGGTCTGTTGCTGGAGATCCGACCGAGCCGGCTGCGGACAGTCGCTACCGACGGCCATCGCTTGGCGATGGCCGAACTTGGCCGCGAGCACAGCGCCAAGAAGGACACGCAGGTGATTCTGCCGCGCAAGACCGTGATCGAACTGCAGCGGC
>Ga0255100_1001053_pt1 | contig 10291 bp, 7 predicted proteins | sample Colum_Colum_RepB_2_FD_188449 | JGI IMG/M metagenome (GOLD analysis project Ga0255100, IMG submission 188449) | Freshwater microbial communities from Columbia River, Oregon, United States - Colum_Colum_RepB_8d | ecosystem: Environmental > Aquatic > Freshwater > River | place: USA: Oregon...
GTATCGTTGACCGTGACCGCACCGGTGCGGATGTCGACCTGGCGCTGTACCAGTACGCGGTTGCCCACGTTGTTGGCAAGCGAACGGTAGAATGCGGCTTCTGCCGGCACGATCGGTTCAATAAGCACCTGCATGCTGCCGCCGCATGGCAGGCCAAGACGCAGAACGTCTTCCACAGCCACGCCGTATTTCATGTGGGCGGGTGCTTTAGTGGCGAGTTCGCCTTTGAAGAGACTTTCGCGCAGGTTGTCTTCCACGCAGCCGCCGGAGAGCGACCCGCAGTGCAAGCCGTCTTCATTGCATGCCAGCAGGGAGCCGATGGGGCGGGGCGAGGAACCGAAGGTGTCAGTAATCGTACACAGCCAGCAGCGTTTGCCAGCTTCGAGCCAGCTGGCCAGTTGGGTAAGCACTTGTTGATCGAGGCTGTTCATGTCGCCCGCTTTCAATGGAGAACTGAAAGCGGGCGATTATTCAGGGTGAACGTTGTTTCGGCAACGTCGGCAATCAATCCGGCTCGTAACGATCCATGATCTTGCGTACCAGCCCGCTGCGCACAATGTCGCCGCGTTCGAAGGTATGGATGTAAACGCCGGGCAAACCCTTCACCTTGTTGATGGCATCTTCAAGGCCATTGGGGCCGCGCAAGTCACTCTGGCGGATGTCGCCGTTGATCACCACCTTGGCGTGTTCGCCAATACGGGTGAGAAACATCTTCATCTGTGCCGGGGTGGTGTTCTGCGCTTCGTCGAGGATCACGAAAGTGTTGTTGCTGAACGTCTTGCCGCGCATGTAGGCGAGTGGTGCACCGACGATGCGGCCATGGCGCAGGCAGTAGTCGACCACACCGGAACCGAGCCTTTCGTTCAGAATATCGCGGAAAGCATCGATATATACCGCATATTTTTCTTCCACTTCACCCGGTAAAAAGCCGAGATTTTCACCGGCTTCCACTGCCGGGCGCGTCAGGATAATGCGTTCGATGCGGCCGGATTCGAGCGCCTCGGCCGCCAGTGCGCCGGCACAATAGGATTTGCCGGTACCGGCCGGGCCAGTGCCGAAAGTCAGGCAGTGATTGCGGATGGCGTTGATGTACTGCTGTTGAGCGGGGGTTTGCGCGGAAAGCGGGGCTTTGCAGCGATGGGGGGCGTAGGCCGTGCCAAGCTGCGAACTATGGCTGTTGAGGTCAACCACGTTATGGTTGGTGCTGTCGTACTGGCGGTATTTCTGTTTCTTGCGTGATTCCTTGTCGCGCTTGGACTCGTGACTGTAACGGCTGTCGAATTCGCTGTTGCTGCTGCGTGACTGCCGATTGAACTGTGCTCGTTTAGCCATGGAAACTGCCTCCACCCATAGTTACGGAAACAACCTTTTTCGCAAATTTCCTGTTGCGGAAATTACCTGCGTCTCAAAAGCCTTGCGGTTCTGTGTCGGGGATAGCGGGGATTGTCAGCGGGTGACGGGTACCCTCCAGGCAGGCGTGCTGCCTTGCGGTACTTTATGGCGGGTCCGGTTCAGCACCGGGTGGGTCTCATCCTGTCCAGAATGTGCCTCTTGAATTTCGCAATCAAACTAGTTGTGTCACTGCACAATCAGCAGACTTGCCCTGAGTTTGCCACGGGCTTTTCGGCAACACAAACGGTTTTGCGGATTATTCCTGCGCCACTCAGGCCGGTAAAAAGAGCAGGTTAAGCGGCTGTGAAGACCCCGGTCCTGACGTGGGCTGCGTACAGGCCTTGGTGTATGCTGCAAGTCCTTTTTACGGAGGGGGGAGCGCATGAACACCACAACAAAACAACAACCCACACTGCTTCGGATGGCTGCTTTGGCTGCCGCCCTGCTGCTGGCAACAACCGCCCAGGCCCAGCAACAGGATTTCAGTCAGGTCCAGATCAAAACCAACAAGCTCGCAGACAACCTTTATTACCTTGAAGGTTCAGGCGGCAATATCGGTGTGTCCATCGGCGACGATGGCGTCTTTCTGATTGATGACCAGTATGCCCCGCTCTCGGAAAAAATCATCGCCGCAATCAAGGCGCTGAGCGACAAGCCGATCCGTTTCGTCTTCAACACCCATCATCACGGCGACCACACCGGCGGCAACCAGAACATGGGCAAGACCGGCGCCGTCATCGTGTCGCATGAGAACGTGCGTACCCGCCTCGCGGCCGGCTTCACCGGCGGTGATCTCACCAATGCGTTGACGGCGGAGCAGAGCATCGGTCTCCCTGTTATCACATTTGAAGACTCAGTCAGCTTCCATCTGAACGGCCACGACATCGAAGCCATTCATGTGGTGCCAGCGCACACGGATGGCGATTCGATCGTGGTGTTCAAGGATCTGAACCTGATTCACACCGGCGATGTATTCCGCACCGTGGCCTATCCGCGGGCTGACGCAACTGCCAACGGCAGTGTGCTCGGCATCATGGCAGTGTATCAACAGTTGCTCGACATCTCTGACGCCAATACCCGCTTTCTGCCGGGACATGGTGTAGTCAGCTCGCGTGCCGACGTGGAATCGCAACTGAAGATGTTTGTGACGATACGTGATCGCATCCAGGCCGGCATAGCTGCCGGCAAAACCGTTGAGCAGATCCAGGCCGGGAAACCAACGGCCGAGTTCGATGCACAATGGTCGGGCGGTGTTGCCACTGCCGGTGATGCGTTGGTTGCAGCTTATTTCGCCGAGTTGTCTGCCAAAAAATAATGCGTTTCCGTCCCTGCATTGATCTGCACCACGGCAAAGTGGTGCAGATCGTCGGCGGCTCGATCAACGATCACGACACTGCCGCCCTCCAGACCAATTTCACCAGCGAAAACACGCCTGCGCATTATGCGCAGTTGTATCGTGATGCCGGCTTGCTTGGCGGCCATGTGATTGCGCTGGGCAAAGGCAACGAAGGTGCTGCATTGGAAGCGCTGCGCGCGTGGCCGGGCGGCATGCAGTATGGCGGCGGTGTGACACCGGAAAATGCCGGTGTATTTCTCGATGCCGGTGCCAGCCATGTCATTGTCACTTCTTATGTGTTCGCCGATGGCCGCATCAACCACGAGCGATTGACGGCGTTGGTGCGGGCAGTGGGCAAACACCGGCTCGTACTCGATCTGAGCTGTCGCTCGCGCGAGGGCAAGTTCTTTGTGGTTACTGATCGCTGGCAGAAATTCACCGACGAAGAGGTGAATGCAGCGCTTTTACAGCAGCTTGCCGACAGCTGCGATGAATTTCTCGTGCATGGTGTTGATGTTGAAGGCTTGCGGCAGGGTATTCAGGAACCGTTGATCACATTGCTCGGCACGCAAAGTCCTTGTGCGGTGACTTACGCGGGCGGTGTGCACCAGCTCGCAGATCTTGATCGCGTCAAGCAACTCGGCAATGGGCGGGTAGATCTCACCATTGGCAGCGCGCTCGATATTTTTGGTGGTGCGGTACAGTTTGCAGATGTCGTTGCGTGGCAACTGCGGCAGTAACTGTCGTTACAGCCCCTGTGCTTCCAGCTGTTTCCTGCGTTCCTCGTCTGCCTGCTTGAGCAAATCAGACATCTCATTGGCGCCATTGAGTCCAGCCCGCTGGGTATCAGTCAGCACCCCCCTGATTCTCCGGCGTAATCGGTGCTGCTGCAGTTGCAGCCGGTATTGCTGGCTGCGGTACGGTTGGTGCTGGTGTTGGTTCGGAACAAGCGCACAGCACACAGCAAAGAGCAGTGGTTGTCAGGACGGTAGCGGTTTTCATTCAGGGGTTCCTCATGGAAGGGAGTGGTCTGGAGACATACTGCCGGTTCACCCCTTGCGCCGGTAGTAATCGACCAGACTCACACTCGCACTGCTGCTTGCCACCATGCGGGCATGCTTGCGCTGCAACTGTCGCGGGTTCTTTACGCCGCACGAATGGGCGATGATGCTGACTTCCTTCACCATGTTCTTCTGGTAATACGCCACGCGGGTGGCTTTGTCGCTGGTGACAAGGCCACGCTGTAGTTTGGGATCGTGCGTGGTAATGCCGGTTGGACAGGTGTTCTGGTTGCACTGCATGGCCTGGATGCAGCCGAGCGAGAACATGAAGCCGCGCGCATTATTGATGGCATCGGCGCCAACACACAGTGCCCATGCTACGTCGGCCGGGTTGATCAGCTTGCCGGAGCAGATCACACGGATGCGGTCACGCAGGCCGTGCTCTATCAGCTTGTCGACAAGTATCGGTAGCGATTCGTGGATGCCGAGGCCGACATCGTCCATCAAGGTCATCGGCGCGGCGCCGGTGCCGCCGTCGCTGCTGTCGAGTGTGATGAAGTCGGGCGCGAATTTGGTGCCTGTACTGTTGATGGTTCGGAGAAAATCGTCGATCCAGCTCTCGTCTCCCAGTACGGTCTTGATTCCTACCGGCTTGCCGGTGAAGTCGCGCAGCCAATGGATTCTTTCGAGCAACTCTTTGTTATTGCTGATGTCGAGATGGCGATTGGGACTGATTGAAGCCTGTCCTGCCGGAATGCCGCGAATACTGGCAATTTCCGGCGTTACCTTGACGCCAGGCAGGATGCCGCCCTTGCCGGGCTTGGCGCCTTGCGACAACTTCAATTCGATCATCTTTACTTGAGGTCTGCCGGCTACCTCCTTCAGTTTTTCCAAAGAGTAGTTGCCGTGCTCGTCGCGTACGCCGTACTTCGCGGTGCCAATCTGGAACACGACATCGCAATTGCCTTCGAGATGGTAATCACTGAGGCCGCCTTCGCCGGTGGACATCCAGCAGCCGGCCATCGCCGCCCCGCGCGAGAGGGCTTGTACTGCCGGTTTAGATATGGCGCCGTAGCTCATGCCGGAAATGTTGAAGATAGAGCGGCTGCGATAGGGCTGGCGACACTGTGGACCGAACACGATTTCGTCGGGTTCATTGGCTTCTTCATCAAGCACTGCGAAGCCGGCGTTGACGAACAGGATGTGGCCCTCGCGGTCGTTGTCACGCGTGGAACCGAACGGTTGCGTGTTGTCGAGATTCTTGGCGGCGCGGTACACCCACGAACGCTGTGCGCGGTTGAACGGCAGTTCTTCACGGTCCATTGAAAAGAAATACTGGCGGAAGAATTCGCCGAGCTTCTCGAACAGGTAACGGAAGCGACCGATCAGCGGATAGTTGCGACGTATCGTGTGCTGGGTCTGGGTAACATCAATGATGTAATAGAACACAGCCAGCGCACACAAAATGCCAATTGCGATTATGAAGGCATTGGCGAGGATCGCGGCCATTGTCGCCAGCATGCTGTTGCTGTATTCGGCCAGGCTCTTCATGGTCGGGGCTCCGCAGTGAAGGTGGAACGGGGGGTCAGACGGTAACAACAACCCGTTCGGTGAAAGGATCGCAGTGGATATGCTCGGAGCGTGCACCGAGCAGGTACAGCTTCTTGCGAGCAGCATGCACGAAAGTTGGTGCGCCACTCAAAAAAATACGGCTCTGCGCGAGATTCGGCCTGTTTAGATCGTGCGCCAGTATCTGTTCAAGCCGGCCGGTCTTGATAGCGCCTGCTTTGCCATCGTCTTCGACAGCGCAGGGGTGGTAATGGAAATTGTCATGCTTTGACGCCAGCGCCCGCAGTGTATCCACCAGATAGAGCTGCGCTGGCGTGCGGCCGGCGTGATAAAGATGGATGGACTCAGTGTGTTGTTGGCGCAGCGCATCCATCACGATCCCGTACAGCGGTGCCAGTCCGGTGCCGGTTCCGGCCAGTATCAGTGCGGCGTCGGCATCATCGCGCACATCGTAGTGGCAGTGACCAGCAGGACCGCTGACATACAGCGTATCGCCGGCACTGGCAGTGTCGAACAGCCAGCGCGTGAACTCGCCGTGGGTGGTGGCGGCAATGTGCAGTTCAACACAGCCGTCTTCGTTGAAGTCGTTGGCGATCGAATAGGCGCGCGCTGTGCCGGTTCCGTTGATGGCTGTAAGGTACTGGCCCGGGCGGTAGGCGAACATGCGGCGTGGATCGGTGATCTCGAGCAGCACTTGCAGCACATCGTCGTTGAGTCGCTGCAGGCTGCGTATCGTGGAGCGAACGGCAAAGTCGGCGAGGACAGGCAGCTCCGCCTGCACGTTGGCGTCAGGCACCCACTGACAGGCCAGCGTGTAGCCGAGTGCCTGCAACTCTGGCCGTACCCACTTGCGTGATTCTTCGCTGGCGCTGCAGTCCACAGCGCGTACGATGCAGGCTTGGCACATGCCCGCCTTGCAGGCATAAGGCAACGCTACGCCGTGCCGCAGCAGGCAGTCGAGCACGGTTTCCCAAGGCTTGAGTTCGAGCTGGCGTTGCTGATGGGTCAAAATAGTCATGGGCTCAATTATACCTATAGCTGTGCCCCGTTCAGGAGTCGTTCATATCTCCGGCCCAGTCCCCGCCGGCAGCATAGTGCAGGCTGAAGCGATCAGGGATAATACCGGTCTTTACGCAAGTCCATGCAGTTGCAGGCGAGGTCTGTTGTGTCCGCATCCCCATCCCCCCGGCTCTATCTGGCCTCGGCGTCGCCAAGGCGGCGTGAATTGCTGGCACAGATAGGTTTGGCGTTCGTGCCATTGCCGCAGGTGGTTGATGAAAGCACGCGGCCAGGGGAAGCGGCCGCGGATTATGTGCAGCGGGTTGCGCTCGAGAAGGCCGAGTCCGGCTGGCATGACCAGCGTCGTCAACTCGATCTGCCGGTCCTGGCCGCCGATACCAGTGTGGTGGTGGACGAGCGTGTGCTCGGCAAGCCTTCGTCATTGGATGAGACACATGCGATGTTGACGCTGTTGTCGGGTCGTACCCATGAAGTCATGACAGCAGTGGCCGTGGTGCACGGCAATCGCAATATGGTCCGGCTGACGTCGACTTCTGTCAGCTTCCGTGACATTACAGAGGCAGAGACCGTCGCCTACTGGCGTAGCGGTGAACCGCAAGACAAGGCTGGGGCTTACGGAATCCAGGGACTGGCAGCGTTGTTCGTTGCCGGCATCCGCGGCAGCTACAGCAATGTCGTCGGATTGCCGTTGTTCGAAACCGCCCTTCTGCTGGAGCAGTTCGGTATTTCCAGTCTCGCATTGTTGGAGGGCGCGCCACATGAGCGTTGAAATTCTCATCAATACCAGTCCCAGTGAAACCCGCGTCGCACTTATCGAGCAGGGGCTGTTGCAGCAGATCTATATTGAACGCAATAACCGTCGTGGCCCGGTTGGCAATATCTATCTCGGCAAGGTGGTGCGGGTGATGCCGGGCATGCAAGCGGCCTTCGTCGACATCGGTTTGGAAAAGGCCGGCTTTGTCCACGCAGCCGACATCATGGTGCGCGGGCCTGACGGGTTTGAACTGGTACCGCAGCCTGGTGGCACCATCGAATCCCTGCTGCGTGAAGGCCAGATGCTGGTGGTGCAGGTGGCGAAGGAACCAATCGCCAGCAAGGGGGCACGTCTCACCACATTTTTGTCGGTCGCTTCACGCTATCTGGTGTGCATGCCACACAACCGCCACCTGGGCATTTCCCAGCGCATCGAAAACGAGCCTGAGCGTGAACGGCTGCTGGCAGCGCTGTCGAGCGCGGTGACTGCCGAAGGTGTGCTCGATCAAAGCGGTTTCATACTGCGTACCGCAGCCGAAGGTGTCAGTGACAGCGAGCTGCAGTCCGACATCCGCTTCCTGCGTCGTGTATGGAGCGCAGTGCAACAACGAATCGAAGAGTGCAAGGCTGCCGGAAAAATACGCATCATTTACGACGACCTGGTGTTGTATGTACGCGCTATGCGCGATCTGCTGACTCCTCAGGTTGAGCGCATCCGTATTGACGACGCCCGTGTGTACGATGAAGTGGTGCGCTTTGCCAGCGACTTCATTCCAGAGATCGCCGACCGCATAGAGTTGTACCAGGGTGAGCGCCCGCTGTTCGATGTGTTCGGCATCGAAGATGAAATCCAGAAAGCCCTGGCGCGCACCGTGAAGCTGAAATCCGGTGGTAATCTTGTGGTCGACCAGAACGAGGCGATGACTACGATCGACGTTAACACCGGTGCCTTCCTCGGTAGCCACAACCAGGAAGAGACCATCTACAAAACCAATGTCGAAGCTGCGAAAGCGATCGCACGCCAGCTGAAGGTGCGCAACATCGGCGGCATTATCATCATCGACTTCATCGACATGCAGGACGAGGAGCACAAACGTCAGGTACTGCGCACCTTGCAGAAGGCACTGGAGAAGGATCCAGCCCGTACGCGGATTTCGCCGATGTCGGAACTCGGCCTCGTCGAGATGACGCGCAAGCGCACGCGCGAAAGCCTGCGGCAGATGCTGTGCCAGGAATGCCATGTGTGCCAGGGCCGCGGCAGCATCAAGACTGCCGAGACCGTGTGTTACGACATCTTCCGCGAAATCATGCGGGTAGCTCGCAACTACGAGAACCGAGGTTTGCTGGTAATTGCATCGCAGGGCGTGGTGGACCGCCTGCTCGACGAAGAAAGTGCCACTGTGGTTGACCTCGAACAGCTCACCGGCAAACGCATCAGCGTCAAAGTCGAGGCTTTCTACGTCAATGAGCAGTTCGACGTGGTGATATCGTGAAATCACTGCCCCTGCGGGTGCTGCGACGATTCAAGCACATCGGGTTGTTGTTGTTGCTTGCTGTTGCAGGCTGTCTGACGGCAGGACGTTTGCTGATGCCCTTGGTGTCCACGCAGTCGGCAGCTATCGAGAACAACCTTTCGGTTTTGATCGGTGCACCCGTCAGCATTGCCGACATAAGAGGCGCGTGGCTGCGTTTCAGCCCCAGCATCGCCATCAGTGATTTGCGCATCGGCGATCCAGCGCTGCCGGATTCACAACATCGCATTGGCCGCGCCGAGCTTTCGCTCGACGTAATGGCGACGTTGCTGGCACGCCGCCCGGTCATTGACCGCATCAGTGTGGCGGATATGCATTTCATTCTGCAGGAACAGGCCGATGGCCGATGGGGACTCAGTGGCGTGCCTTTTCGCGGTGGCAATTACACCGACCCCATTCTCGACTTCTTGCTCGAAACCAACGAGCTTGGTATCAACGAAGGCACGCTGCTGCTGCAGCGTGCGAGCGGCGAAAGTATCGAATTCGGTTCGCTTATTCTCAATGTGCAGAACCGCTTGTTGAGTCACGATGCGCAATTGCAGCTGCGTATCAACGACCAGCCGGCGCCGGCACATGCCGTGATGCAGTTGCGCGGCGATCCGCGTCGTACCTTTGCCTTTTCCGGCTGGCTCGACAGTGAAAACGTGAATTGGTTGCCATTGGTGCAGGATCTGTTGCCGGCGCAATGGAACTGGCAACAGCTGGATGGTCATATACAGGCATGGGTGGAAGCAGACAGCAACGGTCTGCAGAACCTGGTCGCTGCGGTAAACAGCGTTGCCATCGAAGCGGTTGGTACCGATGCGGCGACCGGAGTGTTGTCGCTGCAAAGCGGCAGTACCTTGTTGGCTTTAAGGCCGCGTTATGGCAATGCGGCGTTGCCTCCCGCCTGGACTCTGCGGTTGCAACAACTGGCGTTTGATTGGCAGAACACTCCGTGGGATGTCCGCAAACTCGAATTGACGGTAGAGCCGGATCCACAGCCGCGCTTGCGCTTACAGGCAGATTCCCTCGACGCCGCAATGCTGGAACAACTGGCAACCACAATTCTGCCGCTGCCTGCCGCAGTATTGCAGGCCCTGCAAACGCTGGATACGCGGGGCAAGTTGAACAATGTCGCGCTCGAAACTGCGCCCGACGGCAGCTATCCGCAAGGCTTCAAACTGCGCGCCAATCTGCAGGACGTTGCGGTCAATGCCTGGCAGCAGGCACCGGCTGCCAGTGGTGTGCAAGGTTATGTCGAAGCGGATGCTGAGGGCGGTTTTGCCGAAGTGGACTCGCGCGATTTCACGCTGCACTTGCCACGCCTGTTCGCCGATGCCTGGCATTACGATCGCGTCAACACCCGCGTCAACTGGCGGGCAAGCCCGGGCAACATCGTGGTACAGAGTTCCGTTATCGATCTGGACAACGCTGATCTCGCCGGGCGGGTGCGGTTTGATTTGTACAACGTCCGCAATGGCGAAGGCCTCTGGTACAACGATTTCACGCTGGAAATCGGCGTGCAACGCATGAACGTTGCGGCAGCGCCACTCTATCTGCCGACACTGCCGCGCATCCGGCCCACCATGGACTGGCTGCGGGCTGCGCTGAAAGGCGGTGAACTGGGCGAGAGCGGCTTCCTGCTGCACCAGATCGGCGGTCGTGCGGCGCCGCCACTGAATGCAACTCAGGTGTTGTCGTGGTAC
>Ga0255100_1001054_pt1 | contig 10285 bp, 11 predicted proteins | sample Colum_Colum_RepB_2_FD_188449 | JGI IMG/M metagenome (GOLD analysis project Ga0255100, IMG submission 188449) | Freshwater microbial communities from Columbia River, Oregon, United States - Colum_Colum_RepB_8d | ecosystem: Environmental > Aquatic > Freshwater > River | place: USA: Oregon...
GATACGGGCAATACGTTCCATGCCGGCCTTGTTGCCCACGGCACACCCCAGCGCATAGGCCGAATCAGTGGGATATACCACCACCCCGCCATCGCGTATGCATTCAACTGCTTGCCGGATCAACCGCTGCTGCGGATCGACCGGATGAATGGATAACACGCGCGCCATGCACACTCCTGCTGAAAAAAATGCCACGCTAACACAATCACCCGGGCTTGCAGACCGCAGCATTGAAATTGGCTACCATCGGATCATCCTGCAATGTTGATCTGTCATGAAAGCCTTCCTCGAATACATCCCGCTGCTTTTCTTCCTGGTATTCTACAAATTGGATCCCCGCCCGCTATCGCTGGGTGGTTTTGATTTCTCTGTTGGCGGCATTTACAGCGCCACCGCTGTGCTGATGCTCAGCACCGTGGTGCTTTACGGGGCGCTGTGGTTCAAGGAAGGCAAGTTGAACCGCATGCAGTGGCTGGTGGTGGGCGCGGTGCTGGTGTTCGGCAGCTCAACGTTGCTGTTGCGCTCCGAAGATATCCTCAAGTGGAAAGCGCCAGTGGTGAACTGGATCATGGCCATCGTGTTCATCGCCAGTCAATACTTCAGCCCGACCAACATGGCCAAATCCATGTTCGGCCAAATGGTGACCATGCCGGACCAGCGCTGGAAATTGTTGAACCTCGCCTGGGCCGGCGTGTTCTTGTTGGTTGGCAGTGCCAACTTGTTTGTGGCGTTCACGTTCCCGGACTATTGGGTTGACTTCAAGGTATTCGGCAGCATGGGTATCCTGCTGCTGGCCAGCGTGCTGCAGATCTTCTACCTGTATCCCTACATGGAAGCGGACAAGGCTGAAGGGGACGACAAGCCCGATCTCAAGGTACAGAAATAGAAGGTCCGGAAATTGAAGGTCCAGAAGTAGAAGGCGCCGAATTGGCAGACGCCGAAGCAAGCATCGACGGCCGCAGTGCCGGGAACTCACCGTCGAGAATACGGTTCCACTCCTCCACCTGCATACGCTGGGCCGCCAGCACACCCACCACATCACCTTTGATCACGATACGCTGGATGACATCCCGGCGGCGGATCTGGCGTATTACTTCCTTGCCTTTGCTGATCAGCCCGAACACGGTGTGGGCGCCGTTAAGGTGGGGCACTGCCTGATGGGTGATGAAGAACTGGCTGCCATTGGTGGCGGGGCCGGAATTGGCCATAGCCAATATGCCTTCCTGATTCAGTCGCAGCGCTATCTCGTCCTTGAACTTGTAGCCTGGGCCGCCTGAACCGTCAGCAGCCGGATCGCCACCCTGAGCCATGAAATTGGGCTCCACCCGATGGAAGCTGAGGCCGTCGTAAAAGCCGCGGCTGGCCAGATTGACAAAATTGGCAACGGTCTGCGGCGCAACATCCGACCGCAGTACGAACTCCATCTCGCCACGGTTGGTGGTGATGACGGCGATCAAGGGTTCTGTCTGCGCCAGAGCCAACCCTGAGAACAACCAACCCAGCACCAAAGCCCAATACCTTTTCATATTACTGATACCACTCACGACTCTCATAGCATCTCTCATAGAGCACATTCCACCTGCCACCGCACCTTCCCGCTGTTGCTGCCAGTGACGCACTAGCGCGGTGATAAGCTGTGATGCCGGTAACACTTTCGCCAAAACCCCGAGTTAGTAACGCTAAATTACACAATTATTACATTTAGGTAACAACCTATGTTACCTAAATGCTCATTCCTGTGTTACTGTGCGCGCCGCACCCCTACCCGGGGTGCAAATTCGTATCTCATCTATCTTACAAGGAGCCATTAGATGAACACCAAAGCCACCAACCTTGAGCTGATCGAAGAAGTAGCAATCGGCGTACTGACCGGAATGATCTTTCTGTCTATACCCGTTATCACGCTCTTGTCGTAGCACGACCACCGGTAACCTCCGGCCCGGCAGTAGCACCTAAGCTGTCGGGACACGGTTACCGGTACATTTTTGCCCCGCAAGCCCCGCCAAACCGATCCTCTGCGCACTACTTCTCAGGCACTGCCTTTCAGCAACAACCTCTCCGCAAAATTGCAGGGACGCGTCCGGCTGTCCAACTGGCTGCCAATGATCCGGGTCCATGCTGTCCTGCAGGCCGACGTCGATCCCGGCATGCAAAACACCGCTGTGCTGTTACTCATCCCGGCAAATGCCCGTGATTGCAGCGTCGACGTCCCTATCTCCTCAAACGACAACTGACGGAACAACTCACCAAAGCCATCAATGTGAAAGTCCAACAGCGGCGACACGGCCGCAATTGTGTTGTCTCGTTTGGTGAAGCCAGTCCCGCCTGTCACCAGCACAGCATGCACATCATCGTCTGCGATCAGGACTGCCACCAAGGCCCGCAGTTTGTGAATATCATCCTTGCATATGTGCTTTGCTACCAATCTATGACCAGCGCCAACCGCAGCCTCCTGCAGGAACAAGCCAGAGGTATCAGTGGCCTCGGTACGGGTGTCTGACACGGTCACAACGGCGACATTGAGCGGGATGAATTCGGGGACGGGTTTGTTACCGGCCATGGGATGAATACCTGCAGCGTGAATCGATAGCGGAGAACGGTACGGTTAGCCGCCCGTCATATTCATGAACCGCACCACTTGGGGTGCGTCCTTGTCATAGAAATGGTGGCGCAGTGGCTTGATGTCCATCGCAGTGCGAATGGTGTCCATCAGCGCTTGTTCGTTGCCGGGCTGTTCGCGCAGCAACTGGCGCAGGTCCACCGAATGCTCGTTACCCAGACAAAGCAGCAGGCGCCCTTCTACGGTGACTCTTACGCGGTTACAGCTTTCACAGAAATTGTGGGAAACCGGCGAGATGAACCCCACCCGGCTGTCGCTGCCTTCAATGCGGTAGTAGCGCGAGGGGCCGGCGGTTTTCATTGTCACAGGTGTCAACTTGTGGCGTGCTTCAATGACCGCCCGCACCTCGTCATTGCTGCAGGTGGTCTCGAGTCTGTCATGGTCGGATACTTCGCCAAGTGGCATTTCTTCGATATAGGCAATGTTGATCCCGAGCGCCATCGCGTAGTGCAGCAGGTCGAGTATTTCGTGGTCGTTGCGACCCTTGAGGATCACTGCATTCAACCGCAGGGTTTTGAAACACTGTGCTCTGGCGGCTTCGATGCCCCGCAGCACCTGGTCGAGATCGCCGGTGCGGGTCATCTGGCGGAAGGTGTCGCGGTTTAGGGAATCGACGCTTATATTGATACGAGTGACACCAGCCGCCTTCAGCGCCGGCGCCATTTGTTCAAGATGGGAGCCGTTGGTGGTGATAAGCAATTCTTCCAAGCCGGGGAGCGCACCGATGTTTTGCACCAGATCGAGCACGTTCTTGCGCACCAGCGGCTCGCCACCCGTCAGGCGGATTTTCTTCACACCCAAGCGGGTGAAGGCTCTGGCCACCTGATGGATTTCCTCAAGCGTCAGCACCTGATCGCGCGGCAGGAATGTCATCTTCTCCGACATGCAGTAGACGCAGCGGAAGTCGCAGCGATCGGTAACCGACAGCCGCACGTAATCGATATGACGACCGTGCTTGTCGATCAGGGCGGGAGCTTGGTTGACGGGAGCATTCATCGCTGTGCAGGGCCGGGAAAACTACTGATGCGGCAAAGCCGGAAACGGGGCAAATCATAGCCGATTTAGTACCGTCTTTATATGCCGGCACCGGTGCCGGATTTCAACGGCGGCGTGATTGGACTGCCATCATCAATACCGGCGTCTGCAGTTCCCGATTCCAGCGCAGGGCGCTAATCGCAGTGGCTGCCAGCGCGATCAACAACACCGCCGCCAACAGCCCGAGCATCACTGCCTGGCTGGTTACATCAGCACCCAGAGGCAACTCCTGCACCAATTGGCTGGCACGGGCTTCAGCCTGCTGCAGTTGGCTCTTCAGCACCAGTATTTGCTGCTCCACGTCGACAAGACGCTGCTGGCGGGTCTGCAGCAGGTCGCGGATCGCAGTAGCGCGGTCGGTGATTTGCCTCAAGGCTGCATTCGCGTCCTTGAATTCATCCCCCAGGACAGGCGTACTTGGCTGGGGAGTAGGCTCAGTAGTCGTTGCGGTAACCACCACTTTCAGCGGCACCGGCTGGACGGCAGGCGCTGGTGTTGCAAGTGGTGCACTTACCGTCTGCTCGGCAACAACTACAGCAGCGGGCTCACCCGCCCCGCTTGCCTCAACAACCGGTGCCAGCACCAAGGCTGTTGAAGGCGCCAGCAGTGTCGACTCTGCCTCGACTACCAGATCAGGCAATTCTGTGCCGAGCGGCAGCTCTGGCCCGGCCTGGGCAACCGCGACTGGCTCTGCCACCAATACTTCTTCGACAGCATTGATGACCGGCAACTGTGGTGGCTCCGGTTCCAGTGCCAACTGTGCAGCGCGGGTGGCATCCAGCCAACGCTGGTCGAACACCTGCTGTGCCGAGGCCGGATTGATGTCATGCAGACTCAGCACGAACTGGTGCATGTTGTCGGCAATGCCGGCCGGCTGGAACTGGCTGGCAATCGTCCGCCGCGTATCTCCATTCTGTACACGGTAGTCCTTGCGACCAGCCTCGTCGCGTGGGCGTGGCTGCACTTGCTCGGCTACCGTTTCGACTTGCACAGTTGGCTGCACTGGCGGGGATTCGACTGGCTCGGGTACCAATGGGGCTGGTTCAGTGACGGCAACTGGTACTGCCGGCTGCTGTGCCTTGACTGTGCTCAACTGCAGATCAGCCAGCGGTTGATCAAACAACAGCACATATTCCCGCAGCGAGGAGCCTTGAGACCAGCGCAGCACCAGCAACAATTCAAGGAATGGTTCGTTCGCAGGCTCGCGGCTGCTTACCAGAATCTTCACTTCACCGGCAAGATTGGGGCCAACCACATTGAAACTGAGGGTATCAAGCAGCGGCTGATAGAGCAGACCGAAGGCCTCGTACTGCTGCGGCGTGGCGGATGCCACCTGCACCACGCTGAGTTCAATGTTCTGCCAGTCCCTGACTTCAATCTCGACCTCCACCGGATCGCCGAGTCGCGACAGGATGACCTCGTCCTCCAGACTATGTGCCTGCACGCTGACTATCCATGCAGGCAGCAATGCGATGAGCAACAACAGGATGCGGCTCGACATGGTTCGTCTAAGCACCCGGCAACAACAACGTCACCGCCGGGAACTGGCCGGCGCGTTGAACGACGGCGTTGGTCATGGACGGCTCGAGGCCGGTTGGGATGCAGCGATTATACTTGGCGGTTCACAGTGACACAGCTGAACCACTACCACCATGCCTGCACCCGGCAAAATTTGGTACGCTTCACGACGATTTTTACCTTGGAGCCAGACCCTCATGATCATCGACAGCCACGGCCATTACACCACCGCCCCCGACGCCCTCGGCGACTATCGGGACGTCCAGAAGGCCGCACTGAAGAAAGACCCAAGTTACACCGGCGAAAAAGGCGTCATCAACATCACTGATGACCAGATTCGCGAGACCATTGAAAACGGCCAGCTGAAGCTGCAGCGTGAGCGCGGCACTGACGCCACGATTTTCTCGCCGCGTGCCAGCTGGATGGAACACCATGTCGGCAATGCGCACATCAGCAAATACTGGACCGAACACACCAACGAACTCATCTACCGCGTCACCCAACTGTTTCCGAAGAACTTCATTGGCGCCTGCGCACTGCCGCAGTATCCCGGTACCGACCTGAAGACTTCGATCGTCGAACTCGAACGCTGCGTCACCCAATTCGGCTTTGTCGGTTGCAACCTGAACCTCGACCCATCCGGCGGCCACTTCAATTCGCCACCACTTGGTGAAAAATACTGGTACCCGATCTACGAAAAGATGGTGGAACTCGACGTACCGGCAATGATCCACGTCAGCGGCAGCTGCAACCCGGCCTTCCATGCGACCGGATCGTACTACCTCAGCGCCGATACCACGGCGTTCATGCAGTTGATGCAGAGCACGGTGACGAAAGACTTCCCGACCATCAAGTTCATCATCCCGCACGGCGGCGGTGCCGTGCCCTATCACTGGGGTCGCTTCCGTGGCCTGGCTGACATGATGAAACTGCCGCATCTGAACGAGCTGTTGATGAACAACGTCTACTTCGACACCTGCGTCTATCACCAGAAGGGTATTGATCTGCTGGTGGACGTGATCGACAACAAGAACATCCTGTTCGCATCGGAAATGATCGGCGCCGTCCGCGGCATCGATCCGGAAACCGGCTTCTACTTCGATGACACCAAGCGCTACATCGACAACGCCCGCATCAGCGAGCAGGAAAAAGCCAACATCTTCGAACACAACATCCGCAAGGTGTACAGCCGCATCAAGCTCTGAAGCTGCGTTGCATCCGCACCTCGGCCATACAACAGGATTCAACATGAAACGCGCACAAGCCATTTCACGCTGGGTCCTGTTGTTGTTGGGTTGCAGCCTCTGGTCATCCTCCGCGTTTGCCGACGTAATTCGAGCGGCAGTTACCAGCAACTTCGCTCCGTTGTTGGAGCAATTGGCAGCGCAGTTCGAGCAGGACAGCGGCCACACTGTTGCCATCAGTTCGGGGGCATCCGGGCGCTTGTTCAGCCAGATCAGCAACGGCGCTCCGTTTGATGTCTATTTTTCAGCCGACAGCGAACGTCCGACCCAACTGGTAGCGGAACAGAAGGCGGTCGCCGGCACGGTATTCACCTACGCTCTCGGCAAACTGGTGTTGTGGAGCTCCACACTGCCTTTGGCAGACAACGCAGAAGCAGTGCTCAAAGGCGGAGAGTTCGCCCATCTCTCGATTGCCAATCCCAAACTGGCACCGTATGGCGTGGCAGCGCAGCAGGTGTTGCAGCAGTTGCACTTGTGGGACGCGTTGCAAGGCAAACTCGTACTCGGCGAAAACGTTGCGCAGGCGCTGCAATTCGTTGAAAGCGGCAATGCCGAATTGGGGTTCATCGCGCTGGCTCAGTGGCAACTGCTGCCGCAGTCACAGCGCGGATCGCCGTGGCAGGTTCCCGCCGGGATGCATGCGCCGATTACCCAGGACGCCGTCATACTGCATGACACTGCAGCAACCCGCGCCTTCATGGCGTTCATGCAATCTGCTGCTGCCCGGGCTGCCATCGGCCAAGCTGGCTATACCCTGCCCTGATGCTGACTGCCGACGACTTCACTGCGCTCTGGCTTACGCTGCAACTGGCAGCATTCACCACGGGCATCCTGTTATTGATCGGTACGCCGCTGGCCTGGTGGCTGGCGCATACCCGTTGGCGCTTGCGCTTTGTACTGGAAACCCTGATCGCGCTGCCGCTGGTACTACCGCCAACGGTATTGGGTTTTTATCTGCTGCTTGCACTGGGTCCGCGCGGCTGGGTCGGTGGCACCATGCAAGCGCTGGGAGTGGGACCACTGGCCTTCACATTTGAAGGACTGGTGATTGGTTCGGTGCTGTATTCGCTGCCCTTTGTCGTACAACCGTTGCAGGACACGTTCCAGAGTATCGGCCGGCGTCCGCTTGAAATTGCCGCCACTCTGCGCGCAGGGCCCATCGATACGTTCTTCAACGTGGTGATCCCGCTGGCGCGCGCCGGTTATGTCACGGCGGCCATGCTGGGGTTTGCGCATACGCTCGGCGAATTCGGCGTGGTGCTGATGATAGGCGGCAATATCGCCGGTGAAACCCGTGTACTGTCGATCGCCATCTACGACCACGTGGAAAGTCTTGAATACGGCCAGGCCCACATCCTTGCCGGCGGCATGCTGCTGTTGTCGTTCTGCATCCTGCTCACGGTATATGGTTTGCGCGAACGCCTGCGGGTAATCCGGCTGTGAATACGCTGCTCATCAAGGCAACTCTCGCCCGCGGTGATTTCAGTCTCGCAGTCGATCTTGCACTGCCCAACGACGGTATCACCGCACTCTATGGCGCATCCGGCAGCGGTAAATCCAGTCTGCTGCGTGCCATCGCGGGGCTTGATCGCCATGGCAGTACCACCATTCGCGTTGGCGAGACCGTGTGGCAAGACGGTGACCACTTCGTCCCGACCCACAAGCGCAACGTCGGCTATGTGTTCCAGGAAGACAATCTGTTCCCGCATCTCAACGTGCTGCGCAACTTGCGCTTTGCCACCAAACGCGCCGGGACCGCGGACTATCTCTTCGAATATGTCGTATCCCAATTGGCGCTGAAGCCATTGCTGAAGCGCTCGCCGGTCTATCTCTCCGGCGGCGAGAAACAGAAAGTCGCGATTGCGCGCTCGCTGCTGCAACACCCATCGCTGCTGTTGCTTGATGAACCCCTGTCGGCTGTCGACGAAGAATTCAAACGCGGATTCCTGCCACAACTGAAGACATTGCTGGCTGAACTTTCCATCCCGGCACTCTATGTCACGCACTCCAGTGCCGAACTGGGTCAACTGGCGGATGCGCTGGTGTATTTCCGCCAGGGACAGTCACCACTGGCAACCACAGCCAATGCATTGTTCACCGATCTGCAGGCACCGCTGGCCTTGCGGTCTGATGCCGAAGCCTTCCTCGACGTCACTGTCACCGCCCACGACGAAGCCTGGGGGCTGTACCACCTCGCTTGCGGCAGCTACACCCTCAATGTCGGCGGGCCGACCTTGCTGAAGGGACAACAGGTACGGCTGCGCATCCTGGCGCAGGACGTCAGCATCGCGCTGTCGCCGCCGATGCAATCGAGCATCCTCAATATCCTGCCTGTCACTGTGCTGGAGCTGGCCGATCATGGCGAGCATCAAACCACGGTACGCTTGCAACTCGACACGCAGGTGTTGCTGGCGCGCATCACGCGTAAATCCGCCGTCTCGCTGGGACTCAAAGCCGGCGACAGCGTGTATGCGCAAATCAAGGGAGTGGCAGTACTGCACTGAGTACTGCAACCTGACACCTGGTTTCAGGCGCCGCGAAACCAGCCGGCAATGCTGACGCGTTCGCGCACAGCTGGCAGTACTTCATGCGGGAACTCTTCACTGAGAAACAACACCAGCCGGTTGGCTTGCGGGCTGACACGGTCCAGTACTGTGGTTTCGTCGTCGGCATAGATCACCAACTCACCACCGTCCTGCGGCTGCCAATCATCATTCAGATAGAACACCGTCGACAGCTTGCGGTTGTGCTGGCCGCGAAAAGCATCGCGGTGGCGGCGATAGAAAGCACCGGGTGCATAACTGGCGTAGTGGGATTCGTAGCGGAACAGACCGAGGAAAAGCTGCTGGTTCAACTGTTGACGCAGCTGTTCCATCGCTGCCAGAAAACCCGCGCTTGCCCCATCGCTAGCATCAAGCCAGCGGATACGGTCACGGCGCACCAAGGCATCAACAACATGATTTTCACCGCGGCCGATACCACCCTCCGGCGCTTGCGCCAATTGCAGGCGGGCAGCGAGTTGCAGCGACTGCAGCAGCGCGGCCGGCAAAGCATGGTCTACTACCGCAATGCCGCGATCGGCCAACTCTCTATTCATGAACGCATCCCATGAACGCATCACATGAACGTATCAGGCTCGCATCCAGATCGACTTATTGCTGCGGCTGCTGCTCCATCAATCGCTGCAACAATGCAGCCATTTCCGGCAACTCGCCAACAACATCGAAATTGCCGAAACTCTGGCTGTCGGCCTTGCCGGTGGCGTAGTCAAGTGGCAGCAGACCGTTTTTGTCCTTGGCGTAAAGGTTGCCGCCGTGGTCAACGATGAACTGCACCAGTTGTAGCATGTTCAACCTGGCAGTGGTGTGCATCGGTGTTTCGTTGTTGATGCCGCCTTCCTGGTTGATGTCGGCGCCAGCCTCCAGCAGCACCTGCAAGCCAGCCATCATCTTGGCTTCGTCCTTGCCGCGACCGCGGCTGCCGCCCTTGTTGGTCATCGCAACCAGGGGGGTTACACCGTTGATATTGCCAAGACTCATGTCGGCACCGCTGGCAAGCAGCAACTTCATCATGTCGACGTCGCCACCGTAAGCGGCGCGTTGCAGTGGCGTCGAGCCAGTGGTCATCACTGGATTGTCGCCGGCACGGTCGTAAGCAATTTCACGTGGCAGCGGCGCCAGCTTGAGGTAGTAGTTCGGGTCAGCGCCTTTTTCCAGCAACAGCTTTGCTACATCAAGACCAGTGGTCAGCTGTACCGGCGGCAGATCGCCACGCTGGCTGAGCGGTACGATATTGGTGTCGACAGCCGCGTACAGTGGCGTGCGGCCCCAGTAGTCCCATTGGTTGACATCAGCGCCCTGCTCTACCA
>Ga0255100_1001055_pt1 | contig 10281 bp, 8 predicted proteins | sample Colum_Colum_RepB_2_FD_188449 | JGI IMG/M metagenome (GOLD analysis project Ga0255100, IMG submission 188449) | Freshwater microbial communities from Columbia River, Oregon, United States - Colum_Colum_RepB_8d | ecosystem: Environmental > Aquatic > Freshwater > River | place: USA: Oregon...
AGGTTTATCGTCGCGAGTGAGCCAGCGACAGCGGATTGGGTGACGGCGCCGGTGTCCGACGGCGATCTGCTGGCGCTGGCGGTCATGCTGCGCCGCGCCGGCCAGAAGCGTCTGACGCAGCGCGAGATCCGGCAGGCCTTCACCGAGGCCTGTCCGGCGCTGGCCGCCGAGCCGGATGCCCGTGCCCGCTTGCAGGAATTGCTGCTGGCGCTGGCGGCGCGGGGCACGATCCGCCTGCCAGACACGAAGCGCTGGGACGACAGCCAAACCCCACCGCTGCCGAGCAGCCTTGAACTGCTGCGCGATCCAGCCGCCGGGCCGACCGAGGCGGCTGCGGGCTGGCATCCGGCACTGGCGTTTGCCGCGATCGAACGCCAGCCGGCAGTGCGGGACGCGCTGCTGCAGCTCAACCGCTGGCTGCAGAGCGCGCCGTCAATGACGCCGCCGGTGCCGCTGCGCGAGCGTTCGCTGCATGTCTTTGGCGATCCGCAGGTGCTCGACGCGTTCCAGAGCCCCGACGGTTCGTTCGGCGGCCTGTTCGGCGGCCGGTTGCCGCTGGCCGCGATCGGCGTGATCGACACGCCGCTGCCGCTGGCGCACGAAATGCAGCCGGCCGCACTCCGCGCGCCGCTGCTGGTGCTGGAAAACCTGCACAGCTACGCCAGCGTGGCGCGCTGGAATACCGAGATGCGGGCGCTTTCAGCCGTGGTCTACGGCGGTGGCCCTGCGGTGCTGGCCGCTAGTGCTGCGTTGCGCACGTTGGCCGAGCGCAGCCGGGCATCGGCGCTGTTCTATGCCGGTGATCTTGATCCGGACGGGCTGGCGATCTTGGCGCGCCTGCGCCAGCAACTGCCAGCGCTGCAGCCGCACCTGAACCTGTACCGCTGGCTGCTGCGCCATGGTCACCGCGCGCCGATGCGCAGCGCACCGGCCGGTGATCTGGCGCTTACCGACTGGCCAGCGGATCTGGCGCAGGCGATCGGCGCGCTGTTCGCCGGTGGCCAGCGCATTGCCCAGGAGAACTTCGGGACCCGGGAACTGCACGGCTGCTGGTACCGCGCGCGACACGCATCCTGACCGGCACGCCGATGTATGGGAAAATCGCGCCGCCCGGCCGCCCGCCGCCGGGAAAAGCGAGCCGGTTTTCCGCATGAGCACCCCCCAGCGCCTGTACCGCGTCACCTTCCTGAACCAGGGCAGCGTCTACGAGATCTACGCCCGCTCGGTCAGCCACGGGTCGATGATGGGTTTCGTCGAGATCGAAAAGCTGGTGTTCGGTGAACGCACGTCGATCCTCGTCGACCCCGGCGAGGAAAAGCTCAAGTCCGAGTTCGCCAACGTCACCCGCACCTTCGTGCCGGTGCACGCCATCGTCCGCATCGATCAGGTCGACAAGGCCGGTGCCGCGCGGATCATGGCCGGTGGCGAGTCTGGCAAGGTCATGCCGTTCCCCGTGTTCACGCCGGGTGGCGACCATAAGCCCTGATCCACTGTTCCGCGGTTGCCGCTGATGCGCTTCGCTTATCTGGGCAGCGGCAGCAAGGGCAATGCACTGGTCGTCGAGGCCGGCAGCACCCGCGTGCTGCTCGATTGCGGCCTGCCGCTGGTCGAAGTCGATGCCCGTCTTGCCCGGCTGGGCTTGGCAGCGTCCGATCTGACCGCGATCGTCGTCACTCACGAGCATGGCGATCACATCGGCGGGGTGGCGAAACTGGCGCGCCGCAACCAGCTTCCGGTCTGGCTGACCGCCGGTACCCGCGCCGCCTGGAAGGCCGCGCCGGACGAATGGGTGCGCACGCTGACGCCGCACCGGCATCTGAGCATCGGTGATCTGGATGTGATGCCGTACCCGGTGCCGCACGATGCCCGCGAGCCCTGCCAGTACGTGTTCGGCCATGAGGGCCGCCGGGTTGGCGTGCTGACCGATGCCGGCAGCGTCACCCCGTACATGCGCGAAGTGCTGAGCGGCATCGACGCGCTGCTGCTGGAGTTCAACCACGACCGGGCGATGCTGATGAACGGGCCGTACCCGTCATTCCTGAAACAGCGTGTGGCCGGCAACAAGGGTCACTTGAGCAACACCCAGGCTGCCGAACTGCTCGGCAGCCTCGATATTTCGCGGCTTCAGCACCTGGTGCTGACCCATCTGTCCGAAACCAACAACACCCCGGAACACGCGCTCGCCGCGGCGTCCGAAGTGCTTGGCGCGCAGCCCGAATGGCTGGTCTGCGCCCACCAGGACGCCGGTCTCGACTGGCGTCACGTCAACTGAGAAATCTGATGAGCCTGCACATCCTCACCGGCGGTACCGCCCTGTCGCCTTTTCGCATCGAGCGCCTGCGCGCGAGCCTGGCGGCACACGCACCCGGCGTCACCGGCTTGCGGGCCCTGGACTTCTTCATGGTCGATGCGGACAACGTCGACGAAGCCGCGCTGTGTAGGCTGCTGGAAGCGACGACTGATCCGCTGCCGACCGCCGACAGCGCCGTCTACATCGTGCCGCGCATCGGCACCTTGAGCCCGTGGTCGAGCAAGGCCACCGACATCGCCAAGGTCTGCGGGCTGAACGGCGTGAAGCGCGTCGAGCGCGGCCGCCTGTATCTACTCGATGGCGTGAAGGCGCTTCCGGCCGCAGCACTCGCTGACCTGCACGATCCGATGACCGAATCGGTGCTGACTGCAGTCGCCGATCTGCAGCATGTGTTCGCCACGGGCACGCGCCGCAGCTTGCGCAGCGTCGATGTGCTGACTGGTGGCCGTGAGGCGCTGGTCAACGCCAACCGCGACTGGGGTCTGGCGCTGTCGAGTGACGAGATCGACTACCTCGTTGCCCACTACACCGGCGCGGCCAAGAACCCGACCGATGCCGAGCTGATGATGTTTGCGCAGGTCAACAGCGAGCACTGCCGGCACAAGATCTTCAATGCCGAATTCACTGTCGACGGCGCGGTTCAGCCGGACTCGCTGTTCGGCATGATCAAGCTGACCTACAAGGCTTCGCCCGAAGGTGTGCTGTCCGCCTACAAGGACAACGCGTCAGTGATCGAAGGCCATGATGCGATGCGCTTCTTCCCGGAAGCGGATCGCCAGTGGCGCGAGCACCGCGAGCCGGTGCACATCCTGATGAAGGTCGAGACGCACAACCATCCGACCGGCATCTCGCCGGCACCCGGTGCGGCTACCGGCTCCGGCGGCGAAATCCGCGACGAAGCGGCCACCGGCCGCGGCGGTCGCCCGAAGGCCGGCCTGTCCGGCTTCACGGTGTCGAACCTGCGAATTCCCGGTTTCGTGCAGCCCTGGGAACAGGATCTCGGCAAGCCCGCGCGCATCGCCAGCGCGCTGCAGATCATGCTCGACGGCCCGATCGGTGCCGCCAGCTACAGCAACGAATTCGGCCGTCCGGTGCTGACCGGCTACTTCCGCAGCTACGAGCAGCAGCTGCCTGACGGCAGCATGCGCGGCTATCACAAGCCGATCATGATCGCCGGCGGCTACGGCAACATCCGCGGCCAGCATGTCGAGAAGCTCGCCGTGGTCGAGGATGCGAAGCTGATCGTGCTCGGCGGCCCGGCGATGCTGATCGGCTTAGGGGGAGGCGCTGCCTCGTCGATGGCCACCGGCGCGTCGAGCGCCGAGCTGGACTTCGCCTCGGTGCAGCGCGCCAACCCGGAACTGGAGCGCCGCTGCCAGGAAGTGGTCGACCAGTGCTGGGCGCTGGGCGAAGCCAACCCGATCCTGTCGATCCACGATGTCGGCGCCGGCGGCATTTCCAACGCGCTGCCGGAACTGGTGTATGCCGACGATCGTGGCGGCCATTTCAAGCTGCGCGACGTGCTCAGTGCCGATGCCGCCTTGAGCCCGATGGAAATCTGGTGCAACGAATCGCAGGAGCGCTACGTGCTCGCGATTGCACCTGATTCCGTCGCTGTGCTGGCGGCAATGTGCGAACGCGAGCGCTGCCCGTTCGCCGTCGTCGGCACCGCGACGGTCGAGCAGCAGCTGATCGTCGAGGACACGCTCGACGGCAATCGGCCGGTCGACATGCCGATGCCGGTACTGCTCGGCAAGCCGCCGAAGATGCAGCGCAGCACCACGCGCAAGCCGGCGATCTTTGCGCCGCTTGACTACCCCCTCTCCCCCCGGGAGAGGGCAGGGGTGAGGGACGGCGGCGATGCAAGTGCGCCACCGTCGGGTGAGAAGGGCTTGAAGGCGTTCATCAAGTCGGCCGCCGAACGCGTGCTGAAGCTGCCGACGGTCGCATCGAAGCAGTTCCTGATCACCATCGGCGACCGTACCGTCGGCGGCCTGACCGTGCGCGACCAGATGGTCGGCCCGTGGCAGACGCCGGTCGCCGATGTCGCGGTCACCGCGACCGGTTTCGAAGCCACGACTGGCGAAGCGATGGCGATGGGCGAACGCCCGACGATCGCGCTGCTGAACGCCGCGGCCAGTGCGCGGATGGCGGTCGCCGAGTCGGTGCTGAACATCGCTGCGGCCCATATCAGCAAGCTGTCGGACATTCGCCTGTCGGCGAACTGGATGGCCGCCTGCGGGCAGGGTGATGAAGACGCGCGCCTGTTCGACGCGGTGGAGGCCATCGGCCGCGAACTGTGCCCGGCGCTCGGCATCGCGATTCCGGTCGGCAAGGATTCGCTGTCGATGAAGTCGGTCTGGCAGCAGGACGGCGAAACCAGGACCCAGACCTCTCCGCTGAGCCTGGTCATCACGGCATTCGCGCCGGTCGCCGACGTGCGCAAGACGCTGACGCCGCAGCTCAAGGCCGAAGCGGCCAGCCGCTTGATGCTGGTCGACCTCGGTGCCGGCAAGAACCGCCTCGGCGGCTCGGCACTGGCGCAGGTGTTCGGTGCCGTCGGTGATACCGCACCGGATCTCGATGATCCGGCTCGCCTGAAGGCCGCGTTCGACTGGCTGCAGGCCATGAATGCAGCGGGCAAGTTGCTGGCCTATCACGACCGCTCCGACGGCGGCCTGTTCGCCACGCTGTGCGAGATGGCCTTCGCTGGCCGCAGCGGCATCGATGTGGCGCTCGACGCGCTCGGCACCGACCCGGTCGCAGCTCTATTCAATGAGGAACTCGGCTTCGTCGTCCAGCTACGCTCGGCCGATGTCGATGCCGCGGTCGCCAGTGCCCGCGCCGCCGGCCTGCACGCCGGGTTGATCGGCGAATCCAGTGCCGATGAAAAGATCACCATCACCTTTGGTGGAAAGACGGTGTTCAGCGACGAAGTCCAGACGCTGTACCGCAACTGGGCCGAAACCAGCCATCGCATCGCGTCCCTGCGCGACAACCCGGACTGCACGCGCGAAGAGTTCGACAGCGCCGGCGACATGGCCGATCCGGGCATCACCGTGAAGCTGACGTTCGATCCATCGGCACCGGTTGCCGCCGCGCATGTCGCCAAGCGCCCGAAGGTTGCCGTGCTGCGCGAGCAGGGCGTCAATGGCCAGGTCGAGATGGCCTACGGCTTTCACGCCGCCGGCTTCGATGCGGTGGACGTGCACATGAGCGACATCCTCGAAGGCCGCGTGCAACTGGCGGACTTCGCCGGCTTCGCCGCTGCTGGCGGCTTCAGCTATGGCGACGTGCTCGGCGCGGGCTTGGGGTGGGCGCGCTCGATCCTGTTCAACGCGCGCGCTCGCGATGCCTTCGAAGGCTTCCTGGCCCGCGACGACCGCTTCGCGCTCGGTGTCTGCAACGGCTGCCAGATGATGGCCGCGCTTAAAGGCATCGTCCCCGGAGCCGAACACTGGCCGGCGTTCCGCCGCAACCGCAGCGAACAATTCGAAGCGCGCTGGAGCATGGTCGAGCTGACCGAAAGCAAGTCGATGTTCTTCCAGGGCATGGCCGGCACGCGCATGCCGATCGCCGTCGCCCATGGCGAAGGCCGCGCCGAGTTCGCCAATGCAGCGGATCAGGCCGCGCTGGAAGCGGCCGGCGGTGTGGCGATGCGCTACATCGACAATCGCGGAAGAGTCGCAACGCGTTATCCGGCGAACCCGAACGGCTCACCGGCCGGCATCGCCTCGGTCACGAACAGCGATGGCCGCGTGACCATTCTGATGCCGCACCCGGAGCGCACGATTGCTGGCGTCACCGGCTCGTTCTGGCCGAAGGCCTGGGATGGCAAGACACCGTGGTTCCGGATGTTCCAGAACGCGCGGGGGTTTGCGAGGTAAGCGAAGGGACACTGTTCGCTGGTGCGAAGCTTTCAGGGTCGAGGTACCAAGTCGATGGAAAGGACGCAGAGCAGTTGACGTACTGGCCGCAAGTTTCATGTTTGGTCAGAATGTAGACGCACGGATGGGCGATCTGATTTGATTCGGTACATGAAGTAGAGGGCAGTCGGTTTACTTCGAGATCGCTTGTTTTCGAAATCATCGAACGGAGCAAATGGATGAGGATCGGGCTAGGGATGGTCGCCTCGGTGGTCGCGGCCATGATGTTGCAGGCTTGCGCGACCGAAAGTTCGCGCACTCTGGAAGTGCCGAAAGTCGTGTCGGCTGGAACCCCTTACCAGGGCGTGCGCAGTCCGGTCGCCGTGGGCAAGTTCGACAACCGCTCCAGCTATCTGCGGGGTGTCTTCGGCAATGGGACCGATCAGCTCGGTGGGCAGGCGCGCACCATCCTCGTCGGACACCTCCAGCAGTCGAATCGCTTCACTGTGCTGGACCGTGACAATCTCTCCGAGATTAGTCAGGAAGCGAAGATCGCCGGTTCCGCATCGGCTTTGCAGGGCGCCAACTACGTCATCACTGGCGACGTCACCGAGTTTGGCCGCAAGGAAATCGGCGACAAGGCGCTGTTCGGACTGCTGGGTCGTGGCAAGTCCCAGATCGCCTATGCAAAGGTCGGTCTCAATATCGTCGATGTCTCTACTTCCGTCGTCGTCCATTCGGTGCAGGGAAGCGGCGAGTACAGTCTCTCCAACCGCGAGATCATCGGCTTCGGCGGTACGGCCAGCTATGACTCGACGCTCAACGGGAAGGTGCTTGATCTGGCGGTTCGAGAGGCTGTCAACAATCTCGTCACTGCGATCGAGACGGGTGCCTGGAAGCCGTCGAGGTGATCGGGGGATCGTGGAGCAAGGCCGCGCTGTTGGCCATCGTCGCGCTATTGGTCGGCTGTGTCAGCCAATCCAAACCGATGTACGACTGGAGCGCTTACCAGCAACAGGTCTATCGCAACCTCAAGGGCGACGAAGCGGGCATCGAGGACCAACGCTTGAAGCTCGAAGCGGCGGCGACCGAGGCACAGGGCAAGTCCCTGGCGTTGCCACCCGGTTATCGCGCCCATCTTGGGCTGCTCTATCTGAAGCTCGGTCGCACACCGGAAGCCCGTGCAGCGCTCGAAGCGGAAAAGGCCATGTTTCCGGAATCCACGCATTACATGAATTTTCTGCTCGGTAACCTCGACGCGGGCGCAAAGACGCCATGAATTCGATGCCGACATGTTGGTCGCCAGCGGTCTGGCTTTCGGGACTGGCATTGCTGGCCTCCGGGTGCGTGACGATGCCGACCTATGACTACACGGCCTACCGCGCAAGCCGGCCTGCATCGATCCTGGTCCTGCCACCGACCAACGCCGCCACGGAGATCACGGCATCTGACAGTGTGCTTGCGCAAGCGACATTGCCATTGGCGGAGTCCGGTTACTACGTGCTGCCCGTAGCGCTGGTCGATGAGACCTTTCGCCAGAACGGACTTACTAACGCCGACGAGATCGCAGCGGTCCCCCCCGCGAAGCTGAGGGAAATCTTTGGCGCGGATGCGGCGCTCTACATCAACGTGAAGGAGTTCGGCAGTTACTACATCGTGATTGGTAGTGACACGGTAGCGTCTGCCGATGCCCGGCTGATCGACCTGAAAAGCGGCGCCCTGCTATGGGAGGGCAAGGCGAAAGCCTCTGCGTCCGAGCGACGAGCCGCTGCGGGCGCAGGCGGCATCATCGGTATTCTGGTGTCCGCAATCGTTTTTCAGATCCTTGATGACAGTACCAATGCTGGTCATACCGAAGCCGGTTTCATGAACCAACGGCTGCTCGGCGCGGGCCGGCCGGCGGGGCTTCTCTATGGACCGCGTTCGCCGAAGTATCAGCAGGATTGAGCGGGAGTCGACATCGACGGTGATTCGCGTCCAATCCTCCGATGGAATGAAGGGGTAAGGGGCAATCTAGCTTTTGTCGATTTTCAATCTGCGTCGCTAAAGGGGCCAGGCTCAGTTAATTGCTCCGGACTCGACGCTCGCATCGCGGTGCAGTGCGGCGAAGGGCTGCCGAGCGGCGCGATGGACAGCAGCGCCCCGTATTGCAACGTGTTCGGCTGAACGCACTTGCTGGGTGCGCTGCGTGCGTGGCTTCCGGCGCGTCGTTGTTGCGGCAAGGGGACGGGCTCAGGTTCGGCTTGAGTTGAAGCGTTGCTTTGAGCCTGCCTCCTCCTATCTGATCCGGCGAATCCGAACGGCTCACCGGCTGGTATCGCATCGGTAGCCAATCGTGATGGCCGCGTGACCATCCTGATGCCGCATCCGGAACGCACGATCGCCGGCGTCAGCGGCTCGTTCTGGCCGAAGGCCTGGGATGGCAAGACGCCGTGGTTCCGGATGTTCCAGAACGCACGGGTGTTTGCGAAGTAAGGCGGGTCTAGACCCGCCTTACTGAACACTGGCGCGCTGACCTTCAGCTGGTGGCTGGGTTTCGGACAATCGATACATTGCGCCAGATCAGCTCGTCGCCGTTGGCCAGTACGAACTCGTTGTACGGGGTAAAGCCGGATTTTGCCGGCAGCACCGGTTTTGCAGGCGAAACGTCGAACGGCCCGTTACCCGTATATGCGTTGGAAATTGGCATGCCGTTCCGCACGACGTAGTACTGCCAGGCGTTGACGATTTCCGAGCCATCAACCTTTACGGTGGATTCCGACAACGTGTAGCGCCCTGTTTCGCGGGTCTTGTTCCCTAGCGACGGGGATAGGTCGTCTTGCAGGATATGGGTGAAGGAAACGAGCGACTCGATGACGCGGACCGGGCTGGCCGGTTGTGTGCTGGGCGAGGACAGGCGTGACTCGGCGACGTAGGAAAACCGTCCTGCCGAATCAATGATGGCCTGTTGGAGAATGTCTCGAACGGTGGGATCGGCGCTGCCAACCGTGATGGCTTGGTCATAGAAGATGCCGACGACTCTGAGGCGAATGGTGGTCATGTTGATTCCGGATGTGAGTGTGATGAGGTGTCATCCATCGACGTTGATGGCACTCACACGCTGCGCTGGCGACGACACACAGTCCTCGCGAAAACCTATCGGATTCAACACGAATTCATATTGACGCCTGTTTCCGGCCGCAAACGTAGCCCGGATAGCGCGCAGCGAAATCCGGGTTCCTGCATTCGGGGATCACCGTTCCCAGACTGGAATAACGGCTCCAAGTGCCGCTGTAACGCCGTCGGCAGTCTTCCTGAACTTCGAGATCGACGAATCCGTCAGTGCGTCATTCCACGCGCCACCCACGGAAACTGGATCCAGAACGAGACGTAGAAGAAGCTCAGATACCAGTAGCGCAACACGAAGTTCAGGTCATCGCCGCCGATGACGACGATGTAGATGACGTCGTAGAGAAACAGCGGCACGGTCAGGTATAGCGCCAGCCACAGCGCATTGCGCCGGTGATCGCGGCTCGGAAAGCGGCGCAGCAGCCAGGGTGTCAGCGGCACGTAGAGCGCGGTCACGGCCGGCAGGATCAGCAGCTGGGCCACCAGTGGCCAGTGCTGGTAGTAGTCCGGCAGGCCGAGCAGCACGAAAAAGCCCCAGGTCACAAAGCTCATTGCCAGCAGCGACAGGTGCGTTTTCAGGTCGAGCATCGTGGTGGGCCGATCTGGTTCGTGTGGAGTTGTGCTGCGCGGCCATCCTGTGATGACGGTCACAGGCTTGTCGATCCGGACTGGCCCGCAGTGCGCGGGTGGCTGAGGGCGATGCCTCGAATCTCCACGACGGTTGAACGCTGCGGCAAGCTGCGCTGGACGCCATTCGAGCACACCCGCCGATGAAAGCCGCTTCCGCTCTCGATTACCGCGAACTGGCGCGCCGCCGCTTGCCGCATTTCCTGTTCGAGTACATCGACGGCGGTTCGTATGCGGAGGCCACGCTGGCGCGCAACGTGGCCGATCTGGCGGCGATCAGCCTGCGCCAGCGGGTGCTGCGCGATGTGTCGTCGCTCGATTTGTCGACCACCTGGTTCGGGCAGCAGCTGAGCCTGCCGGTGGCGCTGG
>Ga0255100_1001067_pt1 | contig 10221 bp, 9 predicted proteins | sample Colum_Colum_RepB_2_FD_188449 | JGI IMG/M metagenome (GOLD analysis project Ga0255100, IMG submission 188449) | Freshwater microbial communities from Columbia River, Oregon, United States - Colum_Colum_RepB_8d | ecosystem: Environmental > Aquatic > Freshwater > River | place: USA: Oregon...
TCAAGCCCCTCGTTCCTGCCGAATTAGCCGAGCTGCGGGGTCAGATAGACCGAATAGATGCCGAAATCATGGAGGCGTTGGCCCGTCGGTTCGCGGTGACCAACAATGTTGGCCAGCTGAAGGCCAAATATGCGCTGAATTCGGTCGATCCGGTACGCGAGCAGGAAAAGCTGCAGCAGTTGCGGCAGATGGCGGCCGAGCGCGGTCTCAGCAGCGACTTTGTCCACGATCTTTTCCAGTATATTTTCAATGAAGTAGTGAAAAACCATCGTAGCTTCCTCACCAAATGAAAAGAGCTGTCCGTTCGACGCCACAGCCAACGCAGGGCCGGGGCTGGACCGCTTTGGTTGTCAGATCAAAGTCTTCTGCTAGAATGCGCGCTCTTTTTAAACCAGGTCATGGTACTGGTGGCCGCAGGGTCGATTCAGTGAATCGTCCCTCTGCCAGTGGCGATGATCACAGACAAGATTGACGAGGTTGTCATGAGAGCCGATATACATCCGAAGTATTCCAACATCACCGTAACCTGTGGTTGTGGCAACACCTTCCCGACCCGTTCCACGCTGTCAGAAGATCTGCGTATTGACGTGTGCTCCAACTGTCACCCGTTTTTCACCGGCAAGCACAAGATCCTTGATGTTGGTGGTCGTGTAGACAAGTTCAAGAAGCGCTTTGTGGGTTCACGCAAGGTATAAGCGCTACAAAACTGCGGGCGCGATGCCCGGGTTTATCGCCACAGCTTGATCATCAAAAAGAAGAGTCGCTCAGAATAGCGACTCTTCTTTTTTGCGGTCGGTGGAAATCTCGCCTGCTGGCGTGCCTTCATCGGCATAGGGCGGCAGTTCCTCCGCCTTGAAGATTTCGAAGAGTGCATCAGCTTCACCGGGCCGTGCCCTCAGGCCAGTCTTGCTGTTGATGCGGACAGTGGCAACGCCGTCTGGCTGGCCCATACTGTTTTCCGGTTTTCCTTCCAGCACGACTTTCATGTAATCAATCCAGATCGGTAGTGACACCGTTGCTGCCTGCTCATTGCTGCCCAGACTCTGCGGCTGGTCGTAGCCGATATAGACCGTTGCCTCGACATCGCCATTGAAACCCGAGAACCACAGATCAAAGGCATCGTTGGTGGTGCCGGTCTTGCCCGCCAGATCGGTGCGTTCGAAGGCGCGGTCGACCGAGCGGGCACTGCCATCAGTGATCACGGATTTGAGAATGCTGTTCATGATGTAGGTGGTGCGCTCCTCGAGCACGCGCGGGGCAACCGGATTGGAAAGGATATCTGTTGTTGTCGCACTGGCTGGAATTGCGATGCTGGCATCAGACTGTGCCTGGGTACTGGGAGCATGTTCACACTGGCGGCAGACCGTCACCGGATGTGCCTGGAACACTTCTCCATCGTTGAAATTGACGATTCGGTCGATCAGGTAAGGCTCTATTTTGTAACCACCATTGGCGAACACGGTGTAGCCGGTGGCTACCTCAAGCGGCAGCACGGCGTGTGAGCCGATCGCCACTGTCAGATCGTCGCGTGGAAAGTCTTGTTGCTTGAAACCGAAGCGGGCGATGTAGGGTAAAGCCACATCCTCACCCAGGGCCTCGAACAGCCGAAGCGATACAAGGTTCTTCGATTGGGTGAGTGCATACTTCAAACGTATAGGCCCCATGAAGTCGCCCCCAAAATTCTCTGGTCGATAGTCGGATCGAGCCAGCGGCGCATCGTTGATCAGCGTGGCGGCGGTGTAGCCGTTTTCCAGAGCAGCGCTGTACAGAAATGGTTTGAAGTTGGAGCCGGGCTGGCGCTTGGCCTGCGTAATGCGGTTGAACGAATTGGCGTTGAAATCGTAGCCGCCCGCCAACGCCAGAATGGCGCCGTTGTTCGGGTCCAACGACACTAACCCGCCGTTGACCGCGGGTACCTGCCCCAGCATCCATTTGCCGTTAGCGTCTTGTGTTATGCGAATAAGATCGCCGACTACTGCAACTTCACGCGCGTTGCGCGGGGAAGCTCCCCATGCATTGACGTTGATGAATGGCTTGGCCCAACGAATACCATCCCAATCCAGCAGAATTTCCTGGCCGTCGCTGCGCAGCGCCGTGATGCTCTGGTCATCAACATTGGTCACAAAGGCTGGATGCTGGTCTGCCACTATGGGGGTTTGAGCAAGGATGTTGACCCAGGCAGTGGTAGTGCCGTCTGCCGACGGGTTGTAATGGTTTTCGCGGCCACGATAGCCATGGGTTCTGTCATAGCGCTCGAGTCCCTGTTCCAGCGCTTTGTCTGCAGCAGCCTGCATTTGGCTGTCTACCGTTGTGTAGACCTCGTAGCCGTCCGTAAGGGCCACTTCGCCGTAGCGGGCTACCATGTCGAGACGTACCATTTCAGCGATATAAGGTGCGGCCAGATCGGGTTGGCGGCCGTAACGGCGGGCAGTTTCCGGGCTTGTCAATGCGATGTCGTACTCACCCTCATTTATCATGCCTTGGTCAAGCATGCGACGCAGCACGCGGCCGCGTTCTTCCAAGGCTCGCTGTGGTGATTGCAAAGGATTGTAAGCATTCGGGCGAGGCATGATGCCGATCAGCGTCGCTATTTCTGCCAGACTCAGGTCGTTGACGTCCTTGTCATAGTACTGACGTGCAGCCGCTGCAATACCGTAGGCCGAAATACCGAAGAACGTACGATTGAGATAGAGCTCGAGAATCTCCTCTTTCGACAGCTCGTTCTCCATTTTGATGGCAAGCAGGATTTCCTTGAATTTACGGGAGTATGGCGCCTCTCCTTCGAAGAAAAAGTTCTTCGTCACCTGCATAGTGATAGTGCTGCCGCCACCCCAGTCGTTGCCGGTGACTATGCCCACCACCGAGCGCAGCAGCCCGAACAGGTCGACACCGTGGTGTTCATAAAAGCGTTTGTCCTCACTGGACACCAGCGCATTGACTACTTGTAGTGGAATGGCGTCGTAGGACACCGGGTTGCTGCGCCGGCTGCCGAATTCAGCCAGCAATTTGCCGTCCCGGGAAAAGATGCGCAGCGGGTTTTCAAGTCGGATGTTGGTATAGGACTGCTTATCAGGCAGCTTGGGTGACAGGTAGAGAAAGCCGCTCGACACCAGCATGGCAGAACCCGCCATCCCGGCCAGCGCCCACCAGGACATGAATTTAAGCAATTGCTTGATGCGGGGAGCCTTCATGAGGGGGAAAAGCAAGGCGACTTTTGTGATGGACGAGGTGGTGATTGTAACTGTTTGGCTTTTACTATGGCCATGCAGGGCTGCTGTTGGGTGAGGCAAGGTACCTGCGGCCACGTTACTGCTGGCGAGATCTATCGGTTACAACAGCATGTAGTGGGATTTTTGATGAATACCACAAGATGCTGTATCCCCTTCCATGGATGTGTGACTTGAGCTGGCAAAAATTAAAGTAGTTTGTAGGGAGTGCGTCTAATTGGTTGAAATCAATAGCTAAATTCGATACCGTGAGATTGGGTTGCCTGCCCTTTATTGTCTGGCGTCAAAGCTATTTGCGTGTAATTTAACCCGGGAACGGGAGGATCAGGGCTTTGCTCAGTCTGTTTAACAAGAAGTCAAAGAACCTGCTGGGCATCGACATCAGTTCGAGCTCAATCAAGTTGCTTGAGCTGAGCAAACAGGGCGACAAGTACCGGGTTGAGCGCTATGCCACTCGTCCATTGCCGCCGGGTGCTGTTGTCGAAAAGAACATTGCCAATGTCGAAGCAGTTGGCGAAGAGATCGAAAAGCTGGCGACCCTCGTCAAAACCAAGACCACCGGTGCTGCGGTTGCGGTGTCGGGTTCTTCGGTAATCGCCAAGACGATTGAATTGAATGCCTCACTGACCGATCTTGAAATGGAAAACCAGATCATTGTCGAGGCCGACCAGTACATTCCGTATTCGCTGGATGAAGTCGCCATTGATTTTGAGCGCCAGCTTCCTTCCCGCAAGAATGAAGGCATGGTTGAAGTGTTGCTGGCTGCCTGCAAGAGGGAAAACGTCGAGCTGCGGGTCGATGCGCTGCAGATGGCGGGTTACGAGGCGATGGTCGTCGATATCGAGGCCTATGCGATGGAGCGCGCGTTCAAACTCCTCAGTGAGCAAATGGATCTGAGTCCTGAAGGCATAGTCGCCATCATGGATATCGGCGCTACGATGACGACGATTTATATTCTCAAGGATGGCAACTCGATCTACACACGCGAGCAGGTATTCGGAGGGGCTCGCCTGTCCAATGCTATCCAGAGTCGTTACGGGCTTTCGCCGACCGAGGCCGAAGCTGCCATTGTCAGCGGTGAGTTACCGCAGAGCTATGAGACCGATGTACTGGATCCCTTCAAGGAGGAGCTGACCGAGCAATTGAGCCGTTCGCTGCAATTCTTCTTTTCGTCGAGCCAATACAATGACGTTGACTTGATTGTGCTTGCCGGGGGGGCTGCAGCCACCAAGGAACTGGCGCAAATGGTGCAGGAATCTCTGTCCACCCGCACCATCGTGGCCAACCCGTTTGCGAAGATGTTGGTTGGCGGGCGTGTCAACAAGGCGCAGCTCAAGAACGACGCATCCTCCCTGATGATGGCGAGTGGATTGGCCATGAGGGGGTTCATGAATGACTAATATCAACCTGCTCCCCTGGCGGGAAAGGCTGCGCGAAGAACGAAAACAGCAGTTCATTGTTCATCTTGGCATTGCTGCTGCGTTGGGTTTGATAGCGCTGGTGGTGGCTGACCGTATCGTCAACAGCAGCATAGATAGCCAGAATGCCGTCAACAACTACCTGCGCGAGCAGATCGCCGTAATGGACCAGAAGCTGACAGAAATACGCCAGCTGCAGGAACAAAAGGAGGCGCTCACTGCCAGGATGACTGTCATCCAGGAACTGCAGGGCAACCGCCCGGTGATAGTACGGCTTTTCGATGAGCTCGTGCGTACCTTGCCCGATGGTGTCTATTACAACTCCGTCGCCCGCACCAATGACAGTATTTCACTTTCAGGTATCGCCGAATCAAACAGTCGTATCTCCGCACTGATGCGCGATCTGGATGCTTCCGAGTGGTTTGCCGATCCCGATCTGCGTCAGGTTTCGGCGCTCGGCGGCCGCAACGCCGCAGGCGGCCAGCAGAATACCAACAACATCTTTGAGTTGACCGTCAAAGTCACCACGCCGAGCCAGGGGTTGTAACAGATGAAAACCCTGGGTGATGTCAAGCAGTACGCGCAACGCTCGCTCAATGAACTCAAGACATTCAACTGGAACGATATCAGTGATCCTGCCTCTATCGGTGCGTGGCCGGGCCCAGTAAAGCTTGTATTGTGCGCATTGCTGTTTGTAGCGGCTTTGGGTACCGGTTACTGGTTCCACATCAAGGCATTGCAGGCAGAACTGGCACGAGTGGCAGGCGAAGAAAGCGGCTTGCGTGCAGATCTCGAATCAAAAGCCGTTTTGGCTGCCAACCTCGCAGCGTATCGGCAACAAATGGTTGAAATGGAGGAGTCTTTCGGTGATTTGCTGCGACAGTTGCCCGGTCAGACTGAAGTGCCGGGGTTGTTGGAAGACATCACATTCACCGGCCTTGGCAGCGGCCTTGAATTCAGCACTATTGCGCTACAGAGTGAAGTGACGGCAGAGTTCTACATTGAGCTCCCAATCAATATCGTGGTGACCGGCGGGTACCATGACTTAGGTGCCTTTGTCAGTGGTGTTTCCAGTCTGTCCAGGATTGTAACTTTGCATGATTTCGCCATTTCTGCCGGTGAAAACCCCAGCGAGTTGACGATGACCATCACTGCGCGCACCTATCGCTACAACTCCGGGGAAGACGAAAAGTGAGTACCCCAGTGAAAGTGTTTGATCGTTGGGGCTGGTCACCGATGCCGTTGCTGGCAGTGGCACGCTCTATTGCAGTAGCTACGGTTCTGTTGGTGGCCGGTTGCTCCAATGGAGAGAAGATTATCGAGCTGCAGAGTTATGTGGATTCCGTCGTGCAAAGACCGCCTGGTCAGATAGAGCCTCCCCCCGAGTTCGTCTCCTACGTAGCGTTCACCTACAGTGCCGCCAGTTTGCGTGGTCCCTTCGACATTCCTGTCGATGCGGCGACAGCTTTGCGGAATCAGTTGAACAGCGAGGTAAAGCCTGATGAGACCAGACCGAAGGAATATCTCGAAAGCTTTGCATTGGGCGGGCTTGAAATGGTGGGCACCCTATCACGGTCAGGCCAGACCTGGGCCTTGGTGCGTGACGAAACCAACAATATCAACAGGGTTACTTTGGGTAACTATATGGGCCGGAATTACGGACGCGTTGTTGCCATTTCCGAAACACAGATTGATGTGATGGAGATAGTGCCGACTGGCGACGGGGGATGGCTTGAGCGTCCCTCAACTGTTGCACTGGTTCAGCAGTGAGTACCTGTCGTTCGGGCCGGTGCTAACGCATGCAGGCCGGCGATCTGAAGTGGAGCTGATAATGAAAAGTGGCAATCTGACAAAATTCCGCAAGACAGTGTTGCAACTGTTGGGCATGGCTTTGGCCATGCTGAGTGGAATTGCCGCCGCCCAGACCACTCTTGAGAACATTGCATTCTCGGCGTTGCCCGGCGAACAGTTCGAGATCAGGCTGCAATTCGATCAGACGCCACCGTCGCCGGAAATATTCGTCGACCAGCCCGCGCGACTCACTCTCGACTTCGCCAACACCCGCACTGGTTTGCCGGAGAGACGCTACCCCCTGAGTTTTGGAGGTGCCGACAGCGTGATGATTCTCGAGGCGCAGGGCAGGACCCGGATGATCGTAAACCTTGATACTTCCAAGCCCTATACGACCCAAACCGTAGGCAACACTCTGGTTATGGTGGTGGGGGATCGCGGTGGGCAGGCAACAAATGATCCGGCGCTGCTGTCGGCCACTCAACAACCTGCAGACAACCGCTTTGTTGCGCCTGTCACAGAAGGTAAAGACATAGATGGCATTGATTTCCGTCGTGGGGAAGGCAAATCGGGGCTGGTCGTGGTGGACTTGGCCAAGGGAATGTTGAATGCCACGGTTACGCAAAATGGCTCGCGCCTTTTGATCGAATTCCCCAATGCGACTATCGAACCTGGTGAACAGGTGAGGCTTGATGTGACGGATTTCGGTACGCCGGTGGAAGGCGTAAGCATGTACCTGCAGGATGGCAGGGTTGTTGTACAGGCTGATGTCACTGGCCAATATGAGTACCTTGCCTATCAGGCCGACGGAGAATACGTGGTCAGCGTAACCCCAGTGTTCGCTGATGCAAATGTGGCAGGCAGTTCTTCGAGCGCACCGGTTGACTACAGCGGTGACCGCATCTCGCTCAATTTCCAGGCCATTGAAGTACGCGCGATTCTGCAGATACTTGCTGACTTCAATGATTTCAGCCTCGTGGTAGGTGACAACGTTACCGGTTCGATGACATTGCGGCTTGACGATGTGCCATGGGATCAGGCCGTTGATCTGGTACTGCGTTTGCGCTCACTGGGCATGCGCCAGGTGGGTAAAGTTATGTATGTTGCTCCTGCTGTTGAACTTGCTGAATCCGAGATGCGCGAGCTTGAGTCCAATCAGCAGGTTGCTGCATTGGCCCCGCTACTCACCGAATATTTCGAGGTGAATTATGCCGAGGCGGTGGAGTTATTGACCTTGCTCCAGTCAACAGGTGAAGGGGCAGCAGGTGGGGTGCTTACGGAGCGCGGTCGTGCTTCGGTGGACGAGCGGACCAATACCATCATAGTGCAGGATGTGGAACCAGCATTGAATCAAGTCAGGGATCTGATCAGCAAACTGGATGTGCCGGTGCGGCAGGTATTGATTGAAGCCCGTATCGTCAATGCATCTACTTCGTTCAGTGAAGCACTTGGCATACGCTGGGGTGGTGCACAGACATTCCCGGGAGCTAGCGACCGGTTTCTGTTGACTGGTGACATGAACTCCAATATTCAACTCGGCGACAACCTGACAAATTATGCCTCTGCCATCAATTCGGCGGTTGCAGGTGGGTCAACGCTGGCTGAAGCGACGGCTGCCAATACTCTGCAAGGCCCGAGTTTTCCTGACGCCTTGGTAGTGGATATGGGTATTGATGCGCCGTCGTCGATCGCACTTGGCTATGCCGGCAACACCGGGTTGTTGCAGCTCGAGCTTGCTGCGCTTGAAGCCAGCGGTAACGGTGAAGTAATTGCCCAACCGAAGATCACGACACAAGACCAGCAGCCAGCCAACATCACATCCGGTGTGCAGATTCCCTACCAGTCACAAGCTGGTGGCACTGCCGGCGGTACCACTACCCAATTTGTGACAGCAGCATTGTCACTGCAGGTTACGCCGCAAGTGACACCTGACAGTCGCATTATCATGGAGCTGGAAATTCATCAGGATTCGGTAGTGCCTGGCTCAGGTGCTGTGCCTGCAATCGCCACCAATTCGGTAACCACGCGTGTACTGGTGAACAATGGCGATACTGTCGTTTTGGGCGGAGTATTCAGGGAAGAGGTGACAACTTCGGTAACAAAAACTCCGATTCTGGGTGATCTGCCTTACATCGGAAATGCATTCAAGCGGACAGAAGACTCCAGATCCAAGACGGAACTTCTGATCTTCATCACTCCTTCAGTAATCAATGAGTTGCTGTAGGGTCCATTAACAAGATGGTCGGTACGGACCTGCGGGGCCGGCACCAGATCAATCGCAGTTTTGCAACATGGCATCCAAACTGAACAATATTTTCCTCGTTGGGCCGATGGGCGCGGGCAAAACCACTATTGGTCGCCTCTTGGCCGAAGAGCTGCACAAGGAGTTCTTTGACTCGGACCAGGTCATCGAAGAACGTGCCGGCGCCAACATATCGTGGATTTTCGATGTGGAAGGTGAGAGCGGCTTCCGTGTGCGTGAACGCAACGTGATCCAGGAGCTCTGTGGTTACGAGAATATTGTGCTGGCGACGGGTGGTGGAGCCGTATTGGCAGAGCAGAACCGCAAGAATCTGCGCAAGGGCGGTGTTGTCGTGTACCTGATGGCCACGGTAGGTCAGCAGGTGGAACGCACCCGACGTGATCAAAAACGTCCCCTATTGCAGAACGTCGACGATCCACGCGCACAGTTGTTGTCGCTGATGGAATCCCGCGAGCCACTGTACAGAGAGGTGGCCGATCACATGGTGATGACCAGTCGTCGCAGCCCCAAGGCGGTGTGCAATGAAATCCTGCAGATGCTGCGGGAGTCGGAGAGTGTGGGGGCCAATTGGAATCGCTGATTGTCGAGCTCGGGGACCGAAGTTATCCCATCCACATCGGCGCTGACCTGCTGCAACAGGGCACTCTGCTTGACCCCCATCTGAAAAGCGATCAGGTCTGTATTGTCACCAACGAAACGGTCGCGCCTCTTTATTTGGCGAAGGTAGAAGCCGCTCTCGGTACTCGCAAGATTGCGAGTGTCATCCTGCCGGACGGTGAGCAATACAAGACGCTGGATACGGTTGCCGTCATTTATGACAAATTGCTTGATCTCAATTTTTCACGCTCGGCGACCCTGATTGCACTTGGCGGCGGCGTCATAGGCGACATGACAGGCTTTGCTGCTGCCACTTATCAGCGAGGTGTGCGTTTCATCCAGATACCTACTACATTGCTGTCGCAGGTGGACTCTTCCGTAGGCGGCAAGACCGGGGTCAACCGCCCACTCGGCAAGAACATGGTGGGTGCGTTTTACCAGCCACAATGTGTTTTGATCGATACGGCTACCCTCGATACCTTGCCCGAACGTGAACTCTTGGCCGGACTGGCTGAAGTCATCAAGTACGGGTTCATCAACAACCCGGATTTCCTGCAGTGGATTGAGGCTAATCTGCCCAAATTGCTGGCAAGGGACACGGTTGCTCTTACCCACAGCATACTGGTGAGCTGCCGGGAAAAGGCAGCGATTGTGGCGGCGGATGAAACCGAAACCGGTCTGCGTGCCATCCTGAACCTCGGCCATACCTTCGGTCATGCCATAGAAACGGCGATGGGTTATGGCGAATGGCTACATGGCGAGGCGGTGGCTACCGGTATGGTGATGGCTGCCGATTTGTCGTGGCGGCTTGGCATGTTGAGTCAGGCGGATGCCATCCGGGCCAGGCAATTGTTGCAGCAAGCTGGTTTGCCGGTAACACCTCCGGCCATAACCAAAGAAGAATTCGTACGACTCATGTCAAAGG
>Ga0255100_1001072_pt1 | contig 10200 bp, 5 predicted proteins | sample Colum_Colum_RepB_2_FD_188449 | JGI IMG/M metagenome (GOLD analysis project Ga0255100, IMG submission 188449) | Freshwater microbial communities from Columbia River, Oregon, United States - Colum_Colum_RepB_8d | ecosystem: Environmental > Aquatic > Freshwater > River | place: USA: Oregon...
TGGCAGCCGGCGCAGCCAGCTTTTGTCCCACCATATAAGCAGAGCCAGCGAGATCACCGATATGATGATGGCGGCGGGAGCGAAATTGCTCAGCCCCACCAATAATTCGGAAAAGGTGTTGAGGCCGTCGGGCTGCATGAAACTGAAGTCGCCCTCCACGTCGGAGTCGTAGCCAATCGCGTGCGGCAATTGCTTGAGGATCAGGATGATGCCGATGGCAGCGAGCAGGCCTTTCACCACGTTGGTAGGCACGTAGTCGGAAATGAAACCGGCACGGGCTACGCCGAGCACGACCTGGATGACGCCGGCCAGCACTACCGCCAGCAGGAAGGTCTCAAAGCTGCCGAGGTTGGTAATCTCGGCCAGTACTACCGCCGACAAGCCGGCGGTAGGGCCGCTGACACTGGTGTGGGAGCCGCTCAACCAGCCAACAACAAGACCGCCGATGATGCCGGAGATCAGACCGGAGAACAGTGGAGCGCCGGATGCCAGCGCAATACCAAGGCAAAGCGGTACGGCGACCAGAAAAACGACAATGGAAGCAGGAATATCCTTTCTCAGATTCTGCAGCGTGAACATGGCAGCGTTACCTCCGCGTATTTTGGCTACGTGACATCGGGTGACTTGGGCGCAACATAGTGCCTGAATAAGAAAAAAAAAGGGCGCTGTTGTTGGTCATACCCGCCTTGCTTCTGCGATTTTTGACCGCATGTGTAAGTGATCGGGAAGCAAAGTGCATTAGCATTCCGCTGGAAACCATCCCCACTTTTGCCGGACACAAGGGTTGCAACGATGAATACTCCGGAAAACAAGCCGCTCGGCTCCCGCTTCGGCGGCCTTTCGCGCAGTAAAGTGCTGTACTGGCTTGCCGTGCCGCCGGCAGTGCTGCTGGTGTGCATCCTTGCCATGATGTGGTGGTGGGACAAGGGAGTGCCGATGTACGACAGCGTCGCACAGAGCCAGGCGGAGGCTGCCGCGTTGGGCGAACAGGTGGTGGTGGGCACCTTGACCACGGATGCACTGGTGCAGGTGGTTGACCACATGCTGCACAAACGCGGTGGTTATCTTTCCAACGACGTGCTGCCGCCAGGCGCTTTGATGGACAACGTACCCAACTGGGAATTCGGAGCATTGGTACAGAGCCGTGATCTGGCTCGCGCCCTTCGCAATGGTTTTTCCCGCTCCCTCACGCAATCCATTGAAGATGAAGATCTCGCTGAAGCCGAGCCGCTGTTGTCGTCGCCCAACGACCGCTGGCTGTTGCCTTCCAGCGAAGGCCAATACAGCGATGCCTTGACCTATCTGATGCGCTACCGCACCCGTCTGCAGGACGCCAATGCCAACGATGCCCAGTTCTATGCCCGTGCCGACAATCTGGCTGACTACCTCGCAGTGGTTGAATCGCGCCTTGGCAGCTTGTCGCAACGCTTGTCAGCCAGCGTGGGACAGGTACGCGTCAATACCGACCTCGGCAATGACAGCAGCGCGGCACAGTCACGCCCCGGTGACACCGAAAACGCGGTGGAAACGCCGTGGCTTGAAATCGACGATGTGTTCTACGAAGCCCGCGGCACTGTGTTTGCGCTCACCATCTTCCTGCATGCCATCGAACAGGACTTCGGCGCAGCGCTCGACAACAAGAGTGCGCGCGTGAACCTGCAGCAGGTGATCCGTGAACTCGAAGAAGCCCAGCAACCGCTCGGCAGCCCCTTTGTGTTGAATGGTTCCTCGTTCGGGCTGTTCGCCAACCACTCGCTGGTGCTGGCGAACTACATCTCGCGTGCCAACGCTACTGTCATAGAGTTGCGGGCGGTACTTGAGCGCGGCTGAAGCTGTGCAGGCTGCTGTAATCAGCCAAGGCACTTGAGTTGGATCAACAGAGTTGCGCCAGATCAAGCGCGACCGTGGCTGCTCTTGAATCAGCTCTCATGCATCCCCACCTTGTAATCATCACGATTACCGGAGGTTTCCGATGCGAATGGACAAACTGACAAGCAAACTGCAACAGGCGTTGGCCGATGCCCAGTCGTTGGCAGTGGGCAAGGACCACAGCTACCTGGAGCCAGTGCACATCATTACTGCCCTGATTGACCAGAAGGGCGGCTCGCTGCGGCCACTGCTGACACAAACCGGCTTTGACCTGGCGTTGCTCAAGAGTGGAATCGATAAACTGCTGGCAGCGTTACCAGTGGTGCAAAACCATGGCGGTGAACTGGCGGTGTCGCCCGACACCAGCAAACTGTTCAACCTCGCCGACAAACTTTCGCAGAAGAACAACGACCAGTTCGTGTCCAGCGAGAGCATGCTGCTGGCTGCCATGCAGGACAAGAACACTCCTCTCGGCAAACTGCTGAACTCCTGCGGCGTCAGCCCGGCTGCGTTGGAAATTGCGGTGAAGAACTCGCGCGGCGGTGCCAACGTCAATAGCGCTGAAGCCGAAGATGCGTTTCAGGCCTTGCAGAAGTACACGGTGGATGTCACCGAGAAGGCAGTGCAGGGCAAGCTGGATCCTGTTATTGGTCGCGATGACGAAATACGCCGCACCATTCAGGTGTTGCAGCGCCGCACCAAGAACAATCCGGTGCTGATCGGCGAACCCGGTGTCGGCAAGACTGCCATCGTTGATGGCCTTGCGCAGCGCATAGTCAACGGCGAAGTGCCGGAAGGCCTCAAAGGCAAGAAGATCCTCTCGCTCGACATGGGCGCGCTGATTGCCGGCGCCAAGTTCCGCGGTGAATTCGAAGAGCGTCTGAAAGCGGTGCTGAGCGAGCTCGGCAAGCAGGAAGGCAATGTCATCCTCTTCATCGACGAAATCCACACCATGGTGGGCGCCGGCAAGGCCGAAGGCGCGATGGATGCCGGCAATATGCTGAAGCCGGCACTGGCGCGCGGCGAACTGCACTGCGTGGGTGCCACCACGCTCGACGAATACCGCAAATATATGGAGAAAGACGCCGCCCTCGAACGCCGCTTCCAGAAAGTGCTGGTAAACGAGCCGAACGAAATCGACACGATCGCGATTCTGCGGGGCCTGAAACAACGCTATGAAGTGCATCACGGCGTCAACATCACCGACTCCGCCATCATCGCGGCCGCCAAATTGTCGACACGGTATATCACTGACCGCCAATTGCCCGACAAAGCCATCGACTTGATTGATGAAGCGGCCTCGCTGATCCGCATGGAGATCGACTCCAAGCCGGAAGACATGGACCGCCTTGAGCGTCGTCTGATCCAGCTGAAGATCGAGAAGGAAGCGCTGAAGAAAGAAACCGACGAAGCCTCGAAGAAGCGGCTGGATAAACTGGAAGAGGAAATCCGCAAGCTCGAAGTCGAATTCGCCGATCTCGACGAAATCCTGCGCGCCGAAAAAGCCAGTGTGCAGGGCGCCCAGAAATTCAAGAGTGAGCTGGAACAGGCCCGCATCGACATGGAAGGCGCCCGCCGTGCCGGTAACCTCGCCCGCATGTCGGAACTGCAATACGGTGTGATTCCTTCGCTGGAGAAAAAACTTGAAGCCGCCTCCAATTCCCACACTACTGAACTGAAGTTGCTGCGCAACAAGGTAACGGAAGAAGAGATTGCCGAAGTGGTTTCGCGTGCGACCGGCATTCCGGTGTCGAAGATGCTGGAAGGCGAGAAGCAGAAGCTGTTGCGTATGGAAGAAGAGCTGCACAAGCGTGTGGTTGGTCAGTCGGAGGCGCTCAACGCTGTTGCCAATGCGGTGCGACGCTCACGTTCCGGTCTCGCCGATCCGCGCCGGCCCAGCGGTTCTTTCCTGTTCCTTGGCCCCACAGGCGTCGGCAAGACCGAGCTGTGCAGAGCACTGGCGCAATTCCTGTTCGACACCGAAGAAGCCATGGTGCGCATCGACATGAGCGAGTTCATGGAGCAGCACTCGGTGGCGCGCCTGATTGGCGCACCTCCCGGCTACGTCGGCTACGAAGAAGGCGGTTATCTGACCGAGGCCGTGCGTCGTCGCCCCTATGCCGTGCTGCTGCTGGATGAAGTGGAGAAAGCGCATCCCGATGTGTTCAACATCCTGCTGCAGGTGCTTGATGATGGTCGCCTGACGGATGGTCATGGCCGCACGGTCGATTTCCGCAACACCGTTATCGTGATGACCTCGAACCTCGGTTCCGACCGCATCATGGATTTGCTGCAGGATGGCAACAACGAAGTGTCGCAGGAGCAGGTAAAGGCGGCGGTAATGCCGGTAGTAAGCCGCCATTTCCGTCCCGAGTTCATCAACCGCATCGACGAAGTGGTGGTGTTCCATCCACTGCAGCAAACGCAGATGCGTGGCATTGCCGAAATACAACTGGGCTTGCTGCGTCAGCGCCTGGCTGACCTTGATCTGCAACTGCAGCTCGACGACGGCGTGCTCGACAAGCTGGCTGAACATGGCTTCGATCCGGTGTACGGCGCGCGGCCACTGAAGCGCGCCATCCAGCAGTGGCTGGAAAACCCGCTGGCGCAGGAAGTGTTGAAAGGCAGCTATCCGCCGGGCAGCACGATCGTGGTGAGCCTGGTCGGTCAGGACATTGCGTTCAGCAAGAAAGCGAAGGCGGTTTAACCCTGCGGCGACCCAAGGCCCCCTGACACAGCCTGAACCCCTGCAAAAACAGGGCGATACACGTCAATTCTTAATCTTGCATTGATATCTTGTTTCCCCGGCCGTGGCGCTTGAGCGCCACGGTCCTCAAATTCAATGGGGAAATCGAGGTATGAGCGAAACAAGGGCCCTGCCGGCAGATGCCGGTAACACGGTAGATGCAACAAAACAGGGACGGCCGCTGCTAGACTACAGCGCCGGGCTGCTGACAAAAATCCTGTTCATCGGCGTGTTGCTGGCCGGGTTGCTGTTTACCACCTACAGCCTGATGACGGACATCAACGAAGCCGGCAGCGCCTCGGCGACCTGGCTGCCCTATGTGCTGCTGATCGTAGCGCTGCTGATTGCCCTGGGTTTCGAGTTCGTCAACGGCTTTCACGACACTGCCAACGCGGTGGCAACCGTCATTTACACGAATTCGATGCCGGCAAATTTTGCCGTGTTCTGGTCAGGTGTTTTCAACTTTCTCGGGGTCATGGTGTCCAGCGGTGCCGTGGCATTCGGCATCATCTCGCTGTTGCCAGTGGAATTGATCCTGCAGGTGGGTTCGAGCGCCGGTTTTGCCATGGTGTTCGCCTTGTTGATTGCGGCCATTCTGTGGAATCTGGGGACCTGGCTGCTTGGCCTGCCGGCGTCGTCGTCGCATACGCTGATCGGCTCCATCATCGGCGTCGGTGTGGCCAATGAATTGATGAACGGACGCGACGGCACCAGCGGCGTGGACTGGGATCAGGCCACCAAGGTGGGCTACTCCCTGCTGCTGTCACCGTTATTGGGCTTCTCCTGCGCGGCCTTGCTGCTGATACTGTTGCGGGCGCTGGTGAAAAACCGCGAACTCTATGAAGCGCCGAAAGGCAGTACGCCGCCGCCATTCTGGATTCGCTTGCTGCTCATCCTGACCTGCACCGGCGTGTCATTTGCACACGGGTCCAACGACGGGCAGAAAGGCATGGGCCTCATCATGCTGATCCTGGTCGGTACCATGCCCATTGCCTATGCCCTGAACCGCACCATGCCGGCCGAGAACATGGTGCAGTTTGTGGCAGTGGCGCAGCTTGCCCGGCAAACACTGGACGCTACGACGGATGCGCCGGCCTTCACCGGCAGTGCCAGCGATGCCGTTGCGCGGTATGTGCGCACCCGGGAATTGAAAGATGAGGTGGTGCCTGCCCTGTCGGCGCTGATTGGCGGGATCGGCCAGCAGATACGCGACTCCGGTTCGCTGACGCGTTTGCCTATGGATGCCGTGCCCAACATGCGCAACGACATGTACCTGGCTTCCGAGGCATTGAAGTTCATCCAGCAGAATCCTGCAGTTGCCTTCGATGGCGAAGCCAAGGCCAACCTCGACGCCTTCAAGCGCCAGATCGATGACGCCACCCGCTTCATCCCGCTGTGGGTGAAAATCGCCGTGGCCATTGCGCTTGGTCTGGGCACCATGGTGGGGTGGAAACGCATTGTGGTCACAGTCGGTGAAAAGATCGGCAAATCACATTTGACCTACGCCCAGGGCGCTTCGGCTGAACTGGTAGCCATGTTGACCATCGGTGCCGCCGACATGTACGGCCTGCCGGTTTCTACCACCCAGGTATTGTCGTCAGGTGTGGCAGGGACGATGGCAGCCAGCCGGTCGGGTTTGCAGTGGGCCACCGTGCGCAATCTGGCGATGGCATGGGTGCTCACGCTGCCGTCGGCCATGTTGTTGTCAGGTGGCTTGTATTGGTTGTTTGTGCAGATCTTTTAGCGCTGGCTGCTGCTGGAAATGGCAGCCTCGGCTGTCGCTTTCGGCTTGGTGCTGTTCAGCACAAACACCAATGGCACCAGCGCCAACACCAGCCACATCATCAGCTTGAAATCATTGATGTAGGCAATGGTCATCGCCTGTCGGGTTATTTCCAGATCCAGCATGCGCAGTGCAGTCGAACTGCCGGTTGCAATGGCCTCCGGGCTCACCGGCAGCTCCAGCCACGTCGAGTAAGGCGTGACCGCCTCGCTGATATAGGCGTGCTGCCGTGCGGTGTTGCGGGAGAACAGCATGAAGCCAACCGACACGCCGATGCTGCTGCCAAGATTGCGGACCAGACTGAACAGACTGGCGGCTTCGGCGCGGTATTTCGGATCGAGCGTGGTGTAGGACGCGCTGCTGAGCGGTATGAAGACAAAGCCGAGGCCGAAACCCTGGATCATACCGGTGATGGTGATTTCGCCGGCCGGCACAAAGGTGGTGAAACGGCACATGCGTTCGAGTGCATAAGCCGTCAACAGCAAACCCAACAGGATCAGCTGGCGCTGATCGATCCTGCTGGCAACGCGGCTGACGATCATCATTGCCATCAAGGTGCCAAAACCCCGCGGTGCCAGGATGAAACCGACATCCAGCACGCTGTAACCCATCAGGTTCTGCATGTAGGGCGGCATCAATGCCATGGTGGTCAGCAGCACCATGCCGACGATGAACATGAAGAACAGACCGAGTTGCAGGTTTTTGTCCTTCAGCATGCCCGGCGACAGGAACGGATGTGGTTCCTGCAAGGTGTGCACCACATACATCCACACGGAGGCAATGATGACGGCGACGTACAGCTGTATTTCCATCGAGTCCAGCCAGTCTTCGCTCTCACCACGGTCAAGCATCAACTGTATACAGGCGATGCACAGGCTTAGCGTGAGGAACCCGAGTTTGTCGAACGGGCGTTCCTGTTTCGGGCTCTCCGGCAGGTAGATCAGCAGGCCGATGAGCGACAGTATGCCGAGCGGCAGATTGATGAAGAATACATAACGCCAACTGTAATACTCGGTGAGATAGCCGCCGAGTGACGGCCCCACTATAGGCCCGAGCATTACGCCCATGCCCCACACGGCCATCGCCTTGCCGTGGTCCTTGCGCTCGTTGATGTCGAGCAGGGTGGATTGCGACAGTGGCACCAACGCCGCGCCGAACACGCCCTGCAGCACGCGGAACAGTACCATCTGTTCCAGCGACGTCGCCAGACCGCACAATACCGAGGTAAACGTGAAGCCGGTGACGGCGACCACCATAATGGTCTTGCGGCCGTAGCGGCCGGCGAGCCAGCCGGTGGGCAAAGTCATGATGGCGGACGCCACGATGTACGACGTCAACACCCACGACACCTGATCCTGTGTTGCCATCAGGCTGCCCATCATGTGTGGCAGCGCGACGTTGGCGATCGTGGTGTCGAGCACCTGGATGATGGTGGCCAGCATCACCGCGAAGGTGACAATGCGCTTGGTGGCAGGACTCATCTGCTGGTCAGAAGCCATGACAAGCAGGCCTTACTGCCAGGGCAGCGTGCGCTGGTGTCCGGTATCGATTTCCACCAATGCGCTCATGCCGGTGGCGAGCGTTGGTGAATCGGCCAGCGGCGTCATTTCCAGTTTCACGTTGAGGCGCTGTACTACCTTCACCCAGTTGCCGGAACTGTTCTGCGCCGGCAGCAACGAAAACTCGGAACCGGTGCCCGGCGTCAGTGCCACTACCTTGCCCTGCCATTCCAGCCCGGGATAGGCATCGACATGGATGCTGGCGCTCTGGCCAACATGCAGCCATGTCAGATCCGTTTCCTTCAGGTTGGCTTCAATCCACACGCGGCTGTCGTCGACGATAGTGAACAATGGAATGGTGGCGTTGATGACTTCGCCTGCTTTTACGTTGAAGTTGGCCAGAATCCCGCCGATGGGTGCCTTGACCTCGACGTGGGAAAGATCGAGTTCAGCCTTGTCGCGCTCCACCAGCGCCAGTTTGTAGTCAGGGTGTTCTTCAATCGGCAGTTCGGCGCTGACCAGTTTTGCCTTCACCACTTCCACGGCCTGGCGGCTGATGTCGATTTCTTTCTGGGCGGAGGTGGCCTTGAAGCTGGCCTGGTCGATCTGGATCGCCGGCACGGCTTCGCTGGGCGCCAGTTTCTGCAGGCGTTCGGCTTCCTTGCGGTAGTAGGCGTAGTCGCTCTGCGCCTTGTCGACGTCGGCCTGCTTGTTGTGCAGATCGGCGCGCAGGCTTTCGATATTGCTGCGCACTTTCAACAGGTTGGCTTCAGCGCGGGCCAGGGCAATGCGGTATACCTCATCATCCAGCTGCAGCAGTAACTGGCCGGCTTCAACCCGCTGGTTGTCTGCCACCAGCACCTGCACCACCTTGCCGCCTACTTCGCTGCTGATGCTGACCATGGAGGATTTCAGATAGGCGTTGTCGGTGCTGATAATGCGGCCGCCGTGCAGATACAGCCAGCCACCCACAGCGGCAACCGCCACCGGGCCGGCCCAGAGGATCGCGATGCGCAAAAGGCGCTTAACAAAATTCATGCACTGACTCCGGTAAGCTGGCGGCGTTGGGCATGGCAGGTTACAGAATGTAATCAGGCAAGAATAGACAAAGCTGACTGGTGGGTCATAATTTTGCTGTCATTACAACAATCATTGCTATGTTTGGCCCGTGCCCACTTTTAACATGGCGCGGTATGCCGTGCCTTTTGCCAGAGTATTGAATGAGATCCCGAACTCCCTATTTCGCCGCCGTCGACCTTGGTTCCAACAGCTTTCACATGATCATTGCGCGCGTGGTGCGCAACCGCGTGGAAATCATTGATCGGGAGAAGGAAATGATCCAGCTGGCCAAGGGCATTACCGCCGATGGCCGCCTGCGAGTCGAGGCGCAACAGCGGGCGATGGACTGTCTGCGCCGCTTCGGTGAACGCCTGCGTGACATTCCGAAAGAACAAGTTCGTGCAGTGGGTACCAAGACGCTGCGTTCGATCCAGCCTTCGCGCAATTTCATCAAGGTGGCTGAAGCGGCGCTGGGGGTGCCGATCCAGATCGTGTCGGGCTTCGAAGAGGCCCGTCTGATTTACTCGGGGTTGGCGCATTCAGTTACCAACGATCACAACCGCCGCCTGGTAGTCGATATCGGCGGCGGCAGTACAGAACTGGTGATAGGACGGGATTTCGAACCCTTGCAGCTTGAAAGCCTCAGCATGGGCTGCGTCACCTACAGCGAACGCTTTCTTCCGAAAAGTGGCCGTATTTCGACAGCCAATTACCGCAAGATGTATCTGGCTGCGTGCGCTGAAATTGAAACCATCCTGCAGGCATATCGCAAAGCAGGCTGGAAGATCGCTTATGGAACCTCCGGCAGTATCAAGGCTATTGGTCAACTGGTAGCCGGCAAGGACGGCGGTGCTGTCATAACCAGTGCATCACTGCAGGCGCTGGGGCAAGACCTGTTGGCCAACCGCATCCTTCTGGACGATGTCCCGGCTGCACGCCGCTCGGTACTGCCGGCCGGCGTTGCCATTCTGCAAGCGGTGTTCGATCTGTTCGAACTCGACAACATCCATGTTGAAGACGCCGCGCTTAAAGAAGGTCTGCTGTACGACATCATCGGCCGCCAGGGGCAGGAGGACGCGCGCTTTGTCACGGTGGCCAAACTGCAGAAACATTACAAAGTAGACCTGGTGCAATCGCAGCGGGTGCAAACCACCGCGCTGGCATTCTGGCGCAAATTATCAACACCACCACTGCCGCGGGTATCGCGCACAAAGCTGCTGACCTGGGCCGCGCAGTTGCATGAA